>Ga0136620_10000506_pt1 | contig 17719 bp, 13 predicted proteins | sample AntDrymUQ4162106_2_FD_104806 | JGI IMG/M metagenome (GOLD analysis project Ga0136620, IMG submission 104806) | Polar desert sand microbial communities from Dry Valleys, Antarctica - metaG UQ416 (21.06) | ecosystem: Environmental > Terrestrial > Soil > Desert | place: Antarctica: Dry Valley... | reverse complement strand
TAGGAGTCCGCGATGAGGTCGAGACTGGCAGTGGTCGCGTTCCTCGTTGCCGTCATGGCAGTGGGAGGCGGCGAGATGGCCACGGCCTCCTGTGCGGGAGAATTCCGGCCGTTGGCCCAGGACGCCGCCCAGGTCTTCGTCGGCACGGTCACCGCCGAGCGTTTGGGCTACACACAGTTCCGGGTCGAGCAGGTGTGGCGGGGACCAGACCTTGCGCCGCGGGTGTGGCTGCTCAGCGGCTCTCCTCAGCTGCCGTGGCCCCTCAACCTGCTGGTGGGCATGAGTCCGAGTGACGCCGACCTCGCAGCCGGCCAACGCTACGTCGTGGCCATGGAAGAAGACAGCTTTCGCACCAACGAGTGCCTGGTCAGCGAGGCTGACCGGGCGTTGATCGCCGCGTTGGCACCGGAGCGCAGCCGCGAGCCGGTGTCCTCTGGCGCGACGGGTGCGCGGCCGCCTTTGAGCCCGCTCGTCCTGAACCTCGCAGGGCTGGTCGTGATCGCGGGACTACTGGTCTTTGGTGTGCGCAAGGCGCGGAGGACGACGAGGTGAAGGGGTAGCGGTTTGGTCGTGGCTGACGCCTTCGGCGCGCACGTGCCGGTCTTCCGCGAGCTCACAGCGTCCGCGCAGGAGCGGGCCTGGCTCGCCCGGCTCCCGAATCTCGTGACCGCGCTGGAGCGCCGGTGGGATATCCACACGGGTAGCCCGTACCGAACGGGCGTCGCGGCCTGGACCGCGCCGGCCATCACCAGCGACGGTGCCCTCGCCGTGCTCAAGGTGTCCTGGCCGCATCGGGAGGCGCGCGGAGAAGCTGAGGGACTGCGCTTCTGGGCAGGCGACGGCGTCGTGCGGGTGCTGCGCAGCGACGACGTGCATTACGCGTTGCTGTTGGAACGCTGCGAGCCGGGCCAGGCGCTGAGCGAGGCCGCCGGCTCGGCGGAGCAGCGGCTCGCGACCGCCGCCAGGCTCCTGCGACGTCTGTGGTCACGTCAACCCGCCGGCGGGCTCGCACTCGAGCGTGTCGGGGATGTGACCGCCGAGTGGGCTGAGTTGGTTCGCGAGCGGTACCGGCGCCTCGGGCGACACCTCGACAGCGGGATAGTCGCCCTCGGCGCCGAGCTGCTGGTGTCGCTGCCGGCAACGGCCACCCGCGAGGTCGTCGTCCACGGCGACTTCAATCCTGGCAACGTCCTGACCGCACGACGGCAACCGTGGCTGGCGATCGACCCCAAGCCGATGATCGGCGACCCCGCCTACGATCCGTGGGCGATGCTCACCCAGATGGGCTCGCCGTTCGACGACGCGGACCCTGCCGGGGTGCTGGCCGCCCGCTACCGGTTGTTCGCCGACCTGGTCGGAGAGCCGGTCGAGCGCCTGCTCGCCTGGTCGGTCGCGCGCGCCGTCGAGTCCGCGCTGTGGGCCTTGGACCGCGGGCATCCCGACGCCGCTCACGGACAGATGGCCGAAGCCGGGCTGCTCGCCGGCATCGCCGGTCTGTAACCCCGGGACGGGACGCGAGTGGCACAACACCCGGCGAGCGTGGAAGCCGGCGACCGCAAGACGTTCGCGGCCGCCACCGGATGACCTGGCTGGGGGAACCTGAGCGCGCTCGTCGTCGTCGTATACCTATGGTCTTCTACCGCTTAATCGTTGTCTTCGCCCTGGTGTCTGCCTTCATGGTGGTCGGTGGCCCGGCGTACGCAGCGTGCGCTCCTCCGGCCGGAACGTTGCGGCAACGCGTCGCCAAGGTCCGATGGGCGTTCGTCGGTACGGTCGTCGAGCACCTGGAAGGCGATGACCGTGCAGCCAAGGTCGTCGTGGAGTCCGTATGGAAGGGCAACCTCAAGAAGAACGTCGTCGTCCTGGGCAGCGATTTAGTGATCGAGCCATACAGCGACAGCTCCGTCGACCGCAGCTATGACGTGCATACTCGCTACCTCCTCACGCCGTACAAGCACCGGCGATCCACGGGCGAATACATCGACAGCATCTGTACCGACACACGGCCGTGGTCCCGCAAGGTCGATGCAGCAAGGCCGCCGGGCGTCCCCGCCCTACCACCCGCAGAGATCATCCGGAACACGCGGCAGACAAGAGCAGCGTCGTCTGAGCGCGCAGCCTCGTCAGTCGCCGGGCCCTCGTCTCAGCAAGTTGAGAGTACGGCTGATCGTGAAGCTGCAAGGCAGGGGGCGAGCCCTTGGGTGTGGACCCTTCCGGCTCTCGCTCTTACTGCTGTTGCGGCTGTTTTCGCTGTCCGCCGCTCGCGACCATGAGCGTCCCTCCCGCCGATGGTGCTACAGCACCCGGACCGGTGAACCTTCCAGCCAGGCGGCGATGTCCTCGACGGCTTCGCGGAAGTAGGTCTGATAGCCGCCCGTGCTGACATAGCCCAGATGCGGCGTCACCACGACGTTGGGTAACGAGCGCAGCGGATGGTCGGCGGGCAGCGGCTCGGTGTCGAACACGTCCAGGCCGGCGCCGGCGATCCGACCCGAGCGCAACGCCTCGACCAGCGCCGGCTCGTCGACGAGCGGACCGCGCGAGGTGTTCACCAGATAGGCGGTCGGGCGCATCATCGCAAAGTCGGGGGCGGCGATGATCCCGCGGGTGCGGTCACTGAGCCGCAGGTGCAGCGTGACCACGTCGGAGTCGCCCAGCAGCTCTTGCTTGCTGACCGGCTCGGCGCCGGCGGCCTCAGCGGCGGCCGGGTCGAGGTTGGCGCTCCAGGCCAACAGCCGCATGCCGAATGCCTTGCCGAAGGCGGCGACCCGGCTGCCCAGCCGGCCCATGCCGATCACCCCGAGCGTCCGTCCCGCCAGCTCCGGGCCGATGGTGTGCTGCCACCCCCCCGCACGGACGGCGCGGTCCTCCCGGCACACATTGCGAGTGATGGCCAGGATCAACGCCCACGTCAGCTCGGCGGGCGGGGCAGGGGGGCTGGCAGTACCGCAGACGGTAATGCCGAGGTCGCGGGCGGCCTGCAGGTCGATCGCGGCGTTGGTCATTCCGGTGGTCACCAGCAGGCGCAGGTCGGTCAAGCGCTCCAGCCGCCGCTGGTCGAAGGGGGTGCGTTCGCGCATCGCCACAACTACCTGAGCGCCAGCCAGCCGTGCGACCAGCTCCTCGGTGTCGTCGACGTGCTCGTGCAGCACGGTCAGTTCGATCGTGTCGGCAAGCTGCTCCCAGGAGCCAAGGCCGCGAGCGACGTCCTGGTAGTCGTCGAGGACCACCACCTTGGTCACCCCTGCCCCCTCATCGTGTGCTCACGGGGCTCATCGGCTCTGCCACGCCTTCGGGCCCGCGACGGCTGCACCCTCATGGGCTCGTCGTCCTGCTTCGGAAAATGGGGCGGCCACGGCGCGTCGCCGAGGCCCTGCTCCTGGTCGCGCCGCGCCAGCGCCAGCAGGCCGTCGAGGCGCCCGACCGCCTCGTCGATGCCCTCGGACAGGTCGCCCACGGCCCCGTAGCGGTCGGCGACGAATCGGTTGAGCGGGAAGTCGCGGGGGTCGACGTCGACGACCTCGTCCCAGCGCAGCGGCGCGGAGACCAGCCCCGTCTGGCGCACCGAGTAGGCGCTGGCGATCGTGCGGTCGCGAGCGTTCTGGTTGTAGTCGAGGAACACGCCGTGGCGCTCCTCCTTCCACCACTTGCTGGTTGCCAGCTGTGGCACCCGCCGCTCGACCTCCCGCGCCAGCGCCAGCGCGGCGCGGCGCACGGCGGTGAACGTCCACTCCGGTTCGATGCGCACGTAGACGTGGATCCCCCGGTTGCCCGACGTCTTGGGCCAGCCGACGAGGTCGTGCTCGGCCAGCACCTCGCGGGTCTCCAGGGCGACGGCCCGCACCGCGCCAAAGTCGACGCCCGGCATCGGGTCCAGGTCCACGCGCAGCTCGTCGGGGCGATCGACGGCCTCGGCGCGAACGGGCCACGGGTTCAAGTCGAGACAGCCCAGGTGAGCCATCCACACGAGGTCGGCGGGCTCGCGCGGCACCAACAGGTCGGCGCTGCGTCCCGACGGAAACGTGATGGTGGCGTACTCGTGCTCGCTGTCCTTGGGCGCCCGCTTCTGGAAGAACGGCTTGCCCGCCACCCCCTCGCGCCAGCGCTTGAGCACGGTGGGGCGTCCGTAGACCCCGCGCAACGCGCCGTCCGCGCAGCCGATGAAGTGGCTGACGAGGTCCATCTTGGTCCAGCCCTGTTCGGGGAACAGGACCTTGCCCGGGCTGGTGACGCGCACGGGCTCGCCCGCCACGTCCACGGTGACCACTTCGGGCTGTGCCATCGTGGATGGACTGTAACGCCAGCCACGGCGCAGTAGCGTCACCGGCATGACGGAGCGACGCATGACCGCCAGCGAGCGGCGGACACAGCTTGTCGAGGTCGCCAAGAGCGTCTTTGCCGAGCTCGGCTACGACGGCGCGTCCATCGAGGAGATCGCCAGCCGCGCCCGGGTCAGCAAACCGATCGTCTACGAGCACTTCGGCGGCAAGGAAGGGCTGTACGCCGTCGTCGTCGACCGGGAGAGCTCTCGGCTGCTGGAGATGATCACCACCCGCCTCGGTCCCGGCCTGGGTGCCCGCGAGCAGGTCCGCTCCAGCGCCATGGCGTTCCTGGACTACATCGAGGCCGACCCGGACGGCTTCCGCGTGCTGATCCGCGACTCGCCGTCCGGCTTCTCGGGTGGCGGCATGGCTGGGCTACTGTCGGAGGTGGCGGGCAAGGCCGAGGAGGTCCTTGGTGACTTCTTCACGCGTACCGGCGTCGACCTGGCCACCGCGCCGCTGTACGCCCACGCGCTGGTCGGCATGGTCGTGCACGTGGGGGCGTGGTGGGCCGACGAGCGCGCGCCTGACAAGAAGGTGGTCGCCGATCACCTGACCGCCCTTGCCTACACAGGCCTGTCGCGCCTGCCCCGCGCCGTGGCCAACCTGCCGGCGTAACCCCCAACGAGGCGGTGGGGCTACGGGCCTTTCAGCGGCTCAAGTAGCGAGGGCCTTGGCGACCGCAGCGGCGGTCCACCCGTTGCCCACCCGGACGCCGTCGGTCCAGGAGCCGTCACCGATCAGGAACCCGTGGTGGCGCCACAGGTACAGGTCGCCCGAGCCGTTGATGCCGTAGACAAAGCCGTTGCCGACGGCCCAGATCTGCTGGTAGGGCTGCCAACCGCCGCCCACCTGCAACGGACCGTGCCAGATCCAGTACCCCTGGTCGTGGCCATAATGGCGGTACCACAGCATCGTCCCGTCGGGCTTGGTGGCGTAGATCGTCCCGTCGGGTCCGGCGGCGAGTGCGAGGAAGCCACCCCAGCCCGTGCCCACCAGCGCAGGACCCTGCCAGTTGAAGGTGCCGTCACGGCGTCCGAGGTGGCGGTACCACAGCAGGTCGCCGCTGCGGGTGACGGCGTAGACCACGCCGCCGTCTCCGGCGATGATGCGGGCGTAGTCCCCCCAGCCGGTGCCGACCTCCCTGGGCCCCTGCCACTCGAAGCTGCCCTGGTTACGCCCTTCGTGGAAGTACCACTGCAGCTTGCCGTCGGGCGTGACCGCGTAGATCACGCCGTCGCCACCACCGAACGCTGTGGTGAAGCTGCCCCATCCCGTGCCCACCTTCTTCGGCCCGTCCCAGTCACCGGCGCGGGCGGCCCGGCCCGTGTTGCGGTACCAGTTCAGGTCCCCGCCGGGGGTGACTGCGTAGAGGTTCTGCGCCATCCGGCCCTCGACGGGCCAGCCCTTGCCGCCCCACGACGTAACGCCGCCGAGCAGTCCGTCCTCGCGGGTGTGGGCCAGGAGCTGGAAATGCTGGTCACGGTTGTCGCCGCCGAAGTCGACGTGGGTGTCGACAACATGCGGCGTCGCGCCGGGGTCAATCCATGCGCGCCGGGCGACGCCGTCAGCCGCCTGGACGTACGACGGCTCGGCGCCGATGCGCAACTGCCCGCGCCAGCCGTCGTGGACGGTGTCCCAGATGCCGATGGTCTCCGACCGGTGAAACCCGCTGCCCGCGCCGACGGCCGTGCCCCGCGACAGGACAACACCGAACGGCGTGTTGTTCCATGTGCAACGGCCGCCGGCGCGGTAGGGGTCCCGCGTGTGCAGGTACAGCTCGAAGGGCTGGTCGCCGATCGCGCAGTGCAGCCCCCTCCCGCCGTCGACGAAGTGGCCCACCACGTCCAGCGTGCGGCCGTCCTCGCCGTACCAGGTGCCTAGGCTGATGCGACTTCCCGGACCGGGCAGTTGACCGTCGCCGCGGATATCGAGGAAGCGACGCACCAGCAGCCGCCCGCGCCAACCGTCGTGGTCGGTTTCCCAGCGGCCCAGCCACATCGCGGCCCACTGCGTCTCGACCGCTGCCACATCGGTGATGTAATAGGCGCTGTTGTAGAAGATGTCGAACTGCGGGTCACCGGAATACCGCATCGTCGCAAAACCGGGAAGCCCTTGAGAATTCTTGATATCGAAGGTCTGGGTCGCGTCGTCGTACCCGTAGATCAAGAGAACGTGGCCACCGTTGTTGATCTTGTCATTGGCGTCGACCACCACGTCGTAACCAGCGGCCAGCACCGTCTTGATGTCATTGTTCGAAAAGTTCGTCAAGCTGGCGAATGACTTCGCCCTGTACTGGGCGAACCAGCGGCCGTTGAGCGGGATCGTGCGCAGGTCGTACTCGAACCAGTCAGCCTGTTCCTTGGTGCCCCCGCCTGCGCCGGACAGCGCCATTCCGGTGCCCGGGATCGACGTGGCCAGCGCCTGCAGTTGCGGCTGGTCGATATAGGGCACGTGTGCCGAGAGCGGCACCGCCCAGTACGACAGGTGGTGCACGATGTCGGAGCTGCCCTGGAAGCCGACCAGGGAGTGGATGCCGGGGCCGGCTCTGTGGTTCTCGTGTGCCTTGGACAGGTGGAACAGGTACTGCTCGGACAGATCGACGCGGATGCCCTTGCGCGCATAAGCGGCCTCGAGCGCAGCGATGCCTGCGAACGCCCAGCACGTCCCGCGCCCGCCCTGGCTCACGTCGAGGGTGGACTGCCACTGGCGGTGCGAAACGCGACTGGGCGCGGCGCGCACGAGCGGGGCCAGATCGAGCACCGGCTTGGGCAGCCGCTCGATGAACTCCAGCCGCGGGGTGAACGTCTCCAGCGGCTCCACCAACGGATGCGCCACCGTGACCACCCGATGCAGATCGATGGGGTCAAGCGCGTCGTCGAGGCCGTCGAGCCGTGGCAACTCGACCTCGACGCGAAGCTCCGCATCGACGGGCAGCGGCACAGCTTGCAGTTGCGGATCTGGCATGACTTCTCCCGAGGTGGTGCCGAGGTACGACCCCCTGCACAGCAGAGTTGCCGAAACCCGTGCACAACGCATGAGTAGCGCGTTACTCACGTGTGGGACGTATGACCGCCGTCTTACCTAGATGCTGGGGTATTCCCTAGACTCCCCTGCGTGCTGACGAGCTGGCCGCTGGTGGGACGCGCGCAGGAGCTGGAACGGGTCAGCGAACTGCTGCACGGAGGCGCCTGCCGTGGCGTCGTCTTCGCCGGCGCCGCCGGTGTGGGCAAGACGCGCCTGGCCCGTGAGGCGCTCGCGGCCGCCAGGGCGGTGGGCTTCGCCGGCGACTGGGCAGTCGGCACGCACTCCGCCGCCTCGATCCCCTTCGGCGCGCTCAGCCATCTCGTGCCCGCTGATCGGGGCGCCGCCAGTGAGCACCTTGACATGCTGCGGACGGCGGTCGGGCACCTCGCGCGCCGGGCCGACGGGCGGCGGCTGGTCCTGGCAGTCGACGACGCGCACCTGCTCGACGACGGCTCGGCAACGCTGGTCCGCCACCTCGCGGAGGCGTCCGACACCTTCCTGATCGCGACCGTCCGCAGCCGCGAACCGACGCCCGACGGGATCGTGGCGTTGTGGAAAGACGAACTGGCCGAGCGCCTCGAGGTCGGACCGCTCCCGGCGCAAGACGTCGACCGGCTCCTGGCCATAGCGGTGAACGGTCCGGTCGATGACGCGACCGCTCAGCACGTTGCGCTGGTGACGCAGGGGAACGCGCTGTACCTGCGCGAGCTCGTCATTGGCGCCCTCGACACCGGGGTACTGCGCAAGACCGGTGGTGTGTGGCGTCTACTCGGCCCGCTGACACCGCCTCCGCGCCTGGTCGAACTGATCGAGGCGCGGCTGGGTCGTCTCGATGGGCAGGCGCGACTAGGCCTGGAACTGCTCGCCTTCGGAGAGCCGCTCGGTGCCGACACCCTCGAGCGGCTGGTGCCGCTGGCCACCCTCGAACAGGCCGAGCGCAAGGGGCTGATCATGCTCGAGCAACAGCAGCGGCGGGTGCAGGCCCGGCTGGCCCACCCGCTGTACTCGGAGGTGCTGCGACGCAACGCGCCGGCGATACGGGCGCGCAGCGTGTGCCGGCGTCTCGCGGCGACGGCGACGGGCATCCGCCGCGCCGACGACGTCCTGCGCGTCGTCACCTGGAGCCTGGACGCGGGGGCGGAATGCGACGCTGCCATCCTCTCCGCCGCCTCTCGCCGCGCGCTGCGCAGGTTCGACTACGCGCTGGCCGAACGCCTCGCTCGCAAGGCCGTCGAGGTGGGAGGCGGCTTGGCGGCAAGCTGGGCTCTCGGCGACGCCCTGATCGGTCGCGGCGACAGTGCGGGCGGCGAGACCGTGCTCGCCGAGCTCGCCCCGCGCTGTCGCGGCGACGCCGCGCGTGCGCGGCTGGCGCTGCTGCGCGCCTCCAACCTCGTGTTCGGTCTCGGCCAGGTCGCCGCCGCCGAGGACCTGTTGCGGGCGGCGGCGGCGCAGACCGCCGACCCGCAGTGGCGTGGCGAGCTCGCCGCCTTCCAAGCAACGTGCTCCATATGGGGTGGTCGCACCGGCGACGCCCTTGCCGGCGCCCGCAGCGTGATCGAGCAGGACGTCGGGGGGCGCGCGTCGCTCAGCGCACTGGTGATCGGCGGCCTCACCGCCGCACTGTGCGGTCGGGGCGACGAAGCGCTCGCCTATGCCGCCCGGGGCGAGCAGCTTGTCGGCAAGTACGCCGATGACCTACCGCTCAGCCCCCTGCAGCTCGCGGTGAACCGCTGCCTGGCCGATCTGCTCGCGGGCAGGCTGGCGCGGGCGGAGGCCGACGCGCGGGCGGGCTACCAGCGTGCCCTCCGGGAGCACTGGAGCGACGCCTGCGCAACGTGGGCGCAGTGGCTCGGGCACATCGCACGCCACCGAGGCCAGCCGCGATCCGCGCTGGGATGGTTGCGCAAGAGTGCCGTGCTGCTGCGCGAGAACGACCGCTTCGGCTCGCTGCCCGCCGTCCTCGCGGACTGCGCGAACGCGGCCGCGGTAGCCGGCGACCCGCACGCAGCGTCCGACATGCTGCGCGAATCCGAGGAGCACCTGCGGGGTCCGTTCCTGCTGCACGTAGAGCAGGCGCGGCCCTGGGTGAGCGCCGCCAGAGGCGAACGGGCGGCGGCGGTGCAGCTCGCCATCGCTGCGGCGGACCGAGGCCGGCAGCGGGGCGAGCTCGGCTGGGCCGTCGTCGCCATGCACGACATCGCCCGCCTCGGCAACGCGACTGCGGCCGCCCGACGGTTCGGAGCGATCACCGGGCAGGTCGACGGTGAGGCCGTCACCGTGTACACCGCGCACGTCGATGCGCTGATCGCTCGCGACGGGCCGCGGCTCGACGATGTGGCCGGCCGCTTCGACGCGCTCGGCTTCACCTTGCTCGCGGCCGAGGCAGCGGCGGAGGCGGCCCAGGCGCATCGAGCCGAGGGTCGGGTCGCCAGCGCCCTCGCCTCGACCAAGCGCGCCAAGCAGCTCGCCGGCCTCTGCGAGGGCGCGCGCACCCCAGCACTCGAGTTGCTTGACCCGCTGCCGCTCACCCCGCGGGAGCGGCAGATCGCCACCCTCGCAGCCTCCGGCCTGTCGAGCCGAGCGATCGCCCGGGATCTGGTCCTGTCGGCCCGCACCATCGACAACCATCTGTCGAACATCTACGCCAAGATGGGCATCACCGGTCGCACGCAACTCGCTGACCGCCTGCCCTAGCCTGACTAACACCGACGGTGGCTCCGACCCACGCCAATCTCGCCCGCCGGCGAAAGCCGGCGCCCCATCCCGGAGGGATCCTGCCCCGCCGGCGAAAGCCGGCGCCCCATCCCGGAGGGATCCTGCTACGAGGCCCTGGCGGCCTCGCGCTCCTGGGACTTGGCCCGCTTGGCCTCGAACTTGCTGGCCTGCGCGTCCAAGGCGGTCAGGAACTCCGCGGTCTGCTGCCGGGCCTTCTCGGCCTCGTCATTCAGCCCCTCGATGTCGAAGAAGCGCCAGTGGCGCAGCAGCGGCCAGATCACGTCATCGTGGTGGACCCGCAAGTCGTAGATGCCCGCTTTGGCGATCATCACCGCCTTGCGGTTGAAGTCAGCCATGCCGGCGCCGGGCATCTGGAAGCCCACGACCTCGGCGGCGATGGCCTTGACGGCGGCCGACGGGTCCAGCTGCAGTGCCGCTCCGAGCATGTCTCGGTAGAAGACCATGTGCAGGTTCTCGTCGGTGGAGATGCGCGTCATGATCCGGTCGGCCACCGGGTCTTGTGAGTAGCGGCCGGTGTTGCGGTGCGAGATGCGGGTGGCCAGCTCCTGGAAGGCCACGTAGGCCATGCCCTGCAGCGTGGACTTGCCGTCACGGTCGTAGCCCACCATCACGTTCTGCATCCGTCCGCGCTCCAGCTGCACCGGGTCAAGGGCCCGGGTCACCACCAGGTAGTCGCGCAGCACGATGGCGTGGCGGCCCTCCTCGGCGGTCCAGCGGTGCACCCAGTTGATCCAGGCCCCGTCGCCGGCGCCGAACATCTGGTGGATCTCGCGGTGGTAGCTGGGCAGGTTGTCCTCGGTCAGCAGGTTGACCTCGAAGGCGATCTGCGCGACGCCGGTCAGGCGCGACTGGTCGGGCGTCCACGGGTCCTTGTCGAAGTCACGCCCGAGGCTGTAGGGAATGTAGTCGTGTGGGAACCACTCCCGAGCGGCCTTGCCGTGACGGTTGAGCAACTCCTCGGCCTTGGGCTCGAGTTCGGCGAGCAGGCGCTGGTCTTGAGTGGGCACGGGGCGGCTCCTTGCGACGGAGAATCGTGGTTACGGTTGCGTAGGTTACGTACCCGTAGGGTGACTGTCCAACCGTGTTAGCGTCCCCGGTCATGAGTACTCTCATCCTGCTGCGCCACGGCCAGTCGACCTGGAACGCCGAGAACCGCTTCACCGGATGGGTCGATACGCCGCTGTCGGCCAACGGCCGGGAGGAGGCGCGTCTGGGAGGCCAGCGACTGGCTTCCCAGCGCGTGCACGTCGACCGCGCATTCACTTCGACGCTGGTCCGCGCCATCGACACCGGCCGCATCGTGCTGGACGAACTGGGCCAGCACGCTCTTGATCAGGTCCGTGCCTGGCAACTCAACGAGCGCTTCTATGGAGCGCTGACCGGGCGCAACAAAGCCCAGACCGCCGAGGAGTTCGGCGCCGAGCAGGTTCACATCTGGCGGCGCAGCTACGACATCCCTCCCCCCGGTGGCGAAAGCCTCGCCGACACCGCCAAGCGGACGCTGCCCTACTTCAACGAGATCGTGCTGCCCGCCACCCTCGAGGTCGCCACGGTGCTGGTCTCGGCCCACGGCAACAGCCTGCGCTCGATCGTCAAAGAGCTGGACGGCCTGGACGATGACGCCGTCACCCGCCTGGAGATCGCCACCGGCGTGCCGGTCGTCTACGAGCTCGACGGCGACGGCAGCGTCGTCGACAAGCACATCGTCACCTAGGCAGGCCCCGGGGGTCAGGCTCGCGACTGGCGGCAGCGGGACTCGCGGTCAGGCTTCGCGACCGGCGGCGGGACTCGGGGGTCAGGCTCGCGACTGGCGGCGGTGGCGCTGGCGGCAGGCAAGACACACAAACCACGTCTCGTCGCCTTCCAGCTCCAACAGCCCGCCGTGGGCGCCGCAGTGCGGGCAGCGCGCCGCCAAGGTCCACAGCTCGGGCTTGTTGCCGCTACCCTCCCAGTCGGCGCTGCGGCGCGCCCGCTCGGCGGCGTACCGGCGGCTGCTGCCGAACCACAGCGCCAGCAGCGCAGCGCCCAGGACCAGCGCCGTGCCGGTGACCAGGCCCACCTCCATGCCGAGCTCCACTGGTTACCCTCGACGCCATGGTCCGTGCCAGCACAACGTATCGCTGTCAGCACTGCACCCAGCTGCTGCCGTTCGACGAACACACGCAGGTGCCCGAAGCGTGCCTGCGTCGCTGCCAAGGCGGCTGTGACTGGCGCGAAATCGGCCCGGCTGACCCGGCCGTGTGGGTGCGAGCGTCACGGGACGGACCGCTTGGCGACGACGGGCTGCCGCTGCCCGACTGAACGAACGGGGTGACGGCCCGAATAACCCGGGTGACGGCCGCCTCACCGGCGGCATCTACACTGCGACACGGCACCATCGCCTGCCCCCGCTGCCCTGTCTCCGCTCGGTCCGCGACCGCTGACCGGGCTTCTTGTTGCGAAAGGCACCACGTCGTGCTGACGGTCACCGTCTCCGCGGATGATCCCCTGCGCGTGGCCGCCGACCTGCTGGTGGTGCCGGTGTTCAAGGGCGGCATCGAGGGTCCCGGCGCCGCGGCAGTGCTGGCGGCGCTGGGACTGGATGCCTGGCCCGTCACCCCCGACTTCCGCGGCGACATCGGCCAGCAGCTGCTGCTGAGCTCTCCGGGCCTGGAGGCGCGGGGGGTGCTGCTGGTGGGGCTGGGACGGATGGACGCCACGGACAACGAGCGCCTGCGCCGGGCGGCGGGCGTGGCCGCCCGTGCCGCCCGCCACGCCCCCCGGGTCGCCACGACGCTGTCGCAGGTCCATGCCGGCCCGGCCGCCGTCGAGGCGGTGGCCGAAGGGTTTGCCCTCGGGGCCTACGAGGACCGCCGGCATCTCGGGGTGGACGCGCAGCCGCCGGCTTCGACCCTGACCGACGTGGTGGTGCTGACGCCGTCCAGCCAGCTCGCCGACGCCCGGCAGGCGCTGGCCAGGGCACAGCGCTACGCCTGCGCCACCATCGCCGCCCGCGACCTGGTCAACTTGCCGCCTGGCCACAAGCGGCCAGCCGACCTCGCCGACGCGATCGCCGCGCTGGTCGCCGACAGCTGCGAGGTGGAGATCCTCGACGCCGCGGCGTTGCGCGCCGAGGGCTTCGGCGGCCTGCTCGCGGTGGGGCGCGGTTCCAGCGTCGAACCTCGGCTGGTGCGCCTGCGCTACCGCCCGGCCGCCGCCCTTGGCCACGTGGCCCTGGTCGGCAAGGGCATCACCTTCGACAGCGGTGGTCTGAACCTCAAGCGCGGCACGAGCATGGAGTGGATGAAGGCCGACATGGCCGGCGCCGCAGCGATCGCGGGCGCTTGCTCGGCGCTGGCCGACCTCGGTGTCCGCCTGGAGGTGACGGCGCTGCTGGCGCTGGCGGAGAACATGCCAGGCCGCGACGCCCAACGCCCCGACGACGTCATCCGCATCCATGGCGGCACCACCGTCGAGGTCCGCGACACCGACGCCGAAGGTCGCCTGGTTCTGGCCGACGCCCTGCACGCCGTCGCGCAGGAGGCACCCGATGCCATCGTCGACCTGGCGACTTTGACGGGGTCCTCCCTGCACGCCGTCGGTCGCCTGGCCGCCGCCGTCATGGGTAACGACGCCGAGTTGCTGTCCTCGCTGCTGCGGGCAGCCGGCGTGGCCGGTGAGTCACTGTGGGAGCTGCCGCTGTGGGACGACCTCGAGCATCTGCTCGACTCGCCGGTGGCTGACCTGAACAACACCGGCGACGGCGCCAACGGCGGCGCGATCATGGGCGGGCTGTTCCTGCGCCGCTTCGTCGGTGATGTCCCGTGGGCGCACCTGGACATCGCCGGGCCGTCGTTCCGACCCGTCGAGCTGGCCGGTGGCTACCAGCCACCCGGCGGCACCGGCTACGGCGTGCGGACGCTGTTGGCCTGGCTGGAACGCCGCGGCGACTAGCCCGCCGTAGCCCCGGCTGGACCCTGCTGCTGGGCTGGTCCTTCACCCGGTGGCGCCGGGCGGTCCCGCGACTTGGTCAACGCAGGCGCGACCAAGTCGCGGAACCTCGGGTATTCAGGCCCGACGGAGCCCGGCGGTCGCGCCACAACTAGTCCGCCGTGGCCATGGGGCATAGCCGTTTGGGATGAGATTGCGGCCAGTGGCCAGATAGTGCTCGCTTCGGCACAAGCTGGCCCGTAGCGTTCGGCTATCCCGGACCACAGCAGGTGGGCCGTTCCCGGTTGGGAGCCTCGTTGACACGATCACGGCCGTACCGCTTGTCCGTCCTGCTGTCACTGTGCGTACTTGCCAGTGCGCTGTCCGTATTACCGGCGGTCCCCGTGGCCGCCGCCGCCGACCGTGACTGCGCGCCGGCGCTGACCACGGCCGCGCTGCAGTCGCTGCTGGACGCCAACGGGCGTGACCCGGACACCGGCGCGCAGGTACCCGTCGCGGCCACCGGCGCCACGGTGGTGCACGGAACGACAGCGCAAACATTCAACGCCGACATCCTCGGCATCGACTACGGCGGCATCGGCATCGACCACGACCTGATCATCGCCGAGCTGTCCGGCCTGGGCATCGACGGCGAGCGCGGCGTGTGGGCCGGGATGTCCGGGTCTCCCGTCTACCTCGACGACCAACTGGTGGGCGCGGTGTCCTACGGCTTCACCTGGGGCGCCAGCAGCCTCGCCGGCATCACGCCCGCCGAGGAGATGCTGACGATGACCGACGCGGGTTCGCCGACCGGCAGGGCGGGAGCGTCCGTCCAGCTCGACCGGGGGCAGCGCCGGTCGATCGCCGTGCAGACCAGCACGGCGATGGCGGCCGTACCCGGTCGCCTGCCCCGCCTGGCCGTGCCCCTGGCCATCAACGGTAGCCAGGAACGCATCGAATGGCTGCAGCGACGTGCCCGCCGCGACGGCTCACCGATCGTGCCAGTGGCCGGCACCGGCTACTCGGCGAGCGCAGTCGCCGCACCCGGCGACATCGTCGCGGGCAGCAACTTCGCCGCGGCCTTGTCCTACGGCGACATCACCGCCGCCGGCACCGGAACCACCACCTGGACCTGCCAGGGCGAGGCGCTGGCCTTCGGCCATCCGTTCTTCTGGGAGGGTCGCACCAGGCTGGGATTGCACGGAGCCGAGGCCGTCACCATCGCCGTCGACCCAGCGTTCGGCAGCTACAAGCTGGCCACCCTCGGGGCGCCGGTCGGCACCGTCGACTACGACGGCTACACCGGCCTGCACAGCCGCCTGACCGGTCCGGCGTTCGCCAGTCCCATCACGTCACGCACCATCGCTGAGCGGCCGGACGGCTCGCTGGTCAGCGACACGGGCACCACTAATGTGGCCTACCGCGACTACGTGCCGTTCATCACCTTCATCCACGGCTATTCCAACATCGACTTCCTGCTCGACCGGTACTACAGCGCCGGTAGCTCCACGGTGACGTGGACGGTCGACATGACCCACAAGGGCCGCACGTACCAGCTGCAGCGCAGCAACCAGTTCAACGCCCGCAGGGACGTTTCCGTGGAGTCCATGCAAGAGCCGTGGCTGCAGCTGGAGCGGCTGGCCGGCAACCGCTTCGGCAAGGTTCGCTTCGACGGGGTCCACCTGCGCAGCCAGGTCGTGGACCAGCAGCGCTATTGGAAGGTGGCCCGTCTGATGGTCCGCCGCAACGGTCGCTGGTACGAGCCCGATGGGACGGTGCTCGTCGAGCGAGGGTCCGTCCTGCGGGTCCGTGCCGTGCTGCACCGCTTCCGCGGGGACCGCAGGACGAAGGTCGCCCGCCGGGTGTTCACCTACGACCTCGGGCAGCGCTCCGCAGGCGGTCGCGGACAGTTGATCGTCGGCAACCCCAACTATGGCGGTGGCGGCGAGTTCTGCTTCTTGTTCGGGGAGTGCGAAGGCCGGCTGGGGCGGCGCGCCGAGACCTTCGGCGGGCTGGTGCGACAGCTGCGCAACGCCCCGCGCAACGACACGCTGGAGGCGCAGCTGCTGCTGCGCGCCCGGTTCGGCCACTCGGTGGACCGGCGACGGGAGACCGAGCTGAGCAGGGCCATCAGCAACAGCCGGGGGCTGCGGGTACGCGTGACGAGGTAGCCGAATGCCGCAGGCACTGCCAACGGTTGACCATCGCCGCGTTCACCACGGTTGGCAGGTCGGGCAGGCGTAGGCGGTCCGTGCAGCAAGCTTGAAGGCACGGATCGCAGTCCCGCAGCGGCGGCAGGGCAGGCCGGCGCGGCGGTAAACGTAGTGGCGCTCGTCGGCGAGCAGGCGGCCGCGGGTGCGCTTGCCGACCTCAGCGGGCTCGACGGTGACGATCCTTCCCATGCGCAATCCCTCCGCGAGCATGCCGCGGATGGTCGCCCACAGGCGCTGGAAGTCGTCGGGGTCCAGCAGGTTGGCGGGGCGCAGCGGAGCGGTGCCGCAGACGAACAGCGCCTCGGCGCGGAAGACGTTGCCGATGCCGGCGACGACCTTCTGGTCCAGCAGCGCCGCCCCGATGGGCGTGGTCCGCCGACGCAGCGCCGCCGCCACCGCCTCGGCGTCGCTGTCGCGGCGCAGCGGATCCGGGCCGAGCCGTGCGCGTATCCGTGTCTCGCCGTCGGGGTCGAGCAGCTCGCATGACGTGGGTCCCGACAGGCGGATGGTGACCTCGGGAGTGCGCAGCTGCAGCCGCGTCCCCGGCGTTGGCGGTGGCACCTCGGCGACAGACCAGCCGTCGCCACCCCGCTCGCTGTTGACCATCCGAAGCTCCCGAAAGCCGCCGTACAACCCGAGGTGCACGTGCAGGGTCGCCGCGCCCTGGAAGCGGTAGAACAGGTGCTTGCCGTAGGCATCGACCGTCAGCAGGGTGCGACCGTCGAGCAGCCGGGCACCGGCGGCGAAGCGCCCCTGCGGCGAGCTGACCTCGACCGCCCTCCCGCGCAGCCAGCGGCGATGCTCGCGCGCGTAGCGGTGGATCGTGTGGCCCTCAGGCACGGCTTGTCTCAGCGCTCAAGTAACGAAGCGGCAGCGCACGTACGTCCGAGCAACCGCCTGGCCGTAGGAGCCCGACCCGCAGCCGGGCGGAGCGGGTCAACCGGACCGAGGGTGCCAGCGCAGCACCAGCTCGCGACCGGCTCGGCCCTCGTCCAGGCGGGTGACCGGGGTGGTCTGCGGCGCGTCGTGCAACAGCTGGGGGTCGCTGGCCGCCTCCGCCACGATCTGGCGCAGTGCGGCCACGAAGTCGTCGAGGGTCTCTTGCGACTCGGTCTCGGTGGGCTCGACCATCAAGGCCTCGTCGACGATGAGGGGGAAGTAGTTGGTCGGTGGGTGATAGCCCAGGTCGATGAGCCGCTTGCACAGGTCGGTGACCCGCACGCCGTGCGCTTTGAGGCCTTTGCCGGTGGCGACGAACTCGTGCATCGGCTGATGCTGGCCGTAGCCCAGCGGCAGGACGTCGCTGACTTTGGACGCCACGTAGTTGGCGTTGAGGACGGCCTTGGCGCTCATGGTCTGCAGCCCGTCGCCGCCGTGGAACAGCAGGTAGCTGTAGGCGCGGATGAGCACGGCCGCGTTCCCATGGAAACCGTGCAGCCGCCCGATGGACTTGGGCCGGTCCGCATCCCAGGCCCAGGTCCCATCGTCGTGGCGGACGACGACCGGTGCCGG
>Ga0136620_10000505_pt1 | contig 17723 bp, 12 predicted proteins | sample AntDrymUQ4162106_2_FD_104806 | JGI IMG/M metagenome (GOLD analysis project Ga0136620, IMG submission 104806) | Polar desert sand microbial communities from Dry Valleys, Antarctica - metaG UQ416 (21.06) | ecosystem: Environmental > Terrestrial > Soil > Desert | place: Antarctica: Dry Valley... | reverse complement strand
TGGTCGCCTTGGCGCTGGCGACCTGGCGCATTCTTCGAACTCGCTGACACCCACTTCTCGTGGGCTTGCCGCAAGGCGGCCGGCAAGCCTCGCACTGCTTCCGCCGGGAGACTGGGGATCCGGTCCTGGACCAGGATCACTTGCCCATCGAGGTGGATGAGACCGGCCGTCAACAGCGTCGAGAGATGCAGCGGGCGTCGCAGCGAGTTGCCCCGCACTCCCGCCTGCACGATGCGCAACAGATCGGTGATCGCCCCCACGCCCAACACCGCGGACCAGAACCTGCGGACGTAGAGATCGGTCGGACGGAACCCATGGTCGGCCTCGGTGATCGAAACGAGGTAAAGCGGTCGGCGAGCGATCGTTGGTCGGAGAGCCTCGTCCGGAAACGGTGCGGCCGATGTTGCATAGGGAGGACATGGCAACGGCTTCCGGGACGAGGCTCTCCGCATGCGTCCCGTTCTATCAAAGATTGTTAACTATCGTCAACCACCTCAACAAGACATATTTTCGCGCTTTCTCCCCCGTCCGGGAAGTGTTGAATTATCTGGACCGGAACAGTGGCCCGCCCCAGCTCAAACCTCCGCGACCGCGCCTGGCAGCAGTCGTCGCGGCGAATTATCGAGAACGGGTGTAGGGGTTCCTCTTAGCTGATCGCACCCCACGGAGCAGAAGATTCGAAATTTGGCAGCACATCCGTGCCCCACAGAAAACTCGGTACTAGATCAGCGGAAAACGCCGGTCTCGTGCTCGTGCTTGTGGCGACGAATTTGGATTTGAGGTTTCCCCGGGGGACAAATTATGCGCCGTCGATGAGTTGGCGGCGGGTCAGCGATTCTCGGTCCAGTTATAGCGACAGTCCCCGGGGGGAGAAACCGGGGAGAAATCAGGGTTAGCTCTAGGGAGGCGGGGCGGCGGCTTGGCCGACGGTTAGGTAGACGGCGCTGTTGTAGGTCATCGCCGAACCGGCGCCAGGGGACTGGACAAGGACGATGTCGTTCTGGGCGGGGTCGTTGACCGGGGTGTAGGTCACGTAGGTGTCAACAAAGGTCCCGCTCGAAAAACTGAAACGGTTGAGAGTCCGATAGGCCTCACTCAGGTTTAGCCCGGTGACGTTTGGCATCGCTCCACCAGGCGCCTGGCCGTTCGACACCCAGATCCGGATCGGAATCCCGGCCTCGACCTCAGCGCCGGAAGAGAGCGATTGGGACACCACGATGCCGGCCGGCTGGCCCGAGGGGATGGAGCTGATATTGACCGTCAACTTGGCCGCCGTCGCTACGGAAATCGCGTCCGACTGACTCCGACCGATCAAGTAGGGGACCGTGGTGGTCGGAGGCTTGAGATAGACCTCAAGGGCAGACTCCTCGAGCGTCGGAAAGTCGACCGGCTCGACGTTGGCGAGCACCATCTGCATGAACTCGGCCCAGATTGGGGCCGGGACCGAGCCGCCAAAGACCCGTTCGTAGAACTCACCGTGGATCTGAACATTGCGCAGCGGCACCTGGTCGCGCTCATAACCCACCCACACCGCGGTGGTGTATTGGGGGACGAAACCGACGTACCAAGCATCGCGATAGTCCTGGTGAGTGCCGGTCTTCCCGCCTTGGGGGCGTCCGATGTCCGCTCGCGGTGCCGTGCCGTCACCCGACGGCACGGCAAGCAGCGGCCGGCGAGCCGCCTGGGCGATTGCCGGGTCGATGACCTGTTCCTGTTCGACCTGGTGCTGATAGAGCACGTTTCCGTCCTCGTCGAGAATGCGATCGATCAGATAGGGCTCGGCATAGAGCCCGTTGGTGGCGAAGGACGAGAATGCCGACGCCATCTCCAATGTCGAGACGGCGCCGGTGCCGAGGACGATCGAGGGCACTGCCGGCAACGTCGAGGTGATTCCCATCCGGTGGGCAACCTCGACCACTTTCTCCGGTCCGACCTGGAGCGACAGTTGCGCATAGATCGTGTTGACGGACCGCGTCGTTGCCTCCCCGAGGGTGATCCGGCCGGTGCCGGCGCCGGCATTGGAGACGGTCCACTTATTGGGATCGGGCCCGCTCGAACAGATGGTCGGGCAGGTCAGGATCTGTGGGCTGGCCCCGTCGTAAGTGTTGCCGAGAGTGATCCCGTTTTCGAGGGCGGCGACCAGACCGAACGGCTTGAAGGCTGAGCCGGGGTTACGTCGGCCCTGCACCGCCAGGTCGAACTGGCTTTGCTCGAAGGGCAGCCCCGAGGCCATCACCTCGACCGCGCCGGTCTGATTGTTGACCATTGTCAGCGCCCCGGTCGGCGAGCACGAGTTGGCCTCGGCGTAGGAACTCAGGGTTTCGATTGGATCGCTCGGAAAGATCTGGGTGCAGAGCTGGAGGTTCTCGTCGTAGGAGTAGAACGGCAGCCATTCGAGCAAAAGGTTGTTGGCCGCGTGCTGCAGATTGAGATCGATGGCCGTCTCGATGTTGAGGCCGCCACCACCGGTGCACGCGACGTCGTCGGAGGGACAGCCAAAGACGGAGATGGCCCGCTCCTCCTTGGTCGTGCCCAAGAAGTCGAACTCATGACGGGAAAGGTCGGACAATTGGCGCAGCACCTCGGTCCGGACGTGCTCGGCCTCGCCGCGAAACTCGATGTGCTCCAGGACACCTAGCGGCCGCGAATTGGCGGTCTCCGCCTCTGCCTCGGTGATCCAGCCCTGCTCGAGCATGGTGTCGATGACGTCGCGGCGGCGATCGAGGACATCTTCCGGGTTCCGGCGGGGGTCGTAGAGGGAAGGGTTGCGGATGAGAACGGCGAGCGTGGCCGCTTGGTCCACACTCAACTGGTCCATCCGAAGCTGGAAAAACTCAAAGGCGGCAGTCTTGACCCCGTACGCTCCCGCCCCGAAGTAAACCGAGTTCACGTAGAACTCGAGGATGTCGTCCTTGCTGAAACGCCGCTCGAGCTCAGCGGCGATGAAGGCTTCCTTGATCTTGCGCTCGATCGTGACCTCGTCGCCAACAAAGACGTTCTTCACGATCTGTTGGGTGATCGTCGACCCACCGCGGGTGTTGCCGCTCTGGAAGTTGTCGAGGGCCGCCGAGGCAATCGCGGGGAATGAAACCCCCTGGTGCTCGTAGAAGTCCTTGTCCTCGGCCGCCAAGATCGCGTGTTGAAGCAATTCGGGGACCTCTTCGATCAATACCGGTTCTGAGTTGCGCCCATTATGGAGCTGGCCGATCACCTCGCCACTGGCCCATACCCGCGACACCCGGGAAAGGTCGGGCAAGGTGAGGGTCACGGTTTCGACTTCAGGGACGTACTCGGCGCGGACCTTGTCGATCGTCGCGTATGCCGAGTTGGCGCCGAGGAAGGTGAAAAGACCGATCCAGGTGCTGCCGAGCAAAGCGATGGACAGCAGGCCGGCCAGCGCCGGAAACCAGCGTCCTCGGCGCTCGCGGGCTTCCATTTGATGGATTAGGGATCGATTCGCCATAAGTCAACGGGAGAAGGACCCCCGGTAGCATCAAAGTTTACCTCCCGACAACAGGTATTCCTTGCGCACTCCCAGTGGAATCGAAATCGAGGTGGTCTACGACCAGGCCGCCGACCCGGAGAGAATCGGCCGGCCCGGCGAGTATCCGTTTACCCGTGGTCCCCATCCGACGATGTATCGCGGGCGTCTGTGGACTATGCGGCAATACGCCGGCTACGGAACCGCCGAAGCGACCAACGCGCGATTCCGCGGGCTTTTGGCCGCTGGCCAAACCGGCCTTTCCACCGCTTTCGACCTCCCAACGCAGATGGGACTCGACAGCGACCATCCCCTGTCGGAGGGAGAAGTCGGCAAGGTCGGGGTGGCGATCGACACCCTCGACGACATGCGAACGCTCTTCCGCGAGATCCCGTTGCTGGAAGTCTCAACCTCGATGACGATCAATGCCACCGCCCCGATCCTGCTTCTGATGTATCAGGTGGTTGCCGAGGACCAGGGAGTGCCGGGGGATCGGATCAAGGGAACGCTCCAAAACGACATCCTCAAGGAATACGTCGCACGAGGCACGTATATCTATCCGCCCGGCCCGTCGATGCGGATCGTGACCGACGTTTTCGCTTACGCCGCCAAGGAACTCCCCGCCTTCAACCCGATCTCGATCTCGGGATATCACATCCGCGAGGCAGGCGCCACGGCTGCCCAAGAGCTGGCGTTCACGATCGCGCACGGCCTGGCCTACGTTGAGGCTGCTCTCGAGGCCGGCCTGGAGGTCGACGACTTTGCTCCTCGGCTGTCGTTCTTTTGGAACAGCCACAACCTCTTCTTCGAGGAGATTGCCAAGTTTCGCGCTGCCCGCCGCTTGTGGGCCGACCTGATGCGAAACGGCTTCGGCGCCAAGGACGAACGGTCGTGGGCGATGCGCTTTCACACTCAGACCGCGGGATCGACCCTCACCGCGCAACAGACCGGAAACAACGTCGTTCGGACCACGGTGCAAGCGATGGCCGCAGTCCTCGGGGGCACCCAATCGCTTCATACCAACTCCTTCGATGAGGCGGTCGGCCTGCCAACCGACGAGTCGGCTCGACTGGCCTTGCGGACCCAGCAGGTGCTGGCACAAGAGTCGGGCTTGGCGATGACGGTCGACCCGCTGGCGGGTTCATACTTCGTGGAGGATCTGACCAATCGGCTCGAAGCCGCAGCGCGCGACTTGCTTGCCCAGATCGAAAAGCTGGGAGGGGCGGTGGCCGCGATCGAAGCGGGATGGACCCAACGCCAGATCGAAGAGTCCGCCTATGACGAGGCCCGCCGGCAGGAGGCAGGCGAGTCAATTGTGATCGGGGTCAACCGGTTTGTCAGCGGAGACGAGCCGGAGGTTCCGGTGCTGCGCGTGGATCCTGAGCTGGAACGCGAACAAAAACAGCAGCTTTCGCAATGGAAGGCGTCCCGATCCTCCTCCGCCGTCGAAGCGGCTTTGCGAACCGTCGTCGAAGCGGCCACGGATGGTTCCAACTTGCTTTACCCCCTGAAGGAAGCGCTGGTCGCGGGAGCGACATTGGGCGAGTGCTCGGAGGCCATGCGCTCGGTGTTCGGAAGCCACCGGCCCTGATGCCTGAGCCCCAGCGGACCAAATTCCTGATCATCGGCGCCGGCCCGGCGGGAACGGCGGCCGCGACCACCGCTGCGGCTCTCGGGGCGCGCGTGACGTTGGTGGAGGCGCAAGTGGTGGGTGGGGCTGCCCACCTCTGGGATTGCATTCCGTCCAAGACCATGGTTGCCACCGCGGTTCGAATCGACTCGATGCGCAATGCCCCCCGGCTCGGCGTCACGGCCGCGCCGGGGAGCATCGACAGCGCCCAACTGGCAGAACGCATCGCCACCATCTCGGGAGACATCAATCGCAGTTGGGTTGATTTGCTCAGCAGCCAGGCCGTCGAAATCGTGAATGGCAAAGGGCGACTGGTTGGTCCCAACGAGGCGGTCGTCGACGGGACGAGGAACGTTGGCTTTGACGTTTGCCTGCTGTCCACTGGCTCGGCGCCCCGCGTCCCGGCGTGGGCCGAGGTCGACGGCGAGCGAATCCTTACCACTCGCGATGCCTACGACCTCAGCACGGTCCCCGAGAGGATGATCGTGATCGGCTCGGGGGTCACCGGCGTCGAGTTCGTCCACATCTTTGAATCGCTCGGGTCGAAGGTGACGTTGGTGGTTAGCCGTCAACAGATCCTCCCTCATCGCGATCCGGAAGTGGCCGCGGTGCTCGAAGAGGACTTCCTCGAACGGGGTGTCCGTCTTGTGATCGGGGCGCGCGCCATTGGGATCGATCGCAGCGACGACGGGGTCAAGGTGCGCTGCGACGATGGCCGAGTCGTTGAAGGCACCCACGCCTTGCTGGCCATCGGCTCGGTGCCGAACACCGCCGACCTCGGGCTGGGGGAGTTAGGGATCAAAGAAAGCGGCGGATTCATCCAGGTCGATGAACACCAACGGACGTCGGTCCCTCACATCTACGCCGCCGGCGACTGCACGGGCCAACTCCTCCTCTCCTCGGTGGCGGCGCTCCAGGGAAGAAAGATTGCTCGCCATGCCCTGGGGTTCCCGGTGACGCCCATCGACTACTCGAAAGTGAGCCAGGCGATCTTCACCGAGCCTGAGATTGCCTCCGTCGGACTGGAAGAAGCCGACCTCGCTGCTGGGGGTCGAAAGGTTCGCACGACCAAGGTGCCGTTCGCCGCCAATGCGCGTGCGGTCTTGCAAGGCAACCCCCGCGGGTTCGTCAAAGTGATGTCCGACCCGGCCACCGGGGTGGTCTTGGGCGGGAGCATCGTCGGTCACCGGGCCTCGGAGCTGATCGGGATCATGGCCCTCGCGGTCAAGGCCCGCGTCACCGTGAATGTCCTCGTCGACACCCTCATGGTCCACCCGTCGCTGTCCGAAGCAATCAGCGAAGCAGCCGAGTAGAGGGACCCCCTCCTGGGTTTTTCGCGCATCAAACGCAACCTATCGGTTGCGTTTGATGCGCGAAAACGGGGGTAAGAGCCTTTTATGCCTACTACCTCATCTTCCGACGTCAACCTCCACTACACCGATACCGGCGGCGACGGCCGTCCGGTGGTTCTGATCCATGGTTGGCCGCTAAGTGGAGAGGCTTGGAGCGAGAATCTTCCTGCTCTTGAGCAGGCGGGTTACCGGGTGATCACCTACGACCGCCGTGGGTTCGGCCGGTCCGACAAACCAACTGCCGGCTATGACTACGACCACCTAGCAGACGACCTTCACGATTTGCTCACCGAGCTTGACCTCACAGATGTCACCCTCGTCGGCTTCTCGATGGGCGGCGGCGAGGTGGCGCGTTACGTCTCACGGCACGGCAAAGAGAGACTTCACTCCACCGTCTTCGCTGGTGCGGTCACCCCCTACATGATGAAAACCGAAGACAATCCCGAAGGACCGCTGACACCGGAGGCCGGCAAACAATTCACCGAATCCCTGACTAAAGACCGAGACGCGTTCTTTGAAGACTTCACCGCCAAGTTCTTCTCGGCTGGCGCGGAGCTCAAGGTGACCGAGCGGCAGCGGAAGGAAGCGGTTGCACTTTGCAAGCAGTCAGATGAAAAGGCGGCACTCGCGTGCGTCGACTCCTTCGGCGGTACGGACTTTCGAAATGATCTTCCCGCGATCAGCGTTCCGACGTTGGTCATCCATGGAGATGCCGATGGGATCGTCCCCTTTGAAGGGTCGGGCAAACGAACCCACGACGCTATCGCCGACAGCAAGCTGGTAGTGATCAAGGAAGGTCCGCACGGCATCAATGTCAGCCACGCTGACGAGTTCAACCAGGCGCTAATTCAGTTCCTTAGTAACTGACATAAGAACGACGCCGAGGGCGAGGACCGCCAGACCCACGATGACGCTGGTGCGAGGCAATGTGCCCGCAAGCACCAGACACCCAGCTACGCCTGCGACGGCAAGGAACCGCGGCCACCGGCGCTGATCTGAGGGCAGAGTCCACGCGCTGGCGTTGGCCACGGCGTAGTAGAGGAGTACGGAGAACGAGCTGAAGCCGATCGCTCCTCGAAGGTCCGAGACAGCTACGAGAATGCAAACGACCGCGCCGACCGCGAGCTCAGCTCTGTGGGGAACCCGAAAAATAGGGTGTACAGGGCCGAGCCACGAGGGCAGATCTCGGTTGGATGCCATGGCGAAGACGGTGCGGCTGACCCCGGCAATGAGGGAGAGGAGCACTCCGAGGGTGGCGACGACGGCACCAAGCCGGACAACCGGATAGCTCCAGCTCAAGGAACCGGCTCGTACGGCTGCTTCGAGGGGAGCCGCGGCGCTTGCCAGAGCGCTGGGTCCGATCGCGATCAGGGCTGTACCGGCCACGACCAGGTACACAAGTAATGCGATACCGAGTGCCCGAGGGATCGCCCGGGGAATCGTCCGAACGGGGTCGGCAACTTCCTCAGCGAGGGTGGCAATGCGTGCGTAGCCGGCGAAGGAGAAGAACAGCAAGCCCGCCGACTCGAGGATCCCGGCCCAGCCACCTTGCGTAATCGATCCAAGGTTGTCCAACGAAGCGGCGCTCCCGCCGAGGACGGCGATGATCATCGCCGCGAGCGAGACGAGCACGATCGCCACGGTCAGTCGCAAGGTCCTCGCGGTCTGCTGGATGCCCCGGTAGTTGATCGACGTCAGAAGCACAACTGCCGCGACGGCGAGTGGCCGCTGCCAGGCAGGGGCGACGTAGGCGCCGAACGTGAGGGCGATAGCCGCGCAGCTCGCAGTCTTGCCGACGACGAACATCCAACCGGCGAGATAGCCCCAGCGTGGTCCGAGTCGATTTCTGCCGTAGATGTAGGCACCGCCAGATTCGGGATAAACGGCGGCCAGCTGTGCAGACGACGTTGCGTTGCAATATGCGACAAGGGCGGCGATTCCCAGTCCGATGAGCAGGCCGCTGCCTGCGGCGGCCGCCGCCGGTCCGATGGCGGCGAACACGCCGGCGCCGATCATCGAGCCCAAACCGATAAACACAGCATCGTTGAGCCCAAGCCGACGGGACAGTCGGGACGGTTGGGCCGGTGACGCGCCGGAAAACGGAGAACTACTGGTAGCTGACATAGACGGGAACCGGCTGGAGGCCGAGCACCTCTGCCGGGGTCGCTCCGCCACGGGGAACGTCCTCGTCGTAGAAGTTCTTCCATCCCCAGAAAACGCCGAGGTTGCCGGTGCCGGCGGTGAGCGCGTCCCAGGTTCCGTATTTGGTGCCGAGCGGGCCCTGTCCGTCCATTTGGATGACGGTCGCCAGCTCGGGGTGGGTTAACACCTGGTCGCGGTTCTCAATCATGTCAAGGCGGAACTGATGGAGGAGGAACATCTTCTGCGGGAGGTTGTGCTCTCGCACCAGCGCGGCCAGCCATTCCGATACTTGGTTGATCTCCGCGGCGTCGACCGAGCCGATCTGGCGGAGATGGACCTGGTCGGGCTCAAGGCGCCATTCGGGATCGAGCGCCAAGCCAACGTGGGGAAGGACGAGCAACTCCTCATACAACTTGGCTTGGGTTAGGAAATCGGTCCGGCCCGGCTGCAGGTCGAGGATCACATAGACATTGTTGGCGGCGGCAACGTCGATCCACGGGCGGATGACTTCGATCGTCATCTCTTCTGAGTAGTTGTTGTCGTCTCCGGAGAACGCCGAGGCGACCGTGGCGATGAGCTCGAAGGACAGAACGACAGGGACTCCATCGGCGTCGTAACCCGCGGCGACCTCGGCCGCCCGCGCCACCGCTTCCTCCGGGCCTTGCTCACCCATCACCCCGAGAGCGGAGGTGAGCGGGTTCCCGTAGAGCGCGACCAGTCTCCGCCCGGGAAAAAGCTTCAGCCCCCCACCTGGAAGCTCCGGAGCGCTGAGGAGTGCGGCGCTTTGCCATTCGACAATGAGCGGATCGAATCCTCCGGCGACGAACACCGCCTCGGCTGAGCTCGCTCTCACCGCCTCGAGTAACGCTTGATCGCCAAGCAGGTTGTGCGGATCGCCGAGGATGACCCGATCACCGCGTAAGCCGGCGATCGCGGTCACCGGAGCCACGAGGTCGGGTCTTGTGGCATCCGCCAGCCAGAGGTTGTCGCTTCGGTCCACGTCATCGGGTGCGATTTCGCTGATGGCCGCGGTTGCCTCAGCCACGGAGAGGGAGTTGGTCGGCGTTCCTGGGGGGACACCGCCTGGCAGCAAGTCGCCGATAACCGTGATAGAGGTTGGATCCAAGCGCCGAAGCTCACCCCTGATTTCGGACGAGGCGGCATCGATGATCAGGAGGGGCGCATCGATAGAGGCGGCGAATTCTCCAGCGACCATTAACTCGTCGGGGCTCCCGCTGGCCACCACGACCTCGTCTGCGCAAACCAAGGTTGCCGCAAGAGCGGCAGAGAGCGTGACGGCATCGGTTTCGATGAAAATCTGTCGATCGGGCTCGCTCCGGCAGTTCCGGACCGTTGTGGTCGGTGCCGCCGTCGTTACAAACGCGGTCGTGGTCGTTTGAATCGAGCTCATGCCGGGCTGCGGAGATGTCGTGCAGGAGGCAACGAGCAGCCAGACGACCGCGCGCCAAATTTCGGACAAATTCTTAGCGGACGACGGCGAGGACGGCTCCTAGAGAAACGGTGTCGCCCGCTTGAACCCGAAGGTCGACGACTTCGCCGGCGATCGGCGAACGGACTTCGTTCTCCATCTTCATGGCCTCGAGAACGCAAAGTGGCTGGTCGGCGTCGACGGCGTCGCCCGCCTTGACATGAACCTTGACGATGGTCCCTTGCATCGGGGCGGTCACCACGCCGTCGGTCTGCCCCGACGGAGAAGGGCGATCGAGTTTGGGACGAGCTCGGCGGGTGACTCCCGGTCCGGTGCCAATGCCGGTGTCGGGCGCCCAGTAGGTCACCGAGAAGCGCCTTCCCCCGATTTCGACTGTCATGTCGCGGCGGGAAAGCTCCTCATCTTCGGGCAAGGTGGGCTGGCCGGCAGGCACCGGATCGGGGAACTTGACCTGGTCCTCGAGCCAGCGGGTGTAGTGCCGTCCTTCGAGGAAATCGGGATGATCGAGGACGATCAGGTGAGATGGAATCGTCGTCGCGACTCCGGTGATCAAATACTCCTCTAAGGCCCGGCGGCCTCGTCTGATCGCCTGGTCTCGATCCTGGCCCCATACCACCAGCTTTGCCATCAGGTTGTCGTAGTACTGGCTCACCCGCGAGGACGCTCGGATCCAGCCGTCGACACGGATGCCGGGCCCAGCAGGTTCCCGATAGTCGACGATCTGGCCCGGCGTCGGCAGGAACCCTCGCAGGGGATCTTCGGCATTGATGCGAAATTCGATGGCATGGCCGCGCGGCGTAACCGAGTCGAAGGTGAGCTCCTCGCCCTGGGCGATGCGCAATTGCCAGGCCACCAGATCAAGCCCGGTCACCATCTCGGTAACCGTGTGCTCGACCTGGAGCCGGGTGTTCATCTCGAGGAAAAAGAACTCACCGGAATCAGGGTCGAAGAGGAACTCGACGGTGCCGGCGTTGACATATCCACACGAGCGCGCTGCGGCCAGGGCGGCCTCTCCGAGGGCGGCGCGCTGATCGGCCGTCATGCCGGGTGAAGGAGTCTCTTCGATCAGCTTTTGGTGGCGACGTTGCACGCTGCAATCTCGTTCGCCGAGGAACACGCCTTTGCCGGCCTGGTCGAAAAGGATTTGCGCCTCGACATGGCGCGGGCTCGGAAGGTACTTCTCGATATAGACCGAGGAGTTGCCAAAGTAGGCGTCAGCCTCCCGGCGGGCGCCGTCAAAGGCGGCACCGAGCTCAGTGGCGCTATTGACTACCCGCATTCCTTTGCCACCGCCGCCGAAGGCCGCTTTGATCGCGATCGGGTAGCCGAACTCCTCGGCAAGGGTGCTCACCTCCTCGACCGAGCCCACCGGCTCGGAAGTTCCCGGCACCATCGGCACTTTCGCTTGCTCGGCATGGCGGCGAGACGTGATCTTGTCGCCCATCGCTTCGATCGAGGAGGGTGGCGGGCCCACCCAAATGACTCCGGCCTTTTGGACCGACTTGGCGAACGCGGCGTTCTCGGCGAGGAACCCATATCCGGGATGGATGGCGTCAGCACGGGAGGCCGCCGCCACCTCGAGGATCTTGCGGGCGTTCAGGTAGGACTCGGCCGCTGGTGCCGCCCCCACATTCCAGGACTCGTCGGCCAATTCCACGTGCAGTGAATCGCGATCCAGGTCCGAATAGATCGCAATCGTGTGGATGCCCAGTTCCCGGGCGGTGCGGATGATCCGCACGGCGATCTCCCCGCGATTAGCAATGAGGAGTCGGGAGATGGCCACTAGAGCGGCATGTTCCCATGCTTTTTCTGGGGGAGGTGCTCGCGCTTGGTGCGCAGCATCTCCAACGCGCGAATCAGCTTGCCGCGGGTCTCGCGCGGCTCGATTACCTCATCGACCAACCCCAGCTCGGCTGCGCGATAAGGATTGTTGAAACGTTCCTCGTAGTCGCGGATCAACTCGGCTCGTTTCTCCTGGGGATCAGCCGCTTCCGCAAGCTCGCGCCGGAAAATCACGTTGACCGCTCCCTGCGCCCCCATCACCGCGATCTCGGCCGAGGGCCACGCGAACACCAGGTCAGCTCGGATACCGCGGGCATTCATCACCAGATAGGCACCGCCATACGCCTTCCGGGTGATAACGGTGACCCGGGGGACGGTTGCTTCGCAATACGCAAACAGCAGCTTGGCGCCATGGCGGATGATGCCGCCGTGCTCCTGGGCGACACCGGGCAGGAACCCGGGAACGTCGACGAAGGTGACGAGGGGGATGTTGAACGAATCGCAGAAGCGGACGAAGCGGGCGCCTTTTTCGCTGGTTTCGATGTCGAGGGTTCCGGCCAGGAAGTTGGGCTGATTCGCCACGATTCCCACCGCCTGGCCATCGAGACGGGCAAAGCCGACGATGAGGTTGCGCGCCCAATGCTCGTGGACTTGGAAGAACTCGGCATCGTCCACAACGAGCTCGATGAGATGGGACATGTCGTACGGCTGGGTAGGCGAATCGGGGATGATCGTGTCGAGCACGTCCTCGAGGCGATCCCGGCTGTCGGTTGGAGGAAAGTACGGCGGCAGCTCGAGGTTGTTCTGCGGAAAGAAGCTCAGCATGTAGCGCACTGCGTCGAGCGCCGAGCTGCCGTTCGGGAACACAAAATGCGTCACCCCGGAGGTGCTCGCATGGGTGAGGGCGCCGCCGAGCTCCTCCATAGTCACCTCTTCCCCGGTGACGGCTTTTATCACATCGGGGCCGGTGATGAACATGTGTGACGAGCCTTCGACCTGAATCACGAAGTCGGTCATCGCCGGGGAGTAGACGGCCCCACCCGCACACGGTCCCATGATGACCGAGATCTGGGGAATCACCCCTGACGCTCTGACGTTGCGCTCGAAGATGCGGCCGTAGCCGTCGAGGGAGCTGACCCCTTCTTGGATGCGGGCACCGCCCGAGTCTTTCAACCCGATGATGGGCGCCCCGACTTCCATCGCCAGGTCCATCAGCTTGCAGATCTTGTCGGCCACTGCTCTTCCGAGGGAGCCGCCAAAAACAGTGAAATCTTCGGCATAGACGAAAATGGTTCGTCCGTCGATGGTCCCATAACCGGTGACCACTGCGTCACCCGGCGGACGTTTCTGCTCTATGCCAAACCCGACCGACTGATGGCGGACGAACATGTCCATCTCTTGAAAGCTGCCCTTGTCGAGCAGATGGTCGATTCGTTCGCGAGCGGTCAGCTTTCCTTGCTCGTGCTGACGGTCGATCGCCCGGCGGCTTCCGGCTTGGGATGCCTCCGATTTCAGTTTGCGTAATTGCTCAATGCGCGCTTCAGTGCCCACCCAGCTTCCTCCGTTTGCTCTCGTCGTAGTCTTGATTGGCGGGATGCCTACACCCTATTCGACCCACGTTTACGACGAAGTGACCTCGACGCAGGATGTCGCTCGCGAACTCTCAGAGCTTGGCCCGGTCCTGGTGGTCGCCTCTCGCCAAACAGCCGGTCGCGGACGTAGCGGAGCTTCGTGGGAGACGGCGCCGCGAGCGCTGGCGATGAGTCTTCGGTTTGATCCTTTCGAATGGCCTTCCGACCGCCGGACCCTGATCCCCCTCGCCACCGGCATCGCCGTTGCGCGTCTTTTTGATCTGAGCTTGAAGTGGCCCAACGACCTGCTCCTCCCCCTGGAGGGGGAGGAGCAGGTCGTGTTTCTCCCCCCTCCGGGGGGAGAAACGGGCCACTCCCCCCTCCGGGGGGAGAAAAAGGTGGGAGGGATCTTGGCCGAGGCAAGTGGACGGGAGGTGACGCTCGGGATCGGGCTCAACCTCTGGTGGCCCGACCCGCCTCCGGACCGTATCGGCTTGTTCCCAGAAGACCCGGGACCGTCGGCATATGCGGCAATCGGCTCCGAAATGGCCGAAGGCGTCTGGACTGAGCTTGCCAAAGGACCGGAACGCTGGAGCTATGACGACTACTGCGACACCTGTATCACCCTTGGCCGCAAAATCACCTGGGGCGACGGGCATTCAGGGACTGCATTGGCGATCGACCGTTTCGATGGGGCCTTGATCGTCGAGGATGCAAACGGCGCTCGACTGAACCTAAAAGCCGGCGAGATCCGCCACGTTCGGGCTAGCCCAGATCCTCCGTGATCGCTACCGGCAAGGTGGCGCGGTAAAACTCGATCAGGCGGGCGACCATGTCGACGCCCGCGCCGCTGTCGTAGGCGGAGGACTCCTCGTTCCAGAATTCGTGCCCGGCACCCTCGTAGAGCAGCCAGAGCCCGTGGTCGTTTCGGCTTTGCGCTTCGTCAACGGTGGAATTGTCGATTAGCTCGTCCGCTTCGCCGTAGAGGCCCAGCACCGCCACCGGCAGACTCCCGAGATAATCGGCCACGTGGTGCTCGCGGCCCCCATCGCCAGTCAGCGGAGTTGACACGACCGCCACCGAACCCACCCACGGCCGGGTGGCGGCAGCTGTCAGGGCCGGTCGGCCGCCAACGTCGATACCCAGAAGGCCGACTCGCTCCGGCAAAGCCCAGAACACGTCGTCGCTCACGAGGTAGTCGTAGGCCTCCTCCAGCATGACCAGAGCTTCCCGGTCGGAAGTGGCCGAGTAGGAGTCGAGGGCATTTTCACCGGCGACGCTGAAAAGCTCGACCACGACCGCGGCAAGGCCGTTGCGGGCCAGAGCTCGGGCGAGCGATTTCTCGCCCGAGGAGAGCCCGGCGAGCCCGGGAATCACTAGGACGACCGGAAAGCGCCCAGCCTCATCGGGCCGGGAGAAATAGCCCGGCCGATAACTAGCCCCTACAGGCACGGCCTGGGAGCCGTACATGATTGAAAAGGTGCCCTCGTGGGGAAGTACTGCCAACGGTTCTTCCAGTCAGATCGACGGGGCGGAGGGTAGCGACGTGCGAAGTCTCAGATGCGTATCGAACCTAGGTCGCGTAACATGCGTTCTTAGGGCATTCGATGACCACTGATCCCGCATCAACGCCGGTTTCGACGCGTCCTTTGGCCCCCAAAGGACGTTGGTGGAGGCGCGTCGTTATCGGCGTTCTGCTCCTCGCCAACCTCGGGGTCGGCCTGGTCTTGTTCGCCGTCCAGTCCGGTCAATCTGCGTTCAACGAGAACGTGACCCAGAACACAGATGTCACGCCCGAGCTCGACGCCCGACCGACGGAGAACACTGAGCCCATCACTTTTCTCGTGATCGGTTCCGACACCCGAGAGGGTCTCGAAAGCTTGCAGAACTTCGGAGAGTCCAACGGTGCCCGAGGCGACGTGATCATGCTCATCAAGCTCAATCCGGCCAACGGCAGCGCCCAAATCTTGTCGTTGCCCCGCGACTTGTTGGTCGACATCCCCGGCCATGGCACCGACCGGATAAACGCCGCCTACTCGTTCGGGGGGGCGCCGCTCATGGTGCGGACCGTCCGGGCGGCTACCGGGCTTCCGATCCATCACTACGTCGAGATCGACTTCGTCGGCTTCCAGGCTTTGGTCAACGAGATCGGTGGCGTCCACCTCGATTTTCCTTATCCCGCCCGCGACATCAACAGCGGTCTCGATGTCGAGGCCGGAAACCAGCTCCTTGACGGCGCCCAGGCGCTTGCTTTCGCCCGCTCCCGCCGCTACGAGGAGTTGCAGGGCGACTCCTGGGTAAATATCGACGCCGACGACTTCGGTCGCACTCGCCGCCAGCAACGCTTGATCCTGGCCATTCTTTCGGAGCTGAAAACCCCTTCGAGTCTCACCGAGGCAGGGTCGATCGTGGCCTCGTTTGCCCAGCACCTCACCGTTGATTCCGCTCTCGCCGAGAGCTCGCTCGTGCAACTCGCTTTTCAGATGCGGGGAATCTCCTCTCAGACGATGGAAACCGCCACGCTTCCCGGCTACATCACCGACTTCGAAGGCAAGTCAGTGGTGAGGATGAGCCACCCCGAAGCAGACCGGATGATCGTTGCCTTCGCCGAAGGAAAGCTCCTCGACCTGTCCTCGCAGGAGGTCTTGCGTCTCGAAGTGCTCAATGGGAACGGAGTGGAGGGGGCCGCCGGGCGCATGAGCGACCTTCTCGAGGAAAAGGGATTTGAGGTCGCCTCGATTGGTGAGGCCGATAGCTACGACTTCGAGACGACAACGATCATTGTCCGGCCGGAGGCGCTGGCGTCGGCGCAGGCCCTTGTCGACCTGCTCGGGTTCGGAACGGTGTCGACCGGCAGCTTGACCGACGGAATCGACGCCATCGTCATCGTTGGATTAGATGCTGACAGGTCTCTCCAATCCGGTTAGCTTCTCTTAAAGGAGGGGTGCCAAAGGAGTGAGCCGATGAATATCGCTGTCATTGGAGCTGGATACGTCGGGCTCGTCACCGCGGCCGGTCTGGCGAGCCTGGGTCACCATGTTTCCCTCGGCGAAGCCAACGCCGACCGGGTACGCCGGCTCGAGGACGGCGAGATCCCGATCTATGAGTCTGGGCTCGATGAGCTGGTCCGCTGGGCGCGGAGTTCGAACCGTTTGCGTTTCCATCAGTCGAACATCGAAGCGGTCAAAGGGGCAGAGCTGGTCTTCCTATGCCTGCCAACCCCGGCCGGTGACGACGGACGGGCCGATCTTTCGTTCGTTGAGTCGGTGGTACGGGAACTGGCTCACTCGCTCGAGTCGGGGGCGGCGTTTGTTGTCAAGTCGACAGTTCCCCCCGGGACTGCGCAAGCGCTCCAAGCGAGCCTGCTGGCGGCGGGAAGCCCAACAGCGGTGATCTCTCATCCCGAGTTCCTGCGGGAAGGCACCGCGGTCCATGATTTCCTCCACCCCGATCGGGTAGTGATTGGCTCCGACGATCCGATCCTCGCCAAAGCAGTGGCCTCGCTCTACGACAGCCTTGCCACCGAGGTGATTGAAACCGATCAGACCTCGGCCGAGATGATCAAGTACTCGTCCAACAGCTATCTGGCCACCCGCCTTACGTTTGCCAACACCCTGGCCAACCTCTGCGAAGCGGTCGGCGCCGACATCGTGGACGTGCTCAGAGGGGTTGGCCTCGATCATCGGATCGGACCTCATTTCCTCAAGCCCGGCCCCGGCTACGGCGGTTCGTGCTTTCCCAAGGACACGCTCGCCCTGATCTCGTTAGCCGAAGACGCCGGATACGACTTCCGGCTCCTGCGGGCGGTGATCGCCGCCGACGAGGAGCAACGCCGGCGGGTGGCGGACAAGGTCAAAGCGGCGGCCGGCGGAGGCTTGCGCGGCCGGCGGGTGGCGGTGTGGGGAGTGGCTTTCAAGGCCGGGACCGATGATGTCCGCGAGTCTCCCTCGTCTCTGATCGCGGCCCTGCTGCAACGAGAGGGTGCGCTAGTGACGGCGTACGATCCCGAGGCCCGGGACCCGAACTTGCGGCACGCCGATTCGGCTCTCGCGGCTGTAGAGGGAGCCGATGTGCTGCTGGTGGCGACCGAATGGCCGGAGTTCGCCAAAGTCGATTTAGAGCAGGTCGCCGCTCGTATGCGCGGGCATCGGGTCGTCGATGCCCGCAATCTGCTCGATCCCCGCCAGGTGCGCGCCGCCGGCCTCGACTATTCGGGGCTTGGCCGCCCCAACGCCTAACCGCTTCCCAAACCTTAGGTTTACGTGGTGGCATAGCCACCACGTAAACCTAAGGTTTGGGAAGCGGTTAGGGTTTA
>Ga0136620_10000501_pt1 | contig 17780 bp, 20 predicted proteins | sample AntDrymUQ4162106_2_FD_104806 | JGI IMG/M metagenome (GOLD analysis project Ga0136620, IMG submission 104806) | Polar desert sand microbial communities from Dry Valleys, Antarctica - metaG UQ416 (21.06) | ecosystem: Environmental > Terrestrial > Soil > Desert | place: Antarctica: Dry Valley... | reverse complement strand
GGTTCCGGTCTCATCACCATGCCGGCGCCGCCGCCATACGGCTCATCGTCCACCGTACGATGCTTGCCCAAACCCCACCGCCTAAGGTCGTGCAATGCCACCTCGATGGCCCCCGACCCGATCGCTTTGCCCAGAAGGCTCACCTGCAGAGGCGATTCGAAGAACGCCGGGAACAATGTGACGACGTCGATCTTCAATCGAGGAGTCCATCGGGCGGGTCGAGGATCACCCGACGCCTATCCATGTCGACCTCGAGGACGATCTCTTTCACTAACGGAACGAGACGTTCCCCGGCCGGAGTGTCGAGCGCAAGCAGATCCTGCGCCGGTCCGTTGATCACCCGCGCGATCGTGCCGATCTCGACCTCCGCCACCGTCCACGCAGAGCAGCCGACGAGGTCATGCTCCCAATACTCGTCCTGATCGAGACTCCGCGCCTGGGCTGCATCGATGTAGAGCGGCCCCCGTAGGGTCTCCGCGGCCTCGCGGGTCTCGTAACCATCGAACGCGACCACGAACCGGTCTCCGTGTTGCCTCGCGTCGACAACGGTGATCGTGTTGCCGCCTGCGGTCAGTAGGCTTGCTCCCGGCTGGAACCGCTGCGGGTCATCCGAGAGGCGCAGGACGAACACGTGTCCGCGCAATCCGTGAGGTTTCCCGACCTCGGCGGCTAGAAAGCGTTCAGGGACCTCGTTCACATCGCCACCCGTCGCCGGGTTAGTCGACCACCTCGACCATAACGTTCTGCTTGTCGCGCTGGCCGGCGGCCTTGGCAAGGGTGCGTAGGGAACGCACGATCCTCCCTCGCTTGCCGATGATCTTGCCCACGTCATCTTCGTGAACGCTGAGCTCGAGGACGATGCCTCCCCGTTCCCCCTCCACTTCAGCGATCTCGATCTCCTCGGGGTGATCGACCAACCACGGAGTGATGTACTCGAGCATCGCCCGGGACATCGCTACCGGCTCTCCGCGTCGGCCTCGGGCGCGGCCGACGCCTGGTCCTCTGCCTCCGGCAGCTCAACGGGGGGCTCGGCGTCATCCGGAGCGTCGTCGGTCTCGTCGACCGACGCGGCCGGGGTCGCCTTCACGGATGCAGCCGGCGTGGCTTTGGGCGTGGCTGCCGCCGCGGGGGGCACTTCGCCCGTGAACTCGCTCCACGCCCCGGAGATCGTGAGCAGCTTGCGAACCGAATCCGACGGCTGCGCTCCCTTGCCCAGCCAGTACACGGCCCGCTCGTTCTGGATGACGATCTCGGAAGGGTCCTGCCGGGGATGGTAGTGACCGATGGCCTCGATGATCCTGCCGTCGCGAGGACTACGGGAGTCCGCCACTACCACGCGGTAAGACGGCTGTTTCCGTTTGCCTACGCGCATCAGCCTGATCTTGACCATGCTCTCTCTTTCTCCAGGGCGTCTATCTCGTGAGGTCGGGGCCGAGCGGCCGGCCGACCCGAACGAGCGATTTTAGCAGGTCAGATGCCCACTCCGGGCGGTAACTTGAACCCCTTGGGGAGGCGCGGCCCGCCTTTTCCCCCCGACATCATCTTCATGAGCTTCTTCACCTCGTCGAACTGCTTCACGAGCTTGTTGACCTCTTGTACGGATGTGCCCGAGCCCCGTGCGATGCGAGACCGGCGGCTTCCCTTGATGATCGCCGGATCGTTGCGCTCCTGTGAGGTCATCGAATGGATGATCGCCTCGACCCGCGGGAGCTGCGCCTCGACCTCGTCTCCACCGATGGAGAGCTTGCCCATGCCGGGCATCATGCCGAGCACCTGCGACATCGGGCCCATCTTGCGTAGTGCTTTGAGCTGGCTGAGGAAGTCGTCGAACGTGAATTCCGCCTTGCGGAGCTTCTCCTCCATGGCCATGGCCTCGGACTCATCGAACACGCTTTCGGCCTTCTCGATCAACGTGAGCACGTCGCCCATCCCGAGGATGCGAGAGACCATTCGGTCGGGATGGAAAGGCTCGAGATCCGCGAGCTTCTCGCCCACTCCGGCGAACTTGATAGGGCGTCCCGTGACGTAAGCCATCGAGAGCGCAGCTCCTCCGCGCGCGTCGCCGTCGAGCTTCGTGAGGATCACCCCGGTGACGTCAACCTCGGCCACAAAGGATTCCGCCACGTTGACTGCGTCCTGACCGGTCATCGCATCGCACACCAGCAGGATCTCGGTTGGATCCACCCTCTGGGCCACGCTTCCGAGCTCGGCCATCAGCTCCTTGTCCACGTGCATCCGACCGGCGGTGTCCACGATGAGGTCCGAGAAACCTTCCTCACGCGAGTGGGCCAGGGCGTTTCCGGCCACCGCTACGGGATCGGGAGCGCCCTCCTCCGCGTACACCGGCACCCCAACCTGCTCGCCCAACAGCTGAAGCTGCCTCACGGCGGCGGGTCGCCTCAGGTCACAGGCGGCCAGCAGCGGACGACGACCATCGCTCTTGATGAGCCTGGCGAGCTTTGCAGCTGCGGTGGTCTTACCAGAGCCTTGAAGTCCGGCGATAAGTAGAACGCGCGGCAAACGCGACGAGTGCTCGAGACCCACCGCCTCGTGACCCAGAACGTCGATCAGTGCGGCGCTCACAAGCTTGATCACCTGCTGCGCCGGAGTGAGGCTCTTGTGGATCTCGGCCCCCTCGGCTCGCTCCTTCACATCTTTCACGAATGCCTTGACGACCTTGAGCGAGACGTCGGCCTCAAGGAGGGCGAGACGGATCTCGCGCAGGACCTCATCGACCTGCTTCTCATTCAGCCGGCCGCGCCCGCGGAGACGAGTGAAGATGTCGTCGAGCCGGCCGGTCAGGGTGTCGAACATGCTCCTAGGTTATGGCTCGCAGAGGTCCACGGGTTCTACCTCACCCGACGACCAGACCCGCCAGAGCCATGGCCCCTCCGACCACGATCAGAACGTATTGAAAAGTCCTGGCGCGCGTCCGGTCGGCGATGAAGTAGCCGCTCAGGTTGCGCCGTGCAAGGAAGAAAGAGTCGATGGAGCCCCAGAGGATCAAGACGACTCCCGCGCCCATCAAGAGGCCGCGGGTTAGGCGATCATCACCTTGAAAGGCGATAGACGATGTAGCCCGGGATCAGGGCTGCGGCGCGGAACAGAACGCGACGGCGATCATCCGGCGCGTCCGGCGATGCTCTCCGGTGGCGGGTTCTCCCGAGCACCCTCTACGTGAGCAGGGCGTCGACGTATGTCTTGGGATCGAAGGGCTCCAGGTCCTCGAGTCCCTCGCCTACGCCGATCAACTTGATGGGGATGCCCAGCTCGGTCTCGATCGCCAGAGCGATCCCGCCCTTCGCGGTGCCGTCGAGCTTCGTGAGAACGATCCCAGTCACTCCAGTCGCCTCCGCGAACTCGCGCGCTTGCACCAGACCGTTCTGGCCGGCCGTCGCATCGATCACGAGAAGGGACTCCTGGACGCGACTCTCCTTCTCGATGACCCGACGGACCTTCCCCAACTCGTCCATGAGAGGCGTCTTGGTATGCAGCCGGCCCGCGGTGTCGACGATCAGCACGTCTAGCCCCTTCGCACGCACGTGCTGGAGGGCGTCGTACGCAACCGCCCCAGGGTCGGCCCCGGGCTGGTGCTTGATCAGCACGGCGCCGGTGCGCTCGGCCCAGATGCCGAGTTGCTCGTCTGCAGCCGCTCTGAACGTGTCCGCAGCGGCCAGTGCCACGGAGCGACCCCGTTCCGACAGATCGCGCGCCAGCTTGCCGATCGTCGTCGTCTTGCCGGTGCCGTTCACCCCGACGACCAGCCACACCGTGGGGCCATCCGAGGCGAAGCCCAGCGCTCGATCCCGGTCGGTGTCGAACAGCTCGACCAACTGCTCGCCCAACAACGACCGCACCTCTCCGGCCTCCGTCACATTGCGCTCGCGCGCCTTGGTGCGTAGGGCGGCCACGATCTTCGTCGCCGCCCCGACGCCGACATCGGCCTGGATCAGAGCGGCTTCGACATCGTCCCAGGTGTCGTCATCCGGGGCTCCGCGGAAGGCGTCGGCCAGCCGGTCGCCCAAGAACTTCCGGCTCTTGCCGAGCCTCTCCCTCAGAGTCGGGCGCGCAGCCGGCGCAGCCGTGACCGAAGTGGGGGCCTCGATCGCGCCTTGTGTGGTTCGCTCCGGTTCGGCCTTCGTCTCGACGGCGGCCTCGACCGCCTCGATATCCTCCTTGGTGGCGACCCCTTCCCGCTTCGGGCGACGCCTGGTCGCCACGACCACGCCGGCGATAAGCAGGACCAGCGCGAGGACGATCAGAAGTTCAGGAATGATCCCTTCAGGCATGCACGTAGGCTAAACGACCCCGGGAGTGCCGCTTTCGGACAGATCGACCACGCGGTCCACGCCGATGGCTCGATCCAGCGGCGAATCATCCCGGTCCATCTTCTTGGCTACGACCTGCGAGACGCCGTCGCGCGCCATCGAAACCCCATAGAGCACGTCGGCTGCCTCCATGGTCCGCTTCTGATGGGTGACGATCAAGATCTGAGCGCGCTCCTCGAGCTCGCCGACGAGACCAAGGAAACGTTGGAGGTTGATGTCGTCCAAGGCGGCCTCGACCTCATCAAGCAGATAGAACGGAGACGGTCGCGCCCTGAAGATGGCGAACAGGAATGCGAGCGCAACGAGGGACCGCTCGCCTCCCGACAACAACGACAGCTTCTTGACGTTCTTCCCGGGGGGGCGAGCCTCGATCTCGATGCCGCTGCTCAAGAGATCATCCGGATCGCTCAAACTCAACTTCCCCGCGCCGCCGGGGAACAGCCGACCGACGACCGACTCGAATTCATGCGCGACGTCGTCGAAAGCCGACTCGAAAACCGAGACGATCGTGTCGTCGACATCGTGAACGATCTTCATGAGGTCTCGCTTGGATGATTTCAGGTCGTCGATCTGGTCGACGAGGAAAGTTTCGCGCTCCGAGACCTCTGCGTACTCCGTAGCGGCGTTCGGGTTGACGGGACCCAGCCGTTTCATCTGTCGTTCGAGCTCGCCCATCCGCTCGTGAGCCTCGGGTTCGATGGCCTCATCGAGTGGTTCGGCGTTCATGAGGTCCGAGTGGGATAGCCCCCACTCCTCCATGGCCCGCTCGCCGAGCGCTTCGGCCCGTGCGCGCATCTCGGCGCCCTTGACCGCAACCTCGTTCCGGCGCGTCGTCGCGTTCGCCAGGTTCTTCTCGAGATGCCGTTCGCGCTCACGCATCTCGGAGAGGGCGTCATCGGATGCCCGGGCGCGCCTGCGAGCTGCGGCCGCGGCCTCCTCTGCGTGGCTCGTCCACACTCGCCCTTGGATCGCGCCAGCGGCGGCGGTCTCGGAGAGAGTCTCCGCCCTCGCGCAGGCAGCCTGCAGGCTCGAGCGCAATTCCGCCAGTCCCTCCAGAGCGCGCTGGGCGTCCGCCATCCCGGCCTCGGCCTCCTCGAACCTGAGCCGGGCTCCGAGGGCCCGCTCCTCGGCTCCGCGCGCCTCGATCTCGGCTGCGTTGGCGGCAACCATCACCCGCTCTTCACCTGCACGAGCGTCAGCGACGACCCGTTCCACTCGCTCGCGCTCGGAGCGGGCTTCATCGCGCCCGGCCTGGATCGCTGGAAGCGCGGCCCGTTCCTCAACTGCTGCACGCTCTGCCGACGCCAGTGCGTCACGCCCTCGGGCGAGCTCGTCGCTCAAGGCCGCTATCTCGATCTCTTTCTTGTCGTGGTCCCGTCGGAGACCACCCAGCCTCTCGGCGGCTCCCGACGCCAGGGCGTCTAACCGGCGAAGTTCCGCGTCGAGGCGGGCGACGGCCTGCCAGTGGGTCTCGATGGCGGCCTCGGCCTCCTTGAGAACGCGTCGCGCCTCCTCGTCACTCAGGGACGCCGTCTCGAGAGCACGTCGAGCCTCGGAGCGAAGGCCTGACAACAGCGCGACGATCTCAGGTCGATCGGAGAACAAGGCCGCGACTTCATCCAGTGCCTCCACGCGCGCGCGCGCAGCTGCCTGACCCGCGTACGTTGCATTCGACCGCCCCCGCAGAGCCTCCGCCCGCATGCGTTCTTCTTCGAGTCGGGCCTCAGCACCCGCTGCCGACTCCGTCACGGTATCCAACTCGCGTTCGAGCTCGGCCACCTCGCGTTCCGCACTCGAGATCGCGGTCCCATGCTGAGTCAGCGCGTGTTCCGCCACGGTCCGACGTTCGACCACCGAATCAACCCGCGCTTCTATCGATCCGATCGTCGCGCGCCCCGCCGCTTCGGCGCCCTCGGCCCGGACCAGCATCTGAGCGGCTTCGATCTCGCGTGTCCTTGCGGCCCCCAAAGCCGCCTCCGCGTCCACCAATGCGGTGCGTGCCTGTGATGTCAGGGCCGCCGCTGCGGCGCGACGTTCCGAGGCCTGCGCCCGCCCCTCTTCCAAAGCCTCGGTCTCAGCACTCCAGCGCCGGACGTCGCGCTCGAAAAGGAGGATCCGCTCGCGATATCCCTCTTCGGTCTCGGCGGCGAGACGAGCGCGGATGCGAGCAGCCCGCTCTTGCGCCAACCGGCCCAACCCGGCGAGCCGATCGGTGGCACGCCCAAGGCGGTGGGCGACGTCTTGTGAGGCTTCAGCCGCGTGACCAAGGGCGGTCCGGCCTTCGAGCGCCGAGCCCAACCGCGCACGGATGCTGGCCAGCTCGTCGGCAAGCAACTCTCCGCGTTGCGTGGCCCCCTCGAGGTCCAGCTCCGCCTCGTGAAGTGCGAGCCTCTGGATCTCAGTTGCCGCAAGACGCTGTTTCACCTCAACGAATTCGTTCATCAACTCCGAGTACTGCGACGCCGCGCCGGCCTGGCGTTTGAGGGGGCGGATCGAACGTCGGAGCTCCGACAGGACGTCGTTCAGTCGCACAAGGTTGTCGTCCACACGTTCGATCTTGCGCAGTGCCCGATCTTTGCGGCGCCGGTACTTACCGATCTGCGCCGCTTCTTCGATAAAGGTCCGCCTATCCTCGGGGCGCGCCTGCAAGACCTGATCGAGCTGACCCTGACCGACGAGGGTGTGGAGGCTGCGCCCGACGCCCGTGTCCGACAACAGTTCCGTTATGTCGAGCAGCCGGCATCCGGCACCGTTGATCCGATACTCGGACAGGCCGCTCCGGTCGGTGAAGCGACTTATCGTCACTTCGGCTAGATCCAACGGCAAGACCCCGGAGGAGTTATCCAGCGTGAGTTCCACCTCGGCGACGCCAAGCCGGGGGCGGGCCTCCGAGCCCGCGAAGATCACATCCTCCATCGAGCCACCCCTGAGGCTGGCGGGCGCTTGGGATCCCAGGACCCAGGAAAGAGCGTCCGCGATGTTGGACTTCCCGGAGCCGTTGGGCCCGACGATGATGTTTACTCCTGGCTGGAACTCCAGGATCGTGGGGTCGGCGAACGACTTGAAACCCGCCAACCTCAAGGACCTTACGAACATCGCGTCAGGCTACACAAGGCCCCTTCGACGAGGCCGCATTTTGGGTTGCATGGGCCCGGATACAAGCGTCTACGTCGAGGATGCGCCTGCTATTTGACCTTGAACGCTTTTTCGTTCTTGGGCGGTTCTCGGTCGACCTGCACCCCGTCGACCTTGGCCCCGTTGGGGCCGGAACGACATAGGCCCACTACGCGGTAGACGTCGTCGCGGGTGCCCTCGAGCACCGCCTCGATCCTGCCGTCGGAGAGGAGCCGCACCCAGCCGGTGACGCCCAGTTCCTGGGCCTTCGCCCCGACCGCATCGCGAAACTCCGCGCCATCGAGGTCCCCGGCCACGAAGACGTGTACTCGGGTCTTATCTTCCAACTGTCATCCTCCTCGTTGACCGGTAGCTCACGACTGGCACTGCGGGCAGAAGTACGTGTCCTTGCCGTCGAATCTCTCCTTGATGATCGACGATCTGCAACGGCGACACAATTCTCCTTCGCGTTTGAATACCTTGAGTTCCGATTGGTACTGCCCGGAAACACCTCCGAGATCGGTGAACTGCGCATCTTTCAGTGAAGTGCCGCGCGCCTTGACCGCGTCTTGAAGCGTTTCCGTCAACGACCGGTACAGCCTCCGGACGTCCTGCGACGACAGCTCGTCCGAAGGGCGGTCGTATCGCAGCCCCGATGCGAACAAGATCTCATCCGAATACAGGTCGCCCAGTCCGACGACGAAGTTCTGGTCGGCCAGCAACCTCTTCATGGCTTCCTTGCGATCCTCGAGCATGGCCGAGAATCGCTGCCACGCCAGCGGCGTCTCGAGCGGATCGATCAGGAATCCCTGGTACTCCTCCATCCCCTTCAGGTCTTCGGGTGTCGTCACGAAGATCTCACCCGACAGTTTTGGATCTACGATCCGCAGCTGTCCCCCGATTGTGAAGCCGATGACGATGTGGGTGTGGGGCACGATGACGTCCGAGGCGCTCGTCTTCACGAGGATCCCCGACTCGCCGAGATCGATCACCGCCACCCGATCGTTGTCGAGCTCCAAGAGGATCCACTTGCCATGACGATCGATGGATTCCACCTTGGCGCCGGTAAGGAGGTCTTGGAACTCCTTGCGGCGGCCGTGGCGTTTGATGATCTTCATGGCGTTCCTGCCGGTTCGCACTTCGACATCCTTGATGCGGCGGCCGACGACCTCCTTCTCGAGGTCACGCCGGACGATCTCGATCTCCGGGAGTTCAGGCACTTCGCTTCCCTCCGACCGGCAGAGCGGGTGCGTTCCATCCGCCCAGCGCCTCCCGCGCAGCGTGCAGCTCAGCTTCCTTCTTGCTCCGGCCCACCCCTTCGCCGATCGCCTCGCCATCCACCAACACTTGAGCCGTGAAGCGTTTGTCGTGATCTGGGCCCGCGGACGAGACCCGGTAGCTCGGACGCAGGCCGAGGTCGCGTGCGACCTTCTCCTGCAAAGCGCCCTTGGGATCCTGACCCCCTCCGGCGGCCACGACTTCCGCGATCAGCTCGGCGAAGACCGGGACAAGAACCTCGGCCAGGAAGCGGCCGTTCCGCTCGATGAATGCTGCGCCGATCAGCGCTTCGAGGGCGTCCGCGAGCAAGGACGACTTGTCCCGACCTCCCGATGCCTCCTCGCCCTTGCCCAACCGAAGGTGATGGCCTAACCCGACGTCTCGCGCCACGATGGCGAGAGTCCTCTTCTCGACGACCGAGGCGCGCAGACGCGCCATCTCGCCTTCGGGCAGATCGGGATAGCTCCGGTAGATGAATTCCGTGACTATCCCCTGGAGGACCGCGTCGCCGAGGAACTCAAGCCGCTCGTTGTGCGGGGTCGTCTCGGGCTGCTCGAAGGCGAAGGATCGGTGGGTGAGGGCGAGTTCCGCAAGGGAACCGGGCCTCGCCGGTATCCCAAGCGCCTGCAACAAGCCAGGATCGCTACTCTGTCTCGACAACCTGGCGCCCCGAGTAGTAGCCGCAGTTCGAACAAACTCGGTGAGGCATCTTGGCCTGCCGGCACTGAGGACAGGCGGCGTAGGTGGGAGCCTCCACCCGCCAGTGTGCGCGGCGCATCCTGGCTTTAGATCTCGTCTTTCGCCTCTTCGGGACGGCCATGGTTGCCTCCTTATCCTTGAGTTTTCTCGAGCTGCTCGCGGATGACCGCTAGAGCGGCCCAGCGAGGATCCGAATCGTCCTCGGTGCAGTCACAGCTTCCTTCATTGAAATTCTGTCCACACTGCGGACACAGCCCCCGGCAATCTGGTGCGCACAGGGGGTTCAGCGGCAGAGCGAGCATCAGCTCATCGCGCAGGAGGGGCTCGAGGTCGATCTCGAGGCCCGAGATCTCGTAGGCGTCCTCCTCTGCGGGCAACTCATGTCCGGATGCGAGGAACAATTCGCAGACACGTTCGAGGGGCACCGCCGTCTCGAAGTCGGTAAGACAGCGGGCGCACTCGAGCACGGCCATCGCGTCGACCGCGCCGGTAACGAGGATGCCTTCGACGACGCTCTCGGCGCGAAGAGCGGCGGTCACGGGAGCTCCGTCCACCCGCGCGAGGGGAGTCCGTACGCCGGCGAGGGTGCCGCGCACGGTGAAATCCCGGTATTCGCCCGGCCGACCGAGGATCTCGGCCACCGAATGGGTTAGTTGTGACACGGGCGCAGTCCAGTCCGATAGGGCGATGTTGAAGGGCGAGCCCACGCTGAAGTGGCTCCGTTCCGGCCCACGATGATACCAGAGGGACCTCTTTTGCCAGTATTTGGCAGGCGCTAGAGTGCCGGTTCCCCCACCTCGGCGGCGTCGAATGGCCCATCGGGCGAGTCGGTGATCTCGACGTGGTGGGTGGTCGTGGGGGTCTGCCCCTGAAGCTGCTGGCGCCCACGCGTCACGGAGCCGAGGGTCTTGTTGAGCAGGATCTCGAACGCTGCGAGCTTCTGATCGATGTAGTCCTCCGCTTCGAGCCGCATCTTGGCGCCTTGCTCCTTGGCGTCGTCGATCAGCGTCTCGGCCTGACGCTCGGCGGTGTGGACGATCTCGGTACGCGACAGGAGGCGATCCCGCTGCTCGCGGGCCTCAGCCAAGATCCTCTCGGCTTCCTTACGGGCTCGGGCGAGCAGCTCATCTCGGTCGCGGCTCATCCAACGGGCCTGCCGGATCTCGTCCGGTACCACCTGCTTCAGCTGGGCCAGAAGCTCGAGGAATTCGTCCCTGTCGACGACCGCGCTCGAGGAAAACGGAACCGATTTAGCCTCCTCGATGAGCACCTGCAGCTCGTCGATCCGCTCGATGAGATCCATGGGTCCACTCCTCTTCGCCAACACCTGTCGCCAGTTCGCCACACCCGGGTTCTACGACCGGGTACCGGCGGCGTCCGCCGCCGGTCAACCAGGGATTTCCCACTCTAACCCGTGAGTTCGGCTCGCCGCCACGAGCGGATCACCGCCCGGCGTGTTCCTCCAGGGCCTTCGAAACGCCGGGCGGGACGAGACCCTCGGTTGAACCGCCGTAGCGTGCCACTTCCTTCACCAAGCTCGAAGACAGGAACGCCCAGGCGGGTTTGGCGTTGACAAAGAACGTGTCGAGCCCCGGCGAGAGAGCCGCGTTCATCTGCGCCATCTGCAACTCGTACTCGAAATCCGACACGGCGCGCAGACCCTTGATGATCAAGCTCACGCCTCGCTCTCGAGCGAAATCCACCAGTAGCCCGTCGAAGGACTGGATATCTACGTTGTCGACGTGGGCAAGCGCGTCTGCCAACATCGACTCTCGCTCCTCCAGCGTGAACATGGGCCGCTTTGATGGGTTGGCGATCACCGCGACGACCACTTGATCGAAATAGCGCGCCCCGCGCTCGATGACGTCGACGTGTCCGTTCGTGGGGGGATCGAAGGAGCCGGGGCACAGGGCCTTAGCCATCTAGCTCTCTTCTTCTTCGTGGCAGAAGATGTAGAGCGCCGATTGACCGTAATCCCGTTCCCAGCACACCTCGAGCCCGAGTGGGGCCAGCCGTGTTTCCTTTCCGGGGCGCTGCAACACAACGCGCCCGTTGTCCGCAAGCCAGCCCTCCATGACAATCAACTCGAGATCGGTCCTCACATCCGACGCCGACATGGAGTAGGGGGGGTCGACGAAGATCAGATCCATACGCTCGTCGGGGGCTCGCTTGAGGGTCGAACGCGCGTCGTTCCACGCGATCTCCGAGCGGTCCTCGAACCCGGTTGCCTCCACGTTTCCCTCGAGCTTCACGATCGCATCGCGGGCGGTCTCTACGAAGATCGCACTTACCGCTCCACGCGACAGCGCTTCGATCCCGAGCGACCCCGAGCCGGCGTACAGGTCCAACACGCGGAAACCGTCCGTTTCTCCAAGGGCGGAGAAGAGCGCCTCCTTCATACGGTCGGCCATCGGTCGGGTTCCCGCCGTGGGTGACTTCAACCGATGTCCCTTCGCTGTGCCTGCGATTACTCTCATGTGCTTCCCCGATTGGGTAGTGGTTGCCCGAGCCACTTGTGGGCACGTCCCCTCAAGTTAACTTGAAGCAAGCTCGCGCAGCAATCGGTGCCCGAGCCACTGGCGATCTAGCCGGACTGGACGACGTCCAGAGCGTCCTCGGGGAACCGCGCCCGCATCTCGGCCTCGAGCCACTGGTGCTCGTACGCCCGCAACTCGGGGTCCTCATCGAGCGTCTGGACCGCGAGATCACGAGCGGCTTTGACCTCTGTCTGGTGTTCCAGCACCCTGGTCATCTTCAGCTGAGGCATGCCCGACTGACGCGCCCCGAACAATTGTCCTTCGCCGCGTTGCTTCAGATCGACGAGGGCGAGCTTGAACCCGTCGCCGGTGGCGACCAGTGCATCCAGACGTTCGGCCACCAGCCGGACCGGCGCGTCCGAATCGGCCTGGGACAGATCCACATCCGTCGCCAGGACGCAGAACGACGCGTGTTCCCCGCGGCCGATCCGCCCGCGTAGCTGGTGAAGCTGGGCCAGGCCGAAGCGATCGGCATCCTCGATCAGCATCACGGTGGCGTTAGGCACATCCACCCCGACCTCGATGACGGTGGTTGCGACCAGCACCTGCGTCTCGCCGGAGCGAAGCGCGCTCATCGCGGCCTCCTTCTCGTCGCTCTTCATGTCCCCATGGACCAACCCCACGGCGAGATCCGGGAAGACGTCCGCGGCGAGACGCGCCGCTTCACTCTTGGCGCTGCGTAACTCCGTCTTGTCGGATTCGTCTCGCAGCGCGTACACGATGAAAGCCTGCCTCCCGGCGGCGACCTCTCGGCGGATCAAGTCGTAGGCGGCCTGGCGGGGCTCCTCGCCGGCCGCCAGCGCGGTGTGGATGGGACGCCGGCCGCGAGGCAGCTCATCGAGGATCGATACATCGAGGTCGCCGTAGATCGACACGGCTAGCGTCCGGGGGATCGGGGTCGCGGTCATCACCAGGATGTCGGGCTCGCCGACAGCTCCTTTCTCCCTGAGCCTCTTGCGCTGGTGAACCCCGAAGCGATGCTGTTCGTCCACGACCGCCACCCCGAGTCGAGCGAAATCGACGGTCCCCTGGATCAACGCGTGCGTCCCGATCAGCAGGTCGACCTCACCGTTGGCGACCTGAAAGAGGATCTCCTCTCTGCGGGCCGCTGGGGTCGAGCCCGTCAGCAACCGCACCACCGGCCGTCGTGACACGCTCGCGAACAGATTCCGCGCCTCCTCGGCGCCGAACGCGCGGTCGAGGAGGTCGTTCACCGTCAGGTGATGTTGCTCCGCCAGGACCTCCGTGGGGGCCATGAACGCGGCCTGGTAACCACCGGCGATGGCGGACAGGCAGGCGTACACGGCCACTACGGTCTTCCCGGACCCGACCTCCCCTTCGACCAGCCGGTGCATCGGGTAGGGCTGGGCCATGTCGGCCGCGACCTCGGCACAGGCTTTCCTCTGGGCGCCCGTCGGCTCGAACGGCAGCTCCGCGACGAAGGACTCCGGCAGGGAATCGGCAGCAGGTGAAGCATGAGGGATGCCCCGCACCGTGCGCTCGAGCTTCCTCTTCCGGTACACAAGGCCGAGTTGCAGCGTGAAGACCTCGTCGAAGACCAGCCGACGCCGCGCTTGCATCACGTCGCTCTTGTCCTCGGGAAAGTGGATCGCCCTGATCGCGTCGCCGCGTCGCATGAGTCCGAGGCGTTTGCGAAGATCGTCGGGCAACGGATCCAGAATTTCTTCGTTGGAGGCGAGCGCGTCCCACATCAAGCGGCGAAGGGTGTCGCTCGAAAGCTCTGCGTTCGCCTTGTAGATAGGGATGATGCGGCCGACGTTGAAAGGCTCCCGGCCGGAGCGAACGATCTCGAAGCGGGGGGCGGTCATCTGCAGCTTGCCCGCGAACCGACCCAGCTTCCCGTAGAAGAACGCTTCGGTGCCGGGCGCGAGAGCCCGAGCCACCCAGGCCTGGTTGAACCACGTCACCCCGATCGCGCCGGTATCGTCCCCGATCTCGCCCTTGACGATCCAGCGCTTGGAGTTGCGGGGCGCGTTCCTGGGCTTGAAGGGCTTATTGACTTTCTTGACTCGCGCGAGGACCTGGACCTCCCCGTCGTGGCCCTCGGCCACGAGGCGGCCCAGATCGCGCACCGTACGAAGCTGGGTCCGATCGACGTGGTAGCGCGGGTAGTGCTGGAGGAGATCCTGGACCGTCTCGAGCCCGAGCTTCTCGAGCCCCACCGCCCGCTTCGTGGTGGTCGCGAGGGGGTGGGCCCTACTTCGGGGAGCGAACAGCTCGAGCCCGCGCGGCGGCGCGGCGACCACCTCAGTCATCGTCCGAGACTAGTGCGGGTCCGGGATGCCGACGTGCATTTGATAGCCTTGCGAGCCTCATGTCATCTGTATGCGATATCTGTGGAAAAACACCCGGGTTCGGGAACAACATCTCGCACTCGCACCGGCGCTCGCGCCGCCGCTGGAACCCGAACATCCAGCGTCTCCGGGTCATGGTCAAGGGTGCGCCGAAGCGGCAGAACGTGTGCACCAAGTGCCTCAAGGCCAACAAAGTCGCTCGCGTCGGCTGATCGCCGGCTCGCCTCCTCTCTCGCCACGCGCTTCTTGGCCCACCTTCGGTGGAGGCTGATCCGTGGCGTCGAGGCTGGTGGCGCAGGCCAAGTTGCGGGTCGAGCGGACCCGGGTGCGATGGCCCTGGTTCGACATCGCGGTGTCGACCGTCAAGCGATTCTCCGACGACGATGGAGGTTTCTACGCAGCCGGGCTGAGCTACTACGTCTTCTTCTCGATGTTCCCGCTTCTGTTGTTCGCCACCTCGCTCCTCGGATACCTCACCCTCGACGAGAGCACTCAGACTCGGATCTTCGAAGCCGGAGTCAAGGCCGTTCCCCTGTTGGAGGATGCGTTGAGTCCCGACGGCTTCAAGGCCATCGAGGCCAATCGTCAGGGTCTCGCCCTCACCGGCTTCGTTTTGGCGCTCTATGCGGGATCGGGCGCGGTCGTGGCCTTGGAACACGCCCTGAACGTGTTCCACGGGGTCACGCAGGAGCCCAACTTCCTGAAGAAGCGTCTCCGGTCACTGCTGCTGCTGGCCGTGCTCGGGGCGGGAGCGATCCTGTCCGTCGTTGCGACTTCGGTCGCTGGGTTCGTGACCGAACCCCTGGGTGGGATCGGGGGCATCATCGCGGCGATCGGTGGGTATGCCCTGGGCGTGGCGTTGAGCGTCGCCATCTTCGCCACGGCCTTCAGGATCTTGCCCGCTACGAGCACGTCGTGGCGGGAGGTAGTGCCGGGTGCGGTTGCAGGGGCGCTGGTCTTCGAGGTTCTGAAGGTTGTTGGTGGAGTGCTCATGACTCGAGGCGCCGAAGGCCGCGATGCGACCTTCGGCTTGTTCGCAGCAGCAGCGGGATTGCTCGTCGCGTCGTATCTGGTGTCGCAGATCATCCTTCTTGCGGCCGAGATGAACCGGGTACTCGCCGAGCGAAAGATCACGAGAGAATCATCATCGGGCAGTCGATAAGGAGGCGCCGTGTCGGATCGACCATCGGAGCAGGATTGGCACCGCGAGAACGGCCGGACCGAAGGACGGTCGGCCGGACGACTCATGAAGGAGATCACCGAGGACATCTCTACGCTCATCCGCAAGGAGATCGAGCTTGCGAAGCAAGAGCTCGGGACATCCGTGGCGACCAAGGCCAAGGGGGCGGCGATCCTCGCCGTGGTCGCCGTGATGGGCTTCCTCATGTTGATCTTCTTGCTGCTGGCGCTACGGGACGGTTTGGACAGCTTTCTCTGGACGTGGGTGGCGGATCTCGCGACGGTCGGCGTGCTGGGGATCGTCGCTCTGGTAGCGGCGCTCATCGCGAAGCGTAAGCTTGCGACCCCTATCAAGGCAGACATGACCAAAAAGACGATCAAGGAAGATGTCGAATGGGCGAAGACGCTCGGCAAACAGTAGACGAGATAGAAAAGACGAGGGAAGAGCTTGCTCGTAAGGTCGACGAGTTCGTCGACCGAGCGAAGGTTGAGGCGAGCCAGCTCGGCAAGAAAGCGGCTGTAGGCGCAGCCGCGCTCGCCGGGCTCGTCCTGGTCGGGTGGTTCGCCAAGAAGCGCGTCCAAGACGACTAGTCCCTCGGTGGCCCCCCCTGATGCGCAGGAGCCCGCCGGCGCCGGTTCGCTCGTCGGCCCCAAGACTTTCGTCAACATCCTTGGAGGGGGCGTGTCCCTCTATGGGCGGAAGTTCAAACAGCTCGCGCCGCTGTATGTCGCGCTTGGGGTCGCTATGCAGGTCGCGCTTCTCGGGCTTTCGACCTTCCTGGTGGACAGCCCGTCCGATGTCACCTCGTCGTACGTGTTCCTTCGGACCGCAGTGCAGTCACTGTTGTTCCATCTGCCGGCAGCCCTGATCTCGGGCCTCTGCGTGATCGTTCTCCTCGATCACATCATGGGGGTGACTACCAGCCTGGCCGAGGCCCGCCCGCGCGTCCGACCCCTGGCGTCGCAACTTCTAGCGGCGGGTCTTTACGCGGCCATCCTCTCGCTCCTGGGGATCTTCTTGCCGACCGTCATCCTCGTTTTCCCGGCACTGCTGTTGACCCTCATGGGCCCCCCCGTCCTCGTCCAGGTGATCGCTCACGAGCGCAAGACCCTTCAGGAGGCTCTCCCTCGCGCTCGATCGTTGTGGCGCAGACAGGTCCTGCGGGTGTTCCTCTACCTCTTCTCGATCGGGCTCGGGGTGACCCTTCTGTGGTTGGTGCTCGTCATAGGCGCGCAGGGAGCCTTGACGTCCACCGACCTCGCTTTCTCCGGGCTCGGCGAAGTCCTCTTCGCCCTCGGCGCCGGAGCTCTTTTCGGCCTTTCGCTCCCCTTGATGGTCACGATGTCGACGCTTGCGTATCTCGATCTGCGATCCCGCTCGGAAGAGGATTTCTCGCCGGCCGTTCTCGACAGGGAGAGCCGCCCCCCTCAGTGAAGCGGCGGTGTCTTGGAGTCGGCTCCCCCCGGAGACCCGGCCACGCCCGGAAGCCGCCAGCCCGGGTTCACGGGGCCGATCCCGTGCCCGAGTCGAAGTCCGTGCTCGATTGCGCCCGACACGAAGTCCTTTCCTGCCCGTACCGCATCCACCAGGTCGTCCCCGTGTGCCAGTCGCGCCGCGATCGCTGCGGAGAGGGCGCAGCCGGTACCGTGCGTGTCCTTGGTGTTGAAGCGCGGCCCGTCGATCTCAATGAAGTTGGCTCCGTCGTAGAGGACGTCGACGGCCCCCTCGAGGCTTTCGAGGTGCCCACCTTTCACCAACACGGACCGTGGTCCGAGGTCTCTTAACGCTCGAGCCGCATCTCTCATCTCGTCGAGAGTGGTCACCGATCCGCCGAGGAGACCTTCGGCCTCGAACAGGTTTGGCGTAACGACGGTGGCCAGAGGAAACAGGTGCTCCTTCAGGGCCTCGACCGCGTCCTCCGCCAAGAGGCGATCGCGGTGCTTCGACACGAACACGGGGTCGACCACAAGACGATCGATGGAATGGATCTTCACCGCCTTCGCCGTCGCCTCGACTATCGTCGCCGAGGACAGCATCCCGGTCTTGGCGGCATCGACGCCGATGTCGGATGCCACCGCTTCGATCTGAGCGACCACGAATTCCGGTGGGATCTCGTGTATGCCGGTGACGCCGACGGTGTTCTGCGCCGTCAGCGCGGTCAGTGCGCTCATCCCGTGACAGCCGAGAGCGAAGAACACCTTCAGGTCCGCCTGTATGCCCGCTCCGCCTCCGGAGTCGGAGCCCGCGATCGTCAGTGCTCGAGGAAGGCCTTCAACGGGTTGAGCCTGTACCTGCATCTTGCTTCTCCGATCGGTCATGACTCGCGCAG
>Ga0136620_10000500_pt1 | contig 17788 bp, 16 predicted proteins | sample AntDrymUQ4162106_2_FD_104806 | JGI IMG/M metagenome (GOLD analysis project Ga0136620, IMG submission 104806) | Polar desert sand microbial communities from Dry Valleys, Antarctica - metaG UQ416 (21.06) | ecosystem: Environmental > Terrestrial > Soil > Desert | place: Antarctica: Dry Valley... | reverse complement strand
GCTTCGCGTTACGGTGCAGCTCCATCCGGGTCCCTCCTTCGAGAGTGAGCCTTCGCAGACCCACAGCCTCGAAGGAGGCCCGGATGAACCTCTCAGCCGTTCACAACCTGTGTAGGCACGTCACCTAGGAACGCGAAACGAGCTCTAGGAGTCGCGCAAGAACGACGGGATCTCGAGCACGTCCGGCGAGACCTCGAAGCCCTCCTGCTCGCGGGCGCCCGTTCGCTCGCGCGGCTCATGCGGTCGCGTCGCGGGCCTGTCGAGCAGCGAGGAGCGCTCGCGCTTGCGGCGGGTCTTGTGCGGGCCGAAGCCGGTCGCGATCACGGTCACCCGCACCTCATCCTCAAGCGAGTCGTCGATCACAGCCCCGAAGATGATGTTCGCGTTCGCGTCGGCGGCGCTCGTCACGACCTCCGCCGCTTCATTGACCTCGAAGAGGCCGATCTCCGGGCCTCCAGTGACATTCAGGAGGATCCCCGTGGCACCCTCGATCGAAGCCTCGAGGAGCGGCGAGGAAACCGCGATCCGCGCCGCCTCGCCGGCCCGATTCTCGCCGGAGGCGGACCCGATCCCCATCAGGGCCGAGCCCGCGTCGCGCATGATCGTTCGCACGTCGGCGAAGTCGAGGTTGACGAGGCCGGGGATGGTGATCAGGTCGGTGATGCCCTGCACGCCCTGGCGCAGCACGTCGTCGGCCATCCGGAATGCGTCCATGATCGACGTCTTCTTCTCGACCACCTGCAGCAGCCGGTCGTTCTCGATCACGATCAGCGTGTCGACCCGGTCGCGCAGGTCCTCGATCCCCTGCTCCGCCTGCTGGGCGCGCCGCCGGCCCTCGAAGGAGAACGGCCGCGTCACGACTCCGACGGTCAACGCCTCGAGCTCGCGCGCCAGCTCGGCCACGATCGGAGCCGCGCCCGTGCCGGTGCCGCCGCCTTCCCCCGCGGTGACGAAGATCATGTCAGCGCCCTTGAGCGCCTCCTTCAGCTCGTCCCGGCTCTCCTGGGCCGCATTCCGCCCCACCTCCGGATTCGCCCCGGCGCCGAGGCCGCGGGTCACCTTGGCCCCGATGTGGATCTTGACATCCGCGTCGCACATCAGCAGCGCCTGCGCATCCGTGTTCACCGCGATGAACTCGACGCCGGCCAGACCCGCGTCGACCATCCGGTTGACCGCGTTCGTCCCGCCGCCGCCGACGCCTGCGACCTTGATCACTGCGAGGTATTTCTCCGACTGCTCTCTCATAGTCTCAAGTGGCCTCGACTTGAAGCTTTAGTGGAGGGTGGGGCCGGTCGAGGCACTCCTCCGACGGGAGGGTACGGCCCGTCGTCGTCGATGTCAACACGACCCTGAGCTTTCAACACTAAACCTCTACCTCCGGGTTGAGGGTTTCGGACCTGCCACCGGCCGCGCCGGCACGCTGACGTCGAGGTACCCGGGCGGGGTCAGTTGCGGGAGGATCTCACGCGCGACGGCGAGCTTGAGTGGGGCCCTCCGCGCGGTACCAAGCCGGATCTCGAGGCCTGAACGGAGGACGAGGGTCAGCTCACCGTCGGCGAGGACGTCGCGGACCCGCGGGAGCAGGGGCAGCCCGCGCAGCGGCACGAGCGCGCGCAGCGCGCGCCCTGCCCCCTCGTCGGCGAGGACGGCGCCGACGGTGATGGAGGCCGCGCGAGGAACCCAGATCCGTGGCAGGCTCGACAGGCGCGGGTTCGGCATCACCCGTACGACGCGGCCCGCGGCCGACACGAGCCATGCCTCGGAGCCCCGGCGCAGCACGGCGAGCGGCGCCTCGGCGCGGACGTACACCCGCAGGGTGTGAGGAAAGGCGCGGTCGAAGCTCGCCGCGGCGACGACGCTCAGCCGTCCGAGCGGGCGCTCGACGTCCTCGCGCTGGACCTTGAGCAGGCTCCGGCCGACGAGCGGCTGGAGCGCCGCGCGGACCTCGGCGGCGACGCCTGGCGGGGCACCACGGACCTCGATCGTCGACACGGCGAACAGCGAGGTCTCACGCGCCGCCAGGTAGCCGCCGGCACCGAGCACCACGAGGCAGAGGCCGACGAGCACCGATCGGGCCGACGGAGCGAGCCGCGAGAGCCGTAGGTCGACGCGCCCCGAGAGGGCGTGCGCGCCGGCGGTGGCGCTCCCTGCGGAACGGCGTCGCGAGCCCAAGACGCGCTTTCTTTCGCCGCGCCCGCAGGGGTTCCTACCGGAGGGTCTCGCCCGCCGGGGGCAGCTCGAGCTCGCCCAGGAGGGCGACCTCGTGCTCGAGCACGACGCCGAACTGCTCGAGCGCGCGGCGCCGCGCCTCGGACATCAGGGCGAGCGCGTCCGCCGACGTGGCCCCGCCCGCGTTCTCGATGAAGTTCGCGTGGCGCGGCGAGATCCGGGCCCCGCCGAGCCGGTGACCCTTGAGCCCGCACGCCTCGAGCATCCTCCCCGCCCCGAATTCGTGCTCGGGGTTCTTGAAGACGCTCCCGAACGTGCGCCGGTTCGTCGGCTGCGTCGCTTTGCGCTCGGCCTGCAGCGCCGCCACGCGCGCCCGGATCTCCGCTGGCGGGCGCGGCTCGAGCGCGTACTCGACCTTTGCGACGACCTCGCCCGGACGCAGGGCGGAGGTCCGGTAGGCCAGGCCGAGCTCTCCCGGCGAGCGCCACCGCGCTCCGCCCGCGTCGACCACGAGCGCCCGCAGGACGATCCCTGCCCAGTCGCCCCCGTAGGCGCCGGCATTCATGCGAACTCCGCCCCCCGCGGTGCCGGGAATCGCGCAGGCGAACTCGAAGCGCCCGAGGCCGGCAGCGCGCGCTCGATGCAGGCAGACCGCGTTCGCCGCTCCGCCTCCTGCCACCAGGCGCTCGCCCTGCACCTCCGCCAGCGCGAGCGCGCCCTCGAGGCGCAGGACGAGCAGGTCGACGCCCCCGTCGGCGGCGAGCAGGTTCGAGCCCAGACCGATCGTCGCGACCTCGACGTCTCGCTGAGCCGCCCACTCGAGCGCGCGCGCGAGGTCGTCGAGGCTCGACGGCCGGGCGAAGTAGTGGGCCGGCCCGCCCGTCCCGAGCGTCGTCAAGCGTGCCAGCGAGAAGCCCTGCTCGATCATCCGACAGCCTCGAGCAGAAGCGGCCCGGCGCGCTCGACGTCGCCGGCGCCGAGGGTGAGCACGAGGTCCCCCGGACGGGCGCGCCGGGCGAGGAACGCGACGCCGTCCGCGAGCTTCGGAGTCCAGGCCAGCGGAAGGCCGGGCCGGGCTTCGGCAACCGCGTCCACGACCAGCTTGCCGGTGACTCCGGCAAGCGGCTCCTCTCTCGCGCCGTAGACGTCGACGACCGCGACCACGTCGGCGTCCGCGAGTGCGAGCCCGAACTCCCGGGCGAGATGGCGGGTGCGCGAGTAGAGGTGGGGCTGAAAGAGCGTCAGCACCCGCCGGGGGTCACGCTCGCGCGCCGCCGCGAGCGCCGCGCGCACCTCCGTCGGATGGTGGGCGTACTCGTCGTAGACCTGGATTCCCCGTCTCTCGCCGACGAGCTGGAAGCGCCGCGTCGCCCCCAGGTATCCGGCGAGGACGGATGCTGCTGCGCTGCGCGCGACGCCCGCCAGCTCGAGCGCGGCGAGTGCGGCGGCCGCGTTCCGGCGGTTGTGCTCGCCCGTCACGGCGAGCTCGAAGTCGACGGGCTCCGAGTCCTCTCCGCGCACGACGTGCGGGATCTGCGCAAGCCAGTCGTCGAAGAGCCGCTCGACCTCGTGGCGCGAGCCGAAGGTCGTGTGGTGGTCGAGGTCGACGTTCGTGACCACCGCGATCTTCGGGCGGAGCGCCGCCACGGTCCGGTCCGATTCGTCGCCCTCGACGACGAGCCAGCCGGTGCCGGCCCGTGCGTTGCCGCCGAGCTGCGGCACCTCCCCGCCGATCAGGAACGAGGGATCGAGGCCGAGGCGGTCGAGGCAGAAGGCGATCATCGAGGCGGTCGTCGTCTTCCCATGGGCTCCGGCGACGACGATTGCGTCCTGGAGCGAGACGAGCTCCGCCAGGAACTCGGCGCGCGACCGACCGGCGACCTGGCCGGCGTAGGCCGAGGAGACCACCGCCTCCCATCCGGCAGGCACCGGCGAGGGCGCAGGGGCGATCACGACCCCGATGCCGGCCGCCTCGACGCCGGCGAGGTAGGGCGTCCGCACCCGGTCCCAGCCGCCGACCTCCGCGCCCCACGCATGTGCGAGCACGGCGTAGGAGCTGAGCCCGGCTCCGCCGATGCCGACGAACCAGAGCTTGCGCCCTTTGAGGGCCTGTTCGGTCAGGGGGCGGCCGCTCATGCCCTGCGAGGAGCAACCTCCGCAAGGACGCAGGGAGCCCCCTTTTCCGGCGGGCCCTTAAGCCGTCGCAAGGTCGATCAGCTCCCTCGCGATCTCGTCGGCGGCGTCCGGGCGTGCGGCCCGCAGCATCGCGGCGCTCATGGCGGCGAGCCGCGGCCCGTCAGCGAGGAGCTCCCGGACGAGTCCCGGCACGCGCTCGACCTCGGTTTCGGGCACGAGCAGTGCTCCCCCCGCGGAGGCAAAGTGACGCGCGTTCGACGTCTGGTGGTCGCCCGTGGCATACGGGTACGGCACGAGGATCGCGGGCCGGCCTGCAGCGGCGATCTCCCAGACCGAGCCGCCCGCGCGCGCGAGGACCAGGTCGGCGGCCGAGAGCGCCGAGCCGAACCGCTCGACCGAGGGAAGCAGGTGGTAGCCGGGGCGGTCGACGCGTCCGCGGAGCAGCTCGAAGTCGCGCTCCCCCGACAGGTGGAGCACGGTCGGCCCCGACCATCCCCAGGCTCCGACCGCGAGCTCGTTGAGCGCGCTCGCGCCCGCGAGCGCACCCGAGACGAGGAGTACCTGGCCCTCCTCGGGCAGTCCGAGCTCGCGGCGCGCCTCCGCTCGGCCGACCGGCCGCGACCGCTCGGGGATCGGCCGCCCGACGACACGGACGCGCGGCCCGGTCTGGATCGGGTACGCGAGAAAGACCCGGCGGGCGAAGGGAAGCGCGAGCCTGTTCGCGAGGCCGAGGTGGGCGTCGGCCTCGCTCAGCGCGGCGGGGATTCGCCGCAGCCACGCTGCGAGCACCATCGGCCCGGCCACGAAGCCGCCGCCGCCGAAGACCACATCCGGACGCCGGTTCGCGAGAATTCGCAGGCACGCTGCCGGCGCCGATGCGGACCGCATCAGCGCCCGGAGCTGCGTCGGCCCCGGGCGGCGAGGCAGCCCGGAGACGCGGAAGGAGTCGAACTCGAAACCCGACTCAGGGACGAGACGGGCTTCCACCCGCTCCGGCGACCCGGCGAACGTGACGTGGACGCCGTTCCGCCGCAGCGACTCGGCGACCGCGAGCGCCGGCAGCACGTGACCGGCCGTCCCGCCGGCCGCGATCAGGCACGCCAGTCGCGATCGATCGTGCATCCTGGCCAGCGATGTTAAGGAGGACGCCGACCGACGCGAGCGCCACCACGAGGCTCGACCCGCCGTAGGAAACGAACGGAAGCGGGATCCCGGTCAGCGGCGCGAGCCCCATCACCGCCGCGAGATTCAGCGCCGCCTGGCCGCAGACGAGCACCGTCAGCCCGACCGCGAGCCGCTTCCCGAACGGGTCTCGGCAGCGCAGGGCGATCTTCAGCCCGGCGTAGGCGAAGGCGACGTACCCGGCCATCAGAGCGGTCGTGCCGACCAGCCCGAGCTCCTCGCCGATGATCGCGAAGATCATGTCGGTGTGCGCCTCGGGGAGGTAGAAGATCTTCTGGACCCCCTCCCCCAGGCCCGCGCCGAACCAGCCCCCCGACCCCAGCCCGATCATCGCCTGCACGGTCTGGAAGCCCGCCCCCTGAGCGTCGTCCCAGGGGTCGAGGAAGGCGAAGATCCGGGCGCGTCGGTAGGGCTCGAACCAGATCGCAGCGAGGCCCAGGCTGGCGGCGATCGCCCCGCCAAGCGCGAGCGTCGGCACGGGCGTGCCGGACACGAGCAGAATCCCCGCCAGCATCACCATCATCGCGATCGCGGTGCCGAGATCCGGCTCGAGTAGCAGGAGCCCGCAGAAGAGCATCGCGATCAGCCCGACCGGCCGGGCGAGCTCCCGCAGCGTCCTGGGTGCGTTCGACCGGGCCAGGTAGGCGGCCGCCCAGATGGCCAGCCCGAGCTTCGCCAGCTCCGAGGGCTGGAACACCGCCGGCCCGAACGTGATCCACCGTCGGGCGCCGTTGACGGGCTCGGCCAGTAAAAGGACGGCGACGAGCAGGCCCAGGCTACCGAGCACGAGCCCCGGCGCGAGCCGCCGCCAGGTGTGGAATCCGACGCGGGTTAGAAGTGCCAGCACCCCGAGTCCGAGGACTGCGGCCACAGCCTGGCGCTTCAGGTAGTAGCCGGGGTCCGAGTCTCCGACCGCCGCGGGCGCGGAGGTCGCGCTGTAGACCATCACGAGCCCGAAGGCGACGAGCGCGAGGGTGACGAGGACCAGGATCTGAGACTCGAGGCCCTTCCTCACCCTCCCAAGTTCTTCACGAGCCGCCGGAACTCCTCGCCTCGCCGCTCGAAGTTCTCGAACTGGTCGTAGCTGGCGCACGCCGGTGACAGAAGCACGGTCTCGCCGGGCTCCGCAGCCGCGGCTGCGGCACCGACGGCTCCGGCGAGGTCGCCGCTGCGGCGGTACGCGACCCCGCGCGCGTCGAGCGCCGCCGCCAGCCGATCCGCGGCCTCCCCGATCAGGTACACGCCTCGCACGTTGGAGCCGATCGCCGCAGCAAGCGGCTCGAACGGCTCGTCCTTCAGCGAGCCGCCGAGGATCAGGCGGACGGGACCCTCGTGGGCGGCGAGGCCGCGCCGCGCGGCCGCGGTGTTCGTGGCCTTGGAGTCGTTGACGTAGTGGACGCCGCGAATCTCCGCGACCGGCTCGAGACGGTGCTCGACCCCCGGAAAGGTCGTGAGCGCCCTCGCGATCGCGGCCTCCTCGATGCCCAAGGCGCGTGCGGCCGCCGTCGCCGCGGCCGCGTTCTCGCGGTTGTGCGCTCCGGGGATCCGCGGCTCCGCCGGGAGAGGGTCCGCGCCGTGGAACTCGATCCGTCGCGCCTGGCCCGGAACGGCTCGGAAGCCCCGCGGGACGATCGCCGCGTCCCCGGGACCCTGGCGGCGGAAGACGCGGAGTTTCGCGCCGAGGTAGCGATCGAGCGAACCGTGGCGGTCGAGGTGGTCCGGCTCGAGGTTCAGCAGGATCGCGACCCGGGGTCGGAGTTCGTGGACGTCCTCGAGCTGGAAGCTCGAGAGCTCGCAGACGATCCAGTCCTCTGTCGGCAGACGCCCGTCGAGCGCGCAGAGTGCGGTGCCGACGTTCCCGGCGACGGCGGCGCCGCGGCCGGCGGCCTGGAAGATCGCCCCCAGGAGCTCGGCCGTCGTCGTCTTGCCGTTCGTGCCCGTGACCCCCACGATCGGGTTCGGCAGCAGGCGCGCGCCGAGCTCGACCTCGCTCCAGACCGGGATCCCCCGCCCGCGCGCCGCTGCGACAAGCGGCACCTCCCCCGGGACTCCTGGGCTCTTGACGAGCAGCCCTGTCCCGTCGAGAACGCGCTCGTCGGCGTCGTTGCCGAGCGTGCGATCGACCCCGACGACCTGGACGCCGCGCCGCTCGAGCGCAGCCGCCGCGGCTCGGCCGGATCGTGCGAGCCCGAAGACGACCGCCCGCTCGGGAAGCCCCAGCACCGCTCTAGCCGCGGAAGAAGCGGAAGTAGTAGCGGTAGTAGAGGACGAAGGCCAGCGCGCAGAGGATCGCCCCCAGGATCCAGAAGCGCACCATGATTCGGGTCTCCGACCATCCCTTCATCTCGAAGTGGTGGTGAATCGGCGCCATCAGGAACAGGCGGCGGCCGAAGTACTTGAAGCCGAAGACCTGCACCATCACCGAGAGGGCCTCGATCAGGAAGATCCCCCCGACCAGGATCAGCAGGAACTCGGTCTTCCCCACGATCGCGAAGCTCGCGAGCGCACCGCCGATCGCCATCGAGCCCGTGTCGCCCATGAACACCTCGGCGGGGAAGGCGTTGTACCAGAGGAACCCGAGGATCGCGCCGACGAGCGCCGCCCCGAGGATCGCCTGGTCGAGGATGACCTCGCTGCGGGCCCCGACGGGCCCCGAGCGGATGTAGCCGAGCACGTTCATCGCGGTGAAGGTGAAGACGGCGATCATCCCGACCCCCGCCGCGAGCCCGTCCAGCCCGTCGGTCAGGTTCGCCCCGTTCGAGGCGCCGGCGATGATCAGGAAGAGCAGGCCGTACCAGGCCCACGAGAGCGGCAGCTCCGCGTCGACGACGGGCAGGTAGACGGACGTCTCGAAGCTCCGGTGGTGCGTGACCCAGGCGACGACAGCGGTGATGCCCGCGAGGAGGAGCAGCTTCCACCGTCCCGAGAGTCCGAGCGAGCGCTTCCGGGTGAGCTTCGTGAAGTCGTCGGCGAAGCCGACGGCGCCGCAGCCGAGCGTGACGAAGAACACGGTCAGCGCGGGCGTCGAGAACCTGCTCAGGAACAGGTAGGGGATCGACATCGAGAGCAGGATCAGGACGCCCCCCATCGTCGGCGTTCCCTGCTTGGCGACGTGGTGCGACGGGCCCTCCTCACGGATGTGCTGGCCGTACTCGCGCCGGCGCAGGAACGCGATGAACTTCGGGCCCACCGCGATCGAGATCACCATCGCCAGGATCCCGGCGAAGAGCACGCGAACCACGACTAGTGAGCCGCCGTCAGCGCGTCCGCGACCACGTCGAGGCCCATCGACCTCGAGCCCTTGACGAGGACACAGTCGCCGGGCCGGAGCTCTTCGCGGATCGCCGCGAGCAACGACTCCGGGTCCGGTGCGCCCTGCCACCACACGCGTGTGTCCGGCGTGGCGTAGCCCTCGGCGAGCGGCCCACTCGCGAACAGGAGCTCGACGCCCGCCCGGCTGATCGCCTCGGCGATCTCCCTGTGGTAGCGGGGGCCGTCTGCGCCCAGCTCGGCCATGTCCCCGAGCACGGCGACCCGCCGGCGGGTCCCGGCCCGCGCGGCGAGATGCTCGAGCGCGGCCCGCATCGAGACCGGGTTCGCATTCCAGGTGTCGTTGATCAGGAGGCCGCCGCCAGCCAGCGCCACCTCCTCCCCGCGCCAGGCCGAGAACCGGACGTCGACCTCGCCCAGCTCCTCCAGCGGCAGTCCCAGGGCCTCGTAGGCCGCGAACGCGGCGAGGGCGTTCACGGCCTGGTGGCGCGCGGTGAAGCTGAACCGGAATGTCCGCGGCTCTCCGCCGCCAACGGGCTCGAGCACCGCACGGGAACCGCGTTCGAGCACCTCGAAGCTCTGGATCTGGCTCGGGCTGAAGCGGCGGACTTCGACGTCTGCTCGCCGCGGCAGACCGAGAGCCTCGGCGGGGACGATCGCGATCCCCCCAGCCGGCAGCGCCTGGATCAGCTCGCCCTTGGCCCGGGCGACGCCCTCGAGCGAGCCGACGAGTGCGAGGTGAGCGGGGCCGACGTTCGTGATCACGCCGATCTCGGGCCGGGCGATCTCGCAGAGCGCGGCGATCTGGCCGTGCCCTCGCATCGCGAGCTCGAGGATGCAGACCTCGGTGTCCTCCTCGACGCGGCACAGGGTGAGCGGCACGCCGAGCTCGGCGTTGTAGCTCCGCTCGCTTGCCACCGTGCGGCGCCTGGGCGAGCAGATCGCCGCGAGGATGTCCTTGGTCGAGGTCTTGCCCGTCGAGCCGGTGATCCCGACGAACTGGGCGGTGCTCCGGGCCCGTACCGCCCGGCCGATCGCCGCGAGGGCGGCGTGCGGGTCGTCGGGGAGCAGCGCGGCCGCGGCTCCCTGCGCAAGCGCCTCCGAGCAGTACGCGCTGCCCGCTCCGACCGCCACGAAGAGGTCTCCGATTTCGATCCGCCGCGAGTCGATCTGGACGCCGGTGACACGCTCGGCCCCCCGGGCGGCCTCGAGCTGACCCGCCGCGACGGCCGAGACCTCGCCCAGGGACAGCGCGATCAGCTCGACTCCTTGCAGCAGCTGGAAAACTCGCCACGCTTCCAGCACGATCCGCACCGGCACGTACGTCCGGCCGCGCTAGCGTGAGCCCCAGGAGGGGGCTCGGGGGCCCCCGCCAGACGCGTGTACCCAATGAGCTCTCTCACGCTCGCGCTGCCAGCCGCCGGAGAGTCTCCCGGGCGACTTCGCGGTCGTCGAAGGGAAGCTTGCGCCCGCCGACCTCCTGACCCTGCTCGTGGCCCTTGCCGGCGATCACGACAGTGTCGCCCGGCTCGGCCTGCTCGAGTGCGCGCTCGATCGCGCGACGCCGGTCGGGCTCGACCTCTGTCGAAGCTCCCGCCCCGGCGGTGATCTCGGCGATGATCGCGAGCGGGTCCTCGCTGCGCGGGTTGTCGGAGGTGACGACGGCGAGATCCGCGAACGCGTGGGTCACGCGACCCATCTCGGGTCGCTTGCCCCGGTCGCGGTCTCCCCCGCAGCCGAAGACGCAGATCAGACGCCCCTCCGTGAAGGCGCGTGCCGAGCGCAGAACGCTCTCGAGCGAGTCTGGGCTGTGGGCGTAGTCGACGAGCACGGAGAATGGCTGACCCTCGTCGACGGCCTCGAACCTGCCGGGAACGCCCTCCAGCGACGCGACCCCGGCCGCGATCGCGTCGTCTCGGAGCCCGAGCAGGCGGGCGGCCGCCACCGCTCCGAGCACGTTCTCGACGTTGAAGCGCCCACGGAGCCTCGTCTCGAGGTCGAGTCCCGCCGCGTGCAGGCGGGCACCCTCGCGCGACAGCTCGAGCCGCTCGGGCCGGACGTCGGCGTCGGGGGCGAGCCCGAACGTCAGCAGGCGCTCGTGCCCGAGCCCGCGAAGCTCCGAGGCGAGCAGGCGTCCGTGGGTGTCGCCGACGTTGACAGCCGCCGGAGGCGGGACGGCGGCCGTGAACAGCCGACGCTTCGCAGCGAAGTAGCGTTCGAGCGTCCCGTGGAAGTCGAGGTGATCCCGAGTGAGGTTCGTGAACACGAGCGCCGCGAAGCGGACGCGGTCGAGCCGGTGGAGCTCCGACGCGTGCGATGAGGCCTCGAGGGCGCAGCTCCGGTCGCCGCTCGCCAGCATCTCCCGGAACGTCCGCTGCAGGTCGATCGCCTCCGGAGTCGTCCGCTCGACGGGACGGACCTTGCCGCCCACGCGGCCCTCGATCGTGCCGAGGAGCCCCGGCCGGAGACCTGCGGCCGCGAGGATCGAGTGCAGCAGGTAGGTGGTAGTCGTCTTCCCGTTCGTCCCCGTGGCGCCCACCACCTGGAGCTCCAGCGTCGGCTCGCCGAAGAAGACGTCCGCCGCCACCGCCATGGCCACCCGCGTATCGGAGACGACGAGCTGGGGAACCGGCAGGTCGAGCTGGCGCTCGACCACGAGCGCTGTCGCCCCCCGGCCGACCGCGTCGGCGGCGAAATCGTGGCCGTCCGCACTCGCGCCCGGCACGCAGAAAAAGAGGGCACCGGGCCCGGCGCGTCGAGCATCGTAGGCGAGGTCAGCGATCGTGGCCGGTGCGCGGCCCACGACGTCCGTCGGAGCGAGCGCGGCGATTACGCGCTCCAGGTCCATCGCGAGGCGAGTCTACCTGCGTGACCGGCGGTTCCAGCCCCCCGCTACTCCGCCGGCGCGGAGGGCGAATCGGGCTGCACCTCGAGGTACTGGAGATCGAAGCGTGCGATCTCGGCGAACGCCGGCGCCGCCACGACACCGCCCCAGATCGTCCCGCGAGGCTCGTCGACCGTCACGAGGATGACGAGCCGCGGCTTCGTCGCCGGGACGAAGCCGACGAACGAGGCGACGTAGCGGGACTCGGAGTAGCCGCCCTCGGGCTCCGGCTTGGCAGCCGTGCCAGTCTTGCCGGCGACCGTGTAGCCCGGCACTGCGGCGAGCGTGCCGGTTCCCTCCGTGACCACGAGTCGGAGCATCGTGTTCAGCTGAGCGGCGACGACACCGGGCAGAACCCGGCGCCGCTCGGGCCTGCGCCGTGGCAGGCCGGCCGTCCGCTCGACGAGGTGGGGTCGCGTCCACACACCCCGGTTCGCGATCGTCGCGTACGCCGCGGCTAGCTGGATGGGGGTGACGGCGATCCCCTGTCCGATCGGCACGTTTCCGATCGTGGAGCCGGACCAGCGATCGGGCGGAAGTACGATTCCGGCGCTCTCGCCGGGGAAGTCGACCCCCGTCTCGCGACCGAACCCGAAGCGCGCAACCCAGCGCGCGAGCCGTTCCTTCCCGAGCAGCTGGGCGAGCGTGACCGCGCCGACGTTCGACGACCGCGAGAGGATCTGGGCGACGGACATCGTCTCGGTCGCACGCTCCTCGGCGTCGTGGACGACCCGGTCTGCCACCTGGATCGAGTACGGCAGCGTGTAGGTCGTCGAGGGAGACACGAGCTTCTCGATCAACGCCGCGCCGACGGTCACGACCTTGTAAGTCGAGCCCGGCTCGAACGTGTCGGTGACGGCGCGGTTTCGGTGCAGTGCGCTCGGCGTCGCGGGGTAGCGGTTGGCGTCGAAGCCGGGGGCGACCGCCATGGCGAGCACACCGCCGGTGCGGGGATCGAGGACGACCGCGGTCGCCGACCGCGCGTGCCACCTGCGCACCGTCGCCCGGAGCACGGCCTCGGCGTTCGCCTGCACTGTGTGGTCGAGAGTCAGGACGACGTCGCGTCCCGGCCGCTCGGCCTGAATTCCCCTCACGTCGATCACCCGGCCGAGCGCGTCCTTCACCACCGTCTGGCGTCCCGGCCGGCCCGCCAGCGTCCGGTCGAGGCCGAGCTCGAGGCCGGCCAGACCCTTGTTGTCGAGGCCCGCGAAGCCGAGCACCTGCGCCGCGACGGTTCGCTGCGGGTACGTCCGCCGCTCCTCGGGATAGAACCCGACGCCCTCGAACCCACGGCGGCGAAGCTCCGCGGCCCGAGCGGGGTCGGCCTTGCGCTGGAGGTAGACGAAGCCACGCGACCGATCGGCGAGCAGCGGGTAGAGCGTCCCCGGGTCGAGCCCCAGGACCTTGCCTGCGGCGAGCGCGACGGCGCGGGGCCGCACGACGTGGCGCGGGTTGGCGTAGACGGTGGTGACCTCCTCGCCGATCGCAAGCTGGACGCCGGTGCGGTCGACGATCGTGCCGCGTCCGGCAGGGACGACGACCACCTCCCGATGCTGGCTGGTGGCACGGGTCCCGAGAGCGTGGGCGCGCACCGCCTGCAGCCACACGGCTCGCGCGAGCATGACCCCGAACGCGAGCGTGAAGATCGCAAGCAGGAGCCTGACGCGCCGGTTGGCCAGGCGCTGGGTCACCGCGCGGGTGGGCGGAGCTGCACGTAGGTCGTGCCGGAGCCCTCAGCCGAGACGAGCCCGAGCTTCGCGATCGCGAGCTCCTGGATGCGAAGCGTCGCGGCGGCGCTCGCGAGCCGGGCAGAGAGCCGGGCGTTGTCGGCTCGCAGCTGCGCGCGCTCCTGTCCAAGGTCGTCCAGCCGCAGGTTCAGCCGGAGTACGGCGACGTTCACCGCCACGACCCCGGCGAGCAGGAACCCAACCACCGCGATCCAGACCGCGCCGCCGGCGAGACGCCGCTGGGAGGCAGCCTGACTGGGCCTGCGCCGGGGCTGCGCGCCGGGCTCGCGCACCGGCACGTTCGAAATGGGCCGAGACGGCCTCGACCGGGCTCGGCGAGCCGGCTCCGCCGCCGGTGCAAGAGAGGCCATCAGACTCTGACCGCCGCACGGAGGCGTGCCGAACCCGCGCGCGGGTTCGCAGCCACCTCGGCCGCGCCCGGGCGAACCGCCTTGCGGACGATCGCCCTCAGAACGGGCTTGCGGCCGCAGACACACACTGGAAAGTCGGGCGGGCACGTGCACCCTCCCTCCTGGTCTCGCAGGAAGCGCTTGACGATCCGGTCCTCGAGCGAATGGAAGCTGATCACGGCGAGCCGTCCGCCGGGGCGGAGCATCGCGAGCGCGGCCGGGAGAGCCTGCTCGAGCGACTCGAGCTCCTCGTTGACCGCGATCCGCAGGGCCTGGAAGACCCGCTTGGCGGGATGCCCGTCACCGAAGCGCGCGGGCGCGGGGATCGACGCCTTGATCGTCTCGACCAGCTCACCCGTGCGCTCGAAGGGGCGCTCGCGCCGCCGGCGGACGATCGCTCGTGCGATCTGGCGTGCGTAACGCTCCTCGCCGTAGCGCTTGAAGACCGTCGTCAGCGTCCGCTCGTCCGCGTCGTTCACCAGCTCGCGCGCGGAGCGCTCGGCCGAGGGATCCATCCGCATGTCGAGCGGTGCGTCCGCGGCGTAGGAGAAGCCCCGCTCGGGACGGTCGAGCTGCATGCTGGAGACGCCGAGGTCGAGCAGGATCGCATCGGCCAGGACGCCGTTGCCCGCGAGCTGCCCCAGCACGATCGAGAAGTCGCCGCGCAGCAGTCGCGCCTGCACGCCGCTTCGCCGGCGGAACCGCTCGAAGTACGGCCGGACGGCGGGGTCGCGGTCGATCGCGATCAGCCGTCCGCGACCTTGCAGGTCGGCCGCCAGCACACTCGAATGACCGCCGGCGCCGAAGGTCGCGTCGACGACGGTCTCTCCCGGCCGCACGGCGAGGAAGCGCCGCACCTCCTCGGCCAGAACCGGAACGTGGTCAGTCGCTCTTGCGTGCAAGGCGTTCGGCAACATGGTGCGCACTCCCTTCGACCTCGGTCATCTCGGCCCGCCAGGCAGCCCGATCCCAGATCTCCAGGTGGTCGTTGACCCCGGCCACGACCACCTCGCGCTTCAGGCTCGCGTGCTGGATCAGCGGCGCCGGAACCATCACGCGACCCTGCTTGTCGAGCTCCGCCTCGGCCGCCGCGGCGAAGAGGAATCGCTGCAGGCGCCGATCGTCCTGCCCCAACGGGTCGAGCCCGGCGAGCCGCTGCACCAGCCGGGTCCAGTCCTGACTCGGGTACGCGTACAGGCAGCGGTCGATCCAGCGCGTGAGGACGATGCCGCCCGCGAAGGACTGACGGAACTTGGCCGGAAGAGTGAGGCGGTTCTTCTCATCGAGGGTGTGTTCAAATTCGCCGAGGAGCATCTTCCACTTCCACCCACTCTAACCCACAACGATCCACGATGCAACACCCGCGCGCGAGGGCTCGAAGTGCTCCGGGGCTGATCGGCACAGACTCGGCGTCTGGCCGGCTTCGAGGGTCAGACCCCGGACGTCGCCCTACGGCCGCCCCGGACGACAGCCGCCGACCCGGCGCGACGCACCAGCGAGGACGCGCGGGCGGAGCTACAGCCCGATCAGCCCACCGTAGGCGCCACGGCCGGTGAGGGCGGCTGCGCCACAGCGCGCAGCGAAGGCGACCGCCTCGGCGGTGCCCGCGCCGTCGGCCAGGGCGAACGTGAGCCCGGCGGCGAAGGCGTCGCCGCACCCGTAGGCGTCGCTGCGCGGGCCAGGCAGACCGGCAGCCTCGTACGGGCCGCCGGGCTGGGCCCACCCGCCCAGCGCCCCGGCGGTCGTCACCACGAGCCGGGGCACAGGGTCGAGGTCTCCGGGACCGTAACGCTCGCCCTCGTCGCGGCCGCTTCCGACCAGAGCGTCGAGCGGCGCGCCCGCACGCCGGAGGGTCGGGAGCTCACGGGCGGAGGCGACGAGCACGCGGGCGCGCCGAGACGTCCCGACGGCCGCCTCGCCGCCGCTGACGAAGTAGACGCCGTCGCACTCCGCCAGCTCCTCCCACGGCAGTGCGCTCTCGGTGCCCTGCGGGGCGCGCTTGTCGCCGAGGACCGTGATCGTCCGCTCGCCCTCCCCGTCCACGAAGGTGAAGGCGCGCCGCTGATGCTCCGGCCCGGCCTCGGCGTGGACGGTGACGCCCTGGCGCTCGAGCTGCTCCCGTGCACGGGCACCGAGCGCGTCGTCGCCGAGGACCGTGAAGAGCGAGGCACTGCCCGCGAGTCTTGCCAGCTGAGCGGCCGCCACCGCGCCGCCACCGCCGGCCTCGGCCCAGGTCTCCGTCGCGTGGACGATCTCCCCCGGCGTCGGCACTCGCTCGACGCGGGCGAACTCGACCCACTCGACGTGGCCGACGACGGCCAGCTTCACGAAGGCAGTCTCACACCTTCGGCCGGCCACACGTTTAGAAAGATGATGGACGTCATGGAGGTTCCACCGTTCGAGCGCTTCTACCTGGAGCAGCGAGCCGACGTGCTCCGCCACCTGAACCGCCTGCTGCCCCGCGAGGATGCCGAGGACGCCTACCAGGAGACGTTCCTGCGGGCGCTCCGGGCCTACGAGCAGCTCGAGCATGGCCGCTACCTGCGCGCATGGGTGCTCACGATCGCCACGCGCATCGCCCTCGACCTGCTCCGCCGGCGCCGTCCGACCGGGATCGCGCCCGAGCAGGCGGTGTCGGACGAGCGGCCTGCCTTCGCCGCCCTCGACCATCTTGCCGCCGGGCTGCCTCCCCGGGAGCGCGCGGCGGTCGTGCTTCGCTACGGCTACGACCTCGACTACGCAGACATCGGCCGAGCCCTCGGCTCGAGCGGTGAAGCCGCCCGTCAGGCCGCCTCCGCCGGCGTCCGACGGCTCCGACGGAAGGAGACCACATGAATGTGTCCACTGACCTCGACCGACGCTTCCGCGATGCCGCCGCGTCCGAACCTGCGCTCGAGGTCGCCTACGACGTGACGGAGTCCCCGGTCGGCCCGCTACTCCTCGCGGCCACCAATCGAGGCGTCTGCCGGATCTCCTTCGAGCCCGAGCCCGAGGCGGAGGTCGACCGCCTCGCGCGGACGTTCGGGCGCAGCATCCTCCGCGCCCCCCGACGCCTCGACTCCGCTCGCCGCCAGCTCGACGAGTACTTCGCCGGCGAGCGCCGCAGCTTCGAGCTCGAGTCCGACCTCCGCGCGCTGCCGGCCTTCCAGCGGCTCGTGCTGACCGAGCTGGCACGGATTCCCTGGGGCGAGACGACGAGCTACGGACGCCTGGCCGCGCGGATCGGCAAGCCCCGGGCTGCCCGGGCGGTCGGGGGAGCGCTGAACCGCAACCCGATCGCAATCGTGCTGCCGTGCCACCGTGTCCTCGGCTCAACCGGAAGCCTCGTCGGCTACGCGGGCGGCCTCCATCGCAAGCGGGCGCTGCTCGGGCTCGAGCAGGGCGAGCTCACGCTCCTGGAGTAGCCGGCCGGGATTAGCCCTCAGGGAAGCAGGAGCCGGTAGCCGATGCCCCACTCGTTCAGGACGTAGGGCGTCTCGGTGACTGCCGCGAGCTTGCGCCGCAGCCGCGAGGCGTGGGAGTCGACCGTGCGGGTGCGGCAGCCGGAGCGATAGCCCCAGACGTCCCGCAGGAGCTCCTCCTTCGAGAAGACCCGCGTCGGCGCTCCCGCGAGGGCGAGCAGCAGCTCGTACTCCCGACCCGAGAGCGGCAGGCGCAGTCCCCGGACCTTCGCGCTCCGAGTCGCCCGGTCGACCTCGATCTCGCCGGCGAGCAGGAGGTCCGGCGGATCGGGCGACCGGCGCCGGAGGACTGCACGGATGCGGGCAAGCAGCTCTTCGTAGTCGAACGGATGGGAGACGAAGTCGTCGCAGCCGCGGTCGAACGCGCGCACACGGTCGACCGCGTCCGACTCGCTCTCCCCGAGGACGATCACGGGGATCTGGCGGTCCCACGACCGGCCGGGAGCACCCTCGCGAAGCCGGGAGCACAGGTCGAGAGCCGAGCCATCCTCGAGCGCGCCTCCCACGAGGACGAGCGAGGGTTGGGCGCGCTCGGCCAGCTCGAGGGTC
>Ga0136620_10000499_pt1 | contig 17790 bp, 14 predicted proteins | sample AntDrymUQ4162106_2_FD_104806 | JGI IMG/M metagenome (GOLD analysis project Ga0136620, IMG submission 104806) | Polar desert sand microbial communities from Dry Valleys, Antarctica - metaG UQ416 (21.06) | ecosystem: Environmental > Terrestrial > Soil > Desert | place: Antarctica: Dry Valley... | reverse complement strand
TCGGCGTCGACCTCAAGGACGAGGAGCTGCAGACGACCCCACGAGCAGCGGCGCACGCGCTTGCGGGAAAGCGCGTGCTCGCGCTGACGATGTCGGCGATCGTCGAGGAGCTGGAAGGAGTCGAGCTCGTCGGGGAGGGCGCCGACGCAGTGCTGCTCGGCGGCGCTGATGAAGGCTCGGAGACGAACAGGGTCTTCTCCTACATGAACCTGGCGCGCGCGTTCCACGAGCTCGACGCCGGCGCCGAGCTCTACTGCCTGCACAGGAACCGCTGGTGGCAGACGGCCACCGGACCGCGCCTCGACGCCGGCGCGTTCGTCGCGGGGCTCGAGTACGCCGCGCAGACAGAGGCGATCGTCCTTGGCAAGCCGAGTACCGCGTACTTCGACGCCGCGCTCGAGTCGCTCGACGCCGAGCCCGGGATGACCTGGATGGTCGGCGACGACTACGAATCGGACATCGTCGGCGCCCAGCGCTGCGGCCTGAAGACGATCCTCGTCCGCACCGGCAAGTTCCGGCCCGACGCCGTCGAGCGGTCGGGCGTCATGCCCGATGCCATCGTCAACTCGATCGCCGCGGTGCCAGACTGGCTCGAGCGCGCGCTTTAGTGCACCGTTCCACAACTCTCTTGGCCTCTGCGGGCGTCCGGCCGCGCCTGACACCACCCGGCACCCGCCCACGTGCTACCAGCACGCGGGCGGTCACCGTGCGTCGTCAGATCACGCCCGGCCACTCCGCAGAGACGCAAGCTACTTCCGGAACGGAGCACTAGCTGGATGCGAGTCGGCCTCGACGTGATCGAGATCGATCGCATCCGCCGGGCGCTCGAGCGGTATCCCGGCTTCGCCGAGCGGTGCTTCACGCCGGCCGAGCGCGCGTATTGTGACTCGCGCGCGAACCCCGCCCAGAGCTACGCCGGACGGTTCGCGGGCAAGGAGGCGGTCGGCAAAGCGCTCGGCGTCGGCGTGCGCTTCACCTGGAAGGAGATCGAGATCGTCGGCCGACCGAAGCCGGGCGTCCGCCTGTACGGCCGCACGAAGGCGGCGGCGGAGCGCTTGCGGGCGGGCGCGATCGACCTCTCGATGACGCATTCGCGCGAGCTCGCCGCCGCGGTGTGCTTCGTCGCCGACGCCGATGGTTGAGGCGCTCTACACGGCGGACGAGATGAGGGCCGCCGAGCAGGGTCATGACGTCGACGAGCTGATGGAACGAGCCGGGCACGCGGTCGCAGAAGTCGTCCTGGCGCGGTACGAATCCGCACGCTCGATCGCGGTCGTCTGCGGCGGGGGCGCGAACGGCGGCGACGGCAAGATCGCCGCGCGCGTGCTCGAGAAATCGGGCCGTTCGGTCACGGTCGTCGACGCGAAGGCGCAGGACGGCCGCGCCGACCTCGGCGATCAGGAGCTCGTCGTCGATGCGCTGTTCGGAACGGGATTCTCCGGCGAGCCCCGAGCGGCGGCGGCGCAGCTGATTGCGCGAATGAACGACGCTAGCGCGCCGGTTGTCTCCGTGGACATTCCCTCGGGCGTCGACGCCTCGAGCGGGGAGATCGCCGGCACCGCGGTGCGGGCGGCGCACACTGTCACCTTCCATGGCCAGAAGGTCGGCCTGGCGGTTGCGCCGGGGCGCTTCTACACAGGCCGCGTCGTCGTCGTCGACATCGGCCTCGAGCCGGCCGAGACCGAGCACGCCCTCGTCACGCAGGAGATCCTTCGGCGCGTCCCGCACCGTGGGCCGGGTGACAACAAGTACACGGCCGGCTCGGTGCTCGTCGTCGGGGGATCGCCCGGGCTGACGGGTGCTGCCTGCCTTGCGGCCGAAGCCGCCTTCAGGGCCGACGCCGGCTACGTCACGGTCGCCGCGCCGGCCGAAGCGCTTCCGGTAATCGAGACTCGGCTCCTGGAAGCGGTGAAGCGTCCGCTCGAGGACGTCTGGGATGCGGTCGGGCGCGCGGGCGCGCTCGCGCTCGGGCCCGGCCTCGGCCGCTCGGCCGAGCGGCAGGAACTCGTGCGGAGGCTCCTCGAAGAAACCGACCTCCCGGCCGTCGTGGACGCCGACGGGCTCTTCGGCCTCGAGCCGTTCGAGCGCAGCGGCCCGACCGTGCTCACGCCCCACGCGGGCGAGCTCGCCGGTCTGATCGGCGAAGCGTCGAGCTGGGTCGACGCCCACCGCTTGGAGGCCGCTCGCCGGGCGGCGGAGCGATTCGGCTGCGTCGTCCTGCTCAAGGGTGCCGACACTCTTGTCGCCGCCCCTGGACGCGGGGTGCTCGTCCGGCCGGTCAACACCCATGCGCTTGCGACGGCGGGCACCGGCGACGTTCTCACCGGCATCGTCGCCGCCTTCCTCGCCAAGGGTCTCGACGCGCGCACGGCGGCAGCCGCGGCCGCGACTGCCCACGGAGTCGCGGCGAGCCTCGTGCCGGAACAGGCGGGACTGATCGCGAGCGACGTGATCGCAGCGCTCCCGCGCGCCCTCGAGCGTTAAGGGCCGCGGCTGGACGTCGTCACCGGCGCGTTCTCGTACACCGGCCGCAACGGCTGCGATCGCGTTTCGGCGCTCTCAGGTTCGCTGATAGCGTGAGCAATTGCGTGAGTCACGCAAATAACTCTGGCAAGCTTGTCAACCAGGTTGGAGCCGTCTCCCTAGCGATCGCGGATCGGATCCGGGACTCGACCGAGGCTGCGGCGCGCCACTCCTCTGCCGGCCCTGCGGCGCTCGTCTGCCTGAACGAGTTCCTGCACGAGGCAGGCCTGAGCGACCTGCACAAAGTCTTGGATCTGACGCCGTCGGGGGCGGTGAGGCTGGTCGACCGCCTCGAAGCCGACGGCCTCCTGGAGCGGCGACCTGCGGCGGACGGGCGGGCGGTCCGGCTCACCCTCACCGCGAGGGGGAAAGCCGCAGCACGCTCGATCCTCGCCGAGCGGCAGGCGACCCTCGAGCGCGTCCTGGAGCATCTCACCCCGGAGGAGCAGGAGCTGCTCGGTCACCTGAGCGCCAAGCTCCTCGCCGGTCTGGCGCGCGACCGAGCGACCGCTCGTCAGCTCTGTCGGCTCTGCGACACCGAAGCATGCGGTCACCACACCGGAAGCTGCCCCGTCACGAACGCAGTCAACGAGCGGGCTCGAGAGTCGTGAGGAAACAGGAGGATCACGGTGAGAGCAGGTTCCGTCGCATCGGCGTCCCACTCTGGCTCGCCGGGCGGCGACTTGCGCACCGCAGGGAGCGCGTGCTGCTCGTCGGCTTCGGCATCGCCGCGTCGGCCTCGCTGCTCGCTGCGATTCAGGCTGGGAGCCTGATCGCCCAGGATCGAAGCGTCGCGCACTCCGTCGCCGAGATCGATCCGTCGGTGCGGGCTGTGCGCGCCGTCTGGCTGGGCGTACCAAGCGGGACGGGAGAGGGTTACGGGTCGCTTGACCGCCTCGCCAGGCAGACGCTAGGGGCGACGATCGGCTCGAAGCCCGCTGGAGCCGTGCTCTATCGCGAGAGCACGATCGCGGGATCGTTCATCGCGCTCGGCGCGGTGGACGGCCTGGCGCCCTGGCTTCGCCTCCGCTCCGGCCGGCTCCCGCGCCGGTGCCGGCCCGAACGGTGCGAAGTCGTCCAGCTTCGCGGCTCAGGTCTCATCCCGGACGCGCCCGGGTTGCGGCTGATCCGGGTCGGGCGGGCAGAGTTGGTCTCCGACCTCCTCTTCGGCGATGCGATCGAGCCGGTACGCAGCGGGCGTGCCGAGGCAGAGCTCAGCCCGGCCGTGCAGCGGGCGCGGCGTTATCACCGGCCGGCGCCCCCGCCGTTTCTGCTTGCTGAGGGCGTAGCCGGACTCAGCGGCTCGCCCGAGCTCGATACGGTCTACCGGAGCTATTCGTGGGTCACGCCGCTCGAGCCCGAGCTGGTTCATCCCTGGACGATCGAGCCGCTCTCAGCCGGGGTCGAACGGGCGCGGGCGACTCTACTTGCCCAGTCCGCCTCGTTCGATCTGACGGCGCCGCTCCAAGAATTGGCCTTTGCGGGGACGCGCGCCGAGCTTTCGGGTCGGCGCTTGCTCCTGCTCGGCGGCCAGGCCGCCGCGCTCCTACTCGCCTTCGCGGTGCTCGCAGCCGCGAGGCTCCGCCGCGACTACGCAGCCGCGTGGCGCCGCCTGACCTGGCTCGGCGCGAAGCGGTGGCAGATGGCCCTTCTGACCGTGTCCGAGACGACGGTCGCCGTCCTGCTCGGGACGGTCGTCGGCTGGGCCGTGGGGGCCGTCGCCGGAGCCAGCGTCGCGCGCGCGGCAGGCTCCCCTGCCTGGGGCGTTCTGCGCCATTCCGTTCTCTCGTCGAGCGGAGTCGCACTCGCCGCGCTCGTCGGTGTGGGCGCCGTGCTGGTGATCGTTGCGACCCTGGCGCTGCGGCCGCTTCGAGTCGGCCGCCTGACTGTCTCCTCGCTCGACGTGGCGGCGGTCGGCGCTCTTGCCGTGCTCGTCGTTGCTGTCGGCCGAGGCAAGGCAGATCAGGGAGCGCTCGCGCGGGAGAGCGGCACCGGCGTGTTGCTGCTGGTCACACCTGCTTTGACCGCATTCGTGGCTGCCGTCGCGTGCGCGAGGCTGTTCGCTCCGGCGTTGCAGCGGCTCGAGCGGATCGTGCCCCGAAACGCGATTGGACCCAGGCTCGCGGTGCTGTCCCTCGCGCGGCGCCCCGGTCATGCGGCGGTCACGATCGCGTTCCTGGTCGTCAGTGTCGGTCTTGCGCTCTTCGCCGAGACGTACCGGTCGACGCTCGTCCGCGGGCAGAAGGACGCGGCCGCCTTCGCCGTTCCCGTCGACGTGATTCTCCGCGAGGATCTCTCGCGCTTGATTCCGGTGCACGAGGCGGCGCCGCCTGCACGACTGCGGGCGCTTGGGGCCGACGTCGCAGTCCAGCCGGTGCTGAGGCTGTCGAGCAGCGCGACCGGGCGGGTGGAGGCGACAGGAATCACCGTGCTCGGTCTCGACGCCCAGGCGATTCCGGCTCTCGAGGGGTGGAGGGAGGACTTTGCCGAACCGACGCTGGCTCAGCTCGCCCGGCGGATCGAGCCGCGTGGTCCAGTGGATCTCCGAGGCGTCTCTCTCTCGTCGTCGGCGCGCCGGCTCGAGCTGCGCGCCTCCGTCCGCGGTCCCGACGTCTCGGTCGTCGCTTTCATTGCGGCGAAGTCCGGACGTGTTGTTGCGGCGGAGCTCGGGATGACCGATGGTCCTCGGCCGCGTGTGCTGACGGCCGACCTCTCCCGCGAAGCGCGTGGGGGCACCGTGATCGCTCTTCGCCTCGACCCGCCGCCGCGAATCGTGGAGCGTGGAGCGGACGCGGGCAAGGCCGCTCAGGGAATGCTGCTTCTGGACGATCCACTCGGAAGATTCCGCGGCTGGGTCGGCGTCGACGGCGCGCGCCGCGTCGGTGGCGAAGGGCCGGTACGGGTGCGCTACTCGCTGACGAGTCAGCGCGACACGTACTTCCGGTCTCCCCAGCCCACTGACGGAACGCCGGTTGCCGTACTCGTCGCGGGCGAGCTGGAGCGCCTTGCAGGCGAAGGCGGATTGCTGCCGATCCAAGTGGGAGGTCAGCGGCTCGTGACCCGCGTCGTCGGCAGCGCCGAGCGCTTTCCCGGGTCGAAGGGTGCTTTCGTCGTCGCCGACAGGCAAACGCTCGTCACGGCGCTGAACGCGGGCCGACCTGGCTCCGCCGTTCCCAATGAGTTCTGGATCGAGTCCGGGCCGAAGGCAACGGCCGCCCGCGTCGAGGAGGCGCTTCGCCGTCCGCCGTTCGATCTGCTCGAGCGCGACTCCCGCCGGGAGCGGGAAGCGCTCCTGCGGGACGAGCCGATCGCCCGAGGATCGCTCGTGATGCTCGTCGCGGCCGCGATCGTGGCTCTCGTTCTCGCCCTTCTCGGCCTGGTTCTGGGGGTCCGCATCGATCTTCGCGACGAGCGGGCCGAGCTGTTCGATCTCGAGGCGCAGGGGGCGGATCCCGCGGCCCTGCGCCGGCAGATCCGGCTGCGTTCGCTCGTCGTCTCGAGCTTTGGCCTGACGGGAGGAATCATCGGCGGCGCCCTCCTCGGCCTGCTGGTCGTGCGCCTGGTCTCCCTGACCGCGAGCGCAACCGCCCCGGAGCCGCCGCTCGTGCCGGCGGCGAGCCTGCCCGTCGTTGGTCTTGCACTCGCGTCCTTGGCCGTCCTCGCCGTGGCGCTCGTCGCGGCGGCGTCCGCCGGCGCGTTTCGGTCGGCGACGCCCGACCGTTCTCCCGAGGCGCTGCCGTGAGCCGGGCGATCGAGGTGCGCGACCTCTTCCGGGTTTTCTCGACGCCGCAAGGCGATGCGGCTGCCCTCCAGGGTCTGTCGCTGAGCGTGGAGGAGAGCGAGATCGTGGCGGTGCTCGGCCCGAGCGGCGCGGGTAAGAGCACGCTCCTGCGGATCCTCGCCGGCCTCGACCGGCCGTCTGCCGGCACTGCCTCTGTCTTCGGACTCGAGCTCGGCAAACTGGAGTCACGCGGGCTTGCCCGCTATCGAGGGGACACGCTCGGGTACGCCGACCAGCATTACGCCGCGGCGCTGGCGCCCGAGTTGACGGCGCACGAGTTGGTTGCGCTTCCCCTTCGGCTCCGCGGCTGGTCGCGCCGAGCGAGCGGCGATCGAGCCGACGAGCTGCTCGAGCGCGCCGGCCTGCTCGGGCAGCGCGCTCGGCGACCGGGCGAGCTCTCTGGAGGAGAGCAGCAGCGCGTCGCCGTGTGCGCCGCACTCGCCCACCGTCCCCGGCTCCTGCTGACCGACGAGCCCACCGGCGAGCTCGACGCCGACAGCGCGAGGCGCGTTTACGACCTGATTCGCGAGCTCTCCCAGGCCGAACGCTGCACGACTGTGATCGTCAGTCACGACCCTGTCTCGTCAGCGATCGCCGACCGGACGATTCGCGTGCGCGACGGCCGTGTCAGCGAGGAGCTCGGCCGGGGATCGGAGCACGATCTGATCGTCGTCGGGCGAGGCGGTTGGCTGCGGCTGCCCGAGGAGCTCTTACGCCGGGCCGGGATTGGATCTCGCGCGAGCGCCGGCTTGCACGACGGCGCGATCGTGGTGTCGGCGCCGGAAGGCGAGAAACCCGAGCTCGACGAGGCTCAGAGCCCACGGGCAAGCACCAGGCCGCCTGTACGGCGGATCCCAACCACTCCGGTCGTGCATGTCCGCGGCGTCTTTCGACGCTTCGGAGACGGCGCGGAGGCCCGGACACCGATCCGCAACCTGAGCGCAACGTTCGACGGCGGTGCGCTGTCGGTCGTGACCGGCCCCTCCGGCTCCGGGAAAACGACGCTCTTCCACCTGCTTGCTGGACTCGACCTTCCAAGCGAGGGCGAAATCGTCATTCTCGATACCGTGATCTCGCGCCTCGATCGTCGCGCGCGGGCCTCGTTCCGGCGCGAGCACGTGGCTCTGATCGGGCAGCAGCCGGTTCTGATCCCGTTCCTGAGCGCGCGGGAGAACGTGGAGCTCGGTCTGACTCTCCGCGGGCGAACGGCACGCGAGGGAGGCTTAGTGGCCCCCGCCAGAAGCACGCTCGAGCCGGACGACCGGAAAGCGGCGCCTGCGCGTGTCCTCAGTCGGCCGCGTACCCTCGGGGTACGAAGCCTCCCTGCGTCCTTCGCAGGCGGCCGTTTCCGGCCGACCGACCGTGACCGTACTTCTGGCGGTGACCACCTCGCGCTCGAGGCGCTCGCCGCGGTCGGACTGGCCGAGCGCAGCGAGCAACACGTCGCGGTGCTCTCGACGGGCGAGCGGGTGCGAGTCGCGATCGCTCGTGCGCTCGCGGCGCGTCCTGCCGTCCTGCTCGCGGACGAGCCCACGGCGAGACTTGACGCAGCGACCGCCGTGGTCGTGACCGCCTTGCTTTCGCGGCTCGCAGCCGAGTGGGGCGTGGCGGTTCTCTGCGCGACTCACGATCCGCTCGTGATCGAGCAGGCCGACGACGAGCTTCCGCTCGGACGGGAGGGGCCCCCGGACTGAGATCAGCAAGGCTCGTACGATGGAGCGGTGCAGCGCTCCGAGATCACGATCGATCTGGGCGCGCTGCGTCAGAACGTCCGCACGCTCCTGACCGTCCTCGCCGGATCGGAGCTCTGGGCGGTCGTGAAGGCGAATGCGTACGGGCACGGAGCGGTCGACGTCGCCCGGGCGGCGCTCGAGTCGGGTGCAACCGCGCTCTGCATCGCGACGGTGGCCGAGGCCGTGACGCTCAGGCGTGACCTGGGCGAGGCGCGGATGGTCGTGATGGGCCCGTCCGACGAGGACGGCGTCGCGGCTGCCCGGGAGGCGCGTCTCGAGCTCGTCGTCGCTCGCGAGGACGTGCCTGACGGCGTGCCGGTGCACCTGAAGCTCGACACCGGTATGGGCCGCTGGGGGCTCTCGGAGCTCGTGCGGCCGCCGTCGAACGTCGTCGGCCTGATGAGTCACCTGGCGAGCGCCGACTGCGACTCCGTCTTCACCGAGCGGCAGATCGAGCTCTTTCGTTCCGCCACCGCCGACCATGCCCATCTCACCCGCCATCTCGCCAACAGCGCCGGCGCGCTTCGCTTCCCGTCGGCGCGCTTCGACGCCGCGCGCTGCGGCATTGCCCTCTACGGGCTCTCGCCGTTCGGGGAGCACCCTGCGGCCGACGGCCTCGCGCCCGTGCTCTCGTGGCGGAGCGAGCTGGCGGCGGTGAAGCGCCTCGAACCGGGGGAGAGCACCGGGTACGGGCGGCGCTTCGTCGCCGACCGGCCGACGTGGATCGGGATCGTGCCGGTCGGCTACGGGGACGGCTTCCGGCGCGATCTGACAGGGACGCGCGTGCGGGTCGGCGACGACCTCCGCCGCGTGATCGGCACCGTCTCGATGGATGCGTTCGCAGTCGAGCTCGCGGGCGAGCTTCCGGTCGGGGCCCCGGTCATCCTCGTCGGAGACGGCGTTCTGCTCGAGTCGCACGCGCTGGTCGCCGGAACGATCACGTACGAGCTCGCGACGGGGATCGACAGCAACGCGACGAGGGCGGGGCGGACGGTGCTCGATGCGTGAGCTGGTCGTGGATGTTCTCGGCGCTGAGGAGGCGTGGGTGGTCGGCGGCGCCGTCCGCGACGAGCTGCTCGGGCGACCGCTCGTTGATCTCGATGTCGCGTGCCGGGAGCCGCAGCGCGCTGCGCGCGCGTACGCCCGCGGCTCGGGGGGCGCGCCGTTCGCCCTGTCCGAGCGCTGGGGGGCGTGGCGCGTCGCTCTCGGAGGAGGGCGCACCGTCGACTTCACGCTCCTTCGCGGCTCAATCGTCGACGACCTCGCCAGTCGCGACTTCACCCTGAACGCGATCGCCGTTCCGGTTGCCGGCGGCGAGGCCGTCGACCCGTTCGGCGGTCGCGCCGACCTCGAGGCGCGGCGGCTGCGGATGGTCTCACCGTCGGTCTTCACCGACGATCCGCTGCGCCTGCTGCGCGCGGTTCGGCTCGAGAACGAGCTCGACATCCGCATGGACGAGGCGACCGAACGGCTCGCCCGAGACAGCGCCGGACTCGTCGGCGAGCCGGCCGGCGAACGCGTGCTCGCGGAGCTGACGCGGCTCTCGGCGGCTGGGTACGCGCGACTCGACGAGCTGGGGTTGCTCGCCCCGCTCGGCGGCTCGCTCGAACGGCTTGAACGTGCCGAGACGGGTGAGGCTCGCCTCGTCGCCGTCTTCGGCCGCAATCTGAGGCGGCTGCCGATCTCGAACGAGCTTCGCCGGTTTGCGGCGGCTCTGCTTCGCGCCGAGCGCCCGCCCGACGACTCGGCGCGGTCGATTCACCGCTTCCGGCGCACGACGGAGCCATGGTCGCTCGAGGCGCTTGCCTACCTCGGCGCGCCGGAGCTGCGCGGCGCGGTCGAGCGGGCCCGCGCCGACGACCCTTCCGAGCCCCTGCTCCGCGGCGACGAGCTGGGCATCGAGCCGGGGCCCGAGATCGGCCGCCTGCTCGCGCTGGTCGCTGAGGAGCGCGCCGCCGGAACGATCGACACGAAGGAGGAGGCGCTTGAGCTCGTCCGGCGCCGCGCGCGAGCGGGCTGAGCGTCAGGCCGCGCGGCAGGACGAGCGCGCCGAGAAGCTCACAGCGCAGCTCGACGGCTTCCTCGATTTGACCGGTGAGGAGCGCGTACTCGACGTCGGCACCGGCGTCGGCGCGCTCGCCCTCGCCCTCTCGCCCCGCGTCCGCAAAGTGGTGGCGGTCGACACCGATCCCGAGCGGCTCTTCCTCGCCCGCGAGCGGGCGCCGGCCAACGTCACCTTCGCCGAGGCCGATGCGACCAAGCTGCCCTTCGGCGCGGGGTCGTTCGACCTCGCCGCGACGCTCAGGACGCTGCACCATGTCGCCCGCCCCGAGCTCGTCGTCGCGGAGCTCGTCCGGGTGACTCGCTTCGACGGGCGCGTGCTTGTGATCGACCAGATCGCGCCTGCGGACCCGCTGATCGCGATCGAGCTCGACCGGTTCGAGCGGACGCGGGATCCCTCGCACACTCGGCTTCTGCCCGACGGCGACCTCCGAGCGCTGTTCGAGGCGAACTCGCTCGTGCTGCTGAGGGACCGGTTCGAGCGCGAGGAGCGGCCGCTCGAGCCCTACCTCGACCTCGCCGGCTGCGAGGGAGAGGCGCGCGCGCGGGCGCTCGAGCTTGCTCCCACCCCCTACCTGGCCGAGCTCGGCTGGTACTTCCTCAGGAAGGCTGCTGCGTGAGGAGGTCGCGAAGCTGTGCGGGACTGATCTTGCCGCCGCTGCAGACGAGCGCAACCCGCTTTCCGGTGAGGTGCTGGCTGAGCTGGAAAGCTGCTGCGAGGGGCGCCGCACCGGCAAGCTCGACAAGATTGGACGTCTTCTCGATCATCGCCACGAGCGCACGCCGGATCTCCTGTTCCGCGACGAGGACGAAATCGTCGAGACGGTCCCAGAGAATGCGCTGCGGCAGCTCGAACGCGGTTCGCGTGGCGAGTCCTTCGGCGCTGGTCTCCATCCGGTCCTCCAGGAGCGCTCGCGCCTTCCAGGAGCGATACGCGGCGGGCGCTGCCTCGGACTGCACGCCGATCACCTCGACCGACGGCCTGATCGCCTCGGCGGCGATGCAGGCGCCGGCTGCGCCGCTTCCGCCTCCGATCGGGACGATCACGACGTCGATCTCGGGCTGCTCTTCGAGGATCTCGAGCGTCTCGGTCGCGACCCCCGCGATCAGAAGCGGCTCGTTGCCCGAGTGCACGTAGCGGTAGCCGTGCTCGGCGGCCAGTTGCTCGCAATGCCCGCGGGCATCGTCAAAATCAGCGCCGTGGACGACGATCTCGGCACCAAGGGCGCGCATCGAGTCGACCTTGACCGGGTTGGCTCGCTCGGGCACGCAGACGATCGCGCGGACATCGAAGAGGCGAGCTGCGTAGGCGATCGACTGGCCGTGGTTACCGGTCGAGGCCGCGATCACGCCTCGGCGGCGCTCGTCGTCGTCGAGCTGCGAGACGAGGTTAACCCCGCCTCGCACCTTGAAGGCGCCGACAGGCTGGTGGTTCTCGTGCTTGACCCAGACGTCCGTGCCGACGAGCTCGTTCAGGGCCGGATACGAGTACAGCGGCGTCGGGCGGAGGTACGGGGCGATCCGGTCGCGCGCGTCCAGCACGTCCGCGAACGTCGGAATGCCGGAAGCGGGCGTTTCTGTTTGCTTCAGCGCTTCCACTTGACCGAGCAGCCGACCGACGGCGTGTCGGTGACCGGCGGCTCGGCGCCCTCGAACACCGCCTCGAGCGCGTCGCGCAGGTACCTCGTCGACACGTTGTGGTCGTCGCGTGAGTCGTCGATCGCACCGTGGTACACGAGCTGGCGATCTCGGTCGAAGAGGAAGACCTCAGGAGTTCGCTCCGAGCCGAGCGTGCGCGCGAGCGACTGATCCTCGTCGTAGAGGTAGTCGAAGTTGAAGCCTTCGCGCCCCGCCCGCGCGCGCATCTCGTCGAAGGAGTCCTCCGGATGCGTGGCTGCGTTGTTCGAGTTGATCGCGACTAGACGAAACCCTCGCGCTCCGTATTCTCGTTGCAGGTCGATCATCCGGCCCTCCCACGCCTGCACGTACGGGCAGTGGTTGCACGACTGGACGAGCGCGAGCACCTGCGCCTCGGCGTAGTCGTCGAGGGCGTGGTTGCGGCCGTCGACGCCGGGCAGGTCGAACGCGGGAGCATTGGTTCCGAGCGTAATCGTCATGCGAGTGCGGCCTCCAGTTGCTCGCGGCTTGGAACGGGCGAGACGCGCCCGTCGGGCAGGTAGTAGATGCGGCAGTTGAGCGCGGGCGCGGCGGACGCGCCCGCCTCGTCGACGTCTCGTCCGTCGATCCGGATCGTCGGCGAACCGGGGAAGTGGAGCTGCTCGGCCTCTTCCTGTGTGCTGACCTCGCGGCGCTCGAGCTCGCTCTCGATCCCGCGCGCGCGCAACACGTCGGCGAGGAGTTCCTCGGCCTCCGGGTACGACGGACATCCCTCCCAGAAGAAGAGCTCGACCTTCACGCCTTCACCGTACCCATCGGCTTCCGGCCTATGCGTCGCGATTCGGCGATCCTCGCCAACCCGTTCCGGGGATATCGCACCACGACGGTACGACCCATGATGCGAGCAGAAGATCAGGGTTCAGCCGGGAGGGAGCCGCAGCCATCCCGGCCCAGGACCTCCCTTCCTGTCAGAGGCGATCCACCCGGGTCGCCTCTTCCTTTTGAGAGCTTCTATAGCCGCCGCGCCGCGCGAGCAGGCGCGCGAGCAATCCGGGCGCGAACGCCTGTGCGATCGCGGCAGCGCGGTACCAGCCCGGAACGAACGTCTCGGCGCGATCCCGCTCGAGCACCGAGAGCACGTGCTCGGCGACCCGATCCGGGCCGACGACGAGCCGGCGCAGGACTGGGTTCCGCAGCATCGCCCGCTGGGGAAAGCCCTCCGTCTCGACGAAGCCCGGGTTGACCGTGTGCACGCGAATGCCGCGCCCGCGCAACTGGGCCGCCGAGGCGCGCGAGAAGGCGAGCTGCGCGTGCTTCGAGGACGAGTACGGCCCGGCCGGTGGAAACGCGACCGTGCCCGCGACCGAGACGATGTTGACGACGTCCGCGGGGCGCGCCCGCTCGAGCGCGGGCAGGAAGGCGCGCAGGCACCACACGCTTCCGAGGTAGTTCACGCGCAGCACCTCCTCGATCCGCTCGGGCTCGAGCTCGAGGAAGCTGCTGCGGCCCGGAATCCCGGCATTGTTCACGAGCAGCTTGATCGCCGGATGCCGCTCGGCGAGTGCCGCCGCCACGCGCTCGACCGCCTCCCGGTCGCCGACGTCGCAGACCTCGAACTCGCCGCCGAGCTCCCGGGCAAGCGGCTCGAGCCGATCGCGCCGGCGCGCCACGAGGACGCAGAGCCAGCCGCGATCGGAGAGCCGGCGTGCGATCGCCTCGCCGATGCCGCCCGACGCGCCGGTGATGACGGCGACGTGCCGGCCGCTCGAAGTTTCGGGGACAGCCACACGGTGAAGCTACGCGAAAAGCGAGGTGAGCGATGTCGATGACGGTTGGCACAGGCCCGTTCGGCCACCATCCGGTCGGGAAATTTGATTTCGACCCGCCAGAGCGGGTGCTGTACGTCGAGGAGACGCCGCGACGAGTCCGCGTGGCGCACGGCGGCGAGACCGTCGTCGAGAGCCGGCACGCGAAGCTCCTGTTCGAGTCGGGAAGCCTGCCGGTCTATTACTTCCCCGAGGAGGACGTGCGGCTCGATCTGCTCGACGAGGAGTCGTACCGGCGCCACGACGGGCTCCCCGGCCACGTTGCACCGGCCTGGAACGCGATGGACGCCTGGTACGAGGAGGAGGAGCAGATCTTCGGCCACGCGCGCGACCCGTACCACCGCATCGACGTGCTCGAGTCGTCCCGGCACGTGCGCATCAGCGTCAACGGCGAGCTCGTCGCCGAAGCGCGCCGGCCGCTGATCCTGTTCGAGACGGCGCTGCCGCCGCGCTACTACCTCGATCCGGTCGACGTTCGCAGCGACCTGCTCGTCCCGCACGAGAAGCGGACGCGTTGCGCGTACAAGGGCGTCGCGACGCACTGGTCGGCGCAGGCGGGCGACGCGCTAGAGGAAGCGCTCGTCTGGAGCTATCCGAAGCCGACCCCCGAGGTGGAGCGGATCGCCGGGCGGCTCGCCTTCTACAACGAGCGCGTCGACCTCGAAGTGGACGGGAAACGGGACGAGCGTCCACAGACGCAGTGGTCGCCTCGTGGGTGGAATCGAACGTTCTGAGGGGCTACTTGCGGCAGATGCGAACGGGGCGCGACGCGGCTGCCTTGCGTCCGTCCGCATCGGTGGTCACGGCTCGAAGCGTGTGGCGGCCGGGCGTCTCGCTCCGCGTCCGCCAATCGGTGAAGTAGAGGCCGGCCGCGCCCCGCTTGACCGTGGCGATCGTCTGGTCGCCGTCGAGGAATCGCACCGAGCTGATGCGATCCGTCGACCCGGCGACGACGACGAGTCGAGCGCGCGCCGGCACGCACTCCCGCTCCTCGGGAGCGACCCACGTCACCGTCGGCCCGTCGACGACCCTGAGCGAGACCTGCCGAAAGCCCGTGTTCGGCATGATGTCGTCGCTCGTCGAGCTCACGTTTTTCGCCTCCTGGTAATCCGAGCCGACGAGGATGGCGGGCGTCTTTCCGGCCTTGAGGGCCGGAGCGGCGGCGGGAATGGGGAAGACCGCGATCCCCGAGGCCGCGTCGTAGGCCGCTGCGCCGATGAGCACACGCCCATACGCGATCACGAGCGAGAGCGGGTCGACCCCCGAGCTTGGCTCACCGCGGAAGATCCCGTCGACGACGCGGGCGAGGATCGTCGGGCGGCCGGCCGAGACGCGGACCGAGAGCGGCTGGATGAACGGTGGGAAGACGTCGTTCACCCACGACTGGAGGAGGTAGCGTCCGGCGAGCGGCCGACCGTTGAACGGGTCGCGCCCAGAGTCGACCGACACGTAGTAGGTCTTGGGGCGCGGCAGCGCGGCGCCCGCGACGCCGATGTCGATCAGGTAGTCGAACGTGAGTGGGTTCACGTTGACGGGCGTTCCCGCGTAGCCCTGCACGTCGTTCTCGTCGCGCGAGCCGAGGAACCACGGGTCGACGAGCGAGTTCTCGGAGCCCGCGATCACCGAGACGCCGATGTTGACCGCCGGCTCGTTCAGTTGGGTGACGTACAACCGCTCGGCTCCATCCTGTTGCATCGGCGGGCCGAGGAGGTTGGGCGGGTTCCCGAACGGCGCCGACGGGAAGCGGTACTGGCTCACCCGTGATTGACCGGTAAGCGTGTCGCCGAGCTGGAAGAGCTTGAGCGGGACCGCCTGCACGGACTCGAGCGCGGGCCTCGTGACGGCGAACAGGTAGGGAATCCGCCGCGTTATCTCACCGCGGCGCAGCACGATGAAGCCGTAGTTGTCGCCGGCCGCCGCACCGGTCGCGGCGCGGGCGACCGCGGTCAGGGTCGTGTCGCCGCCCGGCAGCAGCTCGACCGTCGGCGGGAGTTGCAGGGTCGCACCCGCGGTGGCGAGCTGCGGCCGCAGCTCCACCTGCCACGTGCCGGCGCCGTCACCTGCGTCGGTGACCCGCACGACCAGCGCCTCGTTGCGCGGGCCCCTGTTCACGTTCATATCGTCGAACGAGAGCGAGACAGGATCGGCGAAGAGCTTCGGATCGTTCGCTCGGCTCAAGTCGACCAGCCCGCCCCCCTCGAGGATGACCGGCGCCTCAATCGTGCGTGCGGTGTTCGACCAGGCCGGCCCGGCCGTGTTGACGAGGGCCGACTTGACCTGGCGCGTCGTCCAGTTGCGATGAAGCTGGCGCAGCAGGGCCGCCGCGCCGGCGACGTGCGGCGTCGCCATGCTTGTCCCGTCGAAGACGGCGAACGGGCCGCCCGAGTTCGGCAGTGTCGCCGACAGGATGTTTCCACCGGGCGCCGAGATGTCGGGCTTGAGGTCGTGACCGAAGGCCGTGGGGCCGGCCGACGAGAAGCTCGTGACGATGCCGCTGCGACCCGTGCGCATCCGCTGCAGGTCGGTGGCGATCCGGATCGTCGTTCGTCCGCCGCGCGCGCCCATGAACGCGCGCAGGGTGGTGCCGTCGAGGTCGGAGATCATGCCTCCGGGAATCGCGAGCGGCAGCGGGATGCCGTTCGCCTCGCCCTGGCGATTGTCGACGAGCACTATCCCGATCGCTCCGGCTGCCCGCGCTCGCAGGGCCTTCGAGACGAAGGTGCACGTGCCGCGCGACGCAAGCGCGATCGCGCCGCTGAGAGAGCCCGGCGGAAGCGTTCCCGGCCCGCTGTTCGGATCGCTGGGCGGGCCGCAGAGCAGGCGATCGACCGGCTGGCCGTTCGTGCCGACGATCGTGCCGACGTCGACGAGCGTCTGGTCGGTCGTGGCCCAAGCAGCGGGCGTCCGGCTGCCGCGCGCGGGCACGAACGGCGCCTGCGACAGGCTGGGCGGGGCGCCCGGCGCCGTCACGGTGAGCGGACGGCCGAAGACCTGCGTATTCGAGACGGCGGCGACGGAGATCGACTCGGGCGCGGTGCCGGGCGCGCCGGCCGTTCCGAGGCCGAACTCGTCGCGATCGTTGCCCGCCGCAATCACCGGAACGACGCCTGCCGCGGCGACGTTCGCGACCGTCTCGATCATCGCATCGCTGACCGGATCGGTCTGTGGCCCGCCGCCCGAGAAGTTGATCACGTCCATCCCGTCGACGACAGCGGCTTCGAAGGCGGCGACGATCTCCGGCGTGTTCGCAACGTTGCCGATCGGCGTGGGGACGGTGAAGACGCGGTAGTTCCCGATCCATGCGCGCGGAGCCACTCCCGAGAGGCCGGGCACCGTGGGATGGTCGTCCCCCGCCGGCGCCGTTGTCCCGGTGTTACCTGCCGCGATGCCTGCGACGTGCGTCCCGTGGAACGACTCGCGAGGATCGAGGGCCATCCGCCCGCCCTTGCCCGAGTTGGGCCCGGGAAACGTCTTCGCGACGATCACCTTCGGGCTCGTCCACTTGCGACCGCCCTTCGGGAAGCCTGCCGGGTACGTGAAGCCCGTCGGATCGAAGAACGGATTGTTGTTGTCGACCCCGTCGTCGACGACGCCGATCTTCATCCCCTCGCCGCGCGCGCCGGTCGACCGCGTGAGCACGTCGGCACCGATGATCGACGGGCTCTCGTTCAGGGAGAGGCTGTAGCGGACGCTCGGGTAGAGCTTCGTCACGTAGGACTGGCGGACCAGCGCCGGCAGGCGATGGATGGGTAGGTCGACGGTGAAGCCGTTCAGAATCACGCGGAAGCGCCGCGACACCGTCGCCTCCGGAATCGTCCGCCGCAGCTGAGCGATCGCCGCGCGCTGTGCGCTCGCGAGGCGCGCGAGGTAGGCCCGTGAGGGTGCGCTCCGGACATCGAGCTTGGCGGGGAGCGATCGAGCGTGGAGGCTCCGACCGTACTGAGCGAGCGGAGGCTGGCTAAGGCGGACGATCATCGTCACGCGCCCGCGTGCGTGGCCGGCCGGAATCCGGACCTCACCCGTGCGCAGCCGGGGCACCTGGATCTCGCCGAAGTCGCGCCTGATCGGGCGCAGGTCGGCCGCAGCCGGGACAGCAGTCACGAAGGCCGCAGCAAGCGCAACGAGAATCGTCGTCCGGCGCAAGGACCGGCAGAGTAGCGGACGGTCGAGCATCGAGTATTAGACTCGCCGGGTGGCGGGACGCTTCGAGGGCAAGCGCGGGCTCGTGCTCGGGGTCGCGAACCGGCGC
>Ga0136620_10000496_pt1 | contig 17863 bp, 16 predicted proteins | sample AntDrymUQ4162106_2_FD_104806 | JGI IMG/M metagenome (GOLD analysis project Ga0136620, IMG submission 104806) | Polar desert sand microbial communities from Dry Valleys, Antarctica - metaG UQ416 (21.06) | ecosystem: Environmental > Terrestrial > Soil > Desert | place: Antarctica: Dry Valley... | reverse complement strand
CGACGATCACGCCGCCGCACGCCGGCCCGAGTGCCGTCAGAACGTCGGTGATCAGCATGTCGGCCAAGCCCTTGCGCAGCACGTCGTACTCGGAGGGGCCGGAGACCGTGAAGTGCTTGATCCAGACAGCCGGGTGCTTGACCGTGACGAACGCGGCGCTCGCCCGCGGCAGCGCCGGGAAGCCGGGGACCGTCGGGAGCTTTGTCCGGCGCTTGCGCAGCGAGACGCGCTGGGTCTTGCGCTTGCCCGCGCGGACCCGGACGTTGCCCGCACTCACGTCGACGCCCGGCTTGCCGCGAAACGGGATCGTCGCGGCGAACAGCCGGTAACGCCCGGCCGGCACCTCGAGCTTGAAGCGTCGCGAGCGCACTCGCGCGACGTCGTCGATGACGAGGTCGGTGGCGCCGACGGCGCGGACGGTGACGAGGCCCTTGCCGGCCTTGGGCAGCTTGCCGCCGCCGACCTTGCCCGCGATCGTGGAGGCGGACGCGGGGGCCGGCCAGGCGAGGAGCAGCCCTGCGGCCAGGGCGGCAAGGGCGGCCGCGCGCGATGTCATCTGCCGACCCTAACCCGTTCCGCCGGGGCCGGACTGAATATCCTCGCGCCGGACATGGATCGCCGCTTCGTACCGCTACACCCCGACGGTCTCGGCGTGATCGCCTACGGCCACCATGGCCGGCCGCTGCTCGCCTTCCCCTCCGAGCAGGGCTACAGCCACGATTACGAGCGCATGGGCATGGTCGAGGCGATCGCCGACCTGATCGTGGCGGGCCGGGTCAAGCTCTACTGCGTCGACGCCGTCGACGGGCAGACCTGGCACGACAAGTCCATTCCGCTGGAGGAACGTGCCCGCCGCCACGGCGCCTACGAGGAGTGGATCATCGGCGCGGTCGCGTCGTTCATCCGCGACGACTGCGCCGGCGCGCCGGAGATCGCCGTCACCGGGCCGAGCTTCGGCGCGTACCACGCAGCCAACTTCGCGCTCAAGCGCGCCGACCTCTTCCCGCTCGCGATCTGCCACAGCGGCATCTATGACGTCTCGGCCGTCGGCTGGGGCGATCGCGGCAACGCCGTCTACTTCAACAACCCCTCCGACTACGTGCGCCATCTGCACGGCGATCACCTCGACTGGCTGCGCACAAGGCTGAACCTGGTGATCGTCTGCGGCCAGGGCCAGTGGGAGGACACGACGGGCGCGCTGGAGAGCTCCAAGAGCTTCGCGGGCCTGCTGGAGGAGAAGGGATTACGCCACGAGCTCGATCTCTGGGGCTACGACGTCGCGCACGACTGGCCTTCGTGGAGCGCGCAGCTCGCGCACCACCTGCCGCGCTTCTGCTGAGGCGGAGAGCTCTACGCCGCGGCGAATGCGTCGTCGCGCGACGGGCAGAGTTGGAAGCGGTTGGTGAGGTTCGTCATCTCGAGCAGCCGGCGCACCGGGCCGCCGGCGCAGACGATGCGCAGGCGTTTGCCGGCCGACTCGATCGCGTCGCCCGCCTTGAGCAGCGTGCCGAGTGCGGTCGAGTCGATGAAGTCGACGCCGGCGAGGTCGAGCACGACGAGCCCGCCGGGCGAGTCGGCGGCCATCAGCAGCACGGTCGACAGCTCCGGCGTTGCGGCGATGTCCAGCTCGCCGGTGATCGTGATCAGGTGACCCGGGTCGATCGCGTCGTGCTCGAGGGTATAGGCCATGTCCCGCCGACCTTACCCGACGCGGCGATACAGGATCGTCAAGCTCGCGCACAGCAACGCCGCCGCCCCGAGATAGCCAACCTCTGCCCGCAGCAGCTCGTCGTCGATCACCGGCGCGAGCAGCCAGCCGACGAAGGCCAGCGCAGTGAGCAGCCACGCGGCAGCAGCGCCTCCGGCGCGATCGCGCGCGAGCGCGGCCTGGTTGAGCGTCCCGGCCATCAGGTGAAAGCCCATGCCGAGCGCGACGAGCGTCAGACCCCAGCGCCCATAGGTCGCCGCGTCGTCGAAGACCAGGTCCATCGCCCAGGGCCCCAGCGCGAGCAGCCCGGCCGCGACGGACAGCGCGAAGCCCGCGATCGCGAGCACGGTGATGCGCACGGCACGGTTCGCCTCCTCGCGCCCTGCGCTCGCCTCCAGGCCCGCGAGGTGGGGAAGCAACGATCCCTGGACGGCCTGGAAGAGCTGCAGCGGCGCGCGTGCGATCAGCAGCACGTTGAACACGAAACCGGCGACGACGGCGTCCTCGGCGGTCAGGTCGCTGGTCAGCACGGCGGCATTGAGCAATGTCTGCTCGGCGAGCATGATCGCCAGCACCGCGAGCGCGAAGCGGCCGCCGCGTGCGACGCCCAGCTCGCCTGTGCCCGCGGACGGTGTCCGTTGGGTACCCGTACCCGCAGACGTTGTCCGCTGGGCACCTGTGCCCGCAGACGCTGTCCTCTGGGCATCACGGCAGCGCCGCTCCGTTGCGCCCGGCCGGCGCGAGAACGCGAGCGGGACGACGACCAGCGACACGAACGGTGCCGCGGCCATGCCGAGCGCGACCGCGGTCTGCCCCTCGGCGATCCCGACCGCGACGGCGAGCGCGAACAGCAGCCGCGAGCCGGCCTCGAGGAACACGAGCCCGCCGTAGAGGCCGAACCACTGGTGGCCGGCCAGCCAGCCGCGCGCGAAGTAGCTCGCCGCATACGCCAGCACCGCGATCACCAGGATCCAGTAGAGCGCGCCGGCGCCGTCGAACAGCCCGTCCTCGATCGGCCCGCGCAGCGCGAGCGCCACCGCCGCGAACGCGAGCGCGAAGCCGCCCTGGATCAGCAGCGGCGTGCGCAGCGGGTGGTCGTGCTCGAGCCCGCGCGCGCGCCGGTCGGCGATCGTCCGCGACAGCAGCTGCTCGATCGGGCGGTAGATCACCGAGACCGTCACGAACAGCAGCGACCACAGCAGCGAGACCGCCTTGTACTCCTCGTCGTCGAGCAGGTGCGACGCGACCGAGAAGTACGCGAACGTGACCAAGCCGGTCGTGGCGATGCCGAGCGAGAGGACGCGCGCGCCGCGCCCATAGCCCCTGCCCGCGGGAGGACTGGCCGCCGCGGAGGGGCCGCTCACACGCGCGCGAGCAGCATCGTCCACGGGAAGGGCGAGCGCGTCTCGACGACCTCCCCGTGGCGCGAGAGCAGCGACTTGAAACCGTGCCGCGACCAGTGGTTGACGTGGCCGGGCGTGTTGCCCAGGTGCTTCACGTAGGCGCCGCGGGCGACGTTCAGCCCGCGCCAGAGCGGCTCGTGCGGGACCGAGGCCAGCACATGGCCGCCGCGCGCGCAGCGCGCCATCTGCGCGAGCGTGCACTCGGGATCGGGCACGTGCTCGAGCACCTCGACCGCGGTCGCGAGCGCGAACTCGCCGTCCTCGAACGGGAACGCCTCCTGTGCGCGCAGGATCCGGTACTCGAGGTTCGGCGCCGTGCGCTGCTGCCAGTGGCGCTGGATCTGCGGGTCCTCGAGGTCGAAGCCGACGACCCGCGTCGCAGGCCGCGCGGCCGCCCACTGGTGGGTCAGGATCGCCTCGCCGCAGCCCACGTCGAGCACCGAGTCGGGGTCGACCTGCTCGAACAGCTCCCCGAGCGAGCGCTGGAACGTCGCCATCAGGCGCCGCACCACCGGGTTGGTCGAGCCGTACTTGTCGTAGGTGTTACCGGTGACCGTGCCCTCGGCGTCGCGCGTGACCGTGGTGCTCACAGCTGCACCGCCTCGCGCTCCTCGGTCTTCCCATGTCCACCGGCGTGGGCGCCGGTGGTCGGCTCGCGTCCGGTCGCAGGCGTGCCCGGCTCGTAGTGCGACGGCGGCACCTCGAGCTCGAGCTCGATCCGCCGCACGCGCTCGAAGATCCGCTGCAGCGTGATCCGCTGGCCGCTGATCAGGTCGCCAAGGACCCCGAGCGCGGCCAGCACCATCGCCGCGTTGAAGAGCACCGCGCCGAGGATCAGCGACTGCACGTGGCCGGCGCCGTCGCCGGTGACCCAGAAGTAGAAGAAGCGCCCCCACACGCCCAGCGCGCCGAGGCCGACGATCAGCGCCGTGGTCATGAACACGCGCAGCGGCTCGTAAAGCGCGTAGATGCGGAAGATCGAGACGCCGTTGCGGCGGATGTAGGTCCACATCGACGGAAACAGGCGCGAATCGCGCAGCTTCGGGTTCGTGCGCACGGGCACGTGGTCGATCGCGACCGTCATCTTGCCCGCCTGGATGATCGTCTCGAGCGTGTAGGTGAACTTCGAGACGACCTGCAGCCCGAGTGCCGCCTCGCGGTTGTAGGCGCGAAAGCCCGAGGTCGTGTCGGGCACGGTGGTCTGGGACGCCTGGCGCACGACCCAGGAGCCGAGCCGCTGCAGGGCCTTCTTGGCCGGCGAGAAGTGCTCGATCGTCTGCACCTGGCGGTCGCCGACCACCATGTCGGCGTTGCCCGCAAGGATCGGCGCGACGAGCGTGACGACGTCGCGGCCGTCGTACTGGTTGTCGGCGTCGGTGTTGACGATCACGTCGGCGCCGAGCTTCAAGCATGCGTCCAATCCCGCCTGGAAGCCGCTCGCGAGGCCCTTGTTGTTCGTCAGCCGCACGATGTGATCGACCCCGTGCTCGCGGGCGACCTCGATCGTCCGGTCGGTCGAGCCGTCGTCGATGATCAGCCACTCGACCGCGTCGAAGCCGGGCACGTCGCGCGGAAGGTCGCGCAGCGTGACGGGAAGACTCTCCTCCTCGTTCAAGCAGGGGATCTGGATCAGCAACTTCATCCGTGCCCGAGACGGTACCGCGAGCGTCAGCGTCGGGAGTCGAGCAGCTCCGGCCACGGGCCGGGGCAGCGCCACGACGTGCTGAGACAGTCGCCGCGCTGGCGGCTGCGCACGGGGTTCAGGAACGGCGACGTGGTGGCGAGCCGCGGCGGCGGCAGCGGCGGCAGGTTGCCGCGCCGTCCGGGCTCACCGCGCAACACCGCCTGCGTCGCGCAGAAGCCGTTCTGGAGCCGGTAGATGTCGACCTGCGGCCCGGGCCGCTCATAGCCGCGCGGGGAGTAGTTGTAGGAGAGGTCGAAGTTGAACTCGGGCAGCGGCTCGCCGCGCTTCATCGGGCTGAAGCTGGCCACCTTGCGCGCGTCCGCATCGAGGGCCTCGTAGTACGCGATCGCGCCGGGGACGAGGGCCGGATCCTTGAAGGCGCGCCCCTTCTGGATGCTGCCCACGACAACGACGCAGAAGCCCTGGTTCGCGTAGGCGTCGAGTAGGCCGGGATTCAGCTTCATGGCGATGTCCTCGCTGCGTCCGGGCGGCATCCGGAACGCCGGCCAGCGGAGCTTGGCCTTGCGGTGCTCGCGCACGCGCGCAAAGCCGGGCGAGGCGATCGCCTCGATCACGGCGCGCTCGCCGCGCGGCAGGTTCGCGACGAGCCACTTGCGCGCGAGCTTGCGCGTGTCGGTCTTGCCGAGAACCTGATTGACGTGGACGATCGAGGCGAGCGGCCCCGCCGCGGCCGCGGCCACGATCGCGATCCCCAAAGGCGTGCGCCAGCGCCCGCGCGCGAGACACGCGAGCCGCACGACGGCGTAGCCGGCCAGCAGCGCGAGGAACGGGTACACCGGGAGCAGCCAGCGACCGTAGAAGCGCGTCTGCATGCCCATGAAGAGCCAGAAGACGAGCACGAAGCTCAGCAGCAGCAAGGTTGTGCGCCAGTCGCGGCGCAGCGCGAAGACCGTGCCGAGCGCGGAGAGGGCCAGCGGGAACCAGCCATACCCCCACGTCAGCGTCCAGGCGTAGTAGCCCCAGCCCGTCACGTCCTCGAGGCCGATCTTCTCGACGTCGCCGGCATAGGTCCGCTGCTCGCGCACGCCGTACAGGAAGCTGCGCGGCTCCAGCAGGGCGTAGGGGTTGGCAACGGTGAACGCGAGCCCGGCGATGATGCCGGCGAGCACGAGCCGCCGAAGCTCGGGCCGGAACCGCGTGCGGTCCGCCCAGACGCGTAGCCCCCACGCGAGCCCGATCGGGAGCAGCAGCGCGGCGGCGGTGTACTTGAACGCCGTCGCGAAGCCCAGCCCGGCCCCCGCGAGCGCGTAGTCCGTCCACTCCCCGCGCTGGTAGATCCGCACCACGCCCAGCAGGCCGACCGTCAGTGGCACCAACGTCGGTACGTCGTTGAGCGCCAGGTGGCCGTAGAAGACGGGCAGGAAGCTGAACGACATCAGCGTCGCCGCGACGAGCCCGGCCGCAGCGCCGTAGAGCCGCTTGCCCACGGAGTACAGGAGCCCTGCGGCGAGCACGCCCATGATCCCGGCGACGATGCGGCCGATCGTGTAGAGCTCGCTCGGGTCGCGCTTGAAGCGGCGGATGACCTCCTCGCCGGCACCGAACGGCGGGATCCCGCCGAAGCTGAACGCGTACACGATGTGCAGCAGGTAGGAGTACGCGGGCGGGTTGAGGAAATAGTGCGGGTTGTAGTCGCCCCTGAAGAACCAGACCGCCGAGCGCACGAAGTGCACGCCCTCGTCGACGTTGTGGACCGCGGGCAGGCCATGACGCACGCTCCACAAGCGCAGCGCGGCGCCCACCACCAGCACCGCGAGGAGCACTGCGCCGACGAGCGTCAGCCGCGGCCCGCGGCGCTTGCGGGAGCGGGGTGCGGCCGGGAGCGCGCGCTGCCCGTTGACGGTCCGGTCGTCGGCGTCCTGCGGTCGTCCGGAGCCCGCCCGGACGGTCTCGTCGACGTCGGACATGGCGCAGTACGGTAGCGGCGGGGACCGGCGGCCAGCGCGCGTCAATATCCTCTCTCAGACGTTGTCGGCGCGCCTGCATGCCCATCTCCCACATCTCTCCCGCGCGATCGCGCTGGCGGAGCACGGACGCGGCAGCGTGAGCCCGAATCCGCTCGTGGGCGCGCTCGTCGTGAGCGACGACGGCGCGGTGCTCGGCGAGGGCTTCCATGCCGCCTATGGACAGGCGCACGCCGAGCGCGAGGCGCTCGCAGCCTGCTCGAGCGACCCGCGCGGCGCGACTCTCTACGTGTCGCTGGAGCCCTGTTGCCACCACGGGCAGACGCCGCCGTGCACCGACGCGATCATCGAGGCGGGCATCAGCCGCGTCGTCGTCGGCTCCGACGACCCGACGGAAAAGGCATCCGGTCGCGGGCTGGGGATCCTGCGCGACGAGGGCGTGGAGGTCGTCGTCGCCGACGGCGAGCCGGCGTTTCAGGCGCGGCTGCTCAACCAGGCCTTCCGCAAGCACGCGCGCAGCGGACGCCCGCACGTGCTCTTCAAGTCGGCGATGACGCTCGACGGCAAGGTCGCCACGCGCACGGGCGACTCCAAGTGGATCTCCGGCGAGGAGGCGCGACTGCTCTCGCACCAGTGGCGGGCCGAGCGTGACGCGGTCGTCGTCGGCATCGGCACCGCGCTCGCCGACGATCCACAGCTCAACGCGCGCATCCCCGGCGTCGCGTGCCAGCCGCGCCGCGTCGTGTTCGACTCAGAGGGGCGACTGCCGCTGGACTCCCAGCTCGTGCGCGGCGCCCCCGAGCTGGCGCTGACGGTCGTCGTCGGCCGCGCCGCCTCGCGGCTGCAGACGGATGGGCTCGAGGCCGCGGGCGCCGACGTGATCGTCGCGACCGGGGAGAACGAGCCCGCGCGCGTGCGCTCGGCGCTCGACCAACTCGGCGCAGCCGGGGTCACCTCGCTGCTGCTCGAGGGCGGGCCCAAGCTCGCCGGCGCGTTTCTCGACGCCGGCGAGCTCGACGAGCTGCGCCTGTTCATCGCGCCGGTCCTCGTCGGCGGCTCCAACGCGCGCGACCCGCTCGAAGGTGAGGGCGTAGAGCGCATCGCCGAGGCGACGCGGGCGCTCGCGCTCGACGTCGAGCGGATCGCCGACGACGTGCTGATCTGCGCTCGCCTGAGGGAGTGGTAGGGCATCTTCACCGGGCTCGTGCAGGACCTGGGCAGGGTCACCGCGGTCGACGCCACCGGCGACGGCGTCACGCTCGGCGTGCGCACGCGGCTGGCGCGGGAGATCGCGGAGGGGGACTCGATCGCCGTCAACGGAGTCTGCCTGACCGCGACGGCGATCGCGGACGGGCAGTTCAGCGCCGAGGTCATGCACGAGACGCTGCGCCGCTCGTCGCTCGCCGATGCTACCCAGGGCTCCGGCGTCAACCTCGAGCTTGCGCTGCGCGCTTCGGACCGGCTCGGCGGTCACATCGTGCAGGGCCACGTTGACGGCCTCGGCTCCGTGCGCGCCGTGCGCGAGGACGGCTTCGCGCGGATCGTGGCCGTCGCGGCGCCGGCCGAGCTGCTGCGCTACGTGGTGGAGAAGGGATCGATCGCCGTCAACGGCGTCTCGCTGACGGTGGTCGCGGTGGGCGAGGACTGGTTCTCGGTCTCGCTGATCCCGGAGACGCTCGAGCGCACGACGCTCGGCGCGGCCGTGCCGGGCAGCGCGCTCAACCTCGAGGTCGACGTGGTCGCCAAGTACGTCGAGAAGCTGGTCGCGCGGTGAGCGGGCCCTTCTCCACGATCGAGGAGGCGATCGAGGACATCCGCGCCGGCCGGATGGTGATCGTCTGCGACGACGAGGACCGCGAGAACGAGGGCGATCTCACGATCGCGGCCGAGTTCGCGACCCCCGGAGCGATCAACTTCATGGCGCGCGAGGGGCGCGGGCTGATCTGCCTGGCGCTCACGCCGGAACGCTGCGACGCGCTCGGCCTCGACCTGATGGCGTCCAAGAACGAGTCACCCTTCGAGACCGCCTTCACCGTGTCGGTCGAGGCGCGCGACGGCGTCACGACCGGGATCTCCGCCGCCGACCGGGCGCGCACGATCGCCGTGGCAGTCGACCCGGACGCCTCGCCGCGCGACCTCGTCCAGCCCGGCCACGTGTTCCCGCTCAAAGCGAAGGCGGGCGGGGTGCTCGAGCGCACGGGCCAGACCGAGGCCGCGGTCGATCTCGCGCGGCTGGCGGGGCTCACGCCCGCGGGCGTGATCTGCGAGATCATGAACGACGACGGCACGATGGCGCGCGTGGCCGACCTGGAGGGCTACTGCGCGCGACACGGGCTCCGCATGGTCACCGTCGCGGACCTGATCGCCTACCGCCGCCGGCACGACCAGCTCGTCGAGCGCGTCGTCGCGACGCAGTTGCCGACCGGCTTCGGCGACTTCACGGTCGTCGGCTACCGCTCGCTGGTCGACGACAAACACCACGTCGCGCTCGTCAAGGGCGACGTCGACGGCCGCGACGACGTGCTCGTGCGCGTGCACTCGGAGTGCCTCACGGGCGACGTCTTCCACTCCCTGCGCTGCGATTGCGGCGAGCAGCTCGAGTCGGCGCTGGCGATGATCGAGGACCGCGGCGAGGGCGTGCTGCTCTATCTCGCCCAGGAGGGACGCGGGATCGGCCTGCTCAACAAGCTGCGCGCCTACAACCTGCAGGACCACGGGCTCGACACGGTCGACGCCAACCTGGAGCTGGGGCTGCCGGTCGACCTCCGCGACTACGGCATCGGGGCGCAGATCCTCGTCGACCTGGGGCTGACGAGCATCCGCATCCTGACCAACAACCCGAAGAAGATCCGCGGCCTGGAGGGCTACGGGCTGTCGGTCTCCGAGCAGGTGCCGATCGTGCACGCGCCCAACCCGCACAACGAGGACTACCTGCGCGCGAAACGCGACCGCCTCGGCCACACGCTGCATCACCAGGCGCTGCCGCTCGACGAGCAGATGGTGCATGCCGAGAAGGAGCGCGACCGTGAGCTCGGACGCGACGCAGAGTCAGGGGCGAAGCCTCCGGCCGGCGAGACGGCAGGCGGGACGTGAGTGAGCCCCGCTTCGCGATCGCCGTCGGGCGCTTCTACGAGGACCTCGCCGAGCGGCTGGTCGCCGGCGCGCAGCGCGTGTTCACCGCGGCAGGGGTCGGGGAGGCCGACGTCTACGCCGTGCCGGGCGCCTTCGAGCTCCCACTGGCGGCGAAGTACCTGGCCGAGAGCGGGCGCTTCGCGGGCGTCGCCTGTCTCGGGGCAGTGATCCGCGGCGAGACCGACCACTACGACTACGTCTGCGCGGCGGCGGCGCGCGGGATTGGGCAGGTGCAGCTCCAGACCGGCGTCCCATGCGCGTTCGGCGTGCTCACCGTCGAGAGCATGGAGCAGGCGCTGGCGCGCGCAGGGGGCGGCAAGCGCGACCAGGGTGAGCACGCTGCGCAGGCCGTGCTCGCGCTCGCCGCGCTGCGCGCGCAGCTCGCAGGCTGAAGCGGCGCGCGAACGTCGCTGAGTCGCCCCTATGCGGCACCCTGAGCGACGTTCGGTGCGACGCGTCACCCGGCGGCGCGCCTCGCCGCCAGCGCCCTCAGCCGGCGGCGGCCGGCGCGCAGCGCGCGGCGGGCGGTCCCGGCGGCCAGCGCGCCGAGCGGCCGCGAGGTCTCGATCGTGTAGCGGCGCGGCTCGCCCGGCGCCTTGCGCGCCCAGCCCCACCACTCGTCCTGCACGCGCAGCTCGGTGAACGCCGGGTGCTGGGCGACGATCAGGTCGAACACCGCGCGCAGGTGCGGCTGCGTGCGCTCGGCCTCGGAGAGGTCGCGGTTGGCGACGCCGTCAGTCGCCCGGCGCGCCGGGTCGTCCGCGTAAGTCCAGTCGAGATCGTCCATCAGCAGCCAGCCGCCGGGCCGCAGCAGCTTCTCGACGAGCACCACCGCGAGCCCGTCGATCGTCCAGTTCTTCGCGCCGTCCAGGTAGACGAAGTCAAAGCGCGGCTCGACGTTGCCCTGCGCGTCCGAGCGCGCGGCGACCTGCTCCTTGAGCCACCAGGTGTAGGACGAGAACTCGCGCACGACGGTCACGCGGCCGGTCAGGCCCGCGCGCGCGAGCACGTCCTCGGGAGCCGGGTCGTAGGCAGCGCCGGCGAAGTCCACCGTCGTCAGCGTGCCGGCGCCGTTGTCTGCCAGCCCCTCCGCCATGTACGCCGCGCCGGCGCCGTGTGCGGTTCCCAGCTCGAGCACCTCCGCGGGGCGGGTCGAGCGGACGTGGTCGTAGACGGTCCGGCCCTGCGCGGGCGACATGAAGGGCACGCCCGCGATCGCGGCTGCGACGGTCTCGAACGGCACGCGGGCGAGCCTTTCAGCTGCCGTTTCGCGCGGCGGCCTTGCGCGCGCGCTTCAACTCGCGCTCGATGGCCTCGGGCTGGTCCGCCGGGAAGCGCTGCTGGCGCTCCTCCAGCGCGGCGATCGCGCCCGCGGGGTCGCCCGTGATGCGCAGCGCCTTGGCGTACTCGTACAGTGCGTAGGCGCAGGGGCTGACCGCGGACGAGCCGCGACAGAGCTCGACGGCCTTCTGGGCGACCGGGAGCGCCTCCTCCGACCGGCCGGAGTTGTTGAGGTTGAACGCCTGGACCTGGAGCGCCGCGGGGCTTGCCCCGGTGACGGCAGGCTGCTCGCCGCTCCCGGAGCCGCTGTTGCCGCTCGGCTGCTCGGCCGGCTCCTCCGTCGCGGCGGGGGTCGCGGTTGGAGTCGCCTCAGCTGTCGGCTCTGCGGTTGCCGTTGCGGTGGCGGTCGCGGTGGCCGTGGCGGTCGCGGCCGGAGTCCGTTCGGCGCGGGTGGAGGGGTCGGGGGTGGGGTCGTCGCCGCCGGTCATCAGCGCCGCCGCGCCGGCGACGACGAGAAGCAGCGCGGCGAGCGCGACGAGCGCTCCCGCGCCAAAGCCGCGACGGCTCCCGGCAGTCGCGGCGGGCACGGAGCCGCGGCCGCTCGCGCCGCGACGCCCCGCGGCCGGCGCAGGTGTGCGGCGGCTCGCGGCGGACCTGGTGCCACGGCGACCCGCCGCGGGCGCTGAACCCCGGGCCATCACCTGCGTCGCATCGTCATCGACGGCCGCAGCGGCCGCCGCCCGGCGGCGCGGTGGTGGTGCGAGCGCGTCGTCGAGCGCGCGCACCAGTGCGCCGGCGGTCTCCCAGCGCTCCTCCGGCAGCTTGGCCATGCCGCGCTCCAGCACGGGGTCGGCGGCGCGCGGCACGTCGACGTCGAACTCGGACGCATGCGGCGGCTCGTCCTCGACGTGCGCACGTGCCTGGGCGGCGAAGTTCTCCGCGCTGAACGGCTTGCTGCCGGTCAACAGCTCGAAGGCGACGACGGCCAGCGCGTAGCGGTCCGACGCCGCGGTCGACGGCTCGCCCAGTGCCTGCTCAGGGGATAGATAAGCCGCGGTGCCGAGCACCTGGCCGGTCTGGGTGATCTGGTCCTCGAGGCCGAGCCGCGCGATGCCGAAGTCCGCGAGCAGCAGCCTGCCCTTGTCGTCGATCAGCATGTTGGCCGGCTTGACATCGCGGTGCACGACCCCTGCGTCGTGAGCGGCGTCGAGCGCCGAAGCCGCCTCGCCGAGCCAGCGCAGGGCCGTGCGGTGCGGGATCTCCTCCCCGGCGCGCAGCCGGTCGCCCACGGTCCCGCCGCCGACGAGCTCCATCACGATGAACGACTTGCCTTCGTGCTCGCCGACGTCGTAGATCGTGACGACGTTGGGATGCGAGGAGAGGCCGGCCGCGGTCCGAGCCTCGCGCGCGAAGCGCCGCCGCGCGCGCTCGTCCTCGCCCAGGTGCAGGGCCAGGATCTTGACGGCGACACGCCGGTCCAGCAGCTCGTCGTGCGCTTCCCAGACGCCCGCCATGCCGCCGTTGGCTATGTGCCGGATCACGCGATAGCGATCGGGCAGCTTTATATGGGCGATCGCCTCGGCCACCTGTCAACCGTACCCAACGCCCCAGGCCGCTATGCTCCACGCCCGCGATGGCCCGTGTCTGTCACTCCTGCGGCAAGCGTCCGGCCTTCGGCCAGAGCCGCTCGCATTCCATGGTCGCGACGAAGCGGCGCTTCGATGCGAACCTGCAAAAGGTTCGGATCACCGAGGCCGGCGCGCCGATGCGGGTCTACGTCTGCACCCGCTGCCTGAAGGCGGGCAAGGTCACCAAGGCCTAGGGGCCTGTCCAAGAAGCCCCGTACGCCGGATACCGACCGTGGACACTTCGTCAGATCGCCACCCGTACCCTCGGAAATACGGCCGTATTCCTTCGGATTCGTGCGTCGCCTGACTCGATCCACGGTCGGTCCCGACGCACGCTCCTGTTTTCGAACAGGCCCCTAGCCGGCCACCTTGGCCGATCCCAGCCTCGTCCGCTTTCGCACCGTGGTCCAGCGTTCGCTGGCCGAGCTGGAGGCACGGCGCGAGGAGGTCAACGACCTGAACGTGTTTCCGGTCGCCGACGGCGACACCGGGGACAACATGGCGCTGACGCTGCGCGCCGTGCTCGACGAGCTCGACCGGCTCCAGGGCGCCGGCGCGCTCGACGAGATCGGGCGCGACGAGATCGTCGACTCCGTTGCCCGCGCCGCCCTGCTCGGGGCGCGCGGGAACTCGGGCGTGATCCTCTCCCAGCTGATCCGCGGCGCCGCCGAGGAGCTCGCCTCGCGTCCCGGCGAGCTGGTCGACCCTGTGCTGATCGGAGCCGCTATGGCGCGCGCTGCGGATCGCGCCTACGCCTCGGTCCGCGACCCCGCGGAGGGCACGATCCTGACCGTCGTGCGCGAGATGGCGCACCGCGTCGCGACCGAGCTGGCGCACATGGGGCAGCCGCGGCTCGAGCAGGGCGATGACGCGCGCCAGGATGCGCTGATCGCGGAGGTGCTCGAGCGCGCGCTCGACGCGGGCCAAGAATCGGTGCGGCGCGGGCCGGACCTGCTCCCGGTCCTGCGCCAGGCCGGCGTGGTCGACGCCGGCGGGTTCGGGCTGACGGTGATCTTCGCGGGAGTCATCGCGGCGCTGCGCGGCACCGAGGCGCCGCCGCTCGACCACCATGCACCGGCGCGCGTGACGCATCCCCAGCACGCGTCCTCGACGTTCCGCTACTGCACCAACTTCGCCGTCACCGGCGAGCGCCTCGAGCCGTCGGCATGGGTCGAAGCGCTCGAGTCGATCGGGGACTCGGTGCTGGTCGTGGGCGACTCGCGGACGCTCAAGGTCCATGTCCACACCGACGAGCCGGAGCGGGCGACGTCACTGTTCACCGGTCTCGGGTCCGTCTCGCGCCTCGATGTCGCCGACATGCACGAGCAGGTCGCGCAGCGCGCGGAGCGGCTGGCCGGGCCGAGCGTCACCGCCTGCGGCGTCGTCGCCGTCGTCGCGGGCGATGGGATGGGCGACCTCTTCATCTCGCTCGGCGCCACGCCGCTGCCGGGCGGTCCGACGCTCAATCCGTCGACCTACGAGCTGCTGGCGGGCATCCACGACGTGCCGGCGGAGGAGGTCGTCGTGCTGCCCAACTCGCCCAATGTGCTGATGGCTGCCGAGCGTGCAGCGGAGCTGTCGGAGAAACGCGTCTTCGTCGTCCCGACGCGCTCCCAGCAAGCCGGCCTCCTTGCCGCCGTGGCGCACGACCCCGCGCGCGGCGCGGTCGCCAACGGCCGCGCGATGCTCGACGCGCTCGCGCAGGTGCGAACCGGCGCGGTCACCGGCGCCGCGCGCGACGACGCCGAGGAGCAGCCCGCCCGCTTTCACCGCGGCGACGCCGTCGGCTTCATCGACGAGCAGCTCGTCGCGTGGGGCGAGCCGGCCGAGACGCTCGAGGCGGTGCTCGGCGAGCTCGGGCGCGAGGCCGAGCTGGTGACGCTGATCACCGGCGACGGTGCGCCGCTCGACGGCGCCGCGGTGACGGCGCTCGTCCCCTCAGGGGTAGAGCTCGACCTCTCCTGGGGCGGCCAGCCCGCCTACTGGTGGCTGATCGCCGCCGAATAGCGCCCACAAGGCGCGCGCCGCCCCCGCCGCGAGCATCGCCATGATGGGCGCGTGCTCACGCCGCCGCTCGCGTTCGCATCCTCCGCGCCGCTGGGCGCCACGGAGCTGCGCGACGAGGCCGGTCCGCGCTGGCCGCGACCGTCGCTGCTCGCTGCAGCGCTCGAGCTGAAGCCCGCGCCGGCGGCGAAGGGCGCCGAGCGCCTGGGGCTGCTGACCATCGGAGACCTGCTCGAGCACCTGCCGCGCGACCGCTCCGAGGCCCGCACGATCGCGGAGCTCGGGCCCGATGACGTCGCCACCGTCGTCGTCGAGGTGCGCTCGATCACGTCGCGGCCGGTGCGCCGTCGCGGCATGAAGCCGCTCGTCGAGGCGACCGTCGCCGATGCGACCGGGATCATGAAGGCGACGTTCTTCAATCAGCCCTGGCTGGAGCGCAAGTACCGCACGGGGACCCGGCTGATGCTGCAGGGCAAGTACCAGGGCCGCAACCGGTTCCGGGTCCAGTTCCACGCGCAGACGGGGGAGGAGACCGGATCGGACGGCGACGTGGCGACGTACCCGGCCACGGAGGGCCTCTCGACGACCCAGATCGCCGCGCTCGTGCGCGAGCACCGCGCGGCGCTCGCGCACGTCGTCGAGCCGCTGCCCGCGCGCATGCGGGCAGCCGGAGGCTGGCCGAACCGCGCGGCGGCACTCGCGGCGGCGCACTTCGGCGACATGGAAGGCGGGCGCGCCCGGCTCGCATTCGAGGAGCTGCTGCTGCAGCAGCTCGCCCTGTTGCGCCGCCGGGCCGGCCGGCGCGCGTCCGCGCGCGCCGAGGCGCTCGACGCCCCCGGCACGCTGACGCGGCGCTGGCTCGCGGCCTCGCTCCCGTTCGTGCCGACGCACGACCAGATCCGCGCGATGGAGGCGATCGACGCCGACCTCGCGGACGGCCGGCCGATGCAGCGGCTGCTGATGGGCGAGGTCGGCTCGGGCAAGACGGTGGTGGCGCTCTACGCGATGCTGCGCGCCGTCGAGCAGGGCGCGCAGGCCGCGCTGATGGCACCCACGGAGACGCTCGCCGAGCAACATTTCGCCACGCTGCAAGCCCTGATGCCCGGCGAGCTCGTCCAGACTGCGCTGCTGACCGGGTCAACGTCGGCGAGCCGCCGCGGCGACCTGCTCGGCAAGCTCGCGAGCGGCGAGTTGAAGCTGTTGGTGGGCACGCACGCGCTGATCGAGGACGCAGTGCGCTTCGAGCGGCTCGCGGTCGCGATCGTCGACGAGCAGCACCGCTTCGGCGTCAACCAGCGCCGCGCGCTCGATCGCAAGGCTCCGGAGGGACTCGCGCCGCACGTGCTGCACATGACCGCGACGCCGATTCCGCGCACGCTCGCGATGACGGCCTACGGCGATCTCGACGTCACCGCGCTGCGCCACCTGCCGGCGGGACGCCGCCCGATCGAGACGTACGTCGCCTCGACCGAGCGCGAGCGCGAGCGCGCATACGAGCGCATCCGCGAGGAGCTGCGCGCGGGACGGCAGGCTTTCGTCGTCTGCCCGCTCGTGGAGGAGTCGGAGGCGCTGGCGGCGCGCGCCGCAACCGTCGAGTTCGAGCGCCTGGCGCGCTCTGAGCTGCGCGACTTCCGGGTCGTGCTGCTGCACGGCCAGATGCGACCGCGCGAGAAGCAGGCCGCGATGGCCGCTTTCGCCGCGGGCGGCGCGGACGTGCTCGTCGCCACGACGGTGATCGAGGTCGGGATCGACGTTCCCAACGCCACGGTGATGCTCGTCGAGGGCGCCGAGCGCTACGGCATCTCGCAGCTGCACCAGCTGCGCGGGCGCATCGGGCGCGGCGCGCACGAGTCGGTCTGCGTGCTCTTCGGCCCGAAGGAGTCTGCACGCCTGCGTGCGCTGCGCGACCACCGCGACGGCTTCGAGCTGGCCGAGATCGACCTCGAGCTGCGCGGCGAGGGGGAGATGCTGGGCACGCGCCAGTCCGGGCTGGCGCAGTTCCGCGTCGCCCGCCTGCCCGAGGACGTGGAGCTCCTGGACGGCGCGCGCCGGATCGGCGCGGCGCTGCTGGAGGCCGACCCCGAGCTCGCGCTGCCGGAGAACGCGCTGCTCGCCTGGGCCGTCCGCGCGGCCCACGGCTCCGAGGCGCTCGACCCGATCCCGGCGTGAGCCCGCGGGTGATCGCGGGGCGCTATGGCGGGCGGCGGCTGCAGGCGCCCTCCGGGGACGTGACGCGCCCGACCGCCGACCGCGTGCGCGAGGCGCTGTTCTCGATCCTCGGCGAGCGGGTGCGTGAGGCGCGCGTGCTCGATCTCTTCGCAGGCTGCGGGGCGCTGGGCCTGGAGGCGCTTTCGCGTGGGGCGCGGGCGGTCACGTTCGTCGAGCGGGCGCCGGCGGCGCTGGGGGCGTTGCGGGCGAACGTCGCGGCGCTCGGAGCCGACGCCGTCGTGGAGCGCGCAGACGCGGTGCGGTGGCTCCGTGGCGCATCAAGGGGCGCGCGCCAATACGATCTCGTGTTCCTCGATCCGCCCTACGCGCGGGCGGCGGACCTGGGAGCGACGCTCTCGGACCTGCTGCCCGCGGTGCTGGCGCCGGGCGCGCTGGTGGTCGCCGAGTGCGACCGCCGCTCGCCACTCGAGCTCACGATCGCCCAGACCGACGAACGCCGCTACGGGGACACCCTCATCCGCATCCATGCCGCCTGATCCCACCCGCCCGCACATCGCCGTCTGCCCGGGGTCCTATGACCCGATCACCAACGGGCACATCGACGTGATCACGCGCGCCGCCGAGACGTTCGACGAGATCATCGTCGCCGTCGTCAACGCGTCGGTGCGCAAGGACCGCGCCATGTTCGCGGCGCGCGAGCGCGTGCGCTTCGCCGAGCTCGCCACTGCCCATCTGCCCAACGTCCGGATCGACACCTTCGACGTGCTGATCACGGACTACGCTCGCCGCGTGGGAGCCACCGCGATCGTCAAGGGACTGCGCGCGATCTCCGACTTCGAGCACGAGCTGGAGATGAACCAACTCAACCGCCACCTTGCCGGCGACATCGAGTCCGTCTACCTGATGGCGTCGCCGCAGTACAGTTTCCT
>Ga0136620_10000495_pt1 | contig 17902 bp, 17 predicted proteins | sample AntDrymUQ4162106_2_FD_104806 | JGI IMG/M metagenome (GOLD analysis project Ga0136620, IMG submission 104806) | Polar desert sand microbial communities from Dry Valleys, Antarctica - metaG UQ416 (21.06) | ecosystem: Environmental > Terrestrial > Soil > Desert | place: Antarctica: Dry Valley... | reverse complement strand
TTCCTTGCCGGCCATAGCATCGACTGGCGGACGTTCATCGCTCCGCGGAGTCAAGCCCCGACCTCGTGGATCCGGCCGCTCGCGTGCGCCAGCCGGCCGCCCGGGTGGCCGTGCTTGGCGGCGACCACCTCGGCCATGATCGAGAGTGCCGTTTCCGCGGCGGTCAGGGCGCCGATGTCGAGGCCGATCGGCGCGGCGATGCGGGCGAGCTGCTCCTCGGCGACGCCTTGCGCCAGCAACCGCTCGCGACGGCTCTCCTGTGCGAGGCGTGAGCCCATCGCCCCGATGTAGCCCGCGTCCGAGCGCAGCGCCAGCACCAGGGCGGCATCGTCGAGCTTCGGGTCATGCGTGAGCACGGCGATCGAAGTCGCGCGATCGATGCCGCCGAGCTGCGCGAACGCCGCCTCCGGCCAATCGGCGATCACCTGCTCCGCGTCGGGAAAGCGGGCGGGCTGGGCGAAGCGCTTGCGCGGGTCGACCACGAATGGCCGCCAGCCCGTCGCACGCGCTATCCGGCAGAGCGCGCCGGCGAAGTCGACCGCGCCGAACGCGATCAGGCGCGGCGCCGGGAACGTCACATCGACGAACAGGGTGACGTCGCCGAGCTCGCGACGCTCGGAGTGCTCCGTCCACATGAGCTCGTCCGCCAGCTCGATCGCGACCGCCTCGAGACCGGGCGAGCCAAGCGATCCAGCGGTCGCATGGTCGGCTCCGACGAAGAACTTCGTTCCCGGAGCCCCGCCCGACAGCACCGTCACGAGCGCGCCGCGACCGCCGCTGCGTGCGAGCTCCGCGAACGCGCCTTGAGGCGTCACGGCTCGTAGCGCTCGACCCAGACTTCGATCTCGCCGCCGCAGGGCAGCCCGACAGCCCAAGCCTCCTCGTCGGCGATGCCGAAGTGCAGCAGCTTGGGGGCGCCGCCGCGGAGCACCTCGTCGGCCTCCTGCACGACCGCGCCTTCCACGCAGCCGCCCGAGACGGCGCCCGCGATCTCGCCGTGCTCGTTGATCGCCATCTTCGCTCCCGGGGGTCGCGGGGCCGAGCGCTTGACGCCGATCACGGTCGCGAGCGCGACAGCGTCACCGCGCGCCGTCCAGGCGTCGAGCTGCTCGATCACGTCCTTCACGCCGGCTCTGCCTCCATCAGGTCCGCGAGCTCCTCCAACGACCTGATGCTATTGCCCGGGAGCAACCGGTCCAGATGCGGGAGTGCCGCCCGCATGCCGCGCGTGAGCGGCTCGTAGCGCGGATCGGCCGCGAGCGGGTTCAGCCAGACGAGCCGATGGGCGGTGCGTCGCAGCCTGCCCAGCTCGGCCGTGAGCTCGTCCGGGTCGCCGCGGTCCCAGCCGTCCGAAAGGATCACCACGAACGCGCCGCGCCCGATCCGCCGCCCGTGCTCGCGGTTGAGCACCGACAGCGAAGCCCCGATGCGCGTGCCGCCCGACCAGTCCGTGACGCGCTCGGAGGCGCGTTCCAGTGCCAGGTCCGGGTCGCGGCCGGCGAGCTCGCGCGTCAGCCGGGTCAGGTGCGTCCCGAATGCGAACGCCTCGACGCGCGAGCGTGCGGCGACGCTCGCCTGCACGTACTGCAGCAGCATGCGCGCGTAGGGCGCCATCGAGCCCGACACGTCGAGCACCAGCACGAGCCGCCGCGGACGACGGGTGGGAGCGCGCCAGCGGCGCTCGAGCAGCTCGCCGCCGTGGCGCAACGATGCGCGCGAGGTCGCGCGCAGGTCGGGCACGTGCCCGCGTCTCCGGGAAGGCCGCGTGCGGCGGCTCAACCGCGTCGGCGCACGCGCCGCCAGGCGCGCGAGCAACCGGCGTGCAGCAGCGCGCTCGGAATCGGTGTAGGCGGCGAAGTCCTTGCCGCGCAAGAGCTCCTGCTCGCTCCATGCCGCGGGCACCGCGGCGACGTCGGTCGGCTCGGCCGTGCCGGCCTCGGGCGGCAGCGCGACCCGCGGCAGCGCCGCACGGACGATCCCGCCCAGCGCGGCGTAGGGATCCTGCTCGGGCAACGCATGCGAGCCGAACACGGCCGCGAATGCGAGCGCGAACTGCTCACGGTCTGCACGCGACGAGCACAGCGTCGTGCGCAGCGCGTGGAACGCCTGCTCGCGTGACCCGGAGTCGACCGCCGCGAGCGCCCGGTGCGCCGCCAGCAGCTCGCCCACCCCCACCCGCATGCCGAGCCCGCGCAGCGTGGCAGCGAGCTCCTGCAGCTGTGTGGTGACCAAGCTGAAGGGGGACTGTTCCCCCTCAGGCACCCTGGAGCACGCCGTTCTCGCGCACGCGCTCGATGTCCTCGCGGACCTTGAGCGCGACGCCGAGCGTCGTGTCGAGGTCGTCGTCGGGCCCGAGTGCCAACAACGCCCGCGCCCAGGTGATCGTCTCCCCCACGCCCGGCACCTTGTAGAGCTCCTCCGCGCGCAGCCGCGCGACCGCGGCGCAGACGCGCGCGACGACCGCCTCGGGCACGCCCGGAAGCCGGATGCGCACGATCTCCGCCTCGCGCTCGCGCGTCGGGTAGTCGATCCATTGATACAGGCAGCGGCGCTTGACGGCATCGTGCAGCTCGCGCGTGCGGTTCGACGTCAGCACGACGAGCGGCCGGCGCCGCGCCGTGATCGTGCCCAGCTCGGGGATCGTGACCGCGAAGTCGGCCAGGAACTCGAGCAGGAACGCCTCGAACTCGTCATCGGCACGGTCGATCTCGTCGATCAGCAGCACGACCTCGCCCTCCGCCTCCAGCGCGTCGAGCAGCGGCCGGCGCAACAGGAACTCGCGCCCGAACAACTCCCGCGCTGCCGCACCCGCCTCGGCCGCGCGGATCGCGAGCAGCTGGCGCTGGTAGTCCCAGTCGTAGACGGCGTGGTGGAGGTCGATGCCCTCATGGCACTGGAGCCGGATCAGCCGTGCCCCGAGCGCGCTCGCCAGCGCTCGTGCCACCTCCGTCTTGCCGACCCCGGCCTCGCCCTCGAGCAGCAGCGGCTGCTCGAGGCGGATGGCGAGGAAGACCGCCGTGGCGAGACCGCGGTCAGGGAGGTAGCCCTCTCCGACCAGCGCCCGTTCGACGTCCTCGACGGTCTCGAGGCTCACGCGGCCGCGGCCGCCTCCTCGAGCGCACGCCTGCAGAGCACGCGCGCCAGGTGGCGCTTGTAGTCGGCCGACGCGTTCAGGTCGGCAGGCGGGTCGGTGCCCTCGGCCGTATGCTCGGCCGCGGCGGCGATCGCGCCCGCATCAAGCCCGCCGCCGCGCAGCGCCTGCTCGCTCGCGGTCGCCCGCAGCGGCACGCCGGCCATGTTAGTCAGGCCGACCCGCACGTCCTCGCAGGAGCCATCGGCTGCCTTTCGCACCGCCGCGCAGACGGCGACCATCGCCCAGTCCTCCGCGCGCCGGTTGAACTTGGCGTAGCCGGCACCCCAGCCTGCCGCGGACGGGAGTCGCACCTCGGTGATGATCTCGCCCTCGGCGAGCGACGTCGTGAGGTAGTCCTGGAAGAGGTCGGCGGCCGCGATCTCGCGCTCGCCTTGCTCCCCCCGCGCGATCACCGAGCCCTCGAGCGCCAGCAGCACCGCCGGCAGGTCCGAAGCCGGGTCGCCGTGCGCCAGCGTCCCCCCGATCGTGCCGCGGTTGCGCACCTGCTGGTCGGCGATCGTCGCCGCCGCCTTCGCGGCGAGCCCCAGCTCGGGCTCGGTCGCGACCGCGTGATGGCGCGTCATGGAGCCGATGCGGACGGTCGCCCCGCCGGGCTGGATCCCGTCCAGCCCTGGCACTTTGCGCAGGTCGACCAGCAGCGTCGGCGCCGCGAGGCGCAGCTTCATCAGCGGCAACAGCGAGTGGCCGCCGGCGAGCAGCTTCGCGTCCTCCCCACCCTCGCGCAGCGCGGCCAGCGCTGCGTCGAGCGAGTCGGGCGCGACATAGTCGAACTCGGCCGGGATCATGCGGGCGCACCTCCCTTCTCCTGGAGCGCTTCCCAGATGCGCATCGAGGAGAGCGGCATGTTGATGAAGTCGATCCCCGCCGGCCGCAGCGCGTCGATGACCGCGTTGGTGACGGCGGCACTGGCCGCGATCGTCCCCGCCTCGCCGACGCCCTTCACGCCGAGCGAATTCGTCGGCGACGGAGTGACCGTGCGATCGGTCTCGATGTTCGGCAGCTCCGCGGCGCTGGGCAGCGCGTAGGAGACGAAGCTGCCCGTGAGCAGCTGGCCGTCCTCGTCGTAGGCGACCTGCTCGAACAGCGCCTGCCCGATCGCGTGCACGACGCCGCCGTGTATCTGCCCGTCGATCAGGTTCGGGTTGATCGGCGGGCCGCAGTCGTCGACGGCGACGTAGCGCACGACGTCGACGTTGCCGGTCTCCGGGTCGATCTCGACGACCGCGGCATGCGCGCCGAACGGGAACACGAAGTTCTCCGGATCGTAGAACGCGAGCTCCTCGAGCCCGGGCTCCATGCCGGCGGGCAGGTTGTCCTCCGGGATGTAGGCCATGCCCGCCACCTCGGCGAGTGTCAGCCCCTTGTCCGGTGAGCCCTTGACCGAGAACTTCCCGTCGTGGACCTCGATGTCCTCGGCCGCCGCCTCGAGCTTGTGCGCCACGATCGCCTTCGCCTTCTCGGCGACCTTGGCGGTCGCGCGCGCGATCGCCTCCCCGCCGACCGCGAGCGAGCGCGAGCCGTAGGTGTCCAGTCCCCACGGGCCCTGCGACGTGTCGCCGTGCATCACGTCGATCTGCTGCGGGTCGCAGCCGAGCCGGTCGGCGACGATCTGGGCGAAGGCCGTCTCGAGACCCTGCCCATGTGGCGACGTGCCCGTGTAAACGCTGATCGAGCCGGTCACGTGCACGCGCACGAGCGCGGACTCCATCAGGCCCGCCTGGACGCCGAACGAGCCCGGGCCCGTGGCTCGCGACGGCGCCAGACCGCAGATCTCCGTCCACGTGCAGAAGCCGACGCCGCGCAACTTGCCGTCGTCGGTCTTGCGCGCCTCCTGCGCCGGGTCGAAGCGCTCGAGCAGCTTGTCGAGCGTCCCCTCGTAGTTGCCCGAGTCATAGATCATGCCGACGGCGGTCTCGGCGGGGAAGTCCTCCTTGGGGATGAAGTTCTTGCGCCGCAACTCGAGCCGGTCGATGCCGAGCTCGTGCGCCATCTGGTCCATCGTGACCTCGATGTAGTGCGTGGCCTCCGGGCGCCCCGCGCCGCGGATCGCATCGGTCGCCATCTTGTTCGTCATGACGCCGGTTATGTCTGTGCGCACCGCCTTCCAGCGGTAGCAGCCCGGCATCACGAACGCGCCGAGCGACGGGATCATCGGCGTCAGCAGCATTATGTAGGCGCCGAAGTCGGCGATGATCTTCACGTGCAGGGCGACGAGCGTTCCGTCACGGTTCGCGCCCATCTTCACGTACGCGATCTGGTCGCGCCCGTGGTGCGCCGTCGCCATGTTCTCCGAGCGCGTCTCGATCCACTTGACCGGCCGGCTCAGCCTGCGCGAGCACCACGCGAGCAGGATCTCCTCGCCGTAGACCTGCAGCTTGGAGCCGAAGCCGCCGCCGACGTCCGGGGCGACGACGCGCACGCGATCTTCGGTCATGCCGAGCTGCAGCGCGAGGAACAGCTTGAGGAAGTGCGGCACCTGCGTCGAGCTCCAGACCGTCAGCCCGCCCGCGCGGTAGTCGGCGATCACGCCGCGCGGCTCGATCGGTGCCCCCGCGGTCCGGTGATTGACGAAGCGGCGCTCGATCACGACGTCCGCTGCGCTGAGCGCGCTCTCGACGTCGCCGCCCAGCGACCACTCGTGCACCTTGTTGGAGCCGAGCTCGGGATGGACGAGGTCGCCGCCCTCGAGCGCGGCCTCGGGGTTCACGACCGCAGGCAGCGGGTCGTATTCGACGATCACGTCCTCGGCGGCGTCGACGACCGCGTAGCGATCCGCGCCGATCACCACCGCCACCGGGTCGCCGACGTGCTTCACAGCATCCTTGGCCAGCGGCCAGTGCGTGGGAGCAGTCATCTCGACTCCGGGCGGCACCCAGGCGCAGGGGAGGCCGGCCTCGAGATCGAGGTCGGCGCCAGTGAAGACCGCGTGGATGCCGGGACGCTCGAGCGCCGCCGAGGTGTCGATCGACGCGATCCGGGCGTGCGCCTCGGGGGAGCGCACGAACGACGCGAAGAGCTCGCCCGCGACGCTGATGTCGTCGACGAAGTTGCCGCGGCCCTGGAGCAGCGGCGGGTCCTCCTTGCGCCGCATCCGGGTGCCGACGTGGAGGCCGTTGCCGTTCCCGTCCTCGGGGCTCATGCGCCCAGCCCCTCGGTCGCCATCTCCTCCGCGTTCGCCTTGCCCGCCGCGGACATCTCGGGCTCCGGGACCTCGCCGGCGTGCTGCAGCTGCGCAGCGTGCCGGACCGCCTTGACGATGTTGTGGTAGCCCGTGCAACGGCATAGGTTGCCGGCGAGCCCTTCGCGGATCTCGCGCTCGGACGGGTCGGGATTGCGTGCGAGCAGGTCGGCCGCCGCCATGATCATCCCCGGCGTGCAGTAGCCGCACTGCAGCCCGTGCTCGGCGTAGAAGCCCTCCTGCAGCGGATGCAGGTCGGTTCCGTTCGCCATGCCCTCGATCGTCAGCACCTCGGCGCCGTCGACCTGCACCGCCAGCAGCGTGCAGCTCTTGACCGACTCGCCGTCGACGTGGACGGTGCAGGCGCCGCAGTTGGACGTGTCACAGCCGACGTGCGTTCCGGTCAGCCCGAGGGTGTCACGCAGGAAGTGGACCAGGAGCAGGCGCGGCTCGACCGCAGCCGACTCCAGTTGGCCGTTCACGGTCACGGAGACACGTACGGCATCCGCCATCTTGGCCTCTCCCCCTTCAACGAGAATTCAGAGGCTTGAGACTACATGCGCGAGCGCCCCGGCGGCGGCCGTGCCCGGCGTGTTCTGCCACCCTCTGCTCGACTCTTGGAGCCGACCAGTCCCATCAGCGCCGGCGGCCCCCGGGCCGACGAGCTAGACGCGCCCCGCGAGCCCCGGCGCGGGCTCTCGCGGCTCTCGCTGGTCGGGATCGCGATCTCGGTCGTCGCCGTCGCGGGCGTGGTCTGGTGGGCGCTGCGCCAGGAGCCGCCCAAGTTCCCCGACAGCCCGGGCGAATGGGGCGCATTGGGCGGCGCGGTCGCGCTCTACGCGCTCGCCACGCTGGTCCGCGGTGAGCGGTGGCACTCACTGCTGCGCGCCCAGGCCGCGGGGCCGGCACGCGCCGACTCGCACGGCCTGAACGTCGTCGGGTACGCCGCGAACAACGTCCTGCCGGCGCGCGCGGGCGACGCCGTGCGCGTGCTGCTGATGGCCCCGCGCGCTCTGGCGTCCAAGAAGGCCGTGCTCGGAACGCTGCTGGCCGAGCGGCTGCTCGACATCGCGGTGATCCTGACGCTCTTCATCGTCGTCGGCTACGGGCTGCTCGGCGAGGCCGGGGCGGGCGCGGTGGAGTGGGTCGTGCTTGCGACCGCGCTGGCGATCGCCGGCGGCGTGGCCGCCGTCCTGCTCGTCCGCCGCAACGAGCGCCTGCACGCGTTCACCGCACCGATCCTCTCCTCGACGTTGCAGCTCCGCGGTCGCCACGGGCTCCGCCTACTCGGCGCGACGCTGCTCGTCTGGGCGCTGGAGGCCGGTGTGTGGATGAGCGTCGGCGTGGCCGCCGGGTTCGGGATGAACCCGATCGAGGGTTGCTACATCGTCGCGCTGGCGAGCGTTTTCGCGCTGATCCCCTCGGGGCCGGGTTACGCGGGCACGCAGGACGCCGCGGCGATCACCGGCATCCTCTCTCTGGGCGGGTCGGAGTCGCAGGCGCTCACGTACCTGATTCTCGTGCGCTTCGTGATCGCGGTGCCGATCACCGTCACCGGTCTGGCCCTGATGGCGTTCCACTACGGCGGCCTGCGCGGGCTGCGTCCCGCTCGATGAAGCGCGGCTGGGAGCCCCTGGCGTACGTGGCGCTCCTCGCCGGCGCCGTCGCTGTGCGGCTGATCGGGCTCGAGGACCGCCCGTTCCACCACGACGAGAGCCAGGACGCGTACTTCTCGTGGCTCTTCTTCACCGAGGGCGAGTACTCCTACCAGCCGATCCTGCACGGGCCGCTGCGCTTCTACCTGACCTCGGCCGCCTATCTGGCCTTCGGCGACTCCGACTTCACGGCCCGGCTGGCGCCCGCCCTGATGGGCGCCCTGATGGTGCCGCTGCCCTACCTGCTGCGCGACCAGCTCGGGCGCGTCGGCGCCTTTGCCGCGGCCGCCGCGCTCGCGTTCGGCCCGTCCTACCTCTACTACAGCCGCTTCGCCCGCGAGGACATCTACATCGCCTGCATCACGCTCGCGCTGCTCGCGGTCACGTTCCGCTTCCTTGCGCGCCCGCGCCGACACCAGCCCGCGCTGATCGGCGCGCTGCTGGCGCTCAGCTTCGCCACGAAGGAGTCGACGTTCATCACCGTCTTCGTCGCGGGCACGTTCTTCGTCGCCGCGCTGGCGTTCCAGACCCGCCGTCATGGGTTGCGCGGCGCGCCGCTCGTGCGCGCCGTCATCGACGTCGGCTGGGTCGCGTGGGCGTGGGGGCTCGCCGCCTTCGCGCTCGTCTTCACCGTGCTCTTCACGGTCTTCCTGACCAACCCCGGCGGGCTCTGGGACGGCATCTACGAGGGCCTCGCCTACTGGCTCGCCCAGCACGGCCCCGGGCGTGGCGAGAAGGAGTGGTACTTCTACGCCGTCGTCCTGTTCGCCGAGGAGTGGCCGGCGCTGTTGCTCGGGGCGATCGGCGTGGGCGCAACGCTGCGCCGGCCGACGTTGCTGCGCTGCTTTCTGATCTGGGACTTCGCGCTCTCGCTCGCCGTCTACTCGTGGGCCAACGAGCGCTTCTCCTGGCTCGTGCTGCACCCTTTGTTGCCGCTGCTGCTGCTGGCCGGCCTCGGCGTCCAGGCGGTCTGGGACGCCCGGGCGCGCTGGAGCGGGCGGCTCGGCCTCGCGGTGCTGCTCGCCTGTGTCCTGCACACCGGCTGGTCGTCGTGGTGGGCGAACGCGGAGAACGGCGCCGACCCGCGCGAGTTCCTCGTCGCCACGCAATCGGCCGAGCAGGTCAAGGGAGTGCGCGACGAGGTGGCCGCGGCCTCCGCGCGTGCCGGGCGCGAGGGGCGCGACGTGCGCATCCTCGTCGACTCCGCCGAGGGCGCGACGTTCCCCTGGGCGTGGTACTTCCGCGATCTGGAGGTCGGCTACCTGGACCTCTCGGGCGCCGGGGTCCCGGGCGACACCGACGTCGCGATCCTCACCGACGGCAACCGCGCACGGCTGCGCGACGAGCTGGCCGGCTACGACGCCCGCCGCTTTCCGTTCCGCGTCTGGTGGGTGCGTGACTACGGCGCGATGTCGGCCGACGCGTGGTGGAGCTGGTTCACGCGCCGCGAGCCGTGGAACGAGACCGGCGGGATGGCGGAGTGGCTGTATGTGCGCCAGGGCGCTTGACGTTGCCGCAGGGTCAAACTCAACGCGGCATTAGCGGAAGCGGGTTCGATCGCGGGCGGCGTCCCGCGAGGCGCTGGGCGACTTGACCCGGCATGGGGAGGGCGAGGCGCCCGGCGGCCGGGAATCGTCGTCCCATCGAGCCGAACTCGCCCGGCTCAATGCCGCAGTTGACGTAGACGCGCCGGCTACCCCCGCAGCCGCCAGACGACCGTCCCTCCCTCCTCGTACCCCCGCTCCCCGAGCGAGTCCCACTTCGCGACGCCCGCGGCGCCGTGGTCGGCGAGCTCGAGCGGCCCGACGACGACGTAGCGCACCCGGTAGCGGCGCAGCAGCTCGGCAGCCGCCCCCGTCGTCGGCGACCGGTACATGGTCGCGACGTCCTCGCGCCGCGTTCCGACCTGATGCCCCCACTGCAGCTCGTGGCCCGGCCAGCCGAGCACGGTCGGCAGCCCGGTGAACGTCGAGATGCGTGCGTGTCCGAAGCCCGAGTAGTCCTCACCGACGGCCTCGAGCACTACGTCCCCGTCGGCGGCCGCCTCGTTGAGCCATTCGATCGCTCCGACGTCGCCCGGCGCACGGTCGCGCAGCCAGCCGAGGCCGTCGAGCGTCGGCGCGCGGCTGAACGCGTCCTTGCGCGCGTAGGTGCCCGCGACCGGGTACACGGACGCAGCCGCGACCAGCAGCGCCGCCAGCGGTCCCAGCGTCCAGCGCAGCCGGCGCCGCGGCAGCCACTCGGCGCGCCAGGCGAGCGCGCCGACCGCTGCCAACCCGAGCAGCAGCCAGGCCTGGAAGCCGAGCTTGAACACGGTGTTCATCCGGTAGAGCGGCCCGCCGTCGAACTCGTCGCGCACGTAGAGCAGCTCCGGGACGAGCAGGCACGCGACGCCGCCCGCCGTAAGCAGCCACAGCAGCCGCGCAGGAGCCGCGGTGCGCGCGGAGAGCAGCGCGCCGAGGGCGACCAGCAGCGCGACGGCGAGCAGCGCCACGTGCAGGACCTCGAGTGCCGCGAGCAGTGAGCCGGCGAACAGCGCCGCCACGACGATCCAGGCAGCGTTGCGGCCGGGGTGGCGTGTCGCGGTCAGGCGACCGACGTAGGCGAACGCGACGAGCCCCGCGAGCGAGCCGTAGAGCAGCCCCGCATCGCGCAGCCAGCCGGCGAACCCGCGGCCCTCCCCCACGAGCCCGACCCCACGCGCCGCCGGGTCGAAGGAGAGGTGGAACGGCAGCATGAGCAGCACGCTCGCCGCGAGCACGAGCAACAGCCAGCGCACGGCGGCCGGGCGCGCCGGCTCGCTGCGCGGGTCGCGCAGCCAGGCGACGAGCGCGAGCGCGAGCATGCCCGCGAGTACCGGATAAGACCATGCGTTGACGGCGTAGAGAAACCCGACCGCGAGCGCGCAGGCTGCACCCTCGCGCAGCGCGCGCCCACGCGGCGCCAGCCGCGGGCCGTGGAGCACGATCTGCATCACGAAAGCGAGCGCGAGCAGCGTGAAGGGGAGCGCGAGCACGTGCGCGTGCAGGTCGGCGAGCAGGAACGAGAAGGACGGGAACTCGTTGATCGTGTCGTCGATCACGCGCGTCACGGAGAACCAGTCGTAGGTGCGCAGGGGCCCGCCTTCGGCGATCAGCCTCCGCGCGCCCTCGAGGTTGCCCGCCACCAGCACCAGCGCAACGGCCGCGAGCCCCGCCCGCGACGCGCCGTGCGCCCCCCGTGCCGCGGCCCACAGCGTCGCCGCCGTGGTGAACAGGGCTGCGGCGGTGAGCGCGAACAGCGCCGCGACGGCGAGGTTGTAACCGTGATCGGGAGCGACCGCGGTCAGCCTGACCAGCACCGCCATGGCCAGCTGGCCGAGGTAGTAGTAGTTGAGCTCGGCACCTGCGAGCCACGGATCCTCCGGCGGGAACGTGGTGGCCCGATTGGCCGCGTTGAGAAACGCCATGTCCATCGGCTTCTCCGTGTTCCAGACGTCGGGCGAGTAGGCGACCAGCAGGGCCATGCCCGCGAACGCGACCAGGAAGACCGCCTCGGCACCCCAGAACAGCCGCCTCCGCAGCGGGTCGGGCTCAAGGTTCGAGCGGACCGCCAGCCGTCGCCGGCGCCGGCGCGCGAGCCAGCCGCGCGGCTCAGGGCGCGCGAGCACGCGCCGCACCCGGCGCCCGTGGACCCACGCCAGCAGCCCCAGCCCGCACACGAGCGCGATCCAGAGAACGGCGCTCAAGGCGTCGTAGGGGACGAGCGTCGAAGATCCGCCGAGCCAGATCAGCCACGTGACGAGCAGCAGGCCCAGCGCCTTGCCGAAGCCGAGTCCCGCCCCGGGCAGGCGCGCGAGGAACACCCCGGCCAGCGGTGTCGCGCCGAGGCCGATCAGCTCGATGAGCGCCCAGAAGCGCAGCGCCTCGGTCACGGCATCACATGTTGGCTGGTGGGCGGGACGGTACTGTCGGCGGCCTCATGACCATGTATGACACGCTCGCTGAGCTCCCGCTCCGGATCGACCGCTACGCGCTCGAGGGGAAGGCCCGCCGCATATCGCCGGAGTTCGAGCGTCTGACGACCATCGTGCACCTGCAAGGAGCAGGCGAAGAGGGCCTCGGCGAGGACGTCACCTACGGCGACGTCGAGCAGCGCGCGCAGCAGGAGCTCGGGCCCGTGCTGCCGCTGGCCGGGGACTGGACGATCGACTCGTTCTCGCGCCGGCTCGACGAGCTCGACCTCTTCGGCGGCGCAGAGCCGGGCATGCCCGCATATCGCGACTACCGCCGCTGGGCCTTCGAGTCGGCGGCCGCGGACCTCGCCCTGCGCCAGGGCGGACGCTCGCTCGCCGATCTGCTCGGCCGTGAGCCCGAGCCGATCAACTTCGTCGTCTCCCTGCGCCTGGGCGAGCCACCCAGCGCCGAGCCGGTCACCCGGCGCGTGGCGGCCTACCCCGGGCTGCAGTTCAAGCTCGACTACTCGCCCGCCTGGGACGAGGACCTGCTCGCCGAACTGGCGGCTACGGGCGCCGTCGAGTCGATCGATTTCAAGGGCGCCTACAAGGGCACTCCGGTCGACGTCGAGACCGTGCCCGCGCTCTATCGCCGCTGTGCCGAGATCTTCCCGGACGCATGGCTCGAGGATCCCGACCTCACCGACCCCGAAGCCGATGAAGCGTTGCGCCCGCACCGCGACCGGATCACCTGGGACGCCCCGATCCACGGCGTCGACGACATCGAGGCGCTGCCGTTCCAGCCGCGGACGATCAACGTCAAGCCGTCGCGGATCGGAACCTGGACGGGGCTGCTGCACACCTACGAGTGGTGCGCCGAGCGGGGCATCACCAACTACGGCGGCGGGCAGTCCGAGCTGGGCGTGGGCCGCGACCAGATCCAGTACCTCGCCTCGATCTTCCACGCCGGCGAGGCGAACGACATCGCGCCTGCGGGATACGACTGGCTGGAGTTCCCGCAGACCGGCCTGCCCGCGAACCCGCTGGCGCCGGAGATCGAGCCGACCGGCTTCCGGCGGCGCTCGTAGACTGGTCGGCGATGGCCAAGCCGCGACAGGTCAGGATGGAGCAGAAGGGCGCGCTCGCCTCGATGCAGCAGCTCGAGTCGCGCTCGGACGAGCAGCTCGAGTCAGAGACGCGCTACAAGGCCGCCGCGCAGGCGATCCTTGGCGCGCGCGCCGCCGAGCGCATGGACGCCAAGCGCTCGCGCGAGCACTTTCGCGTCGCGATCGCAGCGGCCCGCCCGCAGGAGCGCCTGCAACTGCGGCGCATGGCGGAGGCGTCGCTGGCGCTCGCCGAGCGGCGCCCCGGCGATCTGAAGGCGGCCGCGGAGAAGCTCGGCCAGACGCCGCCGACGAACCGCCAGCTGCTCGCATTGCGGTTGATGGGAGTCATCGCGCCGCCGCCGAGCGCGGGCATCGCACGGCGGATCGGTGGGGTCCTGCTGCTCGTCCTGGCGGTCGTGCTCGCGATCCTGCTGGGCTGGGCGATCGTGCAGCTGATCGCGCTGCCCTTCGGCGGCATCGGCACCGGTGTCTCGTTCTTCTGGGGCTTCCTGCTCGTCTGCATCGTGCTCGGCGGCCTGATGGTGTTCGGCCGCCGGCGCCAGAAGCGCGCGCGGGCACGCGCAGCCGAGCAGCGCGCCGCGCAGTACAAGCGCTGACATCTCGATCCGCCCGTTCGGGCAGTTGCGACCCGGATACTGTCGCTCGATGTCGCGGCGGCCGCCCAGGAGCGGCCGCTCGGCGCGTTCGGCAGCTACCAGGTGATCCGCCGGGCCGACGAGCGCGTGATCGGGGACGTCGGCTTCCTGGGCCCGCCGGACGCGACCGGCGCCGTCAGTGTCGGCTGCGCGATCACGGAGGACGCGCGCCGTCGGGGCTATGCGACCGAGGCGCTGTCGGCGCTGCTCGGGTGGGCCCGCGAGCAGCCCGGACTGACCTGCGTGGTGGCCGACACCACGCGCACGAACGTCGCGCGCGAGGGAGTGGCCGCCGTCGAGGCCGCGGTGGCTGGCGACGATCCCGGCCCGGCGCAGCTCGAGCAGGATGTTCTGGAGGAACTTCCGCGGGATGCCCTGCGCGTCGGCCAGCCGCTCGGCGGTGATCTGCTTGCCGCCGCCCGCGGCTGCCAGCTCGACGAGCGCCCGCATCGCATAGTCCACCTTGGCCGAGATCCGCACGCCGACATTGTGGCGTTCGTGCTCACAGCGGCGCGATCTGCCACGTTGCACGTCGGTGAGCGCGGTCGTCCTGCCCCCCTTCTGGTCGCTCGTCGAGGCGCACGGCGGCGAGCTGCTCGTGCACGCCCGCCGGATGACCGGTGATGCCAACGGCGAGGACGTGCTGCAGGACGCATTGCTGCGCGCGCTGCGGGCCTACCCGCGCCTGCGCCACGCCGAGCACCTGCGTGCGTGGCTCTACCGCGTGACGACTACCACTGCGCTGGACCACCTGCGCGCGCGCCGGCGCGAGGTCCTGACCGACGAGCCGCCGGCCACCGTCTCAGAACCCGAGCACTACGACAACGCCTTCGACTCGCTGATCGCGGAGCTGCCCGACGGCACCCAGGCCGCGCTGCGGCTGCGCTTCGTCGAGGACCTCGACTACGAGGGCATCGCCGCGCGGCTCGGCTGCTCTTCGGTAGCGGCGCGCCAGCGCGTCTCCAGCGCGATCCGCACTCTCCGCAGACAAGGGGTCCCCGCATGAAGAGCCTGCCCGCCCGCCTGCTGGACTCGATCGCCTCCGCCGCCGTGCGCGAAGGGCTCGCGGACGCGGTCTACACGCGGCTGGAGACCCCGATCGGGAGGCTGCTGATCGTGCAGGGCGAGCGCGGGGTGGTGCGCGTGGGCTTCCCCGAGGAGCCCGTCGACGCGCTGCTTGCGCAGGTCGCCGCCCGGCTCGGGTCGCGGATCGTCGCCTCCGACCGCGAGCTCGGCAACACGCGCGACGTCTTCTCGGCCTACTTCGACGGCGACGACGAGCGCCTGGACCTCCCGGTCGACCTCGCGCTCGTGCGTTCCGACTTCCGCCGCGAGGCGCTCACGCTGCTGCGCGCCGAGATCGGCCCCGGGCAGGTCGTGACCTACGGCGGCCTCGCGGCGAAGGTCGGCCGGCCGCGTGCCGCGCGCGCGGTCGGCAGCGCGTGTGCCACCAACCCGGTCCCGATCATCGTGCCGTGCCACCGCGTGCTGCCCGGCGGCGGCGGCGTCGGTGGATACGCCGGCGGGCCCGCCCGCAAGCGCCTGCTGCTCGCCCACGAGGGCGCGGCCGTCGGCTAGCTCGCCGCGACCGCCACGGACTCGATCACGATCGGCTCCACGGGCTGCTCGTCGGGACTGACCGGGACGACGCCGATCTTGTCGACGACCTCTTGGCCCTGCGTGACCTTGCCGACGAGCGCGTACTCCGGCGGCAGCCCGGCGTCGCCGGTGACGACGAAGAACTGGCTGCCCGAGGTGCCGGCCGCCTCGATCCCGGTCTTCGCCATCGCGACGACGCCCTTGACGTACTTGAGCGTCCTAGGGGGTGCCTCGACGACGGAGTAGCCCGGCCCACCGCTGCCGTCGCCCTTGGGATCGCCGCCCTGGATCACGAAACCCGGGACGATGCGGTGAAAGCCGAGCCCGTCATAGAAGCCCTTGTCGGCGAGCGACTTGAACGAGCCGCCGGTCCTCGGCGCGCGCTTGGAGTCCAGCGTGATCTCGAACGCGCCGCAGTTCGTGGTGACCGTCGCCACATAGGTCTTGCCGGGGGCCAGCCGCTGCTTCGGCTGCTCGAAGCGGGCGTCCTTCGGGACCGGCCGCTCGGCAGGCGTGCAGCCGCTGCCCTGCTCGCCGCCGGTGTCCTCCGGCGTCGCGGTGCTCGACGCCGCCGGCTGCTCATCGTCTCCACCGCAGGCGGTGAACGCGAGCACGAGGCAGGTCAGGAGAGCCGACAACGGTGGTCGCACCGGCGGCGATGATAATGAGCGCGCGTGCCGCTCTCCCCCGCTCTCGCCCACTACGACAATCTGCTGCTGGACCTCGACGGCTGCCTCTGGGTCGGCGAGCAGGCGCTCGACGACGCCGTCGAGGCGGTGGCCGCGCTGCGCGAGGCCGGCAAGGGCATCGCGTTCTTGACCAACGATGCCCGCCACGCGCCCGAAGAGTTCGTGCGCAAGCTCTGGCGACTCGGGTTCCAGGCCAGCCTCGACGAGGTCGTGACCTGCGGCGCGGCGCTGCAGTTCGTGCTCGCCGAGCAGCACGAGCGCGGCACGGCGTACGTGATCGGCTCGCAGGCGCTCGTCGACCACGTGGCCGACGCGGGCATGCGGATCGTCAACAACACGGAGTTCGCGACGCGCGCGGACGTCGTCGTCGTCGGCGGGCATGAGGAGTTCGACTTCCGCGAGCTGCGGATCGCGACGCAGGCCGTGTTGCGCGGTGCGCACCTGATCGGCACCACGCGCGACCGGACCTATCCGATGCCCGACGGCCCCTGGCCTGGTTCGGGCGCGATCCTCGCCGCGGTCGAGACGGCGACGGCGCAGGACGCCGAGCGCACGGTGGGCAAGCCCGAGCCCGCCATGTACTCGCTGGCGCGCGACCGGCTGGGCGATGGGCGCTACCTGGCGGTCGGCGACCGGCTCGACACCGACGTCGAGGGCGCGCGCCGCGCAGGCTTCGACCAGGCGCTCGTGCTGACGGGCGCGACGTCGCGCGCCGAGGTCGAGGCGGCCGCGCTGCGCCCGACGCACGTGGCCGCTTCGCTCGCCGCGCTCGTGCTGGGCTGATCACCTACCGTCTCTCCTCCGCGATGGACCGGCGCGCCCTCTGCCTGATCGTCAATCCGAGCGCCGGCCGTGGTCGTGCGGCGCGGCTGCTTCCGCGCGTCATGCAGGCGCTGCGTGCGCGCGGGATGAGCTTCCGCGTCGAGCGCACGCATTCGCTGTCGCACGCGCGCCAGCTGGCCCGCAGTGCGCTCGCCGCCGGCGAGGTGGCGGCGGCGATGGGTGGCGACGGGCTGCTCGGCGCCGTCGCGGGCGAGCTGCGCGGCAGCGCCGGCGTGCTCGGCGTGCTGCCGGGCGGCCGCGGCAACGACTTCGCGCGCAAGCTCGGGATCGGCAACGATCCGGAGCTGGTCTGCGACGTGCTGGCCGCCGGCCGCACGCGACTGGTCGACGTCGCCGAGGCGGGCGGGCGCACGTACCTCGGGATCGCCTCGGCGGGCTTTGACTCCGACGTGCAGGACATCGCCAATGCGACGCGGCTCCCGCTCGGCGAGCTGGTCTACGTCTACGCGACGTTGCGTGCGCTGCGCGGCTGGAGCCATGCGCGCTGGAAGGTCGATGTCGACGGTCAGGCGCAGGAGTTCGACGGCTACTCCGTCGCCGTGGCCAACTCGGGCGTGTTCGGCGGCGGCATGCACCTCGTCCCGGGGGCGTCGCTCGACGACGGCCTGCTCGACGTCGTGCTCACGCGCGCGGCGTCGAAGCGCAGCTACCTCGCCGGCGTGCCGCGAGTGTTCAGAGGCACGCACGTCGACAACCCGGACCTCACGTTCCTGCGCGGCCGCGAGATCACGTTCGAGGCCGACCGCCCGTTCGCCGCGTACGCCGACGGCGACCCGATTGCGGAACTGCCCGTCACCATCAGGGTCGTGCCGCGCTCGCTCGAGGTCCTGGTCCCGTGACGCTGCTGGGCCCGAAGGTGCTCACCGCCAAGGCGGTCGGCAGGCTCGTGCGCGCGGCGCGGCGCGGCGGCGGCACCTCCCTGCCCGGCAAGGTGCTGACGCGCCTGGAGCCGCACGCGATCGGACTGCTGGCGCGGCGCCTCGCGCACGGCAGCGCGGTGATCAGCGCGACCAACGGCAAGACCACGAGCGCGGCGATGGCCGCGGCGATCCTCGAGCGCGGCGGCGAGACGCTCGTGCACAACCGCG
>Ga0136620_10000493_pt1 | contig 17917 bp, 14 predicted proteins | sample AntDrymUQ4162106_2_FD_104806 | JGI IMG/M metagenome (GOLD analysis project Ga0136620, IMG submission 104806) | Polar desert sand microbial communities from Dry Valleys, Antarctica - metaG UQ416 (21.06) | ecosystem: Environmental > Terrestrial > Soil > Desert | place: Antarctica: Dry Valley... | reverse complement strand
ACCGACCACGACTCGCTCACCGGCGCGGTGCGATTCTCGAAGGCGTGCCGTGACGCCGGCGTCAAGCCGATATTCGGGGCGGAGCTGACGGTTGGCGGTCCTCCCGAACCTGCACGGCCAGAACCTGCACGGCGAGAACCTGCACGGCGAGAACCTGCACGGCCCGAGCACGTCACGGTCATTGCGCAGAGCAAGGTGGGCTATGCCAACCTGTGCCGGCTCATCAGCGAGGCGCACCTGACCAACGTTCGCGGCGCGCCGCACACCTCGCTCGAGAAGTTCGCACAGCGCTCGGACGGGTTGTTCGTGCTCTCCGGGTGCGCCCGCGGTGAAGTCGCGCGGCTCGCGGCGGCCGGTGCTCTCCCGGAGGCGATCGCCGCGGCCCACAGGTGGCGCGCCGCGATCGGCGACGGCTATCGCATCGAGGTATTCGACCACCGCGGTTACGGCGATCACGCATTGCGGGACCGCCTTTTGGACATTGCCGTGCAGACGAAGATCCCGGCGGTTGCGACCAATGACGTCCACTATGTGACACCCGAGGGCGCGGGCACTCACGAGCTCCTGCACGCAATCAAAGACATCGTCCCGTTGTCCCGAACCAGGGCACTCCGCAGCAATTCCGAGTACTTCATGAAGGATGAGCGCGAGATGCAGAACCTCTTCAGCGACGTACCGGAGGCAACCGGCGAATCCCTGCGCATTGCCGACGCCTGCGACTTCGATCTCGATCTCGAGGGCTACCACTTTCCGCAGATGCCGATCCCGCCGGGCCAACACCCAACGGGCATGCTCGCAAAGCGCTGTCTCGAAGGGGCGCACCGGCGGTACGACCGGCTTACCGAGGAGGTCGGCGACCGCCTCCAGCACGAGCTGAGGCTCATCTCCCAAATGGGATGGCCGGCCTATTTCATCCTCGTTGCCGATATCGTCGACCACGTCCGAAAGGTTATGGGGATAAGATGTTCGTGCCGGGGGAGCGCAGCTGGTTCGCTGGTTTGCTACGTGCTCGGCATCTCCGATGTCGACCCTATTCGTTACGACCTGTTGTTCGAGCGCTTCATGAACTCGAGGCGCGATGAGCTTCCCGACATCGATGTCGACGTCGAATCGCACAGGCGCGAAGAGGTCCTCGACTACATAGCAAAGACTTACGGCGCCGAGCAGACCGCGGTCTGCTGCATGGTCGACACTTTCAGGGCGCGCCTTGCAATTCGTGAAGTCGGCAAAGCGCTGGGACTGCCCGTCGAGGAGATCGACCTCGTGGCAAAAGCGTTCCCGCATGTGCGCGCCCGGGACATCCCACGCGCCCTCGAGCAGCTCCCGGAACTGAGAGGATCCAACCTGAAGTCGGGCCAGCTCGACCAGCTCTTCGGATTGTGCCTCGCCATCGATGGATGGCCGCGCCATCTCGCGCTTCATCCTTCGGGCGTGATCCTGTCCTCGGCCGACCTCGCCGATCGCGTGCCGATGGAGTCGTCGTGGCAAGGCTTCACGATGCTCCAGGCCGACAAAGACGACGCCGAAGCACTCGGTCTCGTGAAGCTCGACGTTCTCGGTGTGAGGATGCTGTCTTCGATCGCGCATGCACGCGCCGAGATCGCGCGCACCGAGAACTTGGAGCTGAACCTCGACACACTCCCGCACGAAGACCTGGCCACCTTCAGACTCATCTCGAGCTCCCGCACACTCGGATGCTTTCAGATCGAGTCTCCCGGTCAACGCGAGCTGCTGGCGCGTTTTCAGCCCAATCGCTTCGAGGATCTGATCATCGACATCTCGTTGTTCCGGCCGGGGCCGGTCAAGTCGGACATGGTGTCGCCTTTTCTCGATCGCCGCCATGGATTCGAGCAGGCGCGCTATCCCCATCCGAGCCTCGAGCCGATCCTGGCCGAGACAAACGGCATCATCGTCTATCACGAGCAGGTGATCCGAGTGATCGCCGCGGTGGCGGGCTGCTCACTGGACGACGCCGACTATGTGAGGCGGCACCTCGGTTCCGCCGAGGACGAGGTCCAGGCCGGGCCGGTGGACGCGGCCTCGCCTCGAGGCGGGCTCGGCGCGTGGTTTCGGAGCTCTGCCGTGGCCAACGGCTTTACCGCCTCGGAAGCGGACTCGTTGTGGAAGGAGGTCGTGGCGTTCGCCTCGTTTGGGTTCTGCAAATCCCACGCCGCTGCGTTCGCGCTCCCCACCTATGTGTCGGCGTGGCTGAAGGCGCACTATCCGGTCGAGTTCCTCGCCGGGGTGCTGACCCACGACCCGGGCATGTATCCCCGGAGGCTGATCGTGGCCGACGCCAGGGCGATGGGCATCCCGATCCTTCGGATCGACGTCAATGCCTCCGACATCGTCTACCGGGCCGAGCCGATCCCCCGGGATCGAGTTGAATCCGTCACCCCACCGGCGCCCAAGGGGATCCGGCTCGCGCTCTCGGAGGTGAAAGGGATGTCCGAGGCCGAGATGGACTCGATCGTCTCGGCGCGCCGGGCCGGGCCCTTCTCCTCGATGGAGGATCTGTGGCGGCGCGCCGAGCTGTCACGGCCGGTGTTGACTAATCTCGTCCATATCGGGGCCCTCGACGGCATCAGGGGCCGTCGCAGCAAGCGCGAGCTCCTGTGGCGCGCCACGACGCTTGCCGCCGCCTCGCCCCCGAGTGCCCCCGCCCTGCAGCTGGCGCTCGAGATGGACGAGCCCGACCACGAAGCGCTGGCGGGCCTTCCGCCCTACACGCCGCTCGAGGAAACCGAGGCCGAGCTCGAGGTCACCGGCATCGACGCCAGCCGGCACATCATGGAGCTTTATGAACCGTTGCTCACCGAGCTCGGGTGCGTGCCGGCGGCTCGACTGGGGGCCGAGCGCAACAACTCGGATGTGTGGGTCGCCGGGGTCAAGGTCGCCAGCCAGACGCCGGCGATCCGCTCGGGCCAGAGGATCATCTTCGTCACGCTCGACGATCTCACCGGTCCCGTCGACGTGACCGTGTTCGAGCGCGTCCAGGCGCGCTGTGCGCGCACCGTCTTCCATTCGTGGTTGCTGGTGGTCAAAGGCGTGGTGCGGAAGCGGGGGGGTGCATCGTTGATCCATCCCACCAACCCGCGCAATGTTGGGCTCACCGTGGTGGCCCAGGAGGTATTCGATCTCGCCGAGCTCGCCGCCGACCGGCGCGCCGGGCACTCTCGGGCCACGGCACTCGGGCGCCAGCGCCGCAAACAGGCGGGAGCCATGCAGGCCCCCTCCGGCGACCTGCGCCCTCCGGCGCGGCTGTGGCACTCGAGCGGCGGCAGCGCCGGCTGACGGCTAGATTGAGACGCCCATGACCGGCGCGCCCTCCAACATCCTCCACGTCGACATGGACGCGTTCTACGCATCGGTCGAGGCGATCAAGGACCCTTCTCTGGCCGGAGTCCCGCTGATCGTTGGCGGCCAGGGCGGCCGCGGCGTCGTCACCTCGGCCTCCTACGAGGCGCGCGTCTTCGGGGTGACTTCGGCGATGCCCATGGTCAGAGCGCGCCGCCTCTGTCCCCAAGCGGTATTCGTGCCCAACGACTTTTCCGCCTACACCGAGATGTCGGCCAGGATCGGCGCAGTGTTCAACTCGTTCACCCCCATGGTCCAGCCCCTGTCGTTGGACGAGGCCTTCCTGGACGTGTCGGGTTCGGTCAAGCTCTTCGGCACCCCCGAAGCCATCGGCCGCCGGATCAAGGAGCGCATCGCCGAGCTCGGCTTGACCTGCACCGTCGGAGTCGCTCCGAACAAGTTCCTTGCCAAGGTCGCGTCGACGCGCGCCAAACCCGACGGCCTGCTGGTGATCGAATCCGATGAGGTCGAGGCGTTCCTTCACCCGTTGCCGGTCACCGCACTGTGGGGGGTCGGGGCGCAGACCGGCGAGGCGCTCGAGCGCCTGGGGCTCAGGACCGTCGGCGATCTCGCACGGATTCCACGCCGGACACTCGAGCGCGCCCTGGGTGATGCGCTCGGCGCTCACCTCTACTCGCTGGCCAGGGGCAACGACGACCGTCCAGTCACCCCGGGCGAGGTGGCCAAGTCGGTCGGCTCGGAGGAAACCTTCTCCCATGACCTCGATGACACCGAGGTCGTGTTGCGTGAGATCTTGCGCCTCGCCGACCGCACCGCAGGCAGGCTGCGGGCGAAGGGGTTGTGTGGACGAACCGTGACCCTGAAGGTTCGCTTCTCGAACTTCGTGACGATCACCCGTTCCCGGACGCTGCCGGAGGAGGTCGATGCCACGGCCGACCTCTACGGTGTCGGCAAGACCGCTTACCTGAAGCTCAACCCGGCCAGACCCAGAATCCGGCTGCTCGGAATGAGTGTCTCGGGACTGGCCCCCGGCCCGCCGGCGCGCCAGCTCGACCTGTTGTCGGAACCCACCGGCCGGGCGCGCCGAGAAGCGTCGAAGGCGATCGATTCAGTCCGAAGCCGCTTCGGGGAACATGCCCTCGACCTTGCCTCGCTCCTCGATCCTCCCTGAACCGCACCGCCCGGAGGCGAGTACGCGCCTGAGCGTCTCTATAATCTGCACATAGTGCCTTTGTCTGAGCGTGAAAAGCGGATTCTCGATGACATCGAGAAACAGCTCTATCAAGAGGACCCGGCGTTCGCGCGTGGAGTCAGGCGAAGTGCCCCCCGCATGGACGAGATCAGGCGCACCAAGTGGGGGATCGCCACGTTTCTGGTGGGGTTTGGCTGTTTGATTCTTTTCTTCGTCTCGGGATGGGTCATCGCCGGCGTTGCAGCGTTCGCCTCGATGGTTGCTGGCATCGTGCTCGTCACCGGCGCACTTCGCGAGATTGCAGCGGGCCAGCGGTCTAGCGATCCGGGCCGGCGCGAGCAGGTCGCGCAGTGGCTGGCCGAATGGGAGAAGCGCTTTCGCCAACGCTACAAGGGCAAGCAGTAGCCTCGGGCGTCGCTCCGCCGGTCTAAGAAAAGTTCGCGCTCTCGACATCTGACGTTCGCCGACCTTGTCGCGTCGCGACAGCGCGCGCTACATTGGATGAGACAACGCAGGGCCTCTACTGGGGATGGGGATCGTTGGCTCTGCGAACCGACTTTTACACAACGTTTCTTGAGTGGGAGGTGCGCGTTCTGATGGAGGGGTTCACCGCAGAGCAGGCATCCTGGTTCACCGGCAGCACGGCTCACCAACTTCGCTACTGGGACAGGATCGATCTGGTCAGACCGAGCATTCAGAGAACCGGTGGACGGCCGGGGGTCAGGCGCGTGTACTCGTTCAGGGATCTGGTGGCGCTGAAGATGGTTGGTTCGCTGCTGGACGCCGGGATGAGCTTGCAGCAGGTGCGCCGCGCCTTCACCTATCTCCGCAAGAAAGAGCGGCTCGAGGAGCATCTCTCCGCGGTCAAGCTCATGTCCGACGGAGCAAGCATCTACGCAGTGGGCAATTCCGAAGGGCTCATATACGACGCCCTCAGGGAGGGGCAGATGGCTTTCTTCACCACCATTGATGAACTCGTAAGGAATGCCGACGAGCGCGTCCCGGGATACCTCTACGACCGGGAACGATTCATCGCCGCCCTCAACGAGGTCGAGGCCAACCTGCAGGAGGAAGAAGGCGCCGAGGCCAACCTGCAGGAGGAAGAAGGCGCCGAGGCCAACCTGCAGGAGGAAGAAGGCGCCTCGCAGGAGCCTGTGGATCTGCGCTGGGACGGCGCGGCGGACAGACCGGCCGTGCTCAGGGTCGAAGAGGCAAGGAGCGTTTCGGGCGCCGTTTCCTAGGCCCCCAACCCGGAACGATTCCCGCCCCCGGAGCGCTGGATGGATCGACTTCGCAGTAGTTAGACCCGGCGGTTCAGACCGCCCGGTTGAGCCTCCGCACCGAGAACAACCTCAGTGCCCGGTCCCACCATGACGAGTTGTCCCACAGGCGACTCCGCAGCCGGCGCGCCAGGGTTTTCGCCTCGTGGGCCTCGCCGGGGCCTACGCCCGTGGGTGCATACTCCGCGGCCTCGTAGATCCGGGCGAGCTTCACCGCGTCGGGCTCGGACACCCCGCGGTGGGCAGCGACCCGGCGGGCATAGGCGGGCGCCGACTCCGCACCGAGGCGAGGGCTCGCCAACTCGGCCGCCTCGTCCTCGAACTCCGCAAAGGCGGCCGCGGCGAGTTCGACCGGTCCCGAGGCCCTGCGGTACCTCCGCCTGACCCTCGACTGCTTGAGCACCGGCACCGCGACCAGGAACAGTGCCACGGCCACGACCACGAAGAGGGCGATGCGGGTGAAGGTCTGCTCCCAGCGGAACTCACCCGGCGCGCCGTCGATGGCGGTTTGATCCGGGATCGAGAGCCCCGCCCCGGCCTGCCGGCCCGGCTCGACGCCGCGTGCCAGGGCGTTGGTACCAGGTGTCTGCCCGGACCCACCCGTCAGCCCGGCGATGCCGTCGGTGGGGATCGCGGGCTCGGTGTAGGCGGGCGGCAGTGCCTCTCCGTCGTCCCGGGGGGTCGGCTCGAACGCGACCCAGCCCGAGTCGCGGAAGTAGACCTCCGGCCACGCGTGCGCATCGGTCCCGAGGACGGTGAACTGGCTGGGGTCGCTGGGAGACGGCGATCCGGGCAGGAAGCCGACCGAAACCCTCGTCGAGAAGCCGAGCGTGCGGGCGAGCACGGCGAAAGCGGTCGCGAACTGCTGGCAGTAGCCCTCTCGGGTGCGGGTCAGGAAGCGGGTGAGGTAATCGGACGAGGCCTTGTCTTCGACGTAGAGGCTGTACCTGAACCCCCTGAGCCTGTCCTGGAGCGCGAGCAGCCGGTCTAGCGGTGTGTCCGCGTCCTCGGTCCAATTGGCTGCAATAGCGCGGATGCGCTCCACATCGAGGTCGGGCGGAAGCTGCGAATAGTCCTCGAGTGGATGATCGAAGAATCGCTCGCGTCGAAGCTCCCTGTAGCCGACGTCGGGGACCGACGAGACGACCGAGTAGGTGGTTCCCGGCCCGAGGTTGCCGTAAAGCTGGAGGTAGCCGCTCGCAGGGTCCACCCGGGTCTCGTCGTAGATGTCCTCATCGCTCGGTATCGCCACCGGCTGGGGGGCGGCGGGAAGGAGCTGTCCGCCGAGCGCCTGGATCGTGAAGGTCTGAGCCACCCTCCGGCCCTGGGGAGGGACATCGGCGACCTCCGAAAAGCCCCCGCTGTCGACGTCGGTCCCGTTGAACCGAAGCGGCTGCCATGAGACGCCGTCGAAGTTGGCCAGTGTGATCAGCCGCCAGTAGGACGGCTCGGAGGAGCGCACCGAGAATAACGCGACCGGGTTGCGCGCCACGAGGTTGGGTTTCATCGACACCAGGTGATCGATGACGCCGGTGGTTGCGGCCACACCACCGTCCCCGTCCCCGGAGCCTCCGCTTCCGCTCCGCCACGACATGCCGTCCCCGAACGACGGCAGCAGGACGGGAGAGATCAGGGCGGCCGCCACGCAGGTCGCCCCCATTCCGCGGGCGATACCCCCGGTGATCGACGAGGGGGCCTCTTCCCGCCCGTCGTTCCAGGTCGACACCCACGAGCCCCACGAGCGCAGCAGATGAGAGGACTCGAGCGCCCAATAGGTGAGCAGCGCGCCGAGCCACAGGGCGACGAAGAAGAAGGCGCCGGCTCGGCTGCCGAATATGAGCGCGGCGGCGAACAGGATCATGCAGGGGAGACTGGCCAGCAGCGGCCGGCGCCACACGAACGAGGCGAGCTCCGCAACGGTTGCGGCGCCCCACATCCCCACGACGACCAGGATCATGTATCCGGGGCGCACGGGAACCGGCGCGTAGTCGAGTTGGCTCTGCTGCGCAACCCGCCCGAGCGCGAGCGCAAGTCCCTCGAACGCACGGCCGGTCGGAAGCCCGTACACCACAAAGGGTGACTCGAACACGACGGTGAGGTACCAGAGCAGGGCACCGGCCGAGACCAGCGCAGTGACGGGGGCGCGTATGCCCTTGGTCCTGGCGACGATCAGGATGGCCCACGCCAACGCCATCCCCAACAGCGCGGGGCCGAAGAAGTCGCCTGCGTCGAAGACCCGGTTGAACCCGGCAAGGGTGGCGAGCAACAGCCCGGCCAGCCCTAGACGAGCTCTGGTCTCTGAGCCCACGTTGCTTCACCTCCTCTGTGCTGCTTGCCGGAGGAGATCGAGGTCCAGCCAATCGCCAGCGGCTCGCCGGGCCCGACGACGAGCGTGCGCAGGCCGGACCGGGACAACAGGCGTATGGCTTCCATCGTCGCCTTCTCGCCCTCCCAACGCGCCTTGGTCGGGCCGCTCCCGTACCGGTGGGCCGGGTAGCACACCACCACGACCTGCCTGAACCGACGGCGGGCCCGGGTGCAGACTGCCGCGAGCGAGGCGGAGGGGGTCCCTGTCAGGACCACCAGGGTGCCCTCCGGGCTTCCGCCCGCCTCGAGCGACGCGAGCTTGGCGGGCAGGGGGTCGGGGACGTCGGGGCGGGCGTGCAGCGTGGCGAGCAGGTCGAAGCACCGGTGGAGATTGTCGATCCCCCTCCCCTGCGGGAGCCCCGGGTGGTGCGCACCGACGAGCCTCAAGCTGTAGCCCGAACGGTGGTAGAGGTCCGCGAGGGAGGCGGCGCCCTCCACGGCGCGCTCGAAGCTGTCGTAGGCGCCATCGAAGGAGCCGGCGCGGTCGTCTATCAGGACCGTTGCGCGCGTGTGCCACGGAGTTTCTTCCTGCCGGATCATGTACTTGCGCCGTTTGGCCGTCGACGCCCAGTGGATCTTGCGAAGGTCGTCGCCTTCGACGTATTCCCGCAGGGTGTAGAACTCCTCACCCTGGGCGCCGGTCGGTTGACGAAGCGCCGAGGAGGCGAGGCTGCGCTGCTCGCCCATGTCGCGCGGCAACGCCAGTCGCTCGACCGCGGGGTGCACCAGGAAGCGTGCGGTTCCTGCGGCCTCTGAGCGCACTCCTGCAAGACCGAAGGGGTCCATGAACGACATGTGCAGGGGGCCGACTGCATAGAGGCCCCGGCGCGCCGGCTTGACCTCGTATGACGTCGTCCTGTGCCCGCCCGCCTCGACGCCCTTGAGGGCGAAGCGGGATACCGCCCCCAGTCCCGAAGGCAGTCGATCTTCGAACAGCATGAGCGGCGCCGGCCCCCTCCCGCGGTTGACCAGCGTCAGCGTCACCGAGACCGGCTGGCCCGGGCGGGCGCGTTCGGGAGTGACCGAGCGCTCGACGCCGATGTCATGACGCCCCAGGCGAACGACTCCGACCGCAATCGCGACCAGGACGGCGAGCCCGAAGCCGACCTGCTCGAGGGGAGTCGCGCCGAACAGGCGCCCCACGACGACGAGGACGACTCCGGAGGCAGCTACGAGCCAGCCGCGGGTAGTGGGCACGTCCGAGGGCTAGGCCTGTTGGCGCGTGGGGATCGGCACGCTGCCGACCAGACCTTCGAGCACGTCCTCGGCGCCACCGCCCCGCATCTGGGCCTCTGGAGCCAGCAGCACTCGGTGGGCGAGAACAGGGATCGTGAGATCTTTGATGTCGTCGGGCGCCACGTAATCGCGGCCCCGGCTGGCGGCGAGGGCGCGAGATGCTTTGAGCAGGTAAAGCGAAGCGCGCGGGCTGGCCCCGAGATAGACGTCGGGATGGTCGCGCGTGGATTCGGTGAGATCGACGATGTAGCGCTTGAGGGTCGAGGCGACGTGGGTTTCGCGCGCCGTCGCAATCATCCCGACGACCTCCTGGGCATCGGTGACGGGCTCGAGCTCTTCCAACGGCGCATGGCTGCCGTGCCTATCGAGCATCTCGAGCTCGGCGCTGCGGCTCGGATAGCCCATCGACAGGCGCATCATGAAGCGGTCGAGCTGTGATTCCGGGAGCGGGTAGGTCCCCTCGTGCTCGATGGGGTTCTGGGTTGCGATGACCATGAAGGGTTCTCGCAACCTGAAGGTGGTGGTGTCGACGGTGACCTGACGTTCCTCCATCGACTCGAGCAGCGCGGATTGGGTCTTCGGGGAGGCGCGGTTGATCTCGTCACCCAGGCAGATGTTCGCGAAGACGGCGCCGGGTTTGAACTCGAACTTCTCCCCGGCCGCGTCCCAGATGTTGACTCCGGTGATGTCGGTGGGCAGAAGGTCCGGTGTGAACTGGATCCGGCGCCAGGTGCAGTTGATGGACTTGGCAAGCGACTTCGCCAGCATCGTCTTCCCGACGCCCGGAACGTCTTCGAGCAGCAGGTGGCCTTCGCCGATGAGAGCCACCAGAGCCAGCCTCACCGCTTCCCCTTTGCCCTGGACCGCGCGTTCGACGTTGGTGACGATGCGTTCGAATGAAGCCTGGAACCCGTCGATATCGCGCCCTGACGAGGCTGTCACTTGAGGCTGTCCCTCCCTGGGATCGGTGTCATCAGGTTAGCAGCGCCCCGCTCTTTGCCTTGACCGGGCTCCTTCGGTGCCGCGAGCGGCGACGGAGGTAGGCTCGTGCGGCCAAGAGAGAGCGACCGATCGACTATGCGAGGAGGACGGGTGGCAGGTTGGGGCGACGATCCGGAGCTCGAGCGCCTGCGCGGCTTGATTGCCGACGGGTGGGAGGTGGTCGAGGTCACCGAGGATGCCAACGCGCCCGGAGGGCCGGCCGACAAGGTCACCCTGAGCAAGGGCGGGGAGTCGACCACGTGCAGCTCGGACCACCTAGCGTTTCATCGCTACGTGCAGGGCCTGGGGGATCCCGACCTCTGATCCACGCGCGCCAGCGCGTTGGTTGCTCCTTCACATCCTGCCGGCCGGTGGCCGGGCCCGTCGGTGCAGCGAAGACCATCTCAGCCGGGGGCTTCGCACTGGGGTGGGCGGGGCGCCAATCCGGGTGGGCGGGGGCAATACCGGGTGGGCGGGCGCGGGACCCGGGTCGGAATTGCCGGGTTGTCCCAGGGCCGTTTATATACTTCGTCCACGTGGGAAGAGCGCTGGTGCTCAACGTGTCTTACCAGCCGCTGTGCGTGGTTCCGGTGCGGCGGGCATTGGTGCTCGCCCTCAAGGGCAAGGCCGAGGTCCTTCACTCCAACGGTCAGGTGTTCCACTCCGAGTCGATCGAGATGTCCGCGCCGAGCGTGGTCCGGCTCAACTACTTCGTGAAGGTTCCCTACCGGGCGCGCTCTTCGCTCTCCCGCCGGGCGGTGTTCGTCAGGGATGAGTTCACCTGCCAGTACTGCGGCCGGACGGCAGAGAACGTCGATCACGTGATCCCCAAGAGCCGTGGCGGAGGGCAGTCCTGGGACAATGTCGTCGCCGCCTGCAGGTCCTGCAATGCGCGCAAGGAGAACCGCAGCCCGGCCGACGTCGGCCTTCGGTTGCGCCGGGCGCCGCGTCCTCCGCACGAAAGCGTGTGGATCATCGTCGCCGTGGACAGAGTCGACCCCTGCTGGGAGCAGTACCTCGGCGCGCCGCACGATCGCGCGCCCCAGCCCGCCTGACCCACTCAGCCCTCGCTGAGATCCGGGCGCCCCGGCCGGCACACGCTCCCGGCCCCGCAGAGGCCCCATCTCACGCGACCGGAGGAAATGTCCTTTCCATCCCCACCGATGACCGCGCGAGCTAAATCACACTGTGGTAATTATCCGAATAACAAGTTGGTAATTAGAGGGTCATCGGTTGACTTGTGGATCGTAGGGGGTCTACGGTGGTGCCAAGTGGTGCGAAATGGAGGGAAGTGGTGGCATCGGGAAGGAAACAGCCGAATTCCCGAAGCTCCCTCCCTCTGACCCCGTTGAAGCAGGAGAGCCTTGTCATTTACCGGCGAATTCCGTCACACCGTCGACACCAAAGGACGGTTGATCGTCCCGTCGCGCATAAGGGACGAGCTAGAGGAGGGCCAGGTGGTCCTGACGAAATACTTCAACGGCTGCATTGCCATGTGGTCCCGACGCGGCTGGGAGGACCTCGAGAGAAGCCTGCTCCTGCTCGGCCGGAGCAAGCAGGACGCGCGCGCCGTGGTGCGTTTGGTAGCGGCGAGCGCGCATCAGGACGAGGTCGATCGCCAGGGACGCATCACGCTCCCCGGAAATCTGCGCGCCTATGCGGGGATCGACCGGGGGGTCGTCGTGACGGGTGCCCTCGATCACGGAGAGGTGTGGAGCCCCGGCGGGTGGGAGGCCGAGCAGGAGAAGGTCGAAGAGGGCCGGCTCGACGAGCTGGCTCAGGAGCTCAACTTCTGATGGGCGACCTCCGGCTTCGGGCGCGCCGCCCCGAGCGCGACCCCATGGCGAGGCCCGGCACGCGCCTCGAAGCCCTCCGTGCCGCGGCGGGGACCGGCGCACCCATGCGGAGCAGCGCCCTGGTTCGCGAGATGGGGCGGAGCATCGCTCTGTTGGCCTTCGCCGGGTTGTCCGTCGGTGGCGGCCTGAGCATGGTCGTGGTCGCCCTCCACGCACTGGGGCGTTAGCCATGGAGGCAGTGTGGAACACAGACCCGTCCTCGCCGGCGCCACCGTCGAGCTCCTCGCTCCTGCACTGGAAGACGGGGGAGTTTTCGTCGACGCGACACTCGGGCGCGCCGGACACGCTGTCGCCGTCCTCAGCCGCGCCCCCCGGGCCTCGCTCGTGGGCATCGACCGGGACCCGGACGCGTTGGAGGAATCCGAGCAGGCTCTCGCCCCGTTCGGTGACCGTGTCACCCTCGTCCGCGGGCGGTTCGCGGAGCTCGCGTCCCTACTGGAACGACTCGGGGCTGCGCCGGTTCGTGGAGTCCTATTCGACCTTGGTGTTTCTTCCCCCCAGCTGGATGACCCCGGGAGGGGTTTCAGCTTCCGAAGCGACGGGCCCTTGGACATGCGGATGGATCCCGCCCAGCCCGCGTCCGCCGAGGATGTCGTGAACCGGTACTCCGAGGGTGATCTCGCGCGGGTGATCGGTCGCCTCGGCGAAGAGCGCTTCGCGCGCCGGATCGCCAAGGCGATTGTCCAGGCGCGCCCGGTCGGGGGCACATCCGCCCTGGCGGCGCTGATCAAAGACGCCATTCCCGCAGCCACCAGGCGGACCGGGGGCCACCCGGCGCGCCGCACCTTTCAAGCTCTTCGCCTCGAGGTCAATCGCGAGATCGACGAGCTCGCCGCGGCTCTTCCCCAGGCGATTGATGTTCTCGAGCCGGGTGGCCGCGTCGTCGCGATCTCCTACCACTCGCTGGAGGATCGCCTGGTCAAACGCCGGTTCGTCGAGGAGTCAAGGGGCTGCACCTGCCCTCCGGACTTTCCGGTGTGCACCTGCGGAGCCGAGGCCCGGGTGAGGATTCTGGTCAAGCGCCCGGTTCGCCCTCCCGAACTGGAGCAGGCGGACAATCCGCGATCGGCCTCGGCCAAGCTGCGAGCGGCGGAGCGCCTCGCCACGGGGGTGAGCCATGGCCCGAGCTGAGCGGCGCATCGAGCAGGCCAGGCCACGGCTGGCGCCGGGCCTCGAGGTCGTTCGCCGGCGCTCCAGAGGGCTCATTCGCAGGAGCCCGGCGCGCCGCCTGGCACCGGCCGCGATACTCGGCGCCATTGGGGTCGTGGCCGTGATCTTCGCGATCCTGCTCGAGCAGGTGGTGCTTGCCCAGTCGGCGTTCGAGCTGTCACGGCTCCGGTCGGATCTCGCGACGGTCCAGGCCCGGCACGAACGGGCGATGTTCGAAGCCTCCCAACTCGAGAGCCCCGAGCGCATCGAACGCTATGCCCGGGACGAGCTCGGGATGATCGAGCCACCCCTGTCGGAGTACCTGATCGCCGAGGTGAAGGTGCCGAGATCTCCGGGTCTCGCTCAATCGGTCCGGAGAAGCTCGTTGTCCGGCTCTCCCGCAGCGGCGATCGGCGCCGCCGCGGGGACGCACCAGGCGAGCTCGTCCGGCCCATAGTGTCGCCCCCGCGGCGACGCTCCCGCTCTCCAGGCCGTCTGATTGCGCTCTTTTTGCTTCTGTCGTTGACCTATGTCGCAATGGCCGGCCGTCTGGTCGTCCTGCAGGTTGTGGAAGGGCCCGCCTACGCCCGCCTGGCCGCCGACCAGAGAGAGCGGGTGATCGAGTTCGCGGCGCGCCGCGGTGCGATCCTGGATCGGGACGGCCAGGCGCTGGCGGTGTCGGTCGACATGAAGACGATCTACGCCGACCCATACTTCGTCGAGGGCGCGCGGCGGACTGCGGCCCGGCTTGCACCGGTGTTGGGCGACCGTGCCGACGCCGGTGAGCTCGCGGCCAAGCTCACCGAGGAGGCGCGTTACGTCTACCTCGCGCGCCAGATACCCGCCGAGGTCGCGGACAGGGTCGAAGCGTTGAATCTGCCCGGCATCTATTCCGAGACCGAGCCCAAGCGCTTCTATCCGGGAGGAAGGGTCGCATCGCACGTCATCGGTTTCGTCGACGTCGACGGCAAAGGTCTCGCCGGAGTCGAGCTCCAGTATCAGCAGGTCCTCGAAGGGCGCCCAGGACGGATGACCATCGAGCAGGATCCCCAGGGACGCCCGCTGCCGCAGGCGGACTCCTCCTACCAGGAACCCCGGCAGGGACGGGAGCTGTTCCTGACCATCGACAAGGAGCTCCAGTACTTCACCGAGGCCACGCTCGCCGAGGCAGCGAAGGCCTACGACGCAAGTGGCGGCAGCGCGGTGGTCATGCGGCCGTCGAGCGGCGAGATCCTCGCAATGGCAAACGTTCCCGACTTCGACCCCAACGACGCCGGTGGTTACGCGGAGAGCGCCCACCGAAACCGCGCCGTCACCGACCTCTACGAGCCCGGCTCGGCGTTCAAGGCGGTCACGGTCTCGGCGGCGCTCGACGCGGGAACCGTCACGCCGCGTCGCAAATTCCTCGTGCCGGCCTCGTGGCCCTACGCCGGAGAGGTCTTCAACGACTCGCACGTTCACCCGACCGAGCGGATGAGGGTCATCGACATCATCACCGAGTCGTCCAACGTCGGGACCATCAAGATCGGGCTCGAGTTCGACGACGGGGTGTTCCGGCGCTACGTACGCGATTTCGGGTTCGGATCGCCGACCGGATTGGACTTCCCCGCCGAGCAGCCGGGCTTGGTACCGGATTCGGAGAGCTGGACCGGTTCGACTGAGGCGACTGTGCCGATTGGACAGGGGATAGCGGTCACGCCGATGCAGATGGCCAGCGCCTACTCGACAATCGCAAACGAAGGAGTATGGGTCGAGCCCAAGCTGCTGCTGTCGACGGTGGACTCCGCCGGCCGCATCTCATCCTCCCCGCCTGCGTCGCGGCGGGTGATCTCAGAGGGAGCAATCGACGATGCCACGAAGATGCTCACCCGCGTGGTCGACATGGGCACCGGCGTCGCCGCCCAGATCCAGGGATACGACGTTGCCGGCAAGACCGGGACGGCCCAGAAACCGCTGCCCACCGGAGGCTACGGCAACTCATACGTCGGCTCCTTCGCGGGCTTCGCCCCGGCGCGAGACCCGGAGATCGCGGTCGTTGTGATGCTCGACGAGCCCACCCCCATCTGGGGAGGTCTGACCGCGGCCCCCACCTTCAGGACCATCGCGGAGTTTGCCTTGAGTCACCTGCGCGTTGCGCCGACGCGGAGCGCGACGGGCAACAACCTGCAGCCGCCGCCGGATCCGTCGATCCGCGACTGAGTGTGTCGTCGGGCACCCGACCGGCGCAATCTTCGGTTCAGGCGCTGCTTGCCCGTAGTGTTCGGACTGTGAACGGCGTAAAGATCCCGAAGACGCTGGCGATGCTCGGGCGCGGTGCGGGCGATCTGTTCACTCGCATCGAGGGCGACCCCGCCACCGTCGTCGAGGGCGTCTCCTACAACTCCCGTGCAGTCCACCCGGGAGATCTGTTCTTCTGCGTGCCCGGCGCCCGAAGCGACGGCCACCTCTACGCTCCCGAGGCGCTGTCGAAGGGAGCGGTCGCTCTGTGCGTCGAGCACCGTGTCGACGTGGGGCCGGCCGCGCCCGCCGCGCAGCTCATCGTTCGAGACGTTCGACGTGCCATGGGGCGGATCGCGGGGTGTTTCTGGGACGAACCCGCATCCGACCTCGCGTTGTTCGGGATCACCGGAACGAACGGCAAGACCACCACCGCCTACCTGTTGGATGCGATCCTGGAGGCCGAAGGGCGCCCCACCGGGCTCATCGGGACCATCGAGACCCGCATCCGCGGCCGGCGGCGGCCCGGTGTGCGCACCACTCCGGAATCGGTCGACCTCCAGGCGCTGCTGGCCGAGATGCGCGCCGAGGGCGTGGACTCGGTCGTGATGGAGGTGACCTCGCACGCCCTGGCCCTGCACCGGGCCGAGGGCCTGCACTTCGCCTCGGCCGTCTTCACCAACCTGACCCAGGATCACCTCGACTTCCACCGCGGAATGGAGGACTACTTCGAGGCGAAGAGATCGCTGTTCGTCCCCGAGCGCGCCGACATCGGAGCCGTCAATGTCGACGACCCGTACGGGCGCAGGATCGCGGAGTCCGCACCGATACCGTGCATTACCTTCGGATCATCCGCCGAAGCCGACGTCCGGCCGGCCGGCGTGAGGCTGACGCCCCGGGGCAACCGCTTCACCCTGATCGCCTCGGGGAAGGCGCCGGAGCACGGGGAGGTCGCCGTCCGGTCTCCGCTCCTCGGCGCATTCAACGTGTGGAACGCGTTGGCGGCGGCCGCGGGCGCCCTCGGCGGGGGCATCGGCCTCGATTCCGTGGGCGAGGGCATCGCCGCCCTCGCCTGCGTCCCCGGGCGTTTCGAGGGCATCGCGGAGGGACAGCCCTTCGCCGTGGTGGTGGATTACGCACACACGCCGGATTCGCTCGACAACGTCCTGCGCGCCGCCCGAAGGCTCGCCGAGGCCGGCTCGCCTGCCCGGGTGATGTGCGTGTTCGGGTGCGGCGGCGATCGGGACCGGGCCAAGCGTCCCTTGATGGGTGAGGTGGCGGCGCGTCTGGCCGACGTGGTGGTGGTCACCTCGGACAACCCCCGCAGTGAGAGCCCGCAGGCGATCATCGGCGCCATTCTCGAAGGGGTCGGCACGGTACGCGCCGAGGGCCCGGATGCGACCATCCCCGACCGCGCCGAGGCAATCCGGCATGCTCTCGGCGAGGCCCGCCCCGGCGATGTCGTGGTCGTCGCAGGCAAAGGACACGAAACCGGCCAGGAGTTCGCCAATCACACCGTTCCGTTCGACGACAGAGACGTGGCGCGCGCCGCCCTTCGCGACTTGGCGCCGGCGGGATGGTGACTGTGGGCTCTCCTCAAACGCCGTCCCCCGGGGTTGAGATCAAGTGACCAACATCATGTTCGCCGGTGTGATCGGGCTGGTGTTCTCTCTGTTGGGAACCCCCCTTGCGGTCCGGCTCTTCAGAAAGCGCGGTTGGGGCCAGCTCATCCGGGAGGAGGGCCCCAAGGCCCACTACGAAAAGAGAGGCACACCGACGATGGGGGGCCTGGTCATCCTGGTGGCGACCATAGCCGGCTACCTGTTGGGCCACATCGGTAGATCCGATATCTCTCCGCTGACCGACAGCGGCGTCTTGGCGATCGGCACGATCATCGCTCTCGGCGCGCTCGGCTTCGTCGACGACTTCATCAAGATCCACAAGTCGCGCTCTCTTGGACTGCACACGCGCGCCAAGTTCGTGGGGCAGTTGGTGATTGCGGCCCTCTTCGGGGTTCTGGCGGTTCACGTTATCGGGATCGGGACCGACCTGTCGTTCTTTCGCTCGACAAAGCTGGATCTCGGAATTGCGTTCTACCTGTGGGTCTTCGTGATGATCACCGCGGCGTCCAACGGAGTAAACCTGACCGACGGGCTCGATGGCCTTGCGGTCGGCTCGGCGGCGCAGATCTTCGGCGCTTTTGTCGTGATCGGTTTCTGGCAGTTCCGTCACGAGTTCTTCTACGACCTCCGGGCAGCGGGCTCCGACCCCTTCGACGTCGCCATCGTAGCGGCCGCCATGTTCGGTGCCTGTGCCGGCTT
>Ga0136620_10000492_pt1 | contig 17918 bp, 22 predicted proteins | sample AntDrymUQ4162106_2_FD_104806 | JGI IMG/M metagenome (GOLD analysis project Ga0136620, IMG submission 104806) | Polar desert sand microbial communities from Dry Valleys, Antarctica - metaG UQ416 (21.06) | ecosystem: Environmental > Terrestrial > Soil > Desert | place: Antarctica: Dry Valley... | reverse complement strand
GAGGTTTGGAAGCTCCCCTTCTCCCTCGGCGTCCTCATCCTGCTTCGCGTCATCCGCTTCGAGCCCGTAGACGCCGCGCCAACCCGGCTCGAGCGTGACCTTGCCGCGGGTCCGGAACCGCTCCTCCTCCACCTCGGTCACGATCGTCGTGCGGGCGAAGCGCGCCGGCGGATGAAAGACCGCGAGGAAACGCTTGGCGACGAGGTCGAAGACCCGGCGCTCGTCCGGCGTGAAGCTCGCGACGTCGTGCGGGACGTCCGTCGGGATGATCGCGTGATGGTCGTCGACCCGGGCGTCGTTGACGACACGCCCGAGCGGCAACTGCTGGAGGCCGAGAACGTAGCGCGCGCCGGCCGCATAGTCGTCGATGGACACAAGCGTCTCGGCAGTCGGCTTCAGCTGCGGGACGAGATCGCCGGAGAGGTAGCGCGAGTTCGTTCGCGGATAGGTCAGCGCCTTCTTGCCCTCGTAGAGCGACTGGGCCGCGCTCAGCGTCCGGCGCGCCGAGAATCCGTACCGTCGGTTCGCATCCCGCTGGAGCGAGGTGAGGTCGTAGAGGAGCGGTGCGCGCTCGGAGTGCTCCTTACGCTCGACCGACTCGACCCGGCCTGCCTTGCCCTTGACCTTCGCGACGATCTCGTCGGCTCGCTTCCCGTCCTTCAGACGGGTTTCCTCGCCCTCGAACCAGAGGCCGTTGTAGCGAGGATCGAACGTCGCGTGAACGAGCCAGTACGGCTCGGGCACGAACGCCTGGATCTCACGCTCCCGCCGAACGATCATCGCCAGGGTCGGCGTCTGAACCCGACCGAGCGAGACGACTCCGGCGCTCCAGCCGCGGCGCGTCGTCGCCGCGCGGGTGGCGTTCATGCCGACGAGCCAGTCCGCCTCCGAGCGCGAGCGGGCGGCGTCGCGAAGCGGCTCGAGCTGACCCGCAGGGCGTAGACGCTCGAAGCCATCGCGGATCGCCTGCTTGGTCATGGAGTTGATCCAGAGGCGGTCGACTGGCTTGTCTGTCTCGGCGGTCTCGTAGATGTGCGTGAAGATCAGCTCGCCTTCGCGCCCGGCGTCGCAGGCGTTGACGACTCGCTCGACGTCCTTGCGCGCCAGCAGCTTGTGGATCAGCTTCAGCTGCGTCGCGGATTTCTTGTCGCGAGGCCGCACGCGGAACTCGGCCGGAATGATCGGCAGGTTGTCGAGCTTCCAGGACTTCCAGGCAGGGTCGTAGTCCTCGGGGTCGGAGAGCTCGAGGAGGTGCCCCACCGCAAACGACACCACGTAGTCGTCGGACTCGTAGAAGTTCTTGTGCTCGTCGAACGATCCCGGCAGCGCGCCGACGATATCCCGTGCAACGGAGGGTTTTTCGGCGATGACCAGCGTCTTCATCGCGCCGCAGCGTAGCGGAGGGTGTCGACGCGACTTTGCTCCGAGGAGGGATACTCCCCGACCGTGAAATCACGCATGTACCAGTTCATAGGGATCATCTCCGGCGGCCCGATGCGGCGTTTGTTCCGATTTCGCAGCAAGGGTGAGGAACACCTTCCACGCGAGGGCGGCTTCGTCCTCTCTGCCAACCACCACTCGAACATCGACCCCTGGCCGCTCGGTCTCCCGCTGTATCCCGACCGCCAGCTCCGATTCATGGCGAAGTCGGAGATGTACAGCTTTCCCTTCAAGCCGATCCTGAAGGCGGTCGGCGCTTTTCCCGTTCGGCGCGGGATGGGAGACGAGGAGGCGATGCGGAAAGCGGTCGATCTCGCGAAGGCGGGCGAGGTCGTCGCCATCTTCCCCGAGGGAACTCGCCGGAACAAGGGCGTCGTCAAGAAACACAAGGCTCGCCCCCGGTCGGGTGCGGCGCGCGTCGCCCTTCAAGCGGGCGTGCCATTGGTTCCGGCTGCGATCGGCGGGACGGAGAGCCTGATGAAGCTCGGACCGCTGCGCGTGGCATACGGGCGCCCGATCGACGTCTCGGACTTGGACGTTGAGGACATTCGTACGAGCTCGAAGATCGCGACCGAGCGGCTGATGGAGGCGATTCACGAGCTCGAAAAGACCTTGTAAGTTGAAACAGAAGCCCCTGCTGGTCGTGGATGGGGACTCGCTCGCGCACCGCGCCTACCACGCGCTCCCGAAGTCGATCGCCCGGAACGCCGTCGTTGGCTTCACGAACATGCTCACCCGGCTGTGGGAGCTGGAGGAGCCGCGGACGGTCTTCGTCGGCTGGGACACGCTCACGGCGCCCACCTATCGCCACGAAGCGTTCGGGCCGTACCAGTCCGGGCGCGTGTTCGAGGACTCCCTCCTCGAGCAGCTCGACATGCTCCCCCAGCTCGTCGAGGCGCTGGGGTTCGCGTACGCGAAGGCTGCGGGGTACGAGGCCGACGACTTCCTCGCCGCGGCCGTCAGGTACGAGGAGAACCGCGGCGGGACCTGCGTTGTCGTCACCTCCGACCGCGACCTCTTCCAGCTTGCAAGCGAGCGGACGGCGATCCTCATGCCGGTGCGCGGTGTCTCCGAGCTGGCGCGGGTCGGGCCGGAGGAGGTCCGCGAGCGCTACGGCGTCGAGCCCGGGCAGGTGCCGGATTTCATCGCGCTTCGAGGCGACCCGTCCGACCGGCTTCCCGGGGCACCCGGCGTGGGGCCGAAGACGGCCGCCTCGCTCCTGAATCAGTACGGCTCGCTGGAGGCCGCTCTCGACGCCGGCAGGTTTCCGAAGCTGCAGGAGGAGCTCGAGCTGTACCGGCGAATTGCAACACTCGACGCCTCCGCCCCCCTCCCTCCCCTAAAGGACAAGTCCCCCTCCTGGGTGGAGGCGTCTTCTCTCGTTCGAAGCTGGGGGTTGAACCAGCTCGCAGACCGCCTCGCCCCTCGTGCTCCCGGTTGATGGAGCTCGTCAGTCATCCAAGCCTCGCCCGGATGCATCCCACCGGGGATCACCCAGAGTGCGGTGAGAGGCTCCAAGCGCTCCTGGAGGTTTTTGCGGCTGGCCCCGAGCCGACTCCGGCCAGCCTCGAGGACATCGAGCGATGCCACTCGCCGGGGCTGGTAGAGCTCGTCCGTTCGGCTGTCGAGCCGAGGTGGATCGACAACGACACCGTCGTGTCCGAGTCCAGCTACGAGGCAGCATTGCTCGCGGCGGGCGCTGCGATCGAGGCCGTGCGTGTCGGAGGGTTCGCCCTCGTGCGGCCCCCGGGCCATCACGCCACCCCTGACCGGGCGATGGGGTTCTGCCTCTTCAACAACGTTGCCGTCGCTGCCCGGTTCGCGCAGAGAGCGCTCGGGATGGGACGAGTCGCGATCCTCGACTGGGACGTCCACCACGGCAATGGAACGCAGGACATCTTTCGGGGGGACCCGACCGTCCTCTACGTCTCGATCCACCAGTGGCCGTTCTATCCCGGCACCGGCGGCCCCGACGAGCAGGGGGAAACGCTCTTGAACATTCCGCTGCCGGCCGGCTCTACGGATGAGGATTATCTGGAGGCGTTCGACCAGCGCGTGGAGCCCGCGGTCCGACGCTTCGATCCGGAGCTCTTGCTGGTCTCGGCCGGGTTCGACGCGCACGAGGACGACCCGCTCGCCCAGATGCTCGTCACCGAGGGGGGCTTCAGGGAGCTCGCAAGGCACTCCTCGGCCCTGGCGCCCCGCATGGGAGCAGTCTTGGAAGGCGGCTACAACCTCGCCACCTTGCCGGCCCTCGTCCGGTCTGCGCTAGAGGGGTTCTCCGCGCCTGCGCCCGGGTAAGCAAACGGCCGGCTGCTCGGGCCGGCCGTCTGAAGTGAGGAGGAAGAGCCACCGCCCTCACCGTGAGGAGAGAGAAGCTTGTGCTCAGTATCGGGCGCCGGGTCGTAATCGTCGTCGCCCCGACCAGGCGAACCGACTCACCCAAACTGGGTGATCAGGCGCGAGCCGCTGCGAGCGTTTCCAGAGCCTCGCGGCGGGACGACAGGTTCAGCTTGCGAAGCAGGCTCTTGACGTGGGAGCGCACGGTGTGCTCCGAGATGCACTTTCGCCGCTAGCCAAATCAATTAGTCGTCCTGCTCGCCCGTCTCGTCCCGGTCGTTCGGCCCGTCGTCGTCCGCCTCCTGGCCGATGACCTTGAAGTTCTCGTCCAGCTCGACTTCGACTTGCTTCCCGTTCGCCAGCTTGACCTCGACGCCGTAACCGGCACCGCTGTCGCCAATCTCCGTCTCGGTGACCCGTCCGCCTCCGGTGTGCGCCAGGGCAGCCGAGGTCGCCCGCTCGAGTGCCCGGCCGCTCAGCGGCTCGTCGTTGTCGCCAACGCCACCTGCGACTGCGATGCCTCCTGTCGCGGCCAGGGCCACCACCGTGACGGCTGCGACTGCGATCTTCTTGCGTGTCATCTCCAACCTCCTGCTTCGGGTATCGATGGGATCACGGTAGGTCGGGCCGATGAGACGACCGTGAGACGCTTGACCAAAATAGAAAACCCCCGTTGTGCGGGGGTTTTCCGTAGCAGGCCTGTAAGCCGGATTCTGTCGTGGATGACCATCTCTCTAGGCCGTCGGTCTCCCGACGGCTCGAGCGGCGCACCCGGCTCCTCGGCGGGCCGCCTCGACGGAGCCTGCTTCGCCTTGCACCGGACGGGGTTTGGCTAGCCGCCACGTCACCGCGGCGCTGGTGGGCTCTTACCCCACCTTTTCACCCTTACCAACTAGCGTCTCCGGAGAGTCTTTCGCTGTTGGCGGTCTCCTTTCTGTGCCACTTTCCGTCGGCTTTCGCCGCCTGGGTTTTCCCCAGCGTCCTGCCCTTCGGTGTCCGGACTTTCCTCGGACCGGCCTCCGCCGGCCCGCGATCATCCAGCCTGCAAGTCCGATTGTAGCCCGACTTTCGCGACGGATTCCCCTCGCAGACTCAGACCGCACTGAGGGCACTCCACCTCGCCGCCCCGAATCAGGACGAACTCGCCGCAGACGAGGCACTCGAGGCTCGCGCCGCGCGCGAGCGCGACGAGCTCCTGTTCGAGCGTCCGGTTGAGCGGGGCAACCGAGGCCGTCACAGCCGCCGGAACACCCCCACGACTCGCCCAAGAATCTGTACGTGCGCCGCGTAGATCGGCTCGAGCGCGTCATTCTCCGGTTGAAGCCTTATGCGTCCGTCCTCACGGAAGAAGCGCTTGACGGTCGCCTCGTCGGCCCACTCGTCGTCACCTGCGAGCGCCACGACGATCTCTCCGTCGCGGGCGTCCTGCCGGCGCTCGACCACGACGATGTCGCCGTCGAGAATCCCCGCGTCGATCATCGAGTCACCTTTCACGCGTAGGAGGAACTCCTCCCCGCCCCGCGACAGCGTGTCGGGCACGGCGAGGTGCTCCTCGACGTTCTCCTCGGCGAGCAGAGGCCCGCCGGCTGCGATCTGACCCAGAAGCGGGAGACGTCGGACCCCTGGCTCCGCAACCGCCGCCTCGCGTTGGCGATCCATCAGCTCGATCGCTCGAGGCTTCGTCGGATCGCGACGCAAGACACCGGCCCGCTCGAGCTGGGCGAGGTGGGCGTGAACGGTGGAGGGCGACCGCAACCCGACCGCTTCGCCGATCTCGCGAACCGTCGGGGGGTAGCCGTGCTGCTCCGCGTACTCGTGCAGGAACTCGACGATCGCGCGCTGCCGGTCGGTCACAGTCTGGCCTCCTTGTGCGAACATGCGTTCGATCACGGTAGCGAGACTCCCGGACGGCGTCAAGAGAGAGAAAGGCCCCGGCGGGGCCTTATGCGCTGGAGAGGACTTGAACCTCCACGGGCCGCAAAGCCCACAAGGCCCTCAACCTTGCGCGTCTACCAATTCCGCCACCAGCGCGCGGCCGCAGTGTAGCCGGAGTGATTTCGCTATTCGAGGATGCGGAAGAGCAGGACCGTGTTGATCGTGAAGACCGTCGCGACGACGATCGTGACGCGCGTCAGGTTCCGCTCGACGATGTGCGTTCCACCCTGAGAGGTGGGCACGAACCCCATCCCGCCCAGTCCCGCTTCCCGGCCGGAGTGCAGCAGCACGAGCACGATCAGCGCGATCGAGACGATGAAGTGGAAGAAGACGAGGCCGACCTGGGTGAACGCCACGAGCAGCACGGGCGCCGAGGATACCAGTGTCTATCGAGAGCCCAGATTCCGGATCTCGGCGATGAGCTCGGTGGCGATTCGATCCTTCGTCACGTACGCGGCTGCGCCGGCCTTTCGAGCTCTGTCCACGTCGCCCGGCATTGTGCCGCCGGTGAGAATGAGGATGCAGGCATGAGGATCGCGCTCCCGGATCATGCCCGTGGCCTCGATTCCGTCCATCACCGGCATGCTCACGTCGAGGACGATGACGTCTGGATCCAGCTCCCCGAAGAGAGCGACGGCCGCACGGCCGTCCCGTGCCGTCCCGACGATGTCGATGTCCGCCTCCGTGGCAAGCATCGCCTGGACCATGTTGACGAACAGTGGCTCGTCGTCCGCAATCAGGACTCGGATGGTTTGGGTTTGCGCGAAGGCTTGGGCAGCTTCCATGAAGATTTGGACTGATTTTAACAAGTTAGTCTCTCAGTTGTGAAGGATATTGACGCTCGTGAGCAGATCCACAAACTGCTCGTGACGGGCGACAACCGACCTGAAGCAGGGAGTCGCCCCGGAGAAAGTCCGTCCGAGCTACGAGCAGGCGCTCGAACTCGCGCGCGCGGCCGGCCTCGAGGAGACCGTCAGGCCGCTGGTGGAGCGTCGGCTCGCCGACCTCTTGCGGCTCGCTCCAGGATCTCCTCCACCCGATCAGCCTGCCGCCTGAGGTCGTGGGCGGCCGCGGCCGAGCGAGCGGCCTCATTCGGGCAAGGGAGCAAGGACGCAACCCGCAAGCCGCGCGCGATGTCGTCCACGTCGGTCGGGTCTATGAGCGTGCCGGCCTCGGCCGGGACGAACTCTGGCGGGCCTCCGATCCTCGTCGCCACCACCGACCGGCCAACGGCCATGGCCTCGAGCAACGCCAACCCGAAGGGCTCGACGAGGCTCGGCTGACAGAGCACGTGCGAAGCGGCCAGGCGGCCCGGGATCTCCCCGTGTGCGAGCCGCCCCACGAGCAACACCCCGGGGCGCCCCTCCAGTGCCGGCCGCAAAGGCCCATCACCGACGAACGTCAGCGTGCCCGAGCCCACCCGCGCAAAGGCATCGGCGAGGCGCACCACGTTCTTTCGCTCGATCAATGACCCGATGCAGAGAAACGACGTCGGATCAGCGGGCGCCGGGGCGAGGGGGAACAGGTCGAGGTCGACCCCGCAGCTGACGACCTCCACCTTCCCGCGGGCCTCCGGCACCTTTGTCTCGAGCTCGACGCGGAGATAGTTCGAGACGGCGACGATGCACGCCGCCCGTCGCGCGACCCAGCGGGTGGCCGCTTTCACTCCGGGGTACGCGCCGACGTTACGTACGTCCTGTCCGTGGGCGGTGACGACGAGCGGCGCACGCGAGGTGAGTCCGGCCAGGAGGCCCGCCGGCACGAGGAAGTGCGCGTAGACGACCTCGGGGCGGAATCGCCGGGCCGTCGTGAACGCATCGCGCCCCAGCCGCGCATACCGGGCCTTGCCGCCCCCCCGCGCGGCGACGACCGCGCGCTCGAGCTCGTGGCCTCGACGCTCGAGCTCCCGCTCGAGGCTCTGGACGAAAGCGCCCAGGTCCGGGTCCTCGGGCCCCGGGTACATCTGCGAGACGAGGAGGATCCGCACGGCCGAAGCGTAGAGGGAGCGGTTGTCAACCTCGAGTACCCGTCGTAGACTCGCCGGACAACGCAAGAAGGAGGTTTGCCGTGCCCCTCATGCGTCTCGTTCACGCTGCCACATCCGAGTCCAAGGCCCGGGAGGCAGAGGATGGAGAGGAGCGAAGGACCCCGCGAAAGCCTTCCGCAGGAGCGGCCGAGCCGGCCGTCGGGCCGGACGTCTTTGTACACAGCGGGCCATCGACCGGATCCGCCGAAACACGGCCGTCATCACCTGGGCTCTCGCCTCGTTCATCGGGATGGCCGCCTGCGGAGCCCTCGGAGTCCTCCTGCTGCGCGCGATCGGCTTCGCCGGCGTTCGGAGGAGGTCGACATCGTGATCAGCGGGCTGGCGGTCGGCTCGGGAACGAAGCCTCTCCATGACCTGATCTCGTACGTGCAGAAGTCGAAGGAAAGACGAGAGGACCCTCCCGAGAGAGAAGGCTCATAGGCGCCCGCGGCGGAGCGGGCTCTGCCCGCTCCGCTCGAATGTAGTCGAGCTCCGCCCTCTTTCCGCGGTCGGCGAGCGTGCCGGGCGCCGCGAAGCGGCGCCCGGCTTTCAGAAGGTCGCGGAAAGTCGGAAGACTTTCCGCGAAGCGGCTACGCGCGCTGCGCGTCGTACATGCCGAACTCCTCGCGGAGGACTTCGCAGATCTCGCCGACGGTGCAGCGCGTTGCAAGCGCATGGCGCATGGACGGGAGCAGGTTCTCCTCGGAGAGCGCGACCTTGCGAACCTCCTCGAGCGCTCGGCCGGCGTCCTCCGCGTTCCGTTCTGCCCTGACCCGCGCGGTTCGCTCGAGTTGGCGGCGCTCGCCCTCCGGATCGATGCGGTGGAGCTCGATCGGCTGTGCCTCATCCTCCTGGTAACGGTTGACCCCGACGACGACGCGGTCGCCCGCCTCGACGTCCCGCGTGTAGCGAAAGGCTGCGTCCTCGATCTCCCGCTGGACGAATCCCTGTTCGATCGCCGCGACGGCACCGCCGGCTTCGTCGACCCGCTCGATCAGCTCCCACGCCTGCTGCTCGAGCTCGCTCGTCAGGGCCTCGATGAAGTAGGAGCCGCCGAAGGGGTCGGCCGTGTCCGTCCCGCCCGCCTCGTGGGCAAGGATCTGTTGCGTCCGCAGGGCGATCTGCGCGGAGTGCTCGGTCGGCAGCGCCAACGCCTCGTCGAAGGCGTTCGTGTGGATCGACTGCGCTCCGCCGCAGACCGCCGAGAGCGCTTGAATCGCCACGCGCACGACGTTGTTCTCCGGCTGCTGTGCGGTCAGGGTCGAGCCGCCGGTCTGAGCGTGGAACCGAAGCGCCATCGCCTTCGGATTGGTCGCGCCGAAGCGGTCCCGCATGATCCGCGCCCAGATCCGCCGGGCCGCTCTGAACTTCGCGACCTCCTGGAAGAAGTGGTTGTGCGCGTTGAAGAAGAACGAGAGACGCTGGCCGAAGTCGTCCGGCGAGAGCCCGGCGGCGACGGCCGCCTGGCAGTAGGCGATCCCGTTCGCGAGCGTGAAGGCCAGCTCCTGAACGGCTGTCGATCCCGACTCGCGGATGTGGTATCCCGAGATCGAGATCGTGTTGAAACTGGGAAGCCGTTCCGCGCAGTAGGCGAAGAGATCGGTTGTGATCCGCATCGACGGGCGCGGAGGGAAGATGTAGTTGCCGCGGGCGCAGTACTCCTTGAGAACGTCGTTCTGGACGGTGCCGCGCAATCTGTCGCCGGGGACGCCCTGCTGCTCGGCGACGAGCTCGTAGAGCAGCATGAGCAGCGCCGCGGGTGCGTTGATCGTCATCGAGGTCGAGGCCTCGGCCAGGGGGATCTGGTCGAACAGCAGCTCCATGTCCGCGATCGAGTCGATCGCGACGCCGGTTCGCCCCACCTCGCCGGCCGCCCTGGGGTCGTCGGAGTCGTAGCCGAGCTGCGTGGGGAGATCAAAGGCGATCGAGAGGCCCGTCTGGCCGCGCTCGAGCAGGTAGCGGAACCGCTCGTTCGTCTCCTCGGCCGACGCAAACCCTGCGTACTGCCGAATCGTCCATGGGCGGCCCCGGTACATGTCCCTGTACGGGCCGCGCGTATACGGGTACTCGCCCGGGGCCTCGAGCCCCGGCCCCTCGACGTCGTCGTCGGTGTAGACCGGCTTGATCTCGATGCCGGAGTCGGTCTCGCGCCCGTCTTCGGCGGTTGCCATGGAGGAATCGTACGTCCGGCTTCACTATGAGGCGTATGCGGCGATTCGCGGCGGTGGCGGTGGCGGTCGTGGCCCTGGCGGGGGCGGCCCCGGCTGGAGCGCCGACGTCACGCTGTCGCTGAGAGGCCGAGCGTGGCTGGGATTAAAGCGGCGGCTGGCCCAGCTCGGCTACGCGCTCCCCCTGGCGCGTGCGTCGAGGCCCACGGCCCGAGTGCACAGCGGCGACTCAGCTGGGTGCTCTACCACCCCATGTACTTCCTCAGCGGCTTCGCGATCCACGGGTATCCCTCGGTACCGGTCTGGCCGGCATCACACGGGTGCGTTCGCGTGCCGATGTGGCTGGCCTCGTCGCTCAGGGAGCGGTGGGGCTACGGCTCGGTCATCCGCGTCTACGCCTAGGCAGGCATCGTCCCGACGGAGTACGGGTCGAATCGCGGGTCGCGGGTGACGATCGTCAGTCCCTCGAGCTGGGCCTGGGCGATCAGCATCCGGTCGAACGGGTCTCGGTGGTGGAGCGGCAGCTTGCCGGCGGCGACGCCGTGCTCGAGGGTGATCGGCAGCGGCTCGAAATCCTCGGCCTCGATGCGGTGAACCAGCTGCGCGGGCGCTCTGAGCTTGCCCGTGGCGCGCTTGATCTCGAGCTCCCATACGCTTACCGCGCTGACCGCCACGTCGTTTGCCGATTCGGCAATGGCCGCATGGGCTTCGGCGGCCAGGCTCGGCGAGTCTTCCAGCCACCAAAGCAGGGCATGCGAGTCGAGAAGCAGTCTCACTCGCCCTCGCCGTAGAACAGCTCCGCAATCTCCTCGTTCGTTTCGTCGGAGTCCCAATCCGGAGCGAGCCAGACCTTTCCTTTCCACGCACCGGACTTGCGAGATTTTTTCTTCGCCGCGTACGGGACGAGCTTGGCTACCGGCTTCCCGGACCTGCCGATGACGATCTCCTCGCCCGCCAAGACCCTCTCGATCAGCTTGGACAGGTGGGTCTTCGCCTCGTGAATGTTATACGTGTCCATGATGGACTAGACTTAGTCTAGCTCGATGAATGTTACCGTCAAGTTGTTCGCTGGGCTGCGCGAGCGGGCCGGGTGGAGCGAGCGCGAGGTCGAGATCGCCGGCTCGACGGTCGGTGACGTCTGGGGCTCGCTCGGGCTCGAGGAGGAGCCGGCAGGGCTGCTCTACGCCGTGAACAGGGAGTACGCGGAGGCGTCACGCGAGCTCGAGGAGGGCGACGAGGTGGCGTTGATCCCGCCGGTGTCCGGCGGTTCCCTGCGGCTGGTGGAGGGGCCGCTCGATCTCGCCGCGGTGATCGCCGAGGTCGAGGACGATCGCGCCGGCGCGATCGCGACCTTCCAGGGGACGGTGCGGCGCCAGTCGCGCGGCCGGCAGGTGATCGCGCTCGAGTACGAGGCCTATGCCGGGATGGCCGAAGGGGTCATGGACGAGATCGCGGAGGCGGTCAAGACGCGCTACGAGCTGTGCAAGGTGGCGATCGCCCACCGCACTGGCCGCTGCGAGGTCGGCGAGGTGTCGGTGGCGATCGCGGTCTCCGCACCCCACAGGCGGGACGCGCTCTCAGCCTGCCGAGACGTCATCGACGAGCTGAAGGAGCGCGTCCCGCTGTGGAAGAAGGAGCTCTACGAAGGCGGCGAGGAATGGATCGGCCGCGGCTCCTGATCATGTGCTACGTTGTGCTACATGAGTAATCGGTCGCGTGTCGGCATTCGGGAGCTTCGTCAGAACCTCAGCGTGTATCTCCGGCGAACACTGGCCGGCGAAACCCTCGAGGTGACGGACCGCGGCCAGGCGGTGGCGCTGCTTACTCCGCTCCCGGAGCGCGCCGACCCGATCGCTAGACTTGCAGCAGAAGGGCGGATCACGCCGGCGATCCGTCGACTGGAGGACCTTGGGCCGCCGCTCGAGATCGCGCTGGAGCGCCCGCTCAGCGACGTGCTCGAGGAGTTGCGCGAAGACCGGGTCTAGTTGGCCGGGTCGCTCCTCTATCTGGACGCTTCGGCACTCGTCAAGCTCGTCGTCGTGGAGCCGGAGAGTGCGGCGCTGACGGCGTTTCTCGGCAACTGGAGGGACAGGATCACGAGCCGGTTGTCGGCCGTCGAGGTTGCACGAGCCGTTCGGAGAGAAGCTCGACGGGAGCTCCGCGATCGCGTAGCCGAGCTGCTCGAGAGCGTGGCGTTCGTAGAGTTGAATCCCGAACTCGCCCGAATGGCCGGAACGATCGACCCGTCGACGCTTCGAAGCCTGGACGCCGTTCACGTCGCCTCGGCTCTCTCAGTTGGGACGGACGCTGGGCCGTTTGTGACGTACGACGCTCGACTCAAAGAAGCGGCGGCCTCGGCAGGTTTGGAGGTCCGAGCGCCTGCCTAGCGCCAGCCGTGGAGAACGGCCGTCGCTCCGCCGGTCAGGTAACACGTCCCTTGGCGCGCCGCGGCGGCGCCGAGTGCGTGCATGAAGCGCTCAATCCGGTCGGTATCCGCGAGCTCACTCATCTCGCGCAAGCCCTGCGGCATGCGCTCGAAGCTGACGAGCCGGCGGACAAGGGAGTTGTAGCGAGAGTGCGCGGCATCGCCGTGACGCTCGCGCAGGAGAAGATAGAGGCGCTGCTCCGGATCGGGCAACGGCGTCGGGACCGTCAAACCGAGACGACGGAGCCTGGGGGCGCCGATCGAGACAAGGAACGATTCGGCCGACTCAACGCCGCGCTCGAGATCACGAATGCCCCACCCGATGAGGTCTTCGCCGGGCAGAGCTCCGGTCTGAGGACCTTCTTGCATGAGAGAGCAACAGTAGCGCCGAGGGGTCAGACCTTGCGCGTGCTGCAACGCAAGACCTGACCCCCTTGGCACGCTCTGGAAGAATGAGGGTTTACGAGGTCGGCGACGAGTGGGTCGGCCGCGGCTCGTGACCCTCGCCTGCCCTCACCGGATGCGGAAGGTACCTCGCATCGTGCGCGGGTGTCGCTCACACCAGAACCTGTAGGCCCCTGGAAAAAGCGTCACCTTCCAAGTGGTCACGCCCACGAACGCGCGGCCGCTCGCGCGGTACACGCTGCCTGCGGGGCCGGCGAGCCGGAAGCTGTGGCTTCTCGACCTGTCACGGACGAGGATGTTGTAGGTACCGCTCTTCAGGGTGGACACTCGGACACCTGACGTCGTCCTAATCGAGATCGTCGACCCTGGGCCGACAGTGGCGACGAGCTGCTGCCGATTCGCGGCCAGCGTCGCCGCAGAAGCAAAGAGCGCGCAACCAAGGACGCCGCACAAAACCGCTCGTTTCATCATTATCGACCCCTCGCTTGGTAGGGGTGGCCCACGAAAGTGGGCCACCCCGACTCTTTTCCTAGGACGTGGCGGCCCAGGTGCCGTAGCTGAAGGCGTTCCCTGACCCTGTTGTCTGGAGCCACAGGCCAGCGCCCCACCTGCTGGCGGAATTGGTTCCGCCCGTTGCGTTGAACGGGAGAACGCTCGAGACGTTCGAACGATTCGCTTCGTAAATGCACAAGTTTCCCGACTGCGCCTGAGGGTTCGAAGCCGTCCCCGGGCACTGGGCAGGCGGCGCCGTCCCGCTCACGACGAATCGAGGCGTTGGGGCCGTCGCCATTTGGAACCCGAATTCGATCGCGGTCCAGCCGAAAGCTGGCACGGTGGATCCGACCGCGTAGTGGCCACGAATGGTCTTACCGGACGGCATGTCGCCCGAGGGGAACGGGCCCTCCGGCCCTTGGGGGCCAGCCGGCCCACCGGGGCCAGCCGGTCCACCGGGGCCAGCCGGTCCACCGGGGCCAGCCGGCCCACCGGGGCCAGCCGGTCCACCGGGTCCTGCCGGGCCCGCGGGGCCTCCTGAACCCTGCGGGCCGGCCGGGCCGCGTGCCCCGCGCGGCAGCTGGCCAGCTTTGAAGTCCCTGGCGAGCAGCGAACGGTCCTTCACCTTGATCGACGTGACGGCGTTCTTCTTTAGCTGCGGCGTACCGACGCTATTCCGCGGCAGGGCGGTTTGCCGCATAGCCGACGCCGCCCAGCGCGACCAAGAGCGCGAGCATCGCGACGACCATCGCAGGCGATGGCAAGAAACGGGGTATTCGCTTCATGATCCTCCTCGTACCTAGAAGAAACTGACGGTTCCCCCACTATAAAGTTGATTCCGGCGGACGGCTAGGGCGGTTTTCGACGAGAACGGTTCTGCGAGGATGGCCGCTTCGATGAGTGCCGAGCGCCACTACTCGATGCCCGGTTGGTGCCGTAACCTCGTCGAGGCCGGGCGGCTCCGGCCTGGCGAGGAGGTGCTCGTCGTCGTCGACGATCCGCTGGCCGAGCAGGGATCGCAGCTCGCGGCGGCGGTGAAAGAGGCGGGCGGAAGACCCCATCTCGAGCTCTGGGCCGGTGAGCGGCCCCTGGCACACGCCCCGCCCTCCATGCTCGAGGTCGCGGGGCGGGCCACCCTCGGGTATGCACTGGCGCAGGCGCCGCGCCCGGACGAAGCCGGCGCACGCTTCGAGATCCTCGAAGCCATGACCGGCAGGGGCGGCCGCCAGATCTATCTGGGCTTCGTGACGCCGGAGCTTCTGGAAGGAGAGCTCTCGCGGCCCGCCGCGAACGTCGAGGGACCGGCTCAGCAGCTGCTCGCCGCGCTGGAGGGCTCGAAGGAGATCCGCGTCAGGGGCCGCGCAGGGACGAACCTCACCCTTCACGTCGAGGGTCGAGCCTGGAAGACCGACGCGCTGGGCCTCAGGGACGGAGGCTACGCGAACTACCCGGGCGGCGAGGTGTTCATCGCGCCGCTCAAGGACGGCGCCGACGGCGTCCTCGTTGCCGACCTGACCGTCCCGTACACGGTCGAAGGGCTCGTCGACGAGCCCGTCACCCTCCGGTTCGAGCACGGCAAGGTCGTCGAGATCTCGGGCGGCAAAGCCGCAGAGATGCTCCGTGAGCTCGTCACGGACGCCGGGACCGGCGCCGATGTGATCGCCGAGCTCGGGATCGGCCTCAACCCGACCGTGACTCCGCGGGGCCATGTGATGCTCGACGAGAAGGCCGCGAACACGGCTCATGTCGCGATCGGCAAGAACACGGGCCCCTACGGCGGCGACAACGACGCCGCGATCCACGTGGACTGCATCTTCTCCGGGCCGAAGGTGGAGGCCGACGGACGGCGCGTCGACCTCCCCACCGCCCTGTAGTCACTGCGCCACGACCGCCGAGCCGGCGACGAGGCAGCGGGCCGAGCCACCGACGGAGTACTGCTCGACCATCAGGTCGGCGGTGACCACCGTTCCGCCCGACGACCGGTAGACGAGCGAGGCGACCGCATCGTCGTCGTCGGCGCCGACGAAGTCGAAGCCGTCCACCGTGTCGAGGTCGTCGTCCTCGTCGTAGGCGACCTTGTCGGCAGGCGAGCCTGCCGCGACGACGGACGCCCGGGCCCGAGCATTGTTCGCGACCGAGCTCGCTTCCAGCGCCAGGTCGCCGCCCGCGCTGCACGCAGCTTTCAGAATCAGCCCGCCGGAATTGAGGATGGCCGTCTCGACCGTGCCGGCCGGGACGTCGAAGTTGACGCGCGCGGCAGCAGGACCGGCGGGCCCGGGTGGCCCCACGGGCCCGGCAGGTCCCTGCGTGCCCGGCGATCCCTGCGGACCAACCGCTCCTGCCGGTCCCGGTTCGCCGCGCTGCCCTGCCGCTCCAGGTGGCCCAACCGGTCCCCGGGGCCCACGCGGCCCGCGAACCACCTTGCGGGGTTTCGGCTTGCGCTTCAGCTCCGGCGCGGACTCCGCGGACACGGCCGCAAGCCCGGTGCCGAGCATCGTGAGTGCGATTACCGCGGCAATCGCCGCAGCGATCAGAGAGCGTCCGATCATCTTTCCCTCCTCGTCGTGTGTGCGAGGGAACTCGTCTACCTCGGCGCGGACGGGCTATCCAGGGCCCGGCACGATTTCGCTGCGGTTTTGGCGCATGCTCGATCCAGATGCTCGGGGCTACCATGGGTAGGTGAGTCAGCTCACGCCCGAGCAGGAAGCAGAGCTCCAGCCCTACGGCCCCTATGACCGCGGGCCGATCCGGCACGAGCCCCGGTTCAGGATCCTTCGCCGGCTCGCGACGCCGGTCATCGCGCTCGGCCTCCTGTTCTGGAAGGCCAAGTTCATCCTCGTGGCGATCTTCAAGTTCAAGATCTTCGCGACCTCGGCGTCCATGCTCGTGTCGATCGGTGCCTACGCGCTGCTCTGGGGCTGGCAGTTCGCGGTCGGGTTCGTGCTGCTCCTCCTCGTCCATGAGATGGGGCACTTCCTCGAAGCGAAGCGGCAAGGGCTGAATGTGAGCGCGCCCATGTTCATCCCGTTCCTGGGAGCCGCGATCATGCTGCGCGAGAACCCGCTCAACGCCTGGCGCGAGGCGCAGATCGCGATCGCCGGCCCCATCATCGGGAGCCTGGGCGCCGCCGCCGTCTGGCTCGTCGGCGAGCAGCAGGACTCGGATTTTCTCCGTGCGCTGGCCTTCACCGGCTTCTTGGTCAACCTCTTCAACCTGATCCCGGTGGTGCCGCTCGACGGCGGGCGGATCGCCGCGGCGATCCATCCATACGTGTGGATTCTGGGTTTCGTCGGCCTGGTCGGCCTGCTCTTCATCGCGCCGAACCCCCTGCTGATCATCATCGTGCTCGTCGTCGGACTCGAGCTCTGGCGGCGGTGGCAGGATCGCGGAACCGCAGAGTCGAAGGAGTACTACGCGGTGGCGCCGTGGCAGCGTGTCACTGCGACCGTGGCGTACTTCGCACTGGCCGGGCTGCTCGTGCTCGGGATGGACGCGAGCTTCATCGAACGCGACCTCTAGCTCGATGGACGACGACAGACAGATACTCGAGGCCCACGACGGCAACCTTCCGCGAAACGTCTTCACGATCGCGGAGGAGTTCCGTGCGGGCTTCGAGGCCGTCGACCAGATCGATCGGCCCGCGGTCACCGTCTTCGGGTCGGCCCGAGTGCAGCCGGGCACCCCGGTCTACACCACCGCACAGAGGATCGGACAGCTCTTCGTCGAGGCCGGCTTCGCGGTCGTCACCGGCGGTGGGCCCGGTGTGATGGAGGCCGCGAATCGCGGCGCCCAGGAGGCGGGTGGGCTCTCGATCGGGTTCAACATCGAGCTCGAGCACGAGCAGGATCCCAACCCCTACCTCGACCTCAGCGTCACCTTCAAGCACTTCTACGCGAGGAAGACGATGCTGGTGAAGGCTGCGGAGGGCTTCGTGATGATGCCGGGCGGGTTCGGCACGCTCGACGAGCTCTTCGAGGCGCTCACCCTGATCCAGACCGGCAAGGTGATGAACTTCCCCGTGGTGCTCTTCGGGAGCGACCACTGGAGCGGGCTCCTGGACTGGATCAACGGCCGACTGCTCCCGAACGATCTGATCTCGCCGGAGGACAAGGATCTCCTCTACCTCACTGACGACCCGGCGAGGTCGGTCGAGCTCGTCGTCGAGTGCTACGAGCGCCGCTGCGCGGAGATGCCGGCCGAACCGCGCAAAGCCGACGCGCAGTAGCTAACGCTTCGGGGCGCGATGAGCACGACGCGGCCGCTCCACTCGGTCGGCCTATCGTTTCGCGTGACAAGAGTCGCTCCTAAGATCTGGCCGTGGAGCTGAGAGACCTCCCCTCGGTCGACGAGCTGGCACGGTCAGCGACCGATCCGCTAGCCGTCGCGACGGCTCGCGCGGTGCTCGAGCGGGCACGGGAGGAGATTCGCGCCGGACTCGATCCGGGAGACCTCGTCATGCGCCTCCGGACGGCGCTCGCCCAGGGACGTCGTCCGCGACTGCGCCGCGTGCTGAACGCCACCGGAGTCGTCCTCCACACGAATCTCGGCCGGGCTCCACTGGCCGCCTCGGCGCTCGAGCGGGTGCGCGAGGTGGGCCTCGGCTACTCAAACCTCGAGTACGACCTCGGCTCGGGGGCGCGAGGGTCGCGGCAGGATCACCTCGCGCCTCATCTGCAGCGCATCACCG
>Ga0136620_10000491_pt1 | contig 17962 bp, 15 predicted proteins | sample AntDrymUQ4162106_2_FD_104806 | JGI IMG/M metagenome (GOLD analysis project Ga0136620, IMG submission 104806) | Polar desert sand microbial communities from Dry Valleys, Antarctica - metaG UQ416 (21.06) | ecosystem: Environmental > Terrestrial > Soil > Desert | place: Antarctica: Dry Valley... | reverse complement strand
GCCACGAGCAAAATCGTGGCGTCTCGGCAGCGCGCATGACCGGGGTTGCGGCGACGACGGCTCCCTACGTCTTTCCGCTCGACGCCGACGACCTCGCCGTCCCCGGCGCGCTGACGATGATGGTCGACCGCCTCGACGCCCATCCGGAGGCCGACGTGTGCTTCGGCGACTACCTCGAGTTTGGCGAGCACGTGCTCGTGCGCGCTGTCCCGGAGCGACTCGACCCCTACCGCGTCGCCTACACCAACGAGTACCCGGCGTCGTCGATGTTTCGGCGCGCGGCGCTCGAGGCGACGGGGGGGTGGCAGCTCGAGGACTCGCACGAGGACTGGGACCTGTGGATGGGACTCGCCGAGCGCGAGATCCAGGCCGTGCATCTCGGGCCCGGCCTCGTGACCTATCGCCACCGCTTGCATCCGGGGCGCAGGCGAGACTCGCTGCGCACCGACCATCGCGCCGTCTACGGGGCGCTTCGGTCTCGTCATCCGCGTCTGTTCGAGCGCGTCGACGAGCATCGCCGAGCGTCCGCGATGCCGTCGTCGCGCAAGCTGCTCTACCCGGTCATCTATGGCGCCAGGCCACGGTGGTCGGCCGAGCCCCGGATCAAGGCGGCCCTCGACCGCGTCGGCGTGTGGACCCTGCGGCGCTGACGGTCAGGGCCGTCTGCGCAGCTAGGGCTCGGCGCGGTGGCGGTAGGGTCGCGTCGCCCAGCGCGCGAGTCGCATCGGCGCAAGATCACGGGCTCGGTGATACAGCCCGCGTGACTTGAATGCGAAGGTGATCGGTCCGTCAGGGGTGTGAACCATCTCTCGCCGGAGCTCGAATCGGTCCCACCCACCCTTGCCGCCGCAGGTTACGGCGCTGGCGTAGCCGGCGCGCTCGGCGGCAGCGGGGCAGGCGGCCGAGTACATGCACCGCGGGTAGGCAAAGCTGACCACGTCGTCCTCTACGAGCTCCTCCAGCGCCCGCTTGCTGGCGCTCATCTCCTGCAAGGCGCCCTCGAGGCTCGCGGAGCCCAGATCGGCGTGCTTTACGGTGTGGGAGCCGATTTCGATCAGCCGATCGCGGCCGAGCTCCCGCAGCTCGTCGGCGGTCATGAAGCGGATGCCGGCGGCGGGCTCCGCCCACCGATACGGCCCTCCGAGCAGTCCCGGGCAAGCGTAGATCGTGCCCGGGACATCGAGCTCGCGCAGGATCGGCAGCAGCTCGGTGAGGTTGTCGAGCGTTCCGTCGTCGAAGGTCAGCGCGCAGACTCCTGCGGGCGGCTTGCCCGACTCGAGCCGGCGCGCGAACTCGGCCATCTTCACGAACTCGTAGCCGCGCGCGCGCAAGCGCAGCGCCTGGGACCGAAACTGCTCCGGGGTGACGAACAGGCGGTCGGGGTCGTGACCCGGGTCGAGACTCGATATGCCGTGGTAGGCGAGGATGAGCGGCGGGCGCGACACCGTGGGACGATGCTATTGACGCCGGGCCGCCGACGGCTGGAACTACGATCACCCCCGCCATGGGCCGGATCCTGATGATTCTCAGACCCGACGAGGGCGGGGCATTCGAGCATGTGACCCAGCTCAGCGCGGGAATCGCGCGGCGTGGGCACGATGTCGCGATCTGTGGCCTCGAAGGCCGCCGAGGCGAGGATTTCGGCGCGGCGATCGCGGCCGAGGTCGAGGTACTGCCGGTGAAGATGACCCGGCCAGTGTCCGTGGGGCCCGACGCGCGCGCGCTGGCCGGCTTGCTCGCGGCACAGCGAGCGTTTCGCCCCGACCTCGTCCACGCCCACGGCTCGAAGGAGGCGGCGCTGGGGCGCCTGGCGCGTCCCCTCAGGCCGCGGGTCCCGTTCGCCTACACCCCTCACGGCTACGCCTTCGCGAAGCCCTTCATGAGCGCGGGGGAGCACCGCGCCTACCGACTCTTCGAGCGCATGCTGGCGCCGCTGGCAACCCGGGTGATCTGCATCTGCGAGGCCGAGCGCCGTCTCGCGGCCGAGGTCGGCCCGGCGACGCGGACGCGGGTCGTCTACAACGGGATCGAGCCGCCGCCGCCCGGGCCGCCGCATCGAGAGGTCGAGCGACTACGGGTGCACGGGCCCGTCGTTTGCGCACTCTCGGGCCTGCGTGCAGGCAAGGGCCTCGAGACGCTGATCGGCGCCTTTGCCGCGGTCACTGCGAGGCGTCCGAACGCAAGTCTCGTGATTGCGGGGGAGGGGCCGGAGCGGGATCCGCTCGAGAGGCTGGCGCGTGAATTGGGGATCGACCGGGCAGTTCACCTGATCGGGGAAGTGGCCGATGTATTCCCGGTGCTGCGAGCAGCCGACCTGTTCGTTCATCCGTCTTGGGCGGAGTCGTTTCCCTACGCGGTGCTCGAGGCGATGGCTGCCGGGACGCCGCTGATCGCGACCGACGTGGGGGGGACGCGGGAGGCGGTGGTGGTGGCCGAAAGCGGCCTCCTGGTCGCGCCGCGCGACGAATCGGCGCTCAGCGAAGCGGTCTTGAGCCTGCTTGCCGACCGCGACAGGGCTCGTGCGCTAGCCGATTGCGGGAGCCGTCGCTTCCGACAGCGCTTTACCCTTGCAAGGATGGTCGAGGGAACTCTGGAAACCTACGCCGAGCTGGGTATTGAGCCCGCGCAAGCCTTGACGCGATGAACGATCACGAGCCGCCACGAATCTCGAGCCGGGACTCGCTTGACGAGGAGCGGGTCGACTTCCGCCATTACCTCGGCGCGCTGCAGCGCAGCCGCTGGCTGATCCTCGGCATCGTTTTCGTGATCACGGCGGTCGTCGTCGTCGTCTCGCTCGTGCTGCCGAAGACCTACGACGCGACCGCGAGCGTCGTGCTGCAGGTCGACTCCAGGGGTGAGCCCGTAGACGCCGAATCCGTGCGCCGTCGCCTCGCGACGATCCAGACCGTAGCGACCGGCGCCCAGGTACTCGACGAAGCGGCAGACGACGTCGAGGGAGAGTCGAGCGACTCGATCGGAGCGGAGATCGAGGTGTCGGTGGACCCCGAGGCGAACATCATCTACATCACCGCGTCCGATCAGGATGCCGAGCGTGCGGCGGGGATCGCAAACGCGGTCGCGGATGCATTGCTGAAGATTCAGAGCGACCTCGAGGAGCAGCGGCTGGGTGCCGCAAGGGAGGCTCTGCAAGCCGAGATCCAGGAGCTCGAGAGCATCGGCACGGAGGACACCGCTGGCCAGGTACAGGCCCTGCGCGAGGAGCTCGGCCAGCTGATCGTCCGCGGCGCCTTGACCGGATTCGAGCTTCAGATCGCCGAGCCCGCCGACGAGCCCGCTTCCGCCGCCACCCCCCGCCCGGCTCGCAACACCGTGCTGGCGCTGTTCGCGTCGCTGTTCCTCGGCATCCTCGTCGCGCTGCTGCGCGACCAGTTCTCGCCACGGATCTCCAGCGCCCGCGAGCTCAGCAGACTCACCGGCTTGCCCGTGCTCGCCGGTGTGCCGTATTCGCATGGCAGGTTTAGGCGCCGGCGCGGGCTGACCACCGCGATCGAGCACGGCTCCTACCAGACGCTGGCGGCAAACCTCCAGCTCGTACGGCCGCCGGGCGATCCGCGGCTGATCTTGATCACGAGCGCGGTGCACGCCGAGGGCAAGAGCACCGTTACGGCGCGGCTCGGCCGTGCGCTGGCCGAAGGAGGGCATCGGACCCTGCTCGTATCGGTTGACATGCGCTGGCCCACTCTGCACGGCCACTTCCGGCTCTCTCCGCGCCCCGGGCTCAGCGACGCGCTCGAGCTCGCCGAGCGCTCGGGAGTCACCGATCATCTGCTGCCCGCGGTAGTGAAATCGGTCCCGATTTCGGGTCAGGACCGTGGTGCGTCCTCGACCTTGGACGTCCTCACCGCAGGCGGCCAACGCGACGACCCGGGACGCCTGCTCTCGAGCGACTCCGCCGTCGCCTTCTTCGATCGCCTGCGGCGCTTCGACTATCGCTACGTGCTTCTCGACGCGCCGCCCCTGCTCGGGATCGCCGACGCACCGGCGGTTGCGAGGGCGGCCGACGACGCCCTCGTCGTGGCGAAGCTCGACCGGGTGACCGTCGACAACGTGACCGACATGACCGAGACGCTGGGGCGACTGGAGGTCGACCTGCTGGGCGTCGTCGTGATCGGAGCCCGGGTCGAGGGCTCTGCCTACTACATCAGCGGGCGGCGATCCCGGGTCGAGGACCCCGTAGTGGGCTCGCCGGCCGGCGAGGGCGAGCGCAGCGCGCGAGACTAGAGGGCTGACTGGTGTGGGTCCCGACGCACGCGGATGACGCCGCGTGCCGCTAACCCCGATCAACCCTCTGGGAGCGCTGGCGCTCCATCGTCATCGACCCGGCCCAGATCAGCGCCGCCACGACCCACAGGTGGCGCCAGTGGGCGCTATCGATCACGAGGCTGTTGACCAATAGCCCGCACCATGCGGCGAGCAGCGCCGCGGACCCGATCCCGTAGGTGTGATTTCCGCGAGCGGCGTTTCGGATCGCCAGCAGCAGGGTGATCGCCGCGAGCGCGAAGAACGCCAGGAAGCCGGCAAAGCCCTGCTCCGCGAGCGTGCGGATGTAGGTGCTGTGCGTCGAGACGGGCGATATCACGTCGAACTGCCCCGGACCGACCCCTAGCGGGTGCTTCTCGGCGAGCTCTATCCCGGTCCTCTGGGCTCCGAATCGGCTCGTGTCGTAGCGCTGTACCTGGGCGCGCTTGGTGAGGAACTCGTCCTGGCCGGTGAACGTGAGGATGGCGGCAATCATCCCGCCCGCCATAACCAGGATCGCGAGTAGGGCGCCGGCCTTCGCTCCGCCTCCGGTCCGCAGCGTCAGGACGACGAGCAGGACCAGTACTCCGACCGCAAGATTGAGGTAGGCGGCGCGCGAGAAGGCGAGCACCACACCGAGCATAAGGATCAGGAGCAGCGCGATCTTCAGGCCCCGCCGTAGGCGGATCAGCCGCGGCTGCAGCGTCTCCTCGAGCAGGATGAGCGCGATCGGGACCATGAAGGGAGCGAAGACGTTGGCGTCATCGAACAGGCCCTTGACGCGCTGGCCCGTTGCCTCGCCGGCGCCGAACAGCAACGACTCCGAGCCTGGGAAGGCGACGAAGTAGGCAAGCGACCCGACCACCGCCGAGAAGACCGCGGCCGCGAGGTAGGCCATCACCACCAGCCGCGCCCTGCGAAACGAGGTCACGTAGCCGGCCAGCCAGACGCTGAACACGGAAAGGTAGAGTGTGATCGAGAGAAACACCGCGGCCGTCGACGGTTCGATCGCCTCCATGACCGACAGCACGTTGAAGGTCAGAAACGCGCCCAGCGACGCCAGGATCGCGAACGGCACGTGGGTGAGGTCGAAGCGCCCGGTAACGGCGGCAACTGCGATCACGACCGCGAAGACGGCGTCGGGAGGCGCCGGCTCGACGTTCACCACCCCCAGCAGCAGGAAGCCGAGCGCGACCGCGGCGTCGTAGCGAGTCAGCGCCAAGGCCAGTACTCCCCCCAGCGCGGCGCCGCCCGCGACGAGCACGCCCATGTCGGGGGGCGGGTAGCGATAGGCTACGGTCGCGATCCCGACGGCCAGCAGCAGCAGTACCGCGAGCGCCGGCAGGGCCCGGGAGACCCCCTGCGCACGCGGGATTCCGCCCGCCGTGATGGGATGATTGCTGGTGGCCACGCAGGCCGAAGTATGGCGAGTGCTCCTACGGAGAAGACGCAGCAGCCGGCGGATCCAGCGTCAGGGTCGCTGCTGGGCGCTCGGCCCGTCGCCACACACCGCATCGCCGCGAGCACGGTGGCGCGCGGCATCGGCGAGATCGTCGCGAAGGCTGCCTCCGTCGTGCTCTACATCGCGATCGCCCGCGAGCTGGGCAACGCCCTGCTCGGCGACTTCATCTTCGGGCTGTCGCTCGCCGGGGTGCTGCTGACGATCGCCGGCTTCAGCACCGACGAGCTGATCGCGCGCGACATCGCGCGCGACAAGGAGCTCGTGCACCACATGTTCGCCAACACCCTGGCGCTGAAGACGGTTCTGGGACTGCTGCTGCTCGGGGTGATCGCCCTGATCCTCGTAGTGGGCGGCTACCCCCCCGAGACCCGGCTCGCCGTCCTGCTGCTCAGTGTCGCGGTCTGGATCGAGGTCCTGACCAAGACCGTTCAGTCGGTGCTCCAGGCGCATGAGGAGATGAAGTACATCGCCGCGTCGCTGATCGTCCAACGGGTGACGACAGCGGCCGTCGGCGTCGCCGTGCTGCTCGCCGGAGGCGGGTTGATCGCCGTCAGCGGCGTGATGGTGGGCGGCGCGGTGCTGGGGTTGATCAGCGCCCTGTTCTGGCTCTACCGCTACGTGCAGCGCCCGCGCCACGAGCTCGATCGCGCCCGCTGGGTCCCGCTGATCAAGGCCGGGATCCCGCTCGGCCTCGTCGCGGTCCCGATCGCGCTTACTTCTTGGCGCCGCGCTTCTTGAGCTTTGCGCCTCTGACCAGGACGAGGGCGCTGCGCTCGCCGAGCGTCACGCGGCGCTTGATCTTGGCGGCCGTCGGATCGCTCCACTGGCGCCTCGGGAGCTTGACCGTCGTCGCCGCAGCACCGGGCTGGTTGACGAGCACCGTTCCGCCCTCGAAGTCGCGCCGCAGCAGGCCCTTCCACTCCCGCCGCTCGCCCTTGGGCGCGCCGAGGTCGGTCTCCCACCCCGTCCACCATTCACCGGGGGCCGTCTCGTAGTCGGAAGCGATCGAGTCGTTGCCGTCGGAGACCATGAAGTAGCTGCCGAGCTCGAACATCCGGCTCTGCTCGTCGAGCTCCTGGGGCTCGTAGACGGCGCCCGCACCCTGGGAGTGAAGCCACTCGACGTAGGAGAGGTAGGTCTCGTATCCCCACTGGCCGCCGCCGCCGACGATCCCGGTGTCCGAAAAGCCGCGCTCGAGCTCCACGTAGTCAGCGGCCGCGACTTGGCGCTGGACGTAGGGGTCGCCGCGGTCCATCCACCAGAGGCTGTTGTGGACGATCTCGGCGCTCGGCAGCGCAGCGCGGATCTGCTCCGTGAACTCGGCGACGTAGCGGCGCCAGTCCTCGTCGGTCATCGGCTGCCCGGTGCGAGGGTCGATCGGGCGCACGAAGTCGCCGTTTCCGTCGGAGACCTTCATCTCCATGTTGACGTCGTCGACGAAGATCCCCTCGTAGCCGAGGCCGAGCGTCGTCTTGGCGTCGTTGATCCAGTGCTCGCGAAAGGCAGGGCTGCCGATGTCGGCGGCATATTGGGTGCAGGAGCCGGCGCCACAAGCGAACTGGATGTAGAGCCTGTTGCCGTTGGCGTCGCGAAGCACCCAGTCGGGATGCGCCGTCATCAGGACCTCGTCCTTGGCGTCGTTGCGGTACAGGGCGTAGAGGTCCTTGTAGAAATGTGCCGGCGGCGCCCAGCCGAGCGCCTGGTTGAAGAACGGAGCGTAGCCCCGCATGCGCCAGTAGTTCTGCTGCATGAACTCCTGCTCGGCGGGCGATGCGCTGCTGAGCACGGAGTCGAACTCGGAACTCGCGTTGAGCTGAAGGTTTACCTTGCCGGGCTGCTGTGCGGCTGCCTGGCTGGGGACGATCGCAGCGACGACGACCAAGATCCCGACGAGCGTCAGGGCGGCCACGAGGCGCGCCGACCCGGCCGTGCGGCCGATTTCTTCGGTTGTCCAGCGGATGCACCCCATCGCTGGCTCTTGAATCGGTCAGCAGCGCTGGATCCGTGCCTGCCGGGGGATACCTGGACAAACGTCCAGGCCGGGCGCGTGGGAGTATTGGGCGATCCGTCTCAGCTGCATCACGTCGCTTGCCACATCCCCTACACTGCCACCACTAGGCCACCACTAGGATCCCGGACGGGATCGCGTAATCGAGCCGGGAGAAAGCCACATGTCGCCGCAAGCAACGGATTGTCAAGCCCCTTCGCGCCGCACGCTCAGCGTGCTGCTCGCCGCCCTGCTGGCGGTCAGCGCACTCGGCTTCGCCGCGGCGCCTGTGATGGCTCAGACGACCGACCCCACCGACGCCCAGTACGACCCCGTCGACCAGACCATCGACAGCGGTCTCGCCGGTGGTGATGAGGGCGACGCAGGCTCGCCCGGCGGCCCGACCGGATCGGCCGCGGCCGCGGACGGGCTTCCGTTCACGGGCCTCGACGTCGCTCTCGCGGGCGTCGTCGGCGCGCTCCTGCTGGGCACCGGGCTCGTGATGCGCCGCGCATCACGAGCACCTGGCGCGAGCGCTTAGCGCCGCGCCAAACCGCTTCAGCCGTAGCGCCGCACGGCGTCGTCGGCGATCCCACGGGGGTTCGCGGTGCGGAAACGCTCGCGCAGGCGCGCTTCGATCGCGCCGCGATCGCTGCCGGCCGTCGCCATCTGAGCCGCTAACGCCCTGACCTCCGAGCTTGCCTCGATCAGCGGCTGGCGGTCCTCGGTCAGGGCGGCCGGCGGAGTCGGCTCGCCTGCCCCGCTGGGCTCGGCAGCGGGCGCCTCGACCTCGAGATCATCCGAGTCGTCCGGATCCGCCGGCGGCTCGGCGTCGAGATCGGCCGGCTCGACCTCGCGCTGAGGCGGCTCGAACACCGGAACGGTGGCCGCCTCGATGGGACCGGCGTCCCGCTCGAGCCTCGGGGGGGTCTGCGCGGGGGCCGCCGGCTCGATGGCGCGATCGCGAGGGCGTCGTGAAGCCGAGCCTTCCTGCACGTGCCTCGCGCGCTCGATCGTGTCGGTGAGCTGGCGGCTCAAATTCAACGTGCTCTCGCGGACAGCGCCGACGTGCTGCGCCGCGGCCTCGGTAAACCCGCTCATCGCCTCGCGGTTCTCGTTCAGGATCGCGTCGAAGCGGCGCCTGGCCGCTTCACGGTGGTGAGCCGCTTCGGCTTCAGCGCGCTGCACGATCTCCGCGGCGGCGCGCTCGGCGACGTCGTCGGGAGAGCGCGAGGTGTCCTCGTCGGGCGGCATCGGTTCCATTATCCCGCAGTACGCGGCTCGCTCGTCCTAGAAGCCGGGTGGTGCCGAAACCTCTTGACGATCGAGCTCGCTGAGGGCCCGTTGCGGGTCCGGGCTTCGCGGGCTCAGCTCGGCGGCGAGCTCGAGCTCTCGTCGCGCTGCGTCGGGATCGTCGCGCGCCAGCAGCAGGCCGCGGTAGTAGTGGGCGACCCATTCGTCGGGCTTGCGCTCCAGCGCCTCCTCGAAGGCCGCGAGGGCGCGCTCGATCTCGCCCAGCTTGCGCGCAATCGCGCCCTCGGCCAGCAGCGGGGCGTCGGAGAAGGGGTTGAGCGTCGCGGCGCGATCGAGAGCGCTATAAGCACCCTGCGGATCGCTGTGCCAGCCGCGGTAGGCCTGGTCCGTGTAGCGCTCGCTGAGGAAGGGGGGCAACATCGTGAGCGCCACCACGACGGCTCCAAACGCGAGCAGGCCGCGGCCGAGCCTCGGCGACCGGTGCCCTGGCCACAGGACGGCCGGGGCACAGGCGGAGCCGAGAAGCGCCATGACGGGCGCGGTGACTCCCGGGTAGGTCCAAAACCATTCGATCGACGCGTGCGCCAACCAGTAGCCCGCGGCGGCGAAGGCACCGGCACACAACGCCGCCGCGGCCGGCCCGAGCCGACGCGATCGCAGGCCGGCGACGACTACGGCGACCACGAAGATCGCGAACAAGGCAAGTCCCGGGATCCCGAGCTCCGAAAGCAGCTCGATCTCGACGCTGTGTGCGTCGCGCGGCGTTTCCGTGCTGTCCCCGTCGCGCAGGTAGCTGTACTGAAAGGCCCCGGCGCCGGCGCCGCGTACCGGGTCCTGCGCGAACTCGTCAAGCGCAACGCGCCAGTAGTCGTAGCGTTCCGAGCCGGCGTTGAACGCGAAACGCGATCGCTCGAGATCAGGGGTCCCGCCCTGCTCGAACTCTGAAAAGCGCTGGTTGACCCAATCCACGGGGTTGCCCTGCGAACTGACGAACAGCACCCCGCCGACGAGCCCCGCGAGGACCGCCAGCCCGGCGACGACTCTCCTGGCTATCCGGACGCTGCCGGGCGATGGTTCGAGCCGCCTTTCCGAAACGGCGACCGCACCACCGACCAGCGCGGCCAGCACGGCCACGACCCCCAGTGCCGCAGCTGCCAGGCGCATTGCATCGAGCACGTCACCGTCGCCGGCGGCGGTTGAATAGACGTCGAGCAGGACCGGGGCGACGAGGGCTGCGGGAACGAGGCCGATCGCGAGGTAGACGAGGGCCCGAAGGCGACTCTGCGAGATCGCGACGAATGCCGCGAAGCCGACGAGCGCGGCGAGCACCGAGCCGCGGCTTTGGCTCAACAGCGCGAGTCCGGCGCACATCGTCGCGATCCCGGCCATCGTGCCGCGCAACCGCCAGTCGCGCTCGTCGTCGGCAGCGAGCCCGAGCGCGGCGAAGAGCGCGCAGACGAAGAACGCCGCATTGGCGTTGTGGTAGCCCAGGGGGAGCTCGAGGACGCCGAACTCGAGCAGCGGGAAGGCAGCGTCCGCGGTCAGCAGGCGAAACAGGGTCACGAGGCCGGCGATCCCGGCCGCGGCGGCGAGCGGCAGCAGGGCGAGCGCCATCCGGCGACCCAGCAGGTGACAGGTCCAGACGCCGATCCCGAACGCGACGGCGTAGAGGATGACCCGGTGCGAGTCCGACAGCGCCGCCTCGCGCGCCGGCGACCAGACGATCGAGACGAACGTGTAAAGGGCGAGGACCCCCAGCGCCACCACCGCGATCAGCGGAGCACCGCTGAGCCGCCCGTGCCAGTTGGCGACGCGCAGCATCACAAGCAGGACGCCCAGCATCAGGATCGCGCCGGGGTAGAAGACGACCCCGAAGTAGGCCCCGGAGTCGAGCGTCCACCACGTCCAGGTCGCGGTCATCGCGACGAGCGCCACGTAGGGAAGGAAGCGGTTCAGTGGTCGATCCACGTCGTCACCGCCCGTGAGATTATGCGTTGGCCGGGACCGAGCGCGCGGCCGGCCGCGGCCGACGATCAGTTCTTGATCTTGACGCTGACGGTGTCGGACTCGGGAAGACCGGGTGCGGTGGCCTTGAACTCGACGACGCCGGGCGATGTCGCCTTGAGCCGGACGCTGTAGTCGCCGTCGCTTAGCGACTCGTCCGCTGCGACGGCCTGCCAGGCGCCGCCGATGTAGGCGCGCACCTCAACGCTCGCGGCCGAGGCCTGGCCGCTGAGAATCAGCTTGCGGCCGCTCTTGACCTTCTTGCGATTGACCTTGATCGTCGGAGCGGTCACAGTATCGCCGGAGGTTGGCGCCGGGTCCGAGGTGGGCGGATCCTGCGGCGGGGGGGTCGAGGAGCTCTTCAGGACCGTGCCCTCCCGCGCACCGAGGGTCACCGAGGTCACGACGTTGCCATCGAGGTTGCGCCACTCGACTCCGGAAGGAAGCTGCACGGTGCGGGTGGCGGCGCCGGGCTGATTGACCAGCGCGATCCCTCCGTTGAAGTCGCGACGGAGCAGGCCCTGCCAGGAATAGCGCCCCCCGCTCGGGGTTCCGAGGTCGGTGTCCCAGCCCGACCACCAGTTGTCCGGAAAGGACCGGTAGTGGGACGCGATTCGGTCGGCGCCGTTCGAGACCAGGAAGTAGCTCGCGAGCTCGAACATGCTGCTCGTCGAGTTGAGGTTGTAGGCCTCGAGAGTGACCCCGGCCCCCTTCGAATGGACCCAGTCCATATAGCCGAGGTAGGTCTCGAATCCCCACTGCCCGCCGCCACCACCGATCCCGGTATCGGCGAATCCCCGTTCCACCTCGATCTGATCGGCTGCAGCTACTTGGCGCTGAACGTAGGGATCGCCTCTGTCCATCCACCAGAGACTGTTGTGGGTGATCTCCTTGCCGGGGAAGGCGGCACGGATCTGCTCGGTGAACTCGGCCATGTAGCGGCGCCAGTCCGCGTCGGTCATCGGCTGCCCGGTACGCGGGTCGACCGGGCGGACGAAGTTGCCGGCGCCGTTGGAGACCCGCATCTCGAGGTTGACGTCGTCGACGAAGAGCCCGGAATATCCGTCGTTCATCGTGGCGCGCGCGTCGGCGATCCAGTGCGCGCGCCACTCGGGGCTTCCGATGTCGGCGGCGTATTGGGTGCAGGTCGTGCCGTCGCAGTCGTACTGGATGAACAGCCTGTTGCCCTGAGCGTCGCGCAGCACCCAGTTCGGGTGCTGGTTCATCAGCAGCTGGTCGCCCGCGTCGCCGCGATAGAGCGCATAGAGGTCCTTGTAGAAGCTTGCCGGCGGGGCCCAGCTCAGCGCCTGCGTGAAGAAGGGGGCGTAGCCCCGCATCCGGGTGTAGTGGACGTTCATCCAACTGCGTTGCGCGCTCGTCGCGCTGGTCAGGATGGAGTCGAACGAGGAGTCCGCGGCGAGCTCGAAGTTCACGTTGCCCGGCGACTGGGCGGCTGCCGGCGCGGCGCTCGCGACCAGAAGTGCGGCCGCCATTGCGCCGGTGGCGACGACGCGGCGCAGCGAATGCCTGCGTGTGCTGCGGACCGTTGAGCTTGTGCATCCCATCCTGACCCCGTAGATCGGAGCCTGGGCCGGGTTTCGTGCGTGCGCGGGACCTTATGTGGACAAATGGCCGAGCCGCAAGAAGGGGCTTGGCGTGACTCCACGAGTCCGGCGAGTGTGAAATCGCGGGCTACTGCGGCGAGCGAATGGAAGCTGGACCCTGTGAGGACGGCTCGGCTGCATCGGGCGCGCTCGCCGAGTCGGCGGCCGTCGCGGTCGCCTCGGGCCCCCATGCCCAACCATCGAGCGTGCGCTCGAGCCCGGCGTCGAGCCGGGTCTGGAAATCCCACCCGAGCTCGGCCTGGGCGCTGGCGGAGTCCAGCGCCATGCGCGAGATCTCGCCGGGAGGGGGCGGCGCATGCTCGGGCTCGAAGTCGCCGCGGCCACCGATCCGGCCCAGCTTCTCGGTCAACTCGTTGACCGTCGTCTCGATGCTCGTGCCGATGTTGAAGACGCCACCGCTGTCGGAGTCGGCCGCCGCGAGCAGGGCGGCGACGGCGTCGTCCACGTAGAGGTAGTCGCGAGACTGGTTTCCGTCGCCGTAGACCAGCGGTCGTCCGCCGCCGATCAGACGGCCGCAGAATATCGCCACCACACCCGACTCTCCCAGGGGGCTCTGGCGCGGCCCGTAGATGTTCGCGAACCGCAGTGAGACCGTGCGTAAGCCGTGCAGGTTGCGATAAAGCGCCACGTAGCCCTCGGCGCCGAGCTTCCCCTGACCATAGGGGGCGTCAGGGCGGACCGGGGCGTCCTCGGTGAGTGGAAGCGGCTCGGCGACCGGCCCTCCGCCGCGAGCAGGGCTGTAATCGCGATGACCGTTGAAGGGGTCGCCGTATACCGCGCAGCTGGACGCGAAGACGAAGCTCTCGGTGCCCGCGCGGCGCGCGGCGTCGAGCATGTTGACGGTCCCCTCGACGTTGACCCGCACGTCGCGGCCGGGGTCGGCGACCGATACCCGCACGTCAACTTGCGCCGCGAGGTGAAGGACAACCTTGGGACGATGGACTTCGAAGACGCTGCGCAGCGAGCGTGCGTCGCGAACGTCGGCCGGGATCAGCTTCGCGTCTCGGACCATCGCGGCGTCGAGGTTGGTCGCGCGTCCGGTCGAGAAGTCGTCGACGATGACCACTTCGTCACCGCGGTCGAGTAGCGCGTCAACGAGCGTCGAGCCGACGAAGCCGGCGCCACCACTGACCAGGGCCTTCAATGATTGCTCTCTTCGTCGCTTACAGCAGACATCCGCACAGATACTGCTCGGCACCTACACGGCGCTTCTTTAGGGACGACGATACGGGTGCGCACTCACACCCCGGATGGAGGCTGCCCCTCACGGGTCTAACCAGCGACGGCCCGTCGCCGCAAACAAACTCACCGATTCGAGCTCGGCGAACACCGCGTAGCGCTGGGCGGCGCTGTAGAGCGGGTGACAGGCAGTCAGCACGACGCGCTCGTGGCCCACGTCGTCGACGACGCCGATATTCGAGGGGTCGACGATCTCGGTCTTCGACACCTCGTAGGTGAAGGCGGCATAGGGCATCTCGACGAGGACGTCGTCGCCGACCTCGATGTCGTCGATGTGGCGAAAGGGCGCTCCGTAGGTGGTCCGGTGGCCGGCAATGCCGATGGTCTTGTCCTGGCCGGGGAAGGCCGTCTCGGGAAAGCGTCCCGGGCCCCGCTGCAAGGTCTCGGTGTCCGTGCCGTTGACCAGGACGGTGTCAATGTCGATGCTCGGGATCGCAATCCGGCCAATCCCCTGGCCAGTATCGACGGCCCCAGCGAAGCTTTCCGCCAGCGCCCGGGCCTTCTCGCGCACGCCGTTCGAGTCCTGCAGCGCCTCGAGGTCGCCCGCGGACGGGAACGCCTCCTCGAGGCGTTCGAGCTCGTCGGCGGCCTGACCCTGCTTGACCGATCCGTAGATCGACGACACCGGCTCCTGCCAGGCGATCGTCATCCCGACGTCGGTGAGGATCACCAGCCCCGCGGTGATCAGGCTGATAGAGATGATCCGCAGGACCCGTCGCATGGGCACATCATGGCGACCGTGCGAGACTTCTCCGCCACCGATGCCCGCCAATCCGCCCAGCGCAACGAGGATCGCCTCCTACCAGGCACTGCCCGACGAGGTCGGGAGGGTGCTGCTGCTGTATTCCGGGGGCCTCGACACCAGCGTCATGCTGCGCTGGATTCAGGAGTCCTACGGGGCCGAGATCGTGACCCTGTCGGTCGACCTCGGCCAGCCCGCCGAGGACTGGGAGGTCATCACCGGCAAGGCGCGTGACCTCGGGGCGGTCGAGGCGATTGTCGTCGATGCGCGTGAGGAGTTCGCGCGCGACTACGTGCTGCCGGCGATCAGGGCGAACGCGCTCTACGGCGGCGGCTACCCGCTGTTCACGGCGCTGGGCCGGCCATTGCTCGCCAAGCTTGCCGTCGAGCACGCGCGGCGCACGGGCTGCGACACGATCGCCCACGGCTGTACGGGAAAGGGCAACGACCAGGTCCGCATCGAGGCGACCGTGGCGACGCTCGATCCCGAGCTGCGGCTGATCGCCCCGGTGCGCGACTGGGAGATGGGCCGCGAGGAGGAGATCGCCTATGCGCGCGAGCACGGCATCCCCGTCGCAGGCGGTACGGAGTCTGCGCCCTATTCGATCGACGACAACCTCTGGGGCCGCTCGTCGGAGGGCCGCGCGATCGAGGACCTCGATCAGCCCCCTCCCGATGACGTCTTTCGCCTCGTCACCCCGCCCGAGCGCGCGCCCGACCAGGCCGAGCTCTTAAAGCTGGGCTTCGAGCAGGGCCGCCCGGTCTCGATCGACGACGAGCGCCTCGAGCTGGTGGCCCTGCTCGAGCGCGCCGCCGAGCTCGGGTCGCGCCATGGGGTCGGGATCGTCGACCACATCGAGGACCGCGTCGTCGGCCTCAAGGTCCGCGACATCTACGAGGTCCCGGCGGCGGCGATCGTGATGAGCGCGCACGCCGAGCTCGAGAAGCTCGTCAGCACGGGGCACCAGAACAACTTCAAGCACGCCCTCGAGCGCCACTGGGCCTACCTCTGCTACGCCGGCCTCTGGCTCGAGCCGCTGCGCGCCGACCTCGACGCCTACATGCTGTCCGCGAACGAGTTCGTCACCGGGTCCGTCACGCTCAAGCTCTACAAGGGCTCGGCGACCCCGGTCGCACGCTCGTCGCCCTACGCGCTCTATGACCGCTCGCTGGCCTCGTTCGGGGAGTCGGGCGGCGACTTCAGCCAGCAGGCGAGCCCCGGCTTCATCGAGCTGTTCACGCTCCAGTCGCGGATGGCTCACCGGATCAGGAATGAGAATCGTCCCCAGCGGGGAGAAGGGAGGACCGAATGAGCTCGATCTACGAAGCAATCGGCAGGGTGGTCGTGTGGTTCGTGCGCACGCGCTTCAAGCGCCAGTTGCGAATCGCCGCCGGCGTAGCGATCGTCGTCATCGCGGTCGGCGGAGTGCTCGCCGCCAACCGCTCCGTCGACGAGGGCTAAAGCAGCGGGCGCAGCTTGCGTACAGGCGTCGTTTTTGGGCGCCGGCTTGCAGCCCGTTTGCCCTGCAAGCAACCGCAACCGCGCTTGCATAGGATGGCCGCGTTCAAACCGCCTAATCCCCATCGGTAGGGGAGCGGGGGAACCGTTGGCGGCCGTCCGATGCGGGTACGGCCACCGGGGGCGAATCGCGACTCAGACGCAGCTCGCGTAGCGCCAGTTTCCTTCGGCGCGAGCCCGACAGCTCACCTCGTAGGCGCAAGAAGGATGACTGCGAAGCGGACAAAGCTCAGCCTTGGCGTGCTCGTGGTGGCCTGCGTGGCCGCCGCGGCCGGCCCCTGGGCTGTGCCGCTCGGTGCCCAGGACGTCGGCGCCCTGCAGTCGCGGATCGACGGCGCGCAGGCGCAGGCCCAGAGCCTTGCCGCCGAGATCGACTCGAATCAAGCTGCCCTGGTCGAGGCGCAGGCCCGCGCCGCCGCCGCGGCCTCGCGCGAGGCCCAGCTCGCGGCCGTGCTCGCCGAGGGCCGCGAGAAGGAGGCGCGGCTCACGGGGCAGGTCGAGGCCGCCGCCAGCGAGCTCGAGCGCAAGCGCGCCGAGCTTCAGCATGCCCTCGACGCGCTCGGTGACCGGCTCGTCGAGATCTACAAGGGTGGGCTGCCGGATGCGGCCACGCTGCTGCTCAGCGCCGAGGGCTTCGAGGACCTCGCGACGCGAGCCGAGTACCTCCAACGCATCGAGAGCGCCGACGCCGAGCTGGCGGCCCAGGTTCGGGCGCTGCGCGATCAGGTCGAGTTCCAGCTCTCGGAGCTGGAGGACGCCCGGGCCGAGGTCGAGGCCTTCAACGACGAGCTCGAGGCGGCCCACGACGAGATTGCCGAGGCCCGCGCCGAGGCCGAGCGCCAGGCGGCGCAGTTCGCAGCCGCGCGCGCCGCGCAGGCCGACGCGCTGGCGAGCCTGCGAGCGCAGGTCGACGGCTGGACGCGGCAGGTCCAGCGAGCGCAGGAGGTGTCCGCCGCCGAGGCTCAGTCGACGGTCGGCGACTGGTTCGGTGACTGGGCGATACCCGAGTCGATCGTGCTCTGCGAGTCGGGCGGAAGCTTCGATGCCCTGAACCCGTCCAGCGGCGCCGGCGGCGCCTACCAGATCCTGCCCTCGACTTGGGAGGCCTACGGCGGCGAGGGCAAGCCGAACGAGGCCTCGCCCTCCGAACAGCACGGCATCGCACAGCAGATCTGGGAGGACTCGGGCGCGAGCGCCTGGGTCTGTGCCGGCTAGCTCTCCTTTCCGGCTCGGAACCTGTATCCGACGCCGTGAACGGTCTCGATCAGGTCCGAGCCCAGCTTCTTGCGCAGGTAGCCGACGTAGACGTCGACCACGTTGGAGCCCGGCTGAAAGTCGTAGCCCCACACCTGTGACAGGAGCTGCTCGCGGGTCAACACCTGGTTGGGGTAGCTGAGGAAGGTTTCGAGCAGGGCGAACTCGCGCGTGCTGAGCTCGATCGCCTGGCCGCCGACGCTCGCCCAGCGGGTCCTCAGGTCGAGGGTCACCGGGCCCGCCCGCAGCACCTGCGGCTGTTGGGTGCCCGCGTCGCGGAGCCGTGTGCGAATCCTCGCCACGAGCTCCTCGAAGCGAAACGGCTTCGTCATGTAGTCGTCGGCGCCGCCCTCGAGGCCGGCGACCTTGTCGCTGACGTCGTCGAGCGCCGTGAGGATGATCACCGGGATGCGGCTGCCGGCGCTGCGCAGCTCGCGCAGCACCGCGAGGCCGTCCTTGCCCGGAAGCCGAAGGTCGAGGATCAGGAGGTCGAAGTCGGTCTGGCGGGCGAGCCGCGCGGCTGCGGTCCCGTCCGCCACCACGGTCGTGGCGAAGCCGCTGCCGCGCAGGCCCTTCTCGAGGAACTCGCTGAGCCGCGGCTCGTCCTCGGCGATCAG
>Ga0136620_10000489_pt1 | contig 18018 bp, 19 predicted proteins | sample AntDrymUQ4162106_2_FD_104806 | JGI IMG/M metagenome (GOLD analysis project Ga0136620, IMG submission 104806) | Polar desert sand microbial communities from Dry Valleys, Antarctica - metaG UQ416 (21.06) | ecosystem: Environmental > Terrestrial > Soil > Desert | place: Antarctica: Dry Valley... | reverse complement strand
GACGAGGGTTTCGTCACCCACCTCGAGGACGACCACCGCTACGGGTTGGGGTTGGCGGCGTTCGAGGTCGGGAGCGGTTACAGCCGTCAGGCGCCGTTACAGCGCCTCGCGCGCAGACCGCTGGCAGGGCTCGTCGACGACCTCGGCGAGTCCGCGCACCTGGCGACCCTCCACGGCGCCGACGTTGTCTACGTCCTCGAGGAGCGAGCTCCTGGCAGGCCCTCGCTCGTCACTGACGTGGGGGTCAGACTTCCCGCTCATCTCACCGCCAGCGGCCGCGCCATCTTGGCCCACCTCTCGAAGGCACAGGTCCGCGCCTTGTTTCCTGCGGATGAGTCGTTCGTCTCGCGCACCGGCACCGGTCCCGCGACGTTGACCGCACTGACGTCGTTGCTCGCGGGCACCAGGCAGCGGGGCTGGGCCACCGAGGACGGGGACGTCACTCCCGGCTTCGCGTCGATCGCCGTCCCAGTCCTCGATGCGGCGGCGCATCCGGTGGCTGCGGTCGCCGTAACCTATGAGACCGGGCGGTTGGCTGCTGAGGAGGCCGTCGTACGACGGGTAGCCGAGATGGCGGCCGCGCTGACCCGTCGGCTGCGCGGACGCCCGGCCGAGCCTGCAAACCACCCGTAGCGCTGACGCGTGCCACCACGGAACGGGCGACCTCCCAGCCATGCCGCCGGCATGCGAGCGTCGCGGGCCACCATGAGGGCCGCCCTCCCGGAGTCGCTACCCACCGGTAGGATCGCGCCCACCCACCGCGAGGAGTCACCATGCAGGTGTTTGCGATCGTCGTGTCGCTGGCGGTCACGGTCGTCGCGATCGCCTTGTTCGCGAAGGCAATCACACAGATCGTCGGTGTCATCCGGACTGGCCAACCCGCCATCGGTCGCACCGACGACAAGGCGAGCCGCTGGGCGGCCATGCTCAAGGAGACCCTGGGTCACACCCGGATGCTGCAGTGGACGCATGTCGGGGTCCTGCACTGGTTCGTGTTCGTCGGCTTCGGGTTCCTCTTCTTCACCCTCGTCACGGCGTTCGGGCAGCTCTTCGACGCAGGGTTCGCCCTGCCGCTGATCGGCCACTGGGTCGTCTTCGAGTGGCTGACCGAGCTGATCGCCTGGCTGATGCTGGGGTCGATCCTCGGTCTCATCGCGATCCGCCTGCTCAACCTGCCCACCGGCGCCCACGGCCGCTACAGCCGGTTCTTCGGCTCTCGGATGTGGCAGGGGTACTTCGTCGAGGCGGTCATCCTGGGGATCGGTGTCTGCATCGTCATACTCCGTGGTGGCGAGTACGCCCTCCAGGGTGACGAGGCGTCGCGGGCGCACTTCCCCTTCACGTTCCTCATCGGGGAGTGGCTCTCCGGACTCGGCACCTTGTCCCTCCAGAACCTCGTCTACCTCGTGGCGATGGTCAAGATCGTCATCTCGTTCACCTGGATGATCGTGCTGTCGCTCAACCCGACGATGGGCGTCGCGTGGCACAGGTTCACGGCGTTCCCGAACATCTGGTTCAAGCGTGAGTCGTCGGGTCGCACGGCGCTTGGCGGTCTGCAGCCGATGATGGCCGGCGGGAGACCGATCGACTTCGCAGACCTCGAGGATCTCGACGAGGACACGTCCTTCGGGGTGGGCAAGGTCGAGGACTTCACCTGGAAGGGGATGCTCGACTTCGCCTCCTGCACCGAGTGCGGTCGCTGCCAGTCGCAGTGCCCGGCCTGGAACACCGAGAAGCCACTGTCCCCCAAGCTGCTGGTGATGGGTCTGCGCGAGCATGCGTTCGCCAAGGCGCCGTACGTGCTCGCCGACGAGAGCGGGCGTGACGGTCTCCCGGCCGACGTCAGGGCCGAGGCGGAGCGGGAGCTGGTCGGTCCGACCCTCGGAGACGCCTACTGGCCCGACGGCGGCGCGGTGATCGACCCCGACGTCCTCTGGTCGTGTACGTCGTGCGGCGCCTGCGTCGAGCAGTGCCCCGTTGACATCGAGCATGTCGACCACATCATGGACATGCGGCGCTACCAGGTGCTTGTCGAGTCGAGCTTCCCCGCCGAGCTCAACCAGCTGTTCAAGGGCCTGGAGAACAAGGGCAACCCATGGAACATGTCCGCCACCGCCCGGATGGACTGGGCCAAGGGCCTGCCCTTCGACGTCAAGCAGGTGGGGACGGACATCGAGAGTCTCGACGAGGTGGAGTGGCTCTTCTGGGTGGGGTGCGCCGGCGCGTACGAGGACCGCGCGAAGAAGACCACCCGCGCGGTGGCCGAGCTTCTCCACGAGGCCGGCGTGTCGTTCGCGGTGCTAGGCGACGGAGAGACCTGCACCGGTGACCCCGCGCGTCGGTCAGGCAACGAGTTCGTCTTCCAACAGCTGGCGATGCAGAACGCCGAGGTGCTCACCGAGACGAGGGCGAGGAAGGTCGTCTCGACGTGCGCCCACTGCTTCAACACGCTCAAGAACGAGTACGGACAGTTCGGTCTCGAGCTCGAGGTGGTGCACCACACCCAGCTGCTCAACCGGCTTGTGCGCGACGGCCGGTTGACCCCGGTGGCCGCTGCGGACACGTCGATCAACGGGCGCACCATCACCTATCACGATCCCTGCTTCCTCGGCCGCCACAACCAGGTGTACGAGCCACCCCGCGAGCTGCTTGCTGTGATCCCGGGGGCGCAGTTCAAGGAGATGCCCCGAAACGCCGAGAAGTCCTTCTGCTGCGGCGCCGGCGGTGCCCGGATGTGGATGGAGGAGAAGATCGGCGAGCGGATCAACCTCAACCGCACCAAGGAAGCCGTCGCGACCGGAGCGCAGCAGATCGCCGTCGGCTGCCCGTTCTGCCGCGTCATGCTCTCCGACGGGCTCACGGCACTGCAGGCCGATGGTTCGGCGGCCGAGGATGTCGAGGTTCTCGACGTGGCGCAGATGCTTCTTGCCTCGGTACGGCGCTCGGCCACGGCCGACGGATCTCCGGCGCCGGAACCCACGGAGGTCGCCGGGATGACAGGTACGTCGCCCGTCGAGTCCGGTGACGACACCGATGCGGAGAGCCCGGTGACCGCCGAGGAGACCGACCCGATCGAGGCTGTCACGCCTGCGGAGTCCACCATCGTCGACCCGGGCACGCCCGAGACGGCCGAGCGCCTCGATGGCGAGACACCGTCTCCGGAGGAGACCGTTCATCCGGATCGTCCGTGAGACGCCGCTGACCGGATCAGTGACGTCACTGCGGTGTCGGGGTCCGCGGATGCTGTGCACGACCAGTCCACGTCATATCCCCCGGCATCCCTCCCGGCCGTCATGACCAGCATCATTTATCGGGTTCACTATGGTGTTGACGTGACGTCATAGTGGTGTCATAGTAGTGCACATGGACATCAGCCCTTTCGTCGAAACGCTCCGCCGTGACCTCGCTCAGGCAGCCGAGGCAGGCGGCGACGACATCCGGGCCGCAGCCGAGCGGCTGGTGATGGCCCTCGATCCCGCGATCCGACTGACCCTGCTCGATGTGCTGTCCGAGGCGGCCTCGGAGATCACCAACGAGCTGGCCGGTCCGGCGGTGGAGGTCCGCCTGAAGGGCCGGGAGCCCATCTTCGTGGTCACCGGCGCAAGCCAGCCGCCCGAGTCAGAGTCGTCTCGCCTCCCGGAGCCAGCCGACGAGCTCGACGGAGATGACCCCGTGGCTCGGATCACGCTGCGGCTTCCGGAGTCGCTCAAGGTCCGAGCGGAGGAGATCGCAACGAGTCGTGGACAGTCGCTCAACACCTGGCTCGTCAACGCGGCCCGGATGGCCACGTCCGCCGACTTCAACCTCAACATCTCGTCCACCGGAGTCAGCATGGGCATGGGGCCCGGGGCTCCCGGACGGAACCGATCATCCAGCAAGCGCATCCAGGGGTGGGTGCGATGACCCAGGAGGCAACCATGTACACGTTCCCCACGCCAGGACCCACCAACCTTCGCGTCGAGCTCGGTGTCGGCAGGTGCAACATCAGGGCCGAGGACACCGACACCACGACGGTCGAGCTCGTCGCGATTCACGGCGACAGCCACGCCCAGGAGCTGGTAGACCGGTCCACCGTCGAGCAGCGCGGCGACAATGTCGTCGTCCTCGTTCCCAAGGCAAAGGGCGGCCTGTTCGGTCGCAAGGGCGAGGTCGAGGCCACCATCGTCGTGCCGACAGCCACCAACGTCGACGTACAGCTGGGGTCGGCAGACCTGGATACGCGAGGCACCCTTGGGCGGGCGAAGGTCGGCAGCGGGTCCGGGGACATCACCCTGGAGGCCGCCACCGATGTCACCGCCAAGAGTGGGTCCGGCGACCTGCGGATCGACCGGGCTACTGGATCGGTCTCGAGCAAGGGTGGATCGTCGGACACCCAGATCGGCTTCATCGGCGGCGACTTCGAGTTCCTCACCGGCTCCGGCGACATCGAGGTCAAGCAGATCCACGGTTCGCTGCGCGGCAAGGCCGGCTCCGGCGACATCGAGATCGGTCAAGCCGGCGACGGAGTCGACATCATCCTCGGCTCCGGCGATCTGGACATCGCGCGAGCCGATCGTGGGCTGCTCAAGGCCAAGACGGGCTCGGGCGACGTGACCATCGGCGTGGCGAACGGTACGGCGGTCTACCTCGACGTGGTCACCGGCTCCGGGGAGACACGTTCGTCTCTGGACGGCACCGCCGCGCCCACCGACGGCGAGCAGACCGTCGAGCTCAACGTCCGAACGGGGAGCGGTGATGTGGTCCTTCAGCGCGCCTAGCCGTTCCCGCCAGACGCCGCCTTCGGACGATGGCGAGCCGACGACGATTCGCAGCAAGAAACATCAAGAGCCTCCGCTTACACGACGTGCAAACTCTAAGCAGGCAACGACTTCCAGCCCCCGAAGGGACATCAGACCATGAACCTCAACGACCAGCTCGCCCGAGAGCTCATCCGCGAACGCATCGACCACCGGCTTCCGACCCGGCGGCCCGCACACCCTCGCGCGGCACGGGCCCTGCGACGTCTGGCCCAGCGCCTCGACAGTGTGCAGTGACTACTCAGATCGTGGTGCGGTGGAAGCCCAGGTGCGAGCGTGACTGGGTGGGACCGCGCTGACCTTGGTAGCGGGAGCCGTACTTCTCGCTTCCGTAGGGGTTCTCTGCCGGAGATGACAGCCGGAAGAAGCAGAGCTGCCCGATCTTCATCCCCGGCCACAGCTTGATGGGCAAGGTGGCGGCGTTGGAGAGCTCCAACGTCACGTGACCGGAGAAGCCGGGGTCGATGAAACCGGCGGTCGAGTGCGTGAGCAAGCCGAGACGTCCGAGCGACGACTTGCCCTCGAGTCGTGCGGCGACGTCGCTCGGCAGTGTGACCACCTCGTACGTCGAGCCGAGCACGAACTCCCCCGGGTGCAGGATGAACGGCTCGTCGCCGTCGGGCTCGACGGCCCTCGTCAGGTCGGGCTGGTCCTCGGCGGGGTCGATGTGCGGGTAGCGGTGGTTCTCGAAGACGCGGAAGAAACGGTCGAGGCGCACGTCGACGCTCGACGGCTGGATCATCGCCTCGTCGTACGGGTCGAGGCAGACGCGACCGCTGTCGATCTCGGCCCGGATGTCGCGGTCGCTCAGCAGCATCCGGCGAGACTACCGAACGCGAGTCATCCCGCGGAGATGCAGGCAACACCGACCATCGTCACCGCAACTCCGGTGACCTGCACGACTCGCAGCCGCTCCTTGAGCACCAGCCGGGCGAGCAAGACGGTGATGACGGGGAACAGAGAGCTGAGCACGCTGGTGATGCTGACGAACCCCTTCGTGGACGCGACCCCGAACGCCAGGTTGGCTCCAAGGTCGCCGGCAGCGATCGCGACGACCCACCCGAGGTCGCGGGCCTCCAGCCCACCCGTCGTACGTCGGACGAGCGCCGCGACCACGAAGGCCGCCGTGACCACCGCCCTCATCGCCCAGAGGGTGAGCAGCGGGCTGTCCTCTGACCCCTGGTCCATGAACACGAAGAAGACGCCGAAGAACAAGCCCGCCAGGGCAGCCACGATCACCGGCCGCGCCGATGCCTCGCCCGTGAACTCAGGGCCGCTTGTCAACACGATGCCTACGATCGCCACCGCGATGCCGAGCCAGACCAGGCCGCTCGGGGTCTCGCCCGAGAGCAGGCCGATGACGACGGGGACGACGACCCCGAGCGACGTCACCGGCGCCACCACGCCCATCGTCCCGGTCGAGAGGGCCGCGTAGTAACAGATGAGACCGAGCGCTCCGGCCGCGCCGGCTGCCGCCCCCCACGGCGCCCACCCCAACGGCCCGTGCCAGCCCTCCGTGAGGTAGACCGCGACAGTTGCCATGCCCAGGCCGAACGATGCGCTCCAACCCACGATGACCAGGACCGGTCGACGCCGGCTGAGAAGGCCACCGAGGAAGTCTGAGGCCCCCCACATGACGCTCGACAGGAGTGCAAGCAGGATGGCCACCAGCGGAGCCTACCTGCGGCTCGCCGCCAGCCAGAGGCAACCGAAATGACCAGGTGTTCCGAAGGCCGGTTAGTATCAAGACCGCTCGCCTCGGTGGATGCCGAGGTGCTGTGCGGGTGTAGTTCAATGGTAGAACATCAGCTTCCCAAGCTGACAGTGCGAGTTCGATTCTCGTCACCCGCTCGTCGAGAAGGCGTAGTACGCAGCCCCCCACCGGGTTGAGGTTGTCCGTCACTTCATCCCCGGCCCCCGAGACTCCGATCGGGACGTGCATGGTGTCACCGGAAGGCGTCTGTGCGGCGTACTACAACTTCGGCAGCGGGCCCAGATGACGTGGGTGACCGTCAGGTTCCCGTCACCATCGTTACGCACGTAGGTGGAGTTGATGTCGCCACTGCTGACGCGCTCCGCCAGGCGTTCCTGGGCGGCGATGTTGGCAGCACGAGGCATCCGACCACCTCAACCTCGGATCCCTCGAGCAGGGACAGCAAGTCAGCTGCGCAGGTAGGACGCCCCGTTGACGTCGATGATCGTGCCGGTGGAGAAGCGTGCAGCCTCCGAGGCAAGCCACAGGACCGCGGACGCAACCTCCTCTGGACGCGCAACGCGACCGTAAGGGGACTGGCTCCGCACCTCATCGCCACCTGGGCCGTCGAGGACCTCCTGCGCCATCTCCGTCTGCACGAAGCCAGGGGCCACGGTCCCGACGGTGATCCCGTATGGCGCCAGCGCGAGAGCCATCGACTGGCCGAACGCGTTGAGTCCGGCCTTCGACGCCCCGTAGGCCGGACAGGTCGGCTCGCCACGGAAAGCACCTCGGCTCGAGACGTTCACCACGGCCCCGCCACCGGCGGCGATGAGGTGCGGGACGGCACAGAACGTCGCGTTCGCCGCGCCGACGAGGTTGACGGCGAGAGTCCGCGACCAGGCCTCGCGCCAGTCGTCGTACGACGTCTGGATGGGCGGGTGCGGCAGGAACACCCCTGCGTTGTTGACGAGTACGTCCAACCCGCCAAGTCCTTCGGCCGATTCGTCGACCGCCGACTTCACCGCGGCCGCGTCACCCATGTCAGCCTGCACGACCAGATGACCGTCGCCCCGCAGCGAGGCGACCAGGTCCTCGGCCGACCCTTTCGAGCTGCCGTAGTGCACCGCGACCCGACAGCCATCCGCAGCGAAGGCAGCGGCAATTGCGCTTCCGATGCCACGCGAGGCTCCGGTGACGAGGACTCGCCGCGTCACCGCGCCAGCTCCGCGACACCTGCGACGAGCCGATCCACGTCGTCGTCGTTCGTGTACGGCGCGAGGCCCGCCCGCACTGCACCGTCGTCGCCGAGCCCCAGCCAACGAGACGCCTCGATCGCGTAGAAGCTGCTGGCCGGGGCGTTCACAGCTTTGGTGGCCAGGAACTCGTACACGGCCTGCGGGGTGTGGCCGGCCACCGAGAACAGCACCGTCGGCGTACGCCGTTCTGCGTGTCCGTGCAGCGTGACCCCTGGCAGTCCGCGCAGGCCGTCGATGAGCCGCTCGAACAGCGCATCCTCGTGCTTCTCGGCCGCCGCCATCGAGGCGAGGACCCGCTCTCGACGTGTCCCTCGACTCGAGACGAAGCCAGCGATGAAGTCGACCGCCGCCACCGTCCCGGCGATGAGCTCATAGGGCAGGGTGCCGAGCTCGAACCTCGATGGCACCTGGTTGCTCGACGGCAGCAGCTTGTCCGGCTCGAGCGTCTCCAGCAGGGCCGGTTCGGCGACCAAGAGCCCGTGGTGGGGACCGAAGAACTTGTACGGCGAGCAGGCGAAGAAGTCCGCACCGAGCTCGCCCACGTCGACTGCCGCGTGGGGAGTGAGGTGGACACCGTCGACGTACACAAGGGCGCCGACCGCGTGCGCAGCCTGGGCGATCGCCGGGATGTCCGGGCGGGTGCCGAGCAGGTTGGAGGCCGCGGTGACGGCGACGAGCCTGGTCCGCTCGCTCAGCAGGTCGGCCACCGCCGCGACCGGCAGCTCGGCGCTGTCCCGGTCGAAGTCAGCCCATCTGACCGTGGCTCCGCAGCTCTGGGCGGCGTGCACCCAGGGCCGGATGTTCGCATCGTGGTCCAGCCGCGTCACCACGACCTCGTCGCCCTCACCCCACTGTTTCGCAAGCGCCCGCGCCATGTCGTAGGTCAGCTGGGTCATCGACCGACCGAAGACGACACCAGAAGGCACGCACCCCAGCAGGTCTGCCACGGCGGCGCGCCCGGCGACGACGATCTCGTCGGCGCGCTGCTCGGCGAGCGTGACCGTGCCCTGGTTCGAGAGACCCGAGATCATCGCGTCACCGACCGCCCGGGCCACCTCGGCCGGCACCTGCGACCCACCCGGCCCATCGAAGTAGGCGACACCCTGGCCGAGCGCCGGGAAGGACTCACGGACTCGCTGCACGTCGAAACCCATGCACCCATCTTGCCTCGGCAGACCTGATGACGTGTCAGCGCCGCGGCGGTCCGAAGACCGCCCGCACGCCGGGCGACCACAGGACCGAGTCCGGCTCACGCCCTGCCAGCAAGGACAGCCCAGCTGCCGCGACCAGGGTGTCATCTAGCTCGACGACGGTGGCGTCGTGCAGCGGCCACACCTCATGGCGAACCGGAACATAGAGGGTGCGACCGAGCCACCGCGTATACAGCCCCCAGCGGCTGGTGAGGAAGTCGGAGAGCGGGTCACCCGGCTCCTGCTCCGCACCCGGGCGTACGACGAGACGGCCGCCCGCCCCCCCCGGGGCGCGGCCAGCGGCGGCAGGTCGAGTACTCGATCTGGCCCTGGGTCGCGCGCACCCGCATCCGCGCCCAGCAGTACGGCAGACCGAACGCCAGCCGGGCACCGAGCACCACAGCGAGCCGGGACGCTTCCAGGGACAAGAAGACAATCCCCCGGCGGCCCTGCTCGTCGATGCAGTACAGGCGCACGTTCGTCTCGGCGAACGTGCCAAGCCAAGGCGCGGCGCGGCCGCGGCCGACCCCCGCGCCAACCATCCGGAAAGGAATGAGCCCCACCCAGGTCGCACCGTCGTACACGTCGGGACGGATGCCAGCCGGCATCAGCGGTGCGACGAGCTGGGGATCGACTCGCCAGTGCACGAACGTGAGGTCGCGCCACTGCTGGTGCATGATCTGGCGACCTGGCAGCGCGGCTGCCTGCGCAGGCGCCGGTTGGGACGACGCCGATGACCCGTGCACGCGTCCATCATGACAGCCGCACACATTGGTCGGCGCCGTGCTGCGGGCAGATCCCCGCGCCCGACGTGGGCGCAGCGGCGTAGCCTGCCACGTGAACCGCCCTCGCCGGGCATGAGCTGGAGGCCCAGATGACCGACCGCATTCACGTCACCATGAATATCGACCTCTTCGTCGAGGACGAGAAGGCCATGCGCGACGCCGCCTTCGAGCGGATGCGCGATGCCTGGAGCTCCGAAGACGACTTCCCCTACGACTCCGCCGGGGACGTCCCCCTGGGCCAGGTGATCCACAGCCTGCTCGCCGACGCCCTCCCGCCCGAGCTGCCGGGCTGCCGCCGCAGCCAGCTCGAGGTCGAGTCCGACACCGACGACACCGACGGCACAGCCGACTCCGCTGCCGGCACCTCGCCAGACCAGAGCCAGGACACGTCAGACGCCACTGACGACGACAGCGCCTCCACGACAGAAGACTCCGGCTCCGATACCGACACGTCGTCTGACGACAGCGCCGAGGCGTCAGACAACACCGACAAGGGTGACGACCGTCACGACGGGGACGACACGTTGGGAACAGGCTCGTCAGCCGACGGTCACGAGGAGTCGCGGACCGAGAGTCCGGCGGATGTCGAAATCGACGACACAAGCGGCGCCAACGAGGACGAAAAGAAGGACTCCTGAGGCATGCACCCCAATGCCGAGCTGATCGACCGCTTCTACACCGCCTTCAACGAGCGCGACGCCGAGACGATGGCCCGCAGCTACACCGACGACGCGACGTTCGAGGACCCCGCCTTCGGTGAGCTCACTGCCGACGAAGCTCGCGACATGTGGCGGATGCTCCTCGGCCGGGCGACCGACGAGCTACACGCCGAGTACCGCGACATCCACGCCGACGACACCGCGGGCACCGCCCACTGGGAGGCGTACTACACCTTCCAGGGACACCCAGTGCACAACGTCATCGATGCGACGTTCTCCTTCAAGCACGGCCTGATCACACGACACGTCGACGACTTCGACTGGCCTCGATGGGCCGGCCAAGCGCTAGGACTGCCCGGCAGAGTCCTGGGGCGTACGTCGTTCCTGCACTCCCGTGTGCGCGGCACCGCCCGCAGACAGCTCGAGGAGTTCCGGGCCCAGCGGGCCTGATTCCAGACGTCCAGGTCGCGTCAGGTCTCGGCGATAGCCTCGTGGTGACGCAGCACCTCGGCAATGACGAAGTTGAGGAACTTCTCGGCGAACTCCGGGTCGAGCCTCGCCTCCACGGCCAACCGGCGCAAGCGCTCGATCTGCACCGCCTCGCGCGCAGGGTCCGCGGGGGGCATCGCCTGCTCAGCCTTGAGCAACCCCACCTGTTGCGTGCACTTGAAACGCTCCGCGAGCACATGCACCAACGCCGCATCGAGGTTGTCGATGCTGTTGCGGAGCCGCAGCAGCTCGACTCGAGCGCCGTTGTCATCGGTCGGAGTCTCGTCTTCGGATCGCACGCCTGCCATGACGGCACAGCCTAACGGCGGCCCGAGACGAGCTTCACCGATCCTCGTCGCGGAGCGTCAGATGACCGCGAGACTGCCAGGTTGAACTAGAATCAGCCAGGACTCAGGTGGGGCGACGGCGCGCAGACAGACCTGGCGGCCTGGCGCGCGGTGGGAGGACGGGGATCGACATGGCAGCCATCGAGCTCTCGGTCGTCGTACCGTGCTTCAACGAGGAGCAGAGCATCGACCGACTCTACGACGTGCTGACACAGGAGCTCGAGGCGCTCGTCGACACCTTCGAGGTGCTCCTCGTCGATGACGGCAGCAGCGACTCGACGGTCGACAAGATGCGCGCCGTGAACCAGCTGGACTCGCGCTTCCGCTACTTCGTGCTGAGCCGGAACTTCGGCAAGGAGTCGGCCATGCTCGCCGGTCTGAGCCAGTCGGAAGGGGCCGCCATCGCCATCCTCGACGCAGACCTCCAGCATCCCCCCGCGCTTCTGGCCAAGATGCTGCCGATGCTCGAGGAGGGCTACGACCAGGTCGTCGCCCGTCGTACCCGCACGGGTGACAAGCCAGTGCGCACCGCGGTGTCTCGCCTCAACTACCGTGCCTTCAACCGTCTCGTCGACGTCGAGCTCGAGGATGGGGTCGGAGACTTCCGCGTCCTCACCCGAAGAGCCGTGCGGTCCCTGCTGTCCCTCGGCGAGTACAACCGCTTCTCCAAGGGCCTCTTCGCCTGGATCGGCTTCTCCACTGCAGTGGTCGACTACGACAACGTCGCACGCGAGTCAGGAGACTCGAAGTGGAGGTTCGGCGACCTCATCAACTACGGCATCGACGGCATCGTCTCCTTCAACGCGCGCCCTCTGCGCCTGGCCATCCACCTGGGGACCGCCGTCACCGTCTTGTCGTTCGCATACGCCGCTTGGGTCGTCATCGACTATCTCGCGAACGGCAACCCGGTGGCCGGCTACCCGACGCTGATCGTCGCCATCCTCGTCTTCGGAGGCCTGCAGCTCGTCGTCCTCGGCGTGATCGGTGAGTACCTCGGCCGGATCTACTACGAGACAAAGCGTCGACCGCACTTCTTGCTGAAGGAGAGCAGCAACCAGATCGAGGCGCCGGTGACGGTTGCGCTCGGACCCGAGCACGACGAACAACCCCATCTTGCCCATGGAGACTCACCACGGCCAGACACCGGACCGACGGTGTGGGGACCCGCCTCGTGATCTATGGCCGCATCCTGCGCTTCGCGACCATCGGGGTCCTCAACACCGGCATCTACTACGCCCTCTACCTCATACTGCGGCTCATCCTCCCCTACCTGGTCGCGCACGTCTGCGCCTTCCTGCTGGCGATGATCGCCTCGTACTTCCTCAACTGCTACTTCACCTTCAAGACAACGCCCAGCTGGCGCAGCTTCTTGCTGTTCCCGCTGAGCAACGTCGTGAACTTCCTCGTCAGCACCGTCGGCCTCTATGTCCTGGTCCAACACATCGGCATGGACGAACGCCTCGCGGCCATCCCGGCTGCGGTCATCGCCATCCCGTTCACCTTCCTGGTCGCACAGTTCGCCTTGACCGGCGGGCGCGATGAGCAGCCGGCACGTGGCTCCACATCTCAACCGAGCGAGGAAAGTGCTGCATGACCACGGGCACCACAGCAGTCAACGGTCGTTCCGCCAGCACCCCGATACCCCCCCACGAGCCACGCGTCCCCGGTTGGATGTGGCCGGTGGGAGTCACCGCTCTGACCCTCCTGTACGCGATGGTCCCCCCCTTCGTCGGCGCGACAAGCTTCTACCGCCGCGGTGACAGCGCCTCGCAGTTCCTGCCCACCTGGGTCCACTTCGGCGACCTGATGCGCGACGGCGCCTGGCCGCCGCTGATGGACCCGAACTCCTGGCACGGAGGCAACTACGCCGCCGAGGCGCTCTTCGGGGTCTACAACCCGATCAACGCTCTCAACTGGCTCGTCGTCTCGTTCATCCCCAACCTCGATGTCGCCGCTACCTTGGTCAAGGCAGAGTTCCTCGCCTTGTTGGCGCTCGGCATCTACCTGCTGGCTCGCGAGTACGGCGCCGCCCGCTGGGCCGCCTCGCTGGTCGCGGTGGCCCTGCCGTTCTCAGGCTTCACCCTCTACTGGGACGCAGCTACCTGGGCCGCCGGCCTGATCGCCTTCGCCTACGTGCCGTACGTCTGGTGGGCGTTCCGAAGGGCGGCTCACGGCCGCCTCAGCCCGATCTGGGCCTTCGTCGTCGGTGCGCTGGCAATCACCCAAGGAAACCCCTACGGCGTCCTCGGCGTCGTCGTCATCGGCGTCGCTGTCCTCACTGAAGCGCTGTTGGCGAAGGACTGGACCGCCGTACGTCGCATCGTGCTGCTGGGGGCCTGCGTGGCTGCCCTGATCCCGCTCGTCTTCATGCCGCTTCTCCAGACCGCTCCGCTCGCCGTGCGTGCCAACCTCGCAGGTGTCAGGAACACGGACCTGATGAGCCCTCACCTCGGTGATCTCCTGAACCTCAGCAGCCCGACCCTGCTGCCAGACATCAAGACGTTCCTGAATCCCATGCAGGTCCCCGCGACATACTTTGCCTGGTTCGTCCTCCCCATGCTGCCGTGGTTGCGGTGGTCCTCCCTACGCGGTCGCCTCAGCAGTCTGGCTGGTCTGGCAGTGGTCTTCGCCGGCTACTTCCTGCTCGTGGCGGGCCCGTCCGTCCTCTGGTTCTTTCGCTGGCCGCTGCGCCTCGTGGAGTACGCGCAGCTGCCGTTCGCGGTACTGCTGGCCGTCGTCGCCTCCGCGGGGTTCCGCAGTGACCGGAGGGCCGCACGATTGGGGGCTAGCGTCGGACTCGTCGTCGTCGGGGCTTATCTCGCCTGGGCACAGACCCCCTCCGACCTTCAGCTGCACGCTGTCGCGACAGCTCTCGTTCTCGCGCTCGTCCTCGCCCTCGTCTGGGCGATGCGGCGCAGCAGCACGAGTGTTCTTCCGCTGGTAGCCGTGGTGCAGACGGGTATCTTGCTTGTGCTGGGCTTGCAGACGGCGGCGTTCCCGCAGAACGCCAGCGCCGGACCCTGGAACTTCCCGGCATCGGTGCCTGCGCTGGAGGAGCGATTCGACTCGCGCTACACCGGCACGACCCTCCAGCTCGCCAGTCTCTTCGACATCCGCAGACGGGCGACCAAGGAGGGGCCGGCTGCCTGGCGCGACCACCTCGGCGGCAGCATGTTCCACGCCGTCGGCGTCGACTCCGTCAACACCTATTCCGGCGTCGGTCTCAAGATCTTCACCAAGGCGCTGTGCATGGACTACAACGGAGCGACCTGCCCTCGGGCACTCGCGCTGCTGATGAAGCCGACCGAGGAGGGCCGACCGAACCTCGCCGCCTTGATGAAGGTGGACACGATCGTCGCGCAGCGCCGCCGCTACCCGGACGTGGGGGATGAACCTGGCTGGGTCATCGCCGAGCAGGATCGTCGGACCACGGTCTTGCACCCGAGCGAGCCCTGGCACTGGCCCGGCAGTCGGCTGAGCTGGACGTCGCCTGACGTGACGGTCACCTCGGCCGACACCACGGGACTCAGCAGTGAGACTGTCACCATCGAGGATGTGGCGGCAGCCTCGACGCTCGTCTTCGCCCGGCTCGGGTGGCCGGGCTTCAGCGCAGAGATCAACGGCAGGCGGCTCAGGGTCACCCGCAGCGATGCCGGTCTGCTCGAGGTTGCGCTCCCCACCGGCACGAAGGCGGGAGAGGTAACAGTCGACTTCCGGCCGCCTGGGCAGCTGCCCGGTCTGGGACTGGCCGGACTCGGGGCCCTCGGCGCCGTGGCCATGGCGGTGCTCCCTGCCCTCCGGCGTCGACGCGAAGACGAGGAAGGTGCCGACACCGATGGTCGGGCGCCGACCGGCGACGTCGCTCACCACGACTGACGCCGGCGGAGTCAGTGGGGGCGCCAGGCCTCGTCGTCCTTGGTGAGCTTGATGATGTGGCTTGGAAGCTTGTTACTGGCGAGCATCTCGACCGTGACGTGCTCGAAGACGTCGCGGAGGTTCGCCCGGGCGGCAACCCAGACGAGCTGAAGGACCATCGCGCTGTCGTTGTACTTCACGGCCTCGGGTCGAAGCCCGTACACGCTGACCAACGGACCGTCAACCGCCCGGATGATGTCGGCGATGCTGACATCGCTGCTCGGTCGCCCGAGCCGCCACCCGCCGCTCTGGCCCCGCACGCTCATCACGATTCCGGCGCGCCTGAGGTCGGCGAGGATGGCCTGCAGGAAGCCGTGCGGGATGTCTTGGAGCCGCCCCAGCTCCTCTGCCGACACCGGCACGCCGTCAACGCGCGAAGCGATCTCGATCAGCGCACGCAAGGCGTAGTCGGACTTGGCTGAGACGCGCATGGCGGCAAGTTTGTCAGAAGGCGTTAAGGGCGACGGCCGAGCCGCCAGACCCGCAGCTCCCGCAGGCGGCGCGGGAGGGCTGCCTACGGGGTGCCGTCGGTGCGACGCTCCTCGACGTGCGTTGTCCTGTGCCTGCTCCGCTGAGCGTTGATCGCCAGCGACAGCCCGATCGCGAGGACCCCGGCGATCAGCAGGATGACGCCGAGGGTGTTCTCTGCAATGAAGTCGATGTCGACGGCCTCGTCGAGTGCCCAGATGAGCACCGCGCCGACCACGATCAAGACGACCCCGAGTCCGATAGCCATGCGGGTCTCCTTCCGCTGTCTGCACTTTCAGGTGCTCTCAAGGTAGACCACCGCACCGGTATGTCCGTGAATCGGACCCCGTGTGTCTGATCAGACGTTGACAGTGCCACTCAGCGTTTGGCGGCGGCCCTGCGCTGCGCGCCGGTCCAGCGGGCCTTGGCGCCGGTACGCTTCGCGGCCTTCGTCCGCGGCGCAGCACCGTCACGACGGGGGTCGGGTCGACGCTCGGAACGCTCGCGCCCGGCGGCCCAAGGCGCGGCAGCACGAGATGCGGCTGGACGTCGTTCCGGCTGCTGGGTCGCAGCGGGACCGACCCTCTCGGGGCGATGGTTGTCAGCCGGGCGCCGGACGCGCGCCGGCTGGCCTCGTCCCCGGTCGCGTCGAGGCTTGCCCTGGCGGGGTCGGGAGTCCGCGGTGCGAGCCGAGGGGACGGCCACCCGGTCGATCGGCTCGCCCACGAGGGCCAGGGCTGCGACGGTCATCGGGTTGGGCGCCGTACCCCCGTCGTGGTGACGAGCAGCGACGCCGACGGCGCGGTGGAGGCCGGTGACCGCGGCCAACTGACGGCTGGTGGTCATGATCACGACCGCACCCGAGCTACCGGCCCGAGCGGTGCGCCCGCTGCGGTGGAGGTAGGACTTCTGCTCGGCCGGCAGGTCGTAGTGAACGACGACATTGACCCCGTCGACGTGGATCCCGCGGGCTGCGACGTCGGTGGCGACGACGACGTCGGCCTGACCGGTCCGGAACTTGCGCAGGTTGCGTTCGCGCGCGCCCTGGCTGAGGTTGCCGTGAAGATCGACGGTGGTGACGCCGCGCTCGGTGAGGTCATGAGCCAGCCGGGTCGCGCCCATCCGCGTCCGAGTGAAGACGATGGACCGGGGGTTGGCGCGCAGCAGCGCCGCGGCGGTGTCGATCTTGTCGTGCGGGGCCGTGACGAGGACGTGGTGGTCGATGTCGGGCTGGTCGGCATCGTCGTTGCAGATGTGCGTGACCGCGCCGTTGAGGTGGAGGCGCACAAGACGGTCGACGTCACCGTCGAGGGTTGCCGACATGAGCATCCGCTGTCCGCCCGGGCGGGTCATCGAGACGATCTCGCTGACGGCCGGAAAGAAGCCGAGGTCGCAGAGGTGGTCGGCCTCGTCGAGGACGGTCACCTCGACGTCGTCGAGTCGGCAGGAGCCTCGGTCGACGAGATCCTGGAGGCGTCCGGGCGTGGCGACGACGATGTCCGCACCGCCCTTCAGCCGCTTGACCTGGCGGTCGTACGGCGTACCGCCATAGACGGTGACAAGGCGCAGACCGAGCGCATCTGCGAGGGGGTCGAGGGCTTGGCGCACCTGGGCGGCGAGCTCGCGGGTCGGCACGACAACGAGGCCGCGAGGAGACTTCGACCTACTGCGGCGGCCGGCAAGCCGGGCGAGGACTGGGAGACCGAAGGCGAGCGTCTTGCCGGAGCCGGTTACCGCCCTCCCCAACACGTCGCGGCCGGACATCGCGTCGGGCAGAACCGCCGCCTGCACCGGTGTCGGGACGGTGATCTCGGCCCGGTCGAGCACGCGCACCAGCGCTGCATCGATGCCGAGCTCACGGAACGTGGGGACAGGGTCGACGGGCACGTCGAGGGTTTCTCTTCCTGCAGGAATCGGGTGGACATACCCGTTCCAGCGGTCGCGCCGGGAGGCGCACCAGTCGACAGGCACAAGAAGGGGCGTACGAACCTCAGAGGTTCGACGCCCTGGCTGCGGCCAGTCTAACAGTGGTCAGCCGGCCTCCACGCCATCTGGGTGCGGCAAGCGATCCCCTGAGACCGAGTTGTCAGAGCGAAATGAGCGCCGGGGTGTCCACTACGGCCTGACAGGTCGGCCCGCGTTTGTCCACAGAAGCCGTCCCGCAAGCCCACGGGGATGCCCGACGTCAGATGCTGGCCTCATGTATCCCGGCACAGATCGCCACCCCGAGCTGGCGGCGCTCGCCAAGAGACAGCTCGGTGTCGTGCGCAGGGACCAGCTGGACGAGGTCGGCCTGCCTTACAAGTTCGCCACCCGACAGGTGGACGCGTCAACATGGTCGGAGTGGGGCAACAACCTCCTTCTCCTGAGCAACGCTCCCCCGTCTCGCGAACAGTTAAAACGGATCGCCCTGCTCG
>Ga0136620_10000488_pt1 | contig 18033 bp, 12 predicted proteins | sample AntDrymUQ4162106_2_FD_104806 | JGI IMG/M metagenome (GOLD analysis project Ga0136620, IMG submission 104806) | Polar desert sand microbial communities from Dry Valleys, Antarctica - metaG UQ416 (21.06) | ecosystem: Environmental > Terrestrial > Soil > Desert | place: Antarctica: Dry Valley... | reverse complement strand
GCCGACGACGGCCACCACCGCGTCCGGCGCGCGCTCGGCGACCGTACGGAGCGCGCCGGCAAGCCGACGTCCGACCCGGTCGGCCTGCGCGAGCAGCGGGTTCGTCCCGTCGGCCCGGCGGAGCGCACCCCGGCACGGTGCACCGGTGGGGGCGGTGCCCGCGAGCTCGGCGCACCGCTGCGCCAGCGTCGCGAAGATCGAGAAGTCGTTGCCGCCGATGCCCACCGTCACGAGGTCGGTCACCGCGGTGACCGACCGCAGCTGTTCGGCGCGCAGGTCCTCGGTGTCGGCGCCCGAGCAGCTGACGTCGATCAGGCGGTCGGCGCGCAGCCAGCGCCCCAGCACCGCCGGGTAGTTCGCGCTCGACCGCAGGCACGCGGCGCGGTCGGCATCGACGTACGGGATCAGCGGTCCGGCGGTGAACGAGTCCCCGAGCGCGACGTAGCGGCCGACCGGCTCGGACAGCGGCGGCCCGTCCCGCGGCTGTCCGTCCGGCGGCAGAGCCGCGGCCGCCGGGCTGTCGGGCGCGGAGCCGGGTGTGGCGTCCGGTCGGCTCAGCGACAGCAGGGCCACTGCCGCGGCAACCGCAACCACGCCCACCAGCACCGCGAGCAGGACCGGCCGAAGGCGCACCCCACCGAGGCTACGTCCCAAGTTCACGGGCCGGCCCGTGAAACTGCCACCCGGCGAGACTCACAACGCTCGCGCAGTGCGAGTGGCACTGGCTAGCCTGTGAAACTTGAGCCCACCCGCCACGCCTCCGGCCGATCTCGTCGTGCGGGGCGGACCGGTGTGGACGGGCCAGCGGGACGAGCCGGACGCGCGTGCGGTCGCGATCCACCGCGGCCGGGTGGTCGCCCTCGGTACGGACGACGACGTCGCCGAGCACGTCGGCGAGCCGACCCGGGTGGTCGACCTCGACGGCCGGCTCGTGCTGCCCGGGTTCATCGACGCGCACGTCCACCCGGTGCAGGCCGGGCTCGACATCCTCAGCTGCGACCTCTCCAAGGTCCCGGTTGACGAACGGTCGTACGTCGATGCTGTCGCCGGCTTCGCCGCCGACAACCCGGACGACGACTGGGTGCTCGGTGGCGGCTGGTCGATGGCCGCCTTCCCGGGCGGGGTGCCGACCCGGCAGACGCTCGACAACGCGGTGTCGGACCGGCCGGTCTACCTGCCCAACCGGGACCGACACGGCGCCTGGGTCAACAGCCGCGCCCTGCGGCTCGCCGGCATCGACGCCGAAACGCCCGACCCGGCAGACGGTCGGCTCGAGCGCGACCACAGCGGCGTGCCCACCGGGATGCTGCACGAGGGTGCGATGGCACTGGTCGCCCGGCTCGTGCCGGAGCCGACGCCGCAACGCCGCCTCGACGCGCTCGCGGTGGCGCAGCTGCGGCTGCACGAGCTCGGCGTGGTCGCCTGGCAGGACGCGATCGTCGGCGAGTACGCGGGGTCGGGTGACCTGCTGCCGACGTACGTAACCGCCGCCCGTGACAACTTGCTCACCGCGCGGGTCACCGGGGCACTGTGGTGGGACCGCGAGCGCGGCCTCGAGCAGGTGGCAGAGCTGGCGCAGCGCCGGGAGACCGGGACGGTCGGCCGGTTCCGGCCGCTCGCCGTCAAGATCATGGTCGACGGCGTGGTCGAGGCCTTCACCGCGGCGATGCTCGCGCCGTACGTCGGCGGCGACGGCACCGGTACGTCGTTCGTCGGCGCCGCGCTGCTGCGCGAGGCCGTGCGCGAGCTCGACCTGCTCGGCTTCCAGGTGCACGTGCACGCGATCGGGGACCGCGCGGTCCGAGACGCGCTGGACGCCTTCGAGGCCGCCCGCGACTCGAACGGGCCCAGCGGCGGCCGCCACCACATCGCCCACCTGCAGGTGGTGCATCCCGACGACGTGGACCGCTTCGCGGCGCTCGACGTCGCTGCGAACATGCAGGCGCTGTGGGCGTGCCACGACGACCAGATGGACGACCTCACGCTGCCGGTCCTCGGCCCCGAGCGGGTCGGCTGGCAGTACCCGTTCGCGGACCTGCACCGGGTCGGCACCCGGCTGGCATGCGGCTCGGACTGGCCGGTCAGCACCCCCGACCCGCTGCAGGCGATCAAGGTCGCGGTGACCCGGGTGGAGCCGGGCACCGACGGACCGCCGCTGCTACCCGAGCAGTCGCTGAGCCTTCCGACAGCGCTGCGTGCCTACACCGCCGGGTCGGCCTACGTCACCCACGACGACGACGCCGGCGTGCTGCGTCCGGGCGCGCGCGGCGACCTGGTCGTGCTGGACCGGGACGTGTTCGCCGCGCCGGCAGCCGACGTCGACCAGGCCCGCGTGGACCTCACCGTCGTCGACGGTCGCATCGTGCACGACCGCGACGCGTGACGGCGCCCAACGCCGGCGGGGGTCAGTCCCGGTCGTAGGTCTCGATGGTGTGCCGCCACGTCTCCGGCGACGACACCGCCGGGAGCGCCTCCCGGTAGGTCTCGGTGAGCTTCGACCACTGCTGGTACAGCTTGAGGTGCACGGCGACCGACCGCTGCATCAGGTCGCGGAAACGCTCCGGGTCACGCTGGTACCACGACACGGTCGCACCGTCGGCCCCGGACACCAGCGCGCTGTCCACCTGGGCCAGCCGCCACCAGTCCAGGTACAGGTGCGGCACGGCGAGCTCGGGGTTGGAGCGTGACGTGTGACGTACGGGCGTGATCTGGCGGAGGGCGCCGAGGCTTGCGCTACGGATCAGCCCGAGCTTGCCGCGCGGAGCCATTGGCGAGTGCCCGCGGCGCGGCGGCTTCTTCCGCCGCGCCGGCGGGAACTGCTCGATGTCGTCTGCGAGCTGGGAGTCGATGAAGCCCTTGCGCAGCTCACGCATCTCGTGCACCCGGTTGGCGACGTCGCGGTGCATCCGGTGTGGACCTTCCAGCAGGTCCTCGACGGCCAGCAGGCCCATCTCCGCGGCGGAGTACTGCATCGTCAACAGGTGCCGGACCTGGGTCTGGAAGCTCTCCCAGACGAGCCGTCCGCCGTGCTCGTACGGCGAGTGCAGCAGCGCGGCGTAGATCCGGTTGCGGCGGTGGAAGTACGCCTGCCAGTCCAGGGTGTCGTCCTTCTCGTGCCACGGCACGTGCCACACGGTCACCCCCGGCAGCGTCACGGTCGGGTGGCCTGCCGAACGGGCGCGCAGCCCGTACTCCGCATCGTCCCACTTGAGGAACATGGGCGACGCCAACCCGATCTTGCGGATCACGTCGGTCGGGATCAGACACATCCACCAGCCGTTGTAGTCGACGTCGATCCGACGGTGCAGCCACGGGGTGGAGCGCATGCTGCGGCGGCTGAAGTCCATCCCGTGGTACGTCCCGGGGGCCGGTCCCCAGAACCATCGGTACTCCGCCACCGCCTCGCCGAACGCATGCAGCACGCAGCGGTCGTACAGGCTCAGCATCTGGCCGCCGACGATGGTCGACGTCCGGGCCAGGTCGGCAAACGTCGCGGCGCGCAGGATCCCCTCGGGCTCGCACACCACGTCGTCGTCGAGCAGCAGGCAGTAGGTGCTGACCCCCTTGGTCGCGGTCTCGTCCATCGCGCGGGAGAAGCCGCCGGAGCCGCCGAGGTTGGGCTGCTCGATCACGCGGAGCTTGTCGCCGAGCTTGGCTGCCACGTCGGCGTACCGCTCCTCGTCGACGACCTTCTGCGTGCCCTGGTCGATGACGAAGATCTCGTCGAGGACCTCCAGCACGTTGGGCTGCCGCGACAGGGCGACCAGTTGGTCGACGCAGAAGGTCGGCCGGTTCATCGTCGTGATGCCGATGCTCACCGTGCCCGGCGTTGTCAGGTCGGTCTGCGCGACCCACTCGCCGTTGACGACGTTCAGGTCCGAGCCGTCAGCTGCGAGGTCGAACCAGTACCAGCCGCCGTCGATGAAGTTCGTCAGTGGTAGGTCGAACTCGATCGTCTCGGGCTTGGAACCCTCCACCTTCTTGGACTCGACCCGGATGATGTGGCCCTTGGACGTGGAGCGCTGCACGACGACGGCACCCGAACCGGAAACGGTGAGCCGCAGCGTGACCGCGCGCAGGTTGGTCCACCGCTGCCAGTAGCTCGCCGGGAAGGCGTTGAAGTAGGTGCCGAGCGACAAGATGTCGCCGTCCTCGACCCGCATCGTCGAACGCCCGGTGACCGTTGCCGCGCTGGACACGATCTCGCCCTGCGCGCCGCTGGGGACGCTGCTGGCGGGTGGATGGGCTGTGCCACCGGGCTTCGGCGCGTTGGCCGTTCCCACCTGCTCGTGCACCTCTGCGGACGAAGCGGTGATCGCCGACTCGACGTACAGCGGCAGGATGTCGTGATCGGCGTCCAACGGCAGCACCAGCCGCTGCAGCACGCGCTCCCCACGCAGGGGCGAGGTCGCGGTCGCAGGCTCGGTCACATCTGGTCCTTCGGTCGTGATTCAGGCTGTCGGGGGCGAGCCTATCGACCGCATTCGTGCGGCTAGGGTTTCCACCATGCCGGCGCGTGGTCGAGGGTCCGACGCTGCATCGGGTCCGCAGCGTGTCTTCCTGCACATCGGGCCGCCCAAGACCGGCACGACGTACGTGCAGAGCATCCTGTTCGGCAACCGGCGAGAGCTGCGCCAGGCCGGGGTGCTGCTGCCGGGCAGGGCCACGGCCAAGCACTTCGGCGCGGTCGGTGACCTGCGCGGCCGGCGCCGCGGGAAGCGCCGCAACTCTGGGGCCTGGGACCGGCTGGCCGCCGAGGCCCGCGCCTGGCCGGGGACGTCGGTGATCTCCTGCGAGTGGTTCGCGTTCTGCACCCACGAGCAGGTGGAGCGGGCGCTCGGCTCGTTCGGTGCCGCCGAGGTGCACGTCGTGATCACGCTGCGCGACCTGGGACGGATTGTGCCCGCGGTCTGGCAGGAGCAGGTAAAGAACGGCAAGGTCTTCACGTTCACCGAGTTTCTCGACCTGCTCGAGCACCCGAACGGCACCGACGACTTCGGGACCCGGTTCTGGCGGACGCACGACACCCGCCAGCTCCTGGACCGGTGGGCTCGGGACCTGCCCGACGACCGCGTCCACCTGGTGACCCTGCCCCGGTCGGGCGCCGACCCGGACGAGCTGTGGCGACGCTTCGGCTCGCTGTTTCTGGCCGACCTGCAGCCGTACGACACCAGCGGGGTGCGGGCCAACCCGGGCCTGCGGTTGGCGGAGGTCGAGGTGCTGCGTCGGGTGAACGACGAGCTCGATGGGCGGATGCGCAAGAACGCGCATGCCCCGCTGGTCAAGCACCTGCTGACCGGCGAGCTCACCAAGCAGGCCGGCGGCGGCAAGCTCCGGCTGCCCACGAGCAGGCTCGATCCACTCGTGTCCAAGGCAGAGGAGATCGTGTCGGCGCTCGCCGTCTCCGGACACCCGGTGGTCGGCGACCTGGACGACCTCAAGGTCGACGCCACCACCGGCGGCGACGACGTACCGGAACGGCCCGCGGACGCGGACGTCTCGGCGGCCGCGGTCAAGTCGCTGGCCGCGCTGCTGCGGACGATGCAGGCCGACGGCGCACACCGCCGCAAGGTGTGGCGGAACGATGCAACCGCCGATCGTGCCTCCGGGGGCGCCGGCCGGGGTGGTCGGCCAGGTGGGCCGGCTTCGAGCGCGACCACGCACGCCCGCCGAGCCAGCCGCCGCGCGAAGGGCCTGCTCCGGCGGGTGTCGGCACGGATGCCGGTCCGGAAGTCCGCGAGGGGCTGACCTTTGGCCGACCAGCCCCGGGCGGTGGTGCACGTAGGGGCGCCGAAGACCGGCACGACGTACCTGCAGGCGGTGCTCTGGCGCAACCGCGAGACACTGCGGGAGTCGGGGGTCCTCTACCCCCTGCAGCGACCGACCGAACACTTCGCCGCCGCGCTCGACGTGCGGGAGATGCCGTGGGGCGGGCGCCGTGAGGGCCCGTGGCTCGGCACGTGGGATCTCGTCGCCGGTCGGATCCAGGAGTGGGACGGCTCGGTGGTCTTGTCGAACGAGCTGCTCGGCGGCGTGACGCCGGACCAGGCGCGGCGGGTGGCGGACAGCATGGCCGGACGGTCGGGACGCGAGGTGCATGTGGTCTTCACCGCCCGCGACCTGGCTCGCCAGCTGCCGTCGGACTGGCAGGAGCACGTCAAGCACCGCCACGACGTCACGCTGTCGACGTTCGTCGACGACCTGGTCCGGCTCGGCCTGGATGCCCCCGAGCCGTTCGGCACCCTGTTCTGGGGGCTGCACGACGCCGCGCGGGTGCTGGGCACCTGGGCGAAGGTCGTCCCGGTCGAGAACATCCACCTGGTCACGGTTTCGCACCATCGCAGCGGCGCCCCCGACTTGTGGCAGCGGTTTGCAGCGGCGGTCGGCCTCGACCGGCTCCAGCTCGACCTGGACGTCGAGCCGCGCAACGTGTCGCTGGGCGTCGCGGAGGCTGAGCTGCTCCGCCGGATCAACCACGAGCTCGCCGACCGGTTCCCGCACCGGTTCTACGACGACCTGGTCCGTGAGGTGCTCGCCGAGCAGGTGCTCGTCGCGCCCGAGCGCGGGACACCGCCGTCCGAACGACCGACGCTGCCGCCCGTACAGCAGCCGTGGGCGAAGGAGCGCTCGACCGAGCTGGTCGAGGCCGTACGGGCCGCCGGGTACCACGTGGTTGGTGACCTCGATGACCTGATCCCGAGCGCTGAGATCGACGGCAGGCAGCCGGAGGAGCTGACGTCGGACGACCTGCTGCCGGTCGCCCTTGACGCGCTCACCGGTCTGCTGGGTCACCAGGCGCAGGTGGCCGAGCACGGCGCCGATGCCCGCGAGCTGCGCCGCCGGGTCAAGCAGCTGACTGCGGAGCTGGCTCGCACTCGGGTGGAGCGGGACTACTGGAAGGACGGCGGCGTCGCGCACCGGTTGGTCCGCTTCACCGACCAGCACCCATGGGCGCTGCCTGCTCGCCGTGCGTTCATCGGGACGCGGGACCGGCTGCGCCGAATGCAGCTTCGGCAGGGAGGGGCCGATGGCTGACCGGGTCTACCTGCACGTCGGCGTGCCCAAGACCGGGACCACGTTCGTGCAGGACGTGCTGTGGCGCAGCCGCGGACCGCTGGCGCGCAACGGAGTCTGCTACCCGCTGCGGCGGCGCACCGAGCACTTCGCCGCCACCATGGACCTGCGCGGGTCGTCGTGGGGTGGTCGGCGCAACCCCGACTGGGATGGCACCTGGGACCGACTGGTACGGACCGTGCACGAGGCCGACGCCGGCACCGGGATCATCTCGAGCGAGCTGCTTGCCGCGGCTGACGTCGACGCGGTGGAACGCGCCGTACGGTCGTTCCCGGACCACGAGGTCCACGTCGTGCTGACCGTCCGCGACCTGGCCCGGCAGCTGGCGTCCGGGTGGCAGGAGCAGGTCAAGCACCGGGTGTCGGTGCCGCTGGACGACTTCGTCGCCGGCTGCATGGGGCTGCCCGGCGGAAGCGACCGCGCCCGCCGGCTGGGCGAGCGGTTCTGGCCGTTGCACGACCTGACCGACGTGACCGCGCGGTGGGGGAGCCACGTCGCGACCGAGCACCTGCACCTTGTCACCGTGCCCGGTGTCGGCGGGCCGGTGGAGCTGCTGTGGGAGCGGTTCGCCGAGGTGACCGGCCTCGACCCCGAGCTCGGTCGCACCGACACCGCCCGCCCGAACACCTCGCTCACCGCACCGGAAGCCGAGCTGCTCCGCCGCTACAACGCCGAGCACGCCGGCGACGTCTCGCAGCAGCACTACGACCGGGTCGTACGGGCGCTGCTGTCCGAACAGGTGCTCGCCGCCGGAGATGACCGCGGGCCGGCGCTGGCGCTGCCGGCAACGTTCGCCGACGAGGTGACCGCCCGCGCGCGGGCGACCGTGCAGGAGCTGGCCGACCGCGGCTACCCGGTGAGCGGCGATCTCGACGACCTCATCCCGGACCCGGACCGGACCCGTTCGGTCGGCACCGACTCGGTGGCCGAGGACCAGGTCGCCGAGGTCGGCGTGCGCGCGGTGGCCGGGTTCGTCGCGGAGCTCGGACCGCTGACCCGGCGGCTCAAGGCGCGTCAACAGGGCGCCGCGGAACGTACGGAGAAAGCGGTGGTCGGGAACGGCGCCCTGCCCGCCGCTGGGATGCGGCCCGTACCGGGGCCACCGGTCGAGCTCGCCGAGCCCGGGTCGGTCGAGCCCGGGCCGGTCTACCTGCACGTCGGCGCACCGAAGACGGGGACGACGTTCCTGCAGGACGTGATGTGGCACCACCGAAACCCGCTGGCCGAAAGCGGCGTGCTGTTCGCACGCCGGCGCTACGGGGACCACTACCGCGCGAGCATCGACCTCCGGGACGCACCGGCGAAGACCCGCAAGATCGAGGGCACCTGGGACCGGGTGGCGGCCGACACCACCCGCTGGGCCGGCACCTCGGTGATCTCGCACGAGCTGTTCGCTCCCGCCAGCGAGGGGCAGGTCGCCCGCGCGCTGGACGCGCTCGGCCGCGACCGCGTGCACCTCGTCTACACGGTCCGCGACATGTGGCGGCTGCTCGGGGCGGAGTGGCAGGAGGCGACCAAGCACGGGCGGGCGCTGTCGTTCGAGGAGTACCTCGCCGACGTCCTCGACCGCGGGCCGGACGGGGTGGTCGGCCGCTGGTTCTGGTCGGTCCACGACCCGGTCGACGTGCTGGCCAGGTGGGCGGCCGACCTGCCGCCTGAGCGGGTGCACGTGGTCACCCTGCCCGCTGTTGGCGCGGACCCGGCCCTGCTGTGGAAGCGGTTCGCGCGCGTGGTGGGCATCGACTCGGGGGCGGTCGACCTGTCGGTCGCGCGGCCGAACATCTCGCTCGGTGCCGAGGAGGTGACGTTCCTCCGGCACGTGAACGCCCGGCTGGGCGGGCGGCGCGGCGAGGTCCTCGAGCGCGGCCAGTACGAGCGGTACGTCAAGGAGTTGCTGGCCCAGGACGTGCTGGCTGCCCGGCCCGGCAAGACGCGGTACCTGCCGCCGCCGGAGCGGTTCGACCAGGTGCGGGGCGAGGCGGAGCGGATCGTCGAGGGGCTGCGGGCGACCGGCTGCCAGGTCGCCGGCGACCTGGCCGAGCTGGTCCCGGCCGGTCCCGGTGAACCCAGCCGCCACCCGGACGACACCACCGGCGCGGACCTGGCGGCCGTCGCCATCGACGCGCTCGCAGGGCTGGTCCGGGCGACCGCCGAGCTGCGTGAGGCGCACGGAGTGGGCGTGGAGGCGGCGGCGGACGTGCCGTCCGACCACCCGGTCGGCCGGGCGTTTCGGCGGCTGCGTCGCGGTGGTGCCGCGCTGGCCCGGAGGGTCCGGTCGTGACCGAGCGGGTGTACCTCCACGTCGGTCCGCACAAGACCGGCACGACGTACGTCCAGAGCCTCTTGATGGCCAACCGCGACCAGCTGGCCGAGCAGGGGGTGCTGTTCCCGCGCAAGACGTTCGGCGGGCAGAGCCGGGCCGTGCGCGAGCTGCTCGGTGAGAAGGCAATGCCGACCGGGCGAGCCGTCGAGGGACAGTGGGGCAAGGCGCTGGACGAGCTCGCGGGCTGGGACGGCCCGGCCGCCGTGTTCTCGCACGAGACTCTGTCCGGCACCACCCCTTCGCAGATCGGCGCGATCCGCGCCAGCCTGCAGGCGTACGACCTGCACGTGGTCTACACCGCCCGCGACCTCGCCCGGGTCGCGCCGGCGATGTGGCAGACCGGGCTGCGCGGCCGCCAGCACTTCACCTGGCAGACGTACGCCGGCTCGCTGCGCCGGCCTGGACCCGGTCGTCGCGGCGGGGCCGGGCGGCGGTTCTGGTACAACCAGGACGCGCCGGCGGTGCTCGAACGGTGGTCCAAGAAGCTGCCGGTCGAGAACCTGCACGTGGTGACAGTGCCGCGGCCGGGCAACCCGCCGGAGCTGCTGTGGCAGCGCTTCTGCACCGCGCTCGGCGTCGACCCCGCCGGACACGACCTCACACCGCGGCGGTCGAACCCGTCGCTCGGCACCGCCGAGTCCGAGCTGCTGCGGCGGGTCAACGAGGCGCTGGCAGAGACCGACCTCGACAACGCCCAGTGGGTGCACTGGATGCGATGGCTCGGGCGCCGGCTGGAGACCCGCGAGGATATGGCCCGCTACACGCTGCCCGCGGAGGACCTCGGCTGGCTCACCAGGCGGGCGAACGCGGTCATCGACGGCATCCGCGCCGGCGGCTACGACGTCGTCGGCGACCTCGACGACCTGGTTCCGCAGCCGGTGCCGGCCGACCAGGCGCGGCACCCGTCCGACACCAGCGACGAGGCGGTGCTCACGGTCGCCGTGGACGCCGTACGGCGGCTGGTCGAGCACCTGGCCGAGCAGCGCGCCGACGACGACCGGGACGGCTGAGAGGGCATTTCGGGGTCGGTACGGGTCGCTGCTAGCCTGGGCGGGCCGTGTATCGGTCGCGGATTAACGTGTGCCCGGGTGGACAGGCCCCGGCGCGCCGCGCAACGAAAGCCCGAGAGGAGAGCGAGTGTCGCCTGACGTCGCGACGAAGAAGACAATCATCGACGAATACGCCACGTCCGACGGTGACACCGGTTCCCCCGAGGTGCAGGTCGCGCTGCTGACCCACCGCATCGCGCACCTCACCGAGCACCTGAAGGAGCACAAGCACGACCATCACAGCCGTCGCGGTCTGCTGCTGCTGGTCGGCCAACGCCGCCGGCTGCTCAACTACCTGCAGAAGACCGACATCCAGCGCTACCGGTCGCTCATCGAGCGGCTGGGACTGAGGCGCTGACCCAACAAATCCACCGCATGGAAGCGGCGGACGAGGGCAACGACGAGGGCAACCGGTCCTCGGTAGTGGCCTCCGGGTGGTCGACCGGACAACCGGCGACACCCCGCGGGCCTCGATCGAAGACCGGATCCACCGCCCCGAACCCGCCCGACCTGCCTTGCTCCGTGCACAAGCAGAGAGGGGCCTCCGCATGGAGCCCGAGCTTCACACCGTCGAGACCGTCGTGGACAACGGCAGTCACGGCACCCGCACCGTCCGGTTCGAGACCGGACTCCTCGCCCGCCAGGCAGGCGGCGCCGTCGCCGCGTACCTGGACGACGACACGATGCTGCTGTCGACCACGACCGCGAGCAAGAACCCCAAGGAGCAGCTGGACTTCTTCCCCCTGACCGTCGACGTCGAGGAGCGGATGTACGCCGCCGGGCGCATCCCGGGCTCGTTCTTCCGGCGCGAGGGTCGGCCCAGCGAGGACGCGATCCTCACCTGCCGGCTGATCGACCGGCCGCTGCGGCCGACGTTCGGCAAGGGCATCCGCAACGAGGTCCAGGTGGTCATCACCGTGCTGGCCCTGGACCCTGACACCCCGTACGACGTGCTGGCGATCAACGCCGCGTCCGCGTCCACCCAGATCTCCGGGCTGCCCTTCACCGGGCCGATCGGGGCCACCAGGGTTGCGCTCATCGACGGCGACTGGGTCGGGTTCCCCACCCACGCGCAGCTCGAGAGCGCGGTCTTCGACATGGTCGTCGCGGGCCGCATCGTCGATGGCGACCAGTCGGGAGACGACGACGTCGCGATCATGATGGTCGAGGCCGAGTCGACCGAGAACACCTGGGAGCTGGTCCGGGCCGGCAAGCAGGCTCCGACCGAGGAGATCGTCGCCGAGGGGCTCGACGCGGCCAAGGGCTTCATCCGGCAGCTCTGCCTGGCCCAGCGCGAGCTGGCGGGCAAGTCCGCCAAGCCGGTCGCCGAGTTCCAGCGCTTCCTCGACTACTCCGACGACGTGTTCACCGCGGTCGAGTCGGCCGTACGCGACGACGTCGCCCAGGCGCTCACGATCCATGGCAAGACCGAGCGCGAGGAGCGCCTCGACGAGATCAAGGCCAGCTGCCTCGACAAGGTCGGCGGCCAGTTCGAGGGCCGGGACAAGGAGGTCAAGGCCGCGGTGCGTGCGGTGACCAAGTCGCAGGTCCGCCAGCGCGTGCTGCGCGACAAGGTGCGGGTCGACGGGCGTGGGCTCACCGACATCCGCACGCTGACCGCCGAGGTCGGTGTCGTGCCGCGCGTTCACGGCTCGGCGCTGTTCGAGCGGGGCGAGACCCAGATCCTCGGTGTCACGACGCTGAACATGCTGGGCCTCGAGCAGCGGCTGGACACGCTGTCGCCGGAGAGCACCCGGCGCTACATGCACAACTACAACTTCCCGCCGTACTCGACCGGTGAGACCGGCCGGGTCGGGTCCCCCAAGCGGCGCGAGGTGGGACATGGCGCGCTGGCGGGGCGGGCGCTGCTGCCCGTGCTGCCGACCCGCGAGGAGTTCCCGTACGCGATCCGGCAGGTGTCTGAGGCGCTCGGGTCCAACGGCTCGACGTCGATGGGCTCGGTCTGCGCGTCCACGATGGCGCTGCTCAACGCCGGTGTGCCGCTGCGCGCTCCGGTAGCAGGCATCGCGATGGGCCTGATCTCCGACCAGATCGACGACGAGGCCAGCTACGTCACGCTGACCGACATCCTTGGTGCGGAAGACGCGTACGGTGACATGGACTTCAAGGTCGCCGGGACCAAGGACTTCGTCACCGCGCTGCAGCTGGACACCAAGCTCGACGGCATCCCCGCGTCGGTGCTGGCCGGCGCGCTCACGCAGGCTCGCGACGCCCGGCTGACGATCCTCGGCGTGATGTCCGAGGCCATCGACGGTCCGGACGAGATGAGCCCGTACGCGCCGCGCATCATCACGATGAAGGTGCCGGTCGACAAGATCGGTGAGGTGATCGGGCCCAAGGGCAAGATCATCAACCAGATCCAGGACGACACCGGCGCGCAGATCTCCATCGAGGACGACGGGACGATCTACGTCGGCGCCGAGGACGGCGACTCCGCCGAGGCAGCCCGCGCCATGATCAACGCGATCGCCAACCCGACGATGCCCGAGGTGGGAGAGCGATACCTCGGCACCGTGGTGAAGACGACCTCGTTCGGCGCGTTCGTGTCGCTGGTGCCTGGCAAGGACGGCCTGCTGCACATCTCCAAGCTGCGGGCGCTGGCCGGCGGCAGGAGGGTCGAGGCGGTCGAGGACGTTGTGTCGATCGGGCAGAAGATCCAGGTCGAGATCGGCGAGGTCGACGACCGCGGCAAGCTCTCGCTCCGGGCGGTCGTCGACGACGACGGCTCGGTCCCGAAGACCGACGCTCCAGTGGAGGCATCAGCGGAGGCACCGGCGGAGGCTGCTTCCACGGAGCGGGCCTAGCTCGCATGACGGTTCCGCTGTCGGCGGACCAGCGTCCAGGCACGACCCGCACCCTGCTGACGGCCGAGGACGGTGGCCTCGTCCGCCGTACCGTCCTGCCCGGCGGGTTGCGGGTCGTTACCGAGCAGATGCCGGGCGTGCGCTCGGCCGCGATCGGTGTCTGGGTCGGCGTCGGGTCGCGGGACGAGCGCGGTTCGCTGCTCGGCGCCTCGCACTTCCTCGAGCACCTGTTGTTCAAGGGCACCCGGACCCGATCCGCGCTCGAGATCTCCGCTCCCCTCGAGGCGGTCGGCGGCGAGGTCAACGCGTTCACCAGCAAGGAGTACTCCTGCTACCACGCCAGGGTGCTCGACGCCGACCTCCCGCTCGCCGTCGAGATCCTCGCCGACATGGTGACCTCGTCCTCGATCGCCAGCGCCGACGTCGAGTCGGAGCGCACGGTGATCCTCGAGGAGATCGCGATGAACGACGACGACCCCGACGACGTCGTGCACAACCTGGTCGCCCAGCGGTTATGGTCGTCGTCGCCTCTCGGCCGACCGATCATCGGCACACCGGCCTCGGTCACCGCGCTGACCCGGAGCCAGGTGGCGGGGTTCTACCGGCGCCGCTACCGACCCGACTCGGTCGTGGTGTCGGTCGCCGGCAACATCGAGCACCGCGCGGTCGTACGACAGGTCCGGTCGGCGTTCTCCGCCGGCGGCTGGCTGCCGGACGGTGACGGCCGGCCGCAGCCGGCTCGGCTCGGCAACGGGCCGGCAGTCTCGTACGGACGCGGCGCCGCGCTGGTGACCCGCCCGATCGAGCAGGCCAACATCGTGATCGGGCTGCCGGGGGTGCGACGCACCGACGAACGTCGGTTCGCCGTGAACGTGCTGACCGCCGCGCTCGGCGGCGGGATGAGCTCGCGGTTGTTCCAGGAGGTGCGGGAGAAGCGCGGGCTCGCGTACGCGGTCTACTCGTACACGACGCACTACGCCGACTCCGGGATGCTTGGTGTCTACGCCGGCTGCGCGCCGCCGCGTGTCGACGAGGTGGTGGCGCTGTGCCGCGACCAGCTGGTCGATGTCGCCACCAACGGGCTGTCCGACGAAGAGGTGGCCCGCGGCCGTGGCCAGCTGCGCGGCAGCGTCGTGCTGGGTCTCGAGGACTCCGCGTCGCGGATGAGTCGCATCGGCAAGGCCGACCTCGTCCACGGCGAGCTGCTCAGCATCGGCGAGGTGCTGGACCGGATCGACGCCGTGACGCCGGAGCAGGTCCGTGAGCTGGCCCGCGAGCTGCTCGGCGCGCCGGCCTCACTGGCAGTGGTCGGACCCTTCGACGACGCCGACCGCTTCACCGCCGCCGTCGCCTGAAGCCCCGGCTACGTTGAGAGTGACGCCGGTGTCCGATTTGTCCCGCGTGTCGTCGCAGAAACGTCACCCTCAGCGGAGCGGGGACAGGTCAGTAGGGTCGGTGGGCGTGGACGAGAGCGGGCAGCTGGGGTACCGGCCGTTGGAGGAGGGCGTCACCACCGACCTCGAGGGTCGGCAGACGTACGCGGGCTACCTGCAGCTGGACACGCTGCTGTCGGCCCAGCAGCCGCTGAGCGACCACCACGACGAGCTGCTGTTCATCGTCGCCCATCAGGTGACCGAGCTCTGGCTCAAGCTGGTGGCGCACGAGCTGCGCTCCGCGATCGGGCTGCTCGCTGACGACGATCTGCAACCCGCGCTGAAGAGGCTGGCCCGGATCAAGCACATCCAGCGCCAGCTCTTCGAGGCATGGGGCGTGCTCGAGACGTTGACTCCGGTCGAGTACGTCCAGTTCCGCGGCGTGCTCGGTGACGCGTCCGGGTTCCAGTCGGTGGCCTACCGCACCGTGGAGTTTCTGCTCGGCAACAAGAACCCGGCGATGGTGCCGGTGTTCCGGCACGATCCACCGGCCGAACGGCAGCTGCGCGCCGACCTCGGCCGGCCCAGCCTGTACGACGAGTTCCTGCGGCTGCTCGCCCGGCGTGGGCTGCCGGTGCCCGCCGAGCGGGTCGAGCGCGACTGGACCGAGCCGTACGTGCCGCACGACGGGGTCGTCGAGGCGCTCCGGCAGGTGTACGCCGACACCGACCGCTGGTGGGACGTGTACGAGACCGCCGAGGAACTGGTGGATGTCGAGGAATCGTTCCAGCTCTGGCGGTTCCGGCACCTCAAGACCGTCGAGCGGGTGATCGGCTACAAGCGGGGAACAGGTGGCTCGTCAGGTGTCGGGTTCCTGCGTCGGGCGCTAGACCTCACCTTCTTCCCCGAGCTGCTGTCGGTCCGCACGGAGATCGGGCAGTGACCGCGCCGACGCTGGACGACGTGCTGGCCAAGGATGCGGCCGACCCGCTGAGGTCGTTCCGAAACCGCTTCATCATCGGTGACGGCGCCGACGACCCGGTCGCGTACCTGGACGGGAACTCGCTCGGCCGGCTGCCGAAGGCCACCGCCGAGCGGCTGCGCGATGTCGTCGAGCGGGAGTGGGGGAGCCGGCTGATCCGCAGCTGGGCCGACGGCTGGCTGGGCCTGCCGGAGCGGGTCGGCGACCTGGTCGGATCGGCGGTGCTCGGCGCGGCGCCGGGGCAGGTCGTCGTGGCGGACTCGACCACGGTCAACATCGCCAAGGCAGTGCACGCGGCGGCCACGCTGCGGCCGGACCGGCGGGTGCTGGTCGCGGACCCCACCGACTTCCCCACCGACCGCTACCTCGTCGAGTCGGTCGCCGATCAGCGCGGGCTGAAGGTCGGCTGGCTCGCCGACGGCGCCGGTGCGCTCGACACGGTGCTGGACAGGGGGCTGGACAGGGGGCTCGGCGACAACGCGGCCGCCGTGTTGCTGAGCGCCGTCGACTACCGCACTGCGGCGTTCGCCGACGTGCCGGCGATCACCGCGGTGGTGCACGAGGCCGGCGCGGTCATGGTCTGGGACCTGTCCCACGCGGCTGGTTCCGTACCGCTGTTGCTGGACGCCGACGAGGTCGACCTGGCAGTGGGCTGCACATACAAGTACCTCAACGCAGGGCCGGGCGCCCCCGCCTACCTGTACGCGGCGAGGCGGCACCATGAGCGGCTCGACAACGCCCTCCCCGGCTGGATCGGCGCAGACGACGTGTTCGCGATGGCGGACCGGTACGTTCCCGCGCCGGGGATCCGGCGGATGCTGTCCGGAAGCCCGTACGTGCTCGGGCTGGTGGCGGTCGAGGAGGGCGTAGGTCTGGTGGCCGAGGCCGGCATCGAGCAGGTCCGCGCCAAGGGGATCGCGCTGACCGAGCTGCTCGTCGCCCTCGCCGATGACTGGCTGGCGTCGTACGGGGTCGAGGTCGCATCACCGCGAGACCCCGAGCGACGCGGTGCGCACGTGGTGCTGCGGCATCCCGACGCGCACCGGATCGACCACGAGCTGGCCGCCCGTGGGGTGATCGGCGACTACCGCAACCCCGACCTGTGGCGGCTCGGGCTCTCGCCGCTGACCACGTCGTACGAGGAGGTGTGGCTGGCCATGCAGGCGACCCGCGAATGGTTTGCCGGCCCGTGACCCGGGTGGCGGTGTTCGGCGCGGCCGGCCGGCTCGGGTCGGCCGTGTGTGCGGCGGTGGAGGACGCGGACGACCTCGAGCTGGTGGCGCGGGTGGGCTCGGCCGACTCGCGGGACGGCGCCGTCGGTGCGGACGTTGCGGTGGACGTGACCCGTCCCGACGCGGTGCTGGACAACGTGCGCTGGTGCGTCGACCACGGGATGCACGTGGTCGTCGGCACGTCGGGCTTCGACGACGAGCGACTCGACACGGTGCGCGGGTGGCTCGCCAGCCAGCCCGAGCTGGGTGTGCTGGTGGTGCCGAACTTCTCGGTCGGCGCGGTGCTGATGATGGCTTTCGCGGTCCAGGCCGCGCCGTTCTTCGAGTCGGTCGAGGTGGTAGAGGCCCATCACCCGGACAAGGTCGACGCGCCGTCCGGCACCGCCCGGCGTACCGCGCAGCTGATCGCCGAGGCGCGCAAGGGCGCTGGGCTTGAGCCGGTTCCCGACGCGACCCGCGACGACCCGGACGGAGCCCGCGGCGCTCGGGTGGACGGTGTCTCGGTGCACTCGCTCCGGCTGCGCGGGGTGGCCGCCGCGCAGGAGGTCCTGCTCGGTGGCCCGGGGGAGACGCTCAGCATCCGGCACGGCTCGCACGACCGCGCCGCTTACATGCCGGGTGTGCTGGCGGCGATCCGCGCGGTCCCCACGCTGCCCGGTTTGACCGTCGGGCTGGAGGCCGTCCTCGGCCTCGACTGACCGCCCCGTCACCCGGCGGCGGGGGCTACGCCCCGTAACGGAGCGAAGCGCCCCCGTCCGAGGCGTCAACCCGCGCAACGGGGCCACTTGCCCCGCAACGGCTACTCGTTCTCGGCGTGGCGGCCGCCGCTGCCGATAAATCGCGTCGGCGACGAGGCTTCACGGTCCCGCATGACGTCCCTCAGTGAGAATCTTCAACGGGCGGGGCTTACGGGACACCTCCCGAACGCACCCGCTCGTGACGTGCAGCGTTCTCGTAGGGGTTCGCGTTGCGGGACGGGCCACAAAGGTGAACGGAGGCCCGCGTCGGCGTCAGATTGGCCCTTGATCCGACGGGCGCGACACCGGATGGGCCAGAGTTCACGTCTCGTCGGCGGGCGCAGCATGCGCCTACTGGCCGGGCTCGACGACGGAACTGACAGATCGGGGTCTCAACCGGCTGCGGCAGCGGTGAAGAAGTCGACCTCGAGTTGCATG
>Ga0136620_10000486_pt1 | contig 18097 bp, 13 predicted proteins | sample AntDrymUQ4162106_2_FD_104806 | JGI IMG/M metagenome (GOLD analysis project Ga0136620, IMG submission 104806) | Polar desert sand microbial communities from Dry Valleys, Antarctica - metaG UQ416 (21.06) | ecosystem: Environmental > Terrestrial > Soil > Desert | place: Antarctica: Dry Valley... | reverse complement strand
GGCCGGGACATCGTTGGAGGCAGATCTAGTGGGCACCAGTGACGGAGTCTGGTCGGCCCAGGACACCAAGCCGAGCGAGATAGAGGAGGCGCTGCGCGATCTGCTTCGCCAGCGCCACGAGGAGAGCGACGCCTTCGTTCCCGCCCGCGTGCTCAACCTCGTCGTGGTCGCCGACCGCGAGTGGCGAGGCGAGGTGCAGAACCGCCTGGACCGGGTGGGTCGCTTTCACGCCTCACGCACGATTCTGTGCGCGGTCGAGCCGCGCCGCGAGACGATCGATGCGTTCGCCACGGTCACGGCCACCGAGGGTGACGACGTCAAGCCCGAGGAGCTGTCGGTGGGTCAGGAGGAGGTGATCCTGGACATCGGCGAGCGCCACCTAGAGGCGCTTCAGACTATCGTCGACCCGCTCGTCGTCACCGACCTGGCCACGCTGGTGTGGGCGCCGCACGGACACAGCAAGGCCGTGGACGCCCTGATGGACATCGCCCAGATCGTGCTGCTGGACTCGGTGAACGAGCCCGACCCCACGTCGGCCGTGAAGCGCGCCAAGGAGCTCGCCGAGCGCGCCTACGTCGTGGACCTCGCCTGGCTGCGGACCACCCCGTGGCGCGAACGCGTGGCCTCCACCTTCGACCCCCCGCAATGGCGGGGCGAGCTGTCGAAGGTGAGCGCCGTGACGGTCCGCCACCGCCCGGACTCCGCCATCGCGGGACTGCTCTTCGTGGGCTGGCTGGCCACCCGCCTTGGCTGGCAGACCAGCTCGATGGTCAACCAGAACGGCTCGAAGCAGGGCTCGGCGAGCTCGCGGCGCCAGGACGTGAAGCTGCGGCTGGAGCCCGACCCCTCGATGAACGCGCCGGGACTTGCCGGGATCACGCTGGAGACAGCGTCGGGTACGTCGATCTCGCTGGACCGCGGGCCGGGCGGGCTCACCGCTCGGCGCACCGACCGGAAGGGTCACGAATGGGAGTGGACCGTGATGGGCGCCTCCCGCGGCGAGTCGGGGATCCTCGGTGAGGGGATACGCCAGGCCCTGCTGCGCGACCACACCTACGGCCCGGCGCTCGCAGCCGCCGAGCAGATGATGTCGTGAGCCGGCGGATGGAGGTCGTCGAAGACGTGGCCGCCGCGGCCGCGGAGCGCATCGCCGCCGCCGTCCGCGCCGGGGGACACATCGCGCTCTCCGGCGGGTCCACGCCGCGCGCGGCCCATGAGGGCGTGGCGGGCGTGCACGATCTCGATTGGTCAGGAACGCACCTGTGGTTTGGTGACGAGCGCGCCGTACCGTCCGAGAATGAGCACTCGAACTACCGAATGGCGCGCGAAAGCCTGCTCGACCGCATCGAGGGCACCGCGCCGGAAGTGCACCGCGTGCCCACCGAACTGGGCTACCGCGAGGCCGCCGTGGCGTATGAGCGCGAGCTGGGCGAGGCCTTCGGCACAGACCAGCCGCCCGCGCTCGACCTCGTGCTTCTGGGGATCGGTCCTGACGCCCACACCGCATCGCTGTTCCCCGGTGCGCCGCAGTTGCGCGAGCGCGAGCGCTGGGTCGTGGGCGTGGACACCCCGGGGATGGCCCCGCTCGTGTCCCGCGTGACCCTTACTCTTCCCGTCCTCAATGCGGCCCGCGAAGTTGTTTTCCTGATCTCCGGCGAGGACAAGGCCGCGGCTGTGGCCCGGGCCTTCGGCGAGCACCCGGCCGGCCCCGAGGCGCCGGCAAGCCTCGTGGACCTCCTTGACGGCTCGCTCACGGTGCTCCTGGACGGCCCGGCGGCCTCGCGCCTCGAGGACGACGGGTGAAGAACTACACCGCCGACGGCGCCGTCGGCTCGAGCCCGTTCCCGCCGATCGGCGACTACGGGTTCCTGTCGGACTGCGAGACCACCGCGCTGGTCGCCTCCAGCGGCAACATCGAGTGGATGTGCCTGCCGCGGATGGACTCGCCCAGCGTGTTCGGGTCGATGCTCGACCGCGACGCGGGCAGCTTCCGTGTCGGCCCCGCCGACATCGAGGTGCCCGCCGCCAGGCGCTACCTGCCCGGCACGATGGTGCTTGAGACCAGCTGGGGCACCCGTGGCGGTTGGGTGATCGTGCGCGACGTGCTGCTGATCGGCCCCTGGCACCACGAGCACGAGCGCTCGAACACCCACCGCCGCTCGCCGACCGACTACGACGCCGACCACGTGCTGCTCAGGATCGTGCGCTGCGTGAACGGAGAGGTGCAGATGAACCTGGACTGTGAGCCGGTGTTCGACTACGGCCGCCAGTCCGCCCAATGGGAGTACTCGGGACCGGGTTACCACGAGGCCCAGGGCACGGCCGAGGGCGGCGACGGCGACGTGCTGCTCACGCTCACCAGCGACATGAACCTCGGCATCGAAGGTCCTCGCGCCACGGGCCGCACGCTCATGCATGAGGGCGACACCCTGTTCGCGGCGCTCTCCTGGTCACAGCATCGCGCTCCTCAGAGCTACGACGAGGCCTACGAGCGGCTCGTGTGGACCGCCCACCACTGGCAGCACTGGCTTGATCACGGCGAGTTTCCCGATCACCCGTGGCGCACCTACCTGCAACGCTCGGTCCTCACGCTCAAGGGCCTCTCCTACGCGCCCACCGGCGCGATCATGGCCGCGGCCACCACGTCTCTGCCCGAGACGCCCGGCGGCGAGCGCAACTGGGACTACCGCTACACCTGGATCCGCGACTCCACCTTCGCCCTCTGGGGCATGTACACCCTCGGATTCGACTGGGAGGCCAACGACTTCTTCTACTTCGTGGCCGATGTCGTGGAGGCCGAGGAGGGCCAGCTGCAGATCATGTACGGGATCGACGGCGAGGCCACCCTCGAGGAGGAGGAGCTGGACCACCTTTCGGGCTACGAGGGCGCCCGTCCCGTTCGCGTGGGCAACGGCGCCTACAACCAGGACCAGCACGATGTCTGGGGGGCGATCCTCGACTCGTTCTACCTGCACACCAAGTCGCGCGACCACCTGCCGGAGCGGATCTGGCCGATCCTCGTCAAGCAGGTGGAGGACGCCCAGGCCAACTGGCGGGAGCCCGACCGCGGCATCTGGGAGATCCGCGGCGAGGCGAAGCACTTCACCTCGTCCAAGCTCATGTGCTGGGTGGCGATGGACCGCGGCGCCCGATTGGCCGAGATTCGCGAGGAGGACGAGCTGGCGGACGAGTGGCAGAAGGTGGCCGAGGAGATCAAGGACGACATCTGCGACAACGCGCTCGATGACCGGGGTGTGTTCTGCCAGCACTACGACACCGACGCGCTCGACGCCTCGGTGCTCTTGATGCCCCTGCTGCGCTTCATGCCGCCCGATGACGAGCGCATCCGGAAGACCGTGCTCGCCATCGCCGAGGAGCTCAGTGAGGACGGCCTGGTGCTCCGCTACCGCACCGACAGCACCGACGACGGGCTCGAGGGCGAGGAGGGCACCTTCACGATCTGCTCGTTCTGGCTGGTGTCCGCGCTGGTCGAGATCGGCGAGCTCGTCCGCGCCCGTGCTCTGTGCGAGAAGCTGCTCTCCTACGGCAGCGCGCTACAGCTCTACGCCGAGGAGATCGACCCGCGCTCGGGTCGCCAGCTGGGAAATTTCCCGCAGGCCTTCACCCACCTGGCGCTGATCAACGCGGTGATGCACGTGGTACGAGCGGACGAAAATCTGTCCGACTCGGCGTTCGAGCGCGAGATGGCCCGGCTGAAGTTCGGCCACTAGGCCTACATCGGCTTTTTCGGCACTTTGGCCGCTTGTTACGCAGCGAGGAGTTGGTCGATGCCGCCGGGCCTCAGCGGTACCACCGTGCCGGCAGCCCGCGGCACCGCGACCTCCCAGACGGCAAGCACGCTGAGTGTGCATTCACAGCCGTCGCATACGAGGTGGTCCAACTCCTGGAGCGACACGAGCACCTCCACGGCCTCGGCGCAGGACTCGTCCGAGCAGATGAGAGCAGCTCCGATCATGCGGCCATGGTGAGATGGGCGCCGGACGGAGTGGGCGAGAACTTGCGTCAGACGCCCGCTGATGACCAGCCGAACTGCGTCACGTTGCCTGCCGGCGCAAGGGCTCCCGGCCGTGTGCCGCGGCGGACGAACAGGACTGGGCCGGGGGCTGCACGGGCGATGTCCGAGCGGGTTTCGCCGAGACCCTCCTCGCGCCAACGCTCCGACAGCCCGATGATGAGGATGCCCGCCCCCGCCGCGGCCTCGAGCACCCCTTCGCGACCGGGCTCGGCCATCAGGGGCTGGGCCGACACGCCCGGGGCGGAGTGCTGCACGAGCAGGCCGGCGTCGCCCAGCAGGCGCGAGACCCGGGCCTCGTCGCTCTGCCCGGCGGCGCCGAGCAGCTTGAGGGGCATGCCCGACGTCGAGCCGAGCCAGGCGGCCAGCTCGAGTGCGGCCCAGTCGTGCTCGGCGCCACCGAAGGGGACGATGATCGACTGGTCGCCGCCCGTCAGCAGCGCCTCGCCCTCCTTGGACACGAGCACCGCGACATCTGACGGCGCGCTCTGGAGCACATCCCCAACGTCTCCGCGCGGAACCCCTTCGCCCAGCAGCGGCCGGCGGCCGTCGATCAGCACCAGGTCGACCTCCTCGGAGCGCGCCAGGCGGGCGAGATCCTCACCGGTGTTGGCCGAGATGGTGGCCACCTCGCGGGCTGCGATCCCCTCTTCCATCAGTTGGTCGCGAACTGCCATGAGCTCTGTGGAGGCCTCCGCGAGCAGCTTGTTCTCGGTCTGGAGCCCGCCGCGCACGCCCGCGCCGCGGGGCGGTTGCAGCAGGCGGGCCAGGATCAGCTCGCGCGGTGGCTGTGAGCGCGCGAGCGGACGCGCGATGGCCAGCAGCTGCTCGAGCGCTGGCCCACTCTGGGGGGCGACGAGGATCGACCGTTCGGGGACCTGGAGCGAGGGGAACATCGACGTGGCGCGCTCGCGAGCCTCCACCAACTCCTCCTCCACGGGTGCCCCAAGCTCGTTGCGCGGGTCGAGCAGCCTGAGCGCGGGACCGGCCATGAACGTCGTGACGAGCGCCATGATCACCAGCGCGGCAAACAGCGCCTCGGAGATCACGCCCGCCTCGAGCGCGAGGTTGAGGACGATCAGCTCGGTGAGCCCGCGGGTGTTCATGAGCACTCCGATGACCGAGGAGGAGCGCCAGTCAAAGCCCGTTATCCGTGCCGCGATCATGGCCCCGACGAGCTTGCCGACGATCGCCACGAGAATGAGGGCGGCCGTAAGCAGCCACAGCTCCGGCCGGTCGAGCAGCCCGATGTCCGTGCGCAGCCCCGTGAAGGCGAAGAACAGGGGCAGCAGCAGCGTGACCACGAAGTCCTCGACGCGCCGTGTCACGTCCTCGGTCAGCTCCGCCCGGCGGGGCATGATCATGCCCATGATGAAGGCGCCGAAGATCAGCGCGATGCCGATCTCCTCGGTGGTGTACGCCGACAGCAGGATGCCGGCGAAGATGGCCACGATCCAGCCCGGCGGCACGCGGCCCGCCTCGTCATAGGCCTCGGAAACGCGTGCGAGGAGTGGCCGCACCGCGAAGCCCATGACCAGGCAGAAGAGCACCGCCAGCGCCATCGTCTTCACCACCTCGCTCGCCGAGCCTGCCACCGCCACCGTGGTCGCCAGGGCGATCAGCACCCAGGCGGTCACATCGTCGATGGCGGCGCAGGCCAGCGCCAGCGCACCGACGGGGCGCTTGAGCATGCGGCGCTCCACGAGGATGCGTGCGAGCACGGGGAAGGCGGTGATCGACATAGCTACGCCCATGTACAGCGCAAAGGCGAGGAACTCCGTGTCCGGAGGCCCGACCAAGCCGTAGACCGGCACCGCGACCGCCACCCCGAGCACCATCGGAAGAGCGACGCTGGCGTTGGAGATCGCGGCCGCCTGTCCTACTCGGCCGCGCAGCTGTGCGGGGTCAAGTTCCAGCCCCACGAGGAACATGTAGAAGATCAAGCCGAGGTTGGCTACCACGCCGATGAAGGGCAGGATGTCCTGGGGAAACAGGAATCCCTGCAGGTCGGGCAGGATCGCCCCCAAGATCGTCGGTCCGAGCGTGATGCCCGAGACCACCTCGCCCATCACTCGCGGCTGGCCGATCCTCACCGCCAGCGCACCGAACAGCCGCGCGGCGAGCATCACGACCACCACCGCGAGGAAGAAGATGGCCAGCGTCTCGCCGAACTCGCGCGTCTTCTGAGCGGTCAGTTTCTCCTCGGTACCGCCGGACGCGGCCAGCGTGACGTCGATCTTGCGGCCCTTGGCCTCGCCCTTGAGCTCGGCGGCGCCCGACTCGCCGCACTCCAGCTCACCGGTCAGCACCCCGTCCGAGTAATTGGCCTCTCCCGAGGCTCCGCCGCCGGTGAGCTCGAAGCCCGAGCCCTTCTCCTCTATCTCGACCTTGCCGCCAAGGCAGTCGGACCTTGGGCTCAGGGTGTACTCGCCGGCCACCGAGTCCGGCGCGCGCTCGACCTTGCTGCCCGGCGGTGGGGGATCGCCGGTCAGCGTCGACTCAAATGGCTCGCCTGCCGCCATGCCGGTCAGGCGGCCGCCGGTGACCGTGGCCTCGAGCTTGCCGTCGCCCCCCTCCAAGCACGTCAGGTCACCGGTGAGCTTCTGGCCATCCAGCTTGGCCTGGGCGGAGGGAGCTCCGCCCTTGGGAGTGCCGAGGTTGACGAACTGGCCGGACTGCTTGAGCTCGAACTCCTTGCCCAGGCACGAGTTTCCCGGCGTCACGGAATACGTGCCCGCGATCGCCTGCTCGGTCTTGCGCTCACCCCCTGTGCCCAGCACGAGGCCGAGCACGACCACGGTGATGGTCAGGAGCGCGAGGTAGAGGCCGGTGACAGAGCGCCGGGATGCACCGGGTTGCCCGGACCGCCCACTCATCGCTTGCGGGAGGGTGCCAGCGGCGGCGTCTGGGCCCGAGCCTCGATCACGGCGCCACCCTAAATCGCCTCTCGGCCCGACGCAAATCAGGGTTCGGGCTAGTCGCCGCTTAGCCGGTGGACTCGGATCCCGGCGCCCTCGAGGGCCATTGCGTCTTCCTCGTTTCCGACAACGGCGTCGGACGCCGCCCACTCGGTGGCCAGTTCCACCAAGTCGGCTTGAGGTTCGGGGCTCTGCAGCGCGACCGCCTGTGCGTCGGAACCGCCGGCGACAAGGCGGCCGGCGGTGGCCGCAGGCCAGCGCGACGGGTCCTCCTCCAAATCCGCGGCCGTGATCTGCGCCCCCACGTAGTCCCCATCGGCCAGCGGACCCTCCATCCCGGCTACAAGGAACTGCGCCGCCGGGCCGTCGCCCTTCCCGGCGAACTGTGAGGCGCGCTCGAGCGCTGCGGGCACGAGCGAAGGGACGCCGGGAGCGACCAGGACACGCGGTCCGCCGGTCATCGCCGGTATGTCCCCGAGCGAGCCGGACATGGTCTTCTTGCGCTCCTCGTCCACTTCCTCCTTGGGCAAGAAGACATCGACCAACGGTCCGGTCATCAGCGTGGTCACGATTGCGCCGATTACAAACACCCCCTGCATGGGATCCGTGATCACGCCGGCCTGCTTCCCGACGAGCGCGACCACAAGGATCATCAGGCCGCGGCAGTTCATGAGCACGCCGATGGCGTTCGCCTCGGTCCAGCTCAGTCCCACGGCCTTGCCGGCGAGCGCGCCGACGAACCACTTGCCGACGATCATCGCCGCCAGGAAGATGAGGATGCCGACGATGTGCTCGGTGCCGAGCAGCGTAAGGTCGGTCTGAAGCCCAGAGACGGCCAGGAAGACCGGGATCATGAAGACGACCACGAACTGCTGCATCCGGTCGATCACCGCCTTGCCCAGCCCCGCCACCTGGGGTACCGCGGCGCCGAACAAAAAGCCGCCGTTGAGCGAGTGGATGCCAATGCGGTCGGCGGCGAGCCCGCTCGCTATCGCGCCCACGAGCAGGATGGCAAACAGCTCTCCGTCCAGCGGCTCGCCCGGCTTGAAGCGACGCGAGATGATCAGACCGAACAAAGGCCTCACGACCACGAAGAGAATCGCCGCCAGGCCGACTGCCATCGCCAGCTTGACCGCAACCGTGTCGGTCACGCCCTGATCCTTGGCCGACGCCGACGCGCCCGCGATCACCAGGAACATGAGAGGAGTGACCACTGCGGCGGCGCCCACTCCGACGGCGCCCATGTCGGAGGAGAGCATCCGCTTCTCCTGAAGGATGCGGGCCATCACGGGGAAGGCGGTGACGGCCAAGCCTCCACCCAGGAACAGTGCGTGGGTGGTGGCCGAGGTCCCCGGGACCAGCCACTTCCCGGGCTCGTCGAGGATCGCGCCGATCAAAAAGCCGAGCCCGACAGGGACGACGAGCACGGCGAGCGCCACGACGGCGATCTGCTTCTCCCTGCCCTTGAGGAAGCGCTGCTGGACCTCGAGGCCGACTAGGAACATGAAGAACACGAGCGTGAGCAGCCCGATGAGGTTCAAGAAGGAGAAGGCCTGGAGCGGATAGAGGTCGTTGGTCAGGCCCGACCCGTCGGCCGCGAAGCCGGGCGGCTTGCCGTCCATCTGCAGCTTCGTGACCGCGCCCTTGGCCAGCTGCCCGCCCAGCACGGTCGGGCCGATGAGGATGCCGGCGATGATCTCTCCGACCACGCGCGGCTGCTTGAACCTGACGAAGAGCCCCCCGACGATGCGCGCCGCGATGAGGATGATCGCGAGGTCCGCGAGCACGTAGGCGATCACCTCGGTGCCGGCCAGGGCCTCCGGCGGCATGATGCCCTCCGGGGGCTTGGCGGGCATCTGGGCCAGCAGATACGTCACGAAGCGAACATAGTTCGCCTGGCGCGTTTGTGCAAGCGTGGCGAAACTCGACAAGGACCAGGAAGTGCGTTTAGGGTAGCTCCGAAGCGCGCGTCAATCCATTAGGAGCCGCCCATGCCTCCCCAGACAAACGGATCTCACGGACAGCCCGAAGACGTGACGATCGGTGTCGTCGGCAACGGCTTCGGGGCGCTGCTCGTCTACGCCACGGCCATCTACCTCGGCTTCAAGCCCGACCAGATTGGCATCTTCGGCGAGGGCACAAACCCCGTCGCCACCTACCAGCAGTTCGCGTGGAACCTCGGCCAGACAGTGCTTCGGTCGGAGTCCGAGTCGCACTTCCTGCCCGCCGACTGGCCCACCTTCGCCCAGCTGGACGCTTACGCCCGCCGCGACCCGAGCCCGCTGTTGCGCTCCGCGGAACGCAAGTTCAACCCGGGCGTGCCGGACGTCCTCACCGAGGCCGGCATCGTGGCCAGGCGCCTTGGCTACCCCACGCGGGTGCTCGGCGGTCGCAAGGTCGGCTGGGTGGTGCGCGAGCCGGGGCCGCCCGCCCACTTCACGCTCTACGACGAGGACTCGAACGTGCTGGGTCGCTGCAAGCACGCGATGCTTGCAATGGGTCACGGCCCGCTCGCCTTCCCGGGCGTCTACGGCGAGGCGCGTGAGGACCCGCGCATGGCCGACCGCGTGGTACAGGCCTACGAGCCCAAGAGCTACTCCCGGGGCGGCCGCTACATCGTTGTCGGCACCGGCATCGCCTCGGTGAACGAATGGGCCAACGCCCTCGACGCCGGCGCCTCATGCATCGCCCTGAGGCGCAATCCCCAGCCCGACGAGCAGGACCTGAACGTGCCGCGCTGCCTGTTCGACGGCAGTGGCATCGACGAGTTCCAGAAGCTCACCTTCGACGAACGCGTCGACTTCCTGGGCGCGGCGCTGAAAGGCACCTCGCCGAAGCGCCGCGGCTGGGGGGAGAAGATCAAGAAGGGGCGTGACGCGGGCCGCTTCGAGGAGGTCGTCGGCAACGTGGTGGGCATTGAGCCGGGTCCCGCCGGGCTCAAGGTACGTCTGAAGCTGCTCGACGGCTCAGACCCGGGAGAGCTGCACGTGACCGGGATCGTGTGCGGCACCGGCTTCGTGAAGTCAGCGTTGGCCCTGCCGGTGCTGAGGCGGCTCGTGCAGACCTACGACGTGCCGATTGAGCACGATCGCATCCGGATCAAGACCAACTGCGGCGTCCCGCCCCTCGACCGCGAGGACTCGCGGCTGTGCATGATGGGGCTAACGGCCAACACCGTCGTCCCGAACGGGGACACGATCGCCGGCCTCAAGTACATCGCCCGCCGGTTCGTGGGCGACTGCGCCCGGGCCGAGGATCTGCGCCACCGGGCTTTCCCGGCGCGTTTGAAGATGCAGCTGAGCCTGGCAAGGGAGACCGCACTGGCTCTCCGGAAGATCGAGAAAACGGAGCAACTTGCGTAGAGACAGGAGAAGCTGACCATGTGCCCGACTCCGCAGGGGAGAGTTCACACCAGGGTGGCGTCGATGGTGCTGCCCGGGATCCTTGGCCTGATCCTGTGGCTCATCACCTCGAACCCGGACTGGTTCGTGCTGATCGGCGTCCTGTTGGTGCTGGGCGTCACGCTCGACTCGGCCATCTACGTCTGGGCCGTCAAGTGGCAGCCACCGTGGATGACCGGTGTGCTGGCCCTGGTGGAGCTCGGCCTGCTGCTGATCCTGGCGAACCTGCTCAAACTTGACATCGGGATCGTCGAGGGGATCATCTTCTACGTCGGCGCCTGGCTGCTCTTCGTATTCACGAAGATTGTGCTGCTGCCCATCTTCTCGCTCACCTATGTCGAGTCTGCGGGTGAGTTCCGCACCACCGAGTGGTCGATCCCGGCGAGCAAGGAGTCGCTGCCGCTGATCGCCGCCACCGGGAGTGGGGAGGGCACCCCCGGCACGCTCCTACGCGAGGCCTCGGGCGTCCACGCCATCCAGAAGCAGCCTGGACTCTCGGGCGCCGGCCACCAGGTCCAGAGGCGAGCACGATGAACGAGCTGGTCCTGATCGAGGAGAGCCCGTCCGCCGGCACGCGCCACCCCGTCACTGTCGGCATCACCATCGGGCGAGAGGACTGCGAGATAGCGCTCGCCGACCCCGAGGTGTCACGCAGGCACGCGACGATCCGCTCGGTCGATGACGCACTCGCCATCGAGGACCTCGGGTCCACCAACGGCACGTTCGTCAACGGTGATCGGCTCACAGGCGTCTCGGAGCTGAAGGACGGAGACCTGATCAAGATGGCGAACTCCACCCTCCGTGTGGAGGTCCAGGTGGACGCCGGAGCCACGCGGCTGAGGCCTGTCCAGACCGCGCCGGCACCGCAGGCGCAGCCCGAGCCGGCGCCGCCCGCCCCCCCGACGCCCACGCCGGCCCCGCCACAGCCCGCCGCGGCTCAGCCCGAGCCTCCGGCGGCCGAACAGGCCACCCGATTCGGTGAGGTGCGCGGAGATGTCCCCGCGCCCGAGCCCTCGTCGGCCAGCCGCGTCCACCGGGCGGTGAACCCCACGCCGGCCCCTCCGAAGCATGACTTCGACCCCGGCGGCACCGGCGGCACGCGGCGCGGCTCGGCGGCCACGCGGCTCGAGGCCACCGTGATCTGTTACGCGGTCGTGCTGGCCACGGCAGTCGGCGTGATCCTCTACGTCCTGGCCGAGAAGCTCTAGATAAGAAAGCCGAAGAAGACCAGGAGGGCGATGGCGGCGAGGCCCAGCAGTGCGAAGGCCGCCACCCCCGTCTTGTGCTTCACGCGAGGATCCCGCAGCGCGACGACCCGTTCGTACTGAGCGCCCTCGTCGGCGCCGGCCGGCTGGAGGTCTCCGCCGCCGCCGGGCACGTAGGCGGGCTCGGTCTCTGGAACCTTGAAGCCCGGCGCCTGCGGCTCCGGCGCCGGCGGGGGGAGGTCCGCCTCCGGAACGGGCGCGAGCACGCCCTGGCCCAGCTTGGTGATCTGCGGCACGGCAATCACGCCCGACTGGCCGCGCTGTGCCTGCAGCTCCAACACGGTGAGCCCGAATCGCAGGCGATCCCCGGCCTGTATCTCGCGCGGCCCGTCGATCGGCTGCTCGTTCACGAAGCTGCCGTTGCGCGAACCCAGGTCCTCCACCACGACCGCCCCGCCGGATGGGCTGATCCGGGCGTGGCGCCGTGACACCTCGCCATCCTCGAGCACGATCCCGAGCGACTGGTCGCGTCCCACTTCCAGTGGCTCGGAGAGCGGGAACGTGGTCCCGGCAGAGTCGCCTTCGACGATCTCGAGAGTCAGATCGGGCACGGACCAACTCTAACCCGGTTCAGGCTCGCTTGCCACCAAAGAAGTGCCTGTGCGGGTACGGTTGCGGAATGGAGATGAGCTCACCGCCGCCCGGCGGTCCGCCCGCACCGGAGAAGATGCGTCTGAAGGTCGTCGAGGGAAACGCCGCCGGCATGGTGATCGAGGTCGAGGAGGAGTTCGTGATCGGCCGCCAGGCCGAGGGCGACGGCACGCTTGCGAGCGATGTCGAGATCTCTCGCCAGCACGCGCGCGTCGCTCCTGACAACGATGGCCGCTTCGCCATCGAGGACCTCGGCTCCACCAACGGCACCTTCATCAACGGGCGACGCCTCGCGGGCAGGACGACGCTGGAGACGGGGGACAGGATCGAGGTAGGGGCGAGCGCGCTGGTCGTTCAGGTGGGCAACCTGCAGCCAACGCCGACCGCGTCCGGCACGATCGCGCCCCCACCCCGCGACGCGGAACCCGAGCCCGAGCCCGGCCCGGAGCCCGAGCCGCCCGCGGAGGCGCCACCGCCCGAAACGGAGTTGGCCGAGCCTGGGACCCCCGAGTCGGCGCCCGCGTCCCTGGCTCTCAGAATCGAGGTCGACTTTCAAGCCGGCACGGCGGCGGTCTCCCTCGACGAAGGCTCGGACGAGGTGAAGCTCGTCAGCGAGGATGGTCGCTGGCGACTGGGCTGAGCGGCAGCCCTACTGCCCGGCCGCCGCGCCGATCTGCTCCGCCAGCTCGCCCGCCGACTGCTGGCGCCCGGCGGCTTCCTTGTCGAGGGCCTTCAGAATCGCGGAACTGACGCCCTGGGGGAGCTCGGACCGGTGACTGGCGGGGTCAGGCGGCGGGTCCTGGAGATGGGCCCAGAGCACACGCATTCCCTGGCGGTCGGCGAACGGAGGCGCGCCGCAGAGGCACTCGTACATCACACACCCGAGGCCGTAGGTGTCCGCGGCCCCGGTGATCTCCTCGCTGCGGATCTGCTCCGGCGCCATGTAGTCCATCGAACCGAGCGCCTGTCCCGGCCTGGTCAGAAGGCTTCCCTGGCTGTCCTTGGCGAGGCCAAAGTCGGTGATGTAGGCGGTGCCCTCCTCGTCCAGGAGGATGTTTCCCGGCTTGATGTCCCGGTGGAAGAGACCGCGTTCGTGCAGGGCATCCAGGCCTGAGCCCACATGCCGGCACACACGGACCGCGGTCGCCAGATCCAGCTGGCCGCGCTTCTCGATCATGTCGGCGAGATTGCCCCCGGCGATGTAGCGCTGGGCCAGATAGGGGATCCCGTCGTGCTCGTCCTTGTCGAGCACCTGGACGACATGGGGGTGCTGAACCTCCTGGGCGATACGAGCCTCGCGGTCGAAGCGGCGCCTGAACGTGTCGTCGCGAGCCAGGTCCGCCTTGATCAGCTTCAGCGCCACCGCCTGTCCGTCCGGGCCAGTCGCGCGGTAGACGTGGCCCATCCCGCCGACGCCCAGCAGGGATTCGATCCGGTACGGACCCACGGTCTGTCCGACGCGGCTGTCAGCGCCATCTCCGGTCCCTTGCTGGTTCAAAGCAGGAGGCTTGCGCCCAATCCCCATCCGTGTTCAACTGTCACTTCAGCAGCACCTACCTCAGCCCTTGAGGTTATCTGGCCTCGAACAAGAAGGACTCGATGAGGACTCGACTGATATTTATGGCCCTGGCCCTGCTGTTGGCCGCCCCCGTGGTCGTGCATGCGGCGCCGCCCGGCGCACCGGTGAACGATGACTACCTCGAGTCCCTGCAGCTGAACGCGCCGGGATCCAAGCTCGAGCGCACCAGCACGCTTTCGGACGCTCGCGACACCGCCCTGGCGAGCGTCCAGGGCGACGTCTTCGCCCCTCCGCGCTCAGGCGGCCCACCCGAGCCCACCACCTGCAAGACCTCCGGCAGCTACGGACGGACCGTCTGGTACGACTTCTACCCCGATGTCAGCGGCATCGCGCGGATCCGGGCCAACGGCTTCGACACCGCCATCTCGGTGGTCCCCTTCAACGCCAGAACGGCTGTGCCGAGCTTCGGGACCCGTCAGTGCATCAACCAGTCCTCGAGCACGACGGAAGAACTGCTCGCGAGCGTGACCAGGGGTCGCGCCTACACGATCCAGATCGGCGGCGTGGGCGGAGTGGGAGGGAATCTCGAGTTCCTCTTTGATTTCCTCGCAGACACCGATGGAGATGGGGTACTCAACGACGTTGACAAGTGTGACCGCCTCAGGGGTCCCGCCAGCGAGGCCGGCTGTCCGACGCGGCTTCGCGCCAGTGTCACGCTCAGGGCGCGCCCGCTCTCAGGGGGCATTCAGCTGCTCAACCTCAGGGTCAAGGCCTCGCGCGGCTCGCGGGTGTCGGTCAGGTGCGGCGGATGCCCGCCGCAGGCCAAGCGGGCCAAGACGGTGGGCTTCGGGCGGCTGCGCGGAGAGCGGCTCAGCGCCGGGAGCAGCCTGGTGATCCGGGTCGTGCGTCGTAACGCGATCGGCGCCTACTTCAAGTACCGGATCACCCGCGGCAACTTTAAGAAGACCGAGCGCTGCCTGAACCCCGGATCCAGGAAGCCGAGACGCAGGTGCGGCTAGAGGGAGCAAGCCGCTCGAGTCTGATCGTGGCGCTCGTGGTGGTGGCTGTCGCTTTCGCCGGCGCGTTTGCGGTGGCCAAGGCGGGTGCGGGTGGCGAGGAAGGCGACGGTGCGGCTGCCCCCGGGATCGAGGGCGGCTCCGGGCCGGCCAAGCTGCCCGGGGTCGCGGCGCCGGCCACTCTGCCGGCTCTCCGCGCGGCTCCCGAGCCCGCGGCCGGAGGCTCAGGCGGCGGCGCCCCGGCGCCCTCTCCGACTCCGGCTCCGGCTCCGACTCCGGCTCCGGCTCCGGCACCGGCCCCCGCTCCGGCTCCAGCTCCCGCACCCCCGTCTGGCGGCGGCGGCGGCGGTGGCGGCGGTGGCGGTGGCGTCATCGAGGGCTAGCGGCGCTCAGAGGCTGGTTTGCTCCCCAAGGGCACGACTGTCGCCGGGTACCGAATCGATGGAGCCCTCGGAGAGGGCGGCATGGGTACCGTCTACCGCGCCACGCAGCTGTCGCTCAACCGCAGCGTTGCGCTAAAAGTCCTCTCAGCCGAAATCGGAGACGATCCCGCCTTCCGCGAGCGCTTCCGCCGTGAGGGGCTCTTGCAGGCGGCGATCGACCACTCTCACATCGTCACGGTCTACGACACCGGCGAGACCGAGCACGGCCTCTACCTCGTCATGCGCATGATCCGGGGGCCGACTCTGAAGGACATGATTCTCGGGCGCGAGCTCGACCCCGGCCGGACCCTGCGGCTTCTGTCCCAGGTGGCCGACGCCCTCGATACCGCTCACGACGTGGGTCTGATTCACAGGGACATCAAGCCGCAGAACATCCTCATCGGATCACGCGACCATGCCTACCTCGCCGACTTCGGCCTGACAAAGGCCCCCGACGAGGCCGGGCGGCTGACGGCCACGGGGCAGTTCGTGGGCACGATCGACTACGTATCGCCCGAGCAGATTCAGGGAGAGCCGGCGTCTGGGCGCAGCGACATCTACTCGCTCACAGGGGTGCTCTACGAATGCCTGGTGGGCACGGTGCCCTACGCCAAGCCGGCCGAGGCGCAGGTGATCTACGCGCACATCTCCGAGCCCGCGCCTCAGCCCACGCAGGCGCGCCCAGAGCTGCCGAAGGCGATCGACGATGTGATCGCCAAGGGTATGGCGAAGGCTCCCGAGGACCGCTATGCCTCAGCGGGCGAGTGCCTCCGCGACGCCCAACGCGCCTTCGGGGAGGCCACCGTAGGGGCGGCACCGGGTCCGCTGGCCTCGCCGGAGGAGGCGGGCGTGCGCGGCAACGGCGGTCGGACCGAGCCGTCCAGCGCCGCCCCGCCCGGTTCGCCGCTGGAGACCGCAGGGGTGACCGCGCGCTCGCCGGTGCAGGCCGCGCCCACCGTCCCCGCCCCGGTCGGCACCCCAGCCGCGGCCACGGCCACGGCCCCGGCGGGCGAACAGCCGGCGCGGTCCCGATCCATTCCCTTGCTTGCCGTTGCCGCCTTGCTTGCGGTGGTGGCTGCAGTGGCGGGCTTCGTCATCGGCGGCTCGGGTTCGGAGTCCGAGCCGACGGGCGCCGAGCTGGCCAACTCGGCATCGGCGGGCAGCCTCGGGCTGTCGTTCCCGAGCGACTGGAGACGCGTCCCGGACGAGCCCCGGATCCCGGGGATGCGCTTCTCGCAGCCGATCGTCCTTTCTGCGAGCGGAATTCCGGGCGCCCGCCTAGTCGCGGGCGAGATCCCTGGAGCCGGTCCCACTCTGTTGCCCGCTCGCTTTCTCGCGCGCCTTCCGCGCGAGCCCTCCCGTGACGACGCGGTGAGGCTCGGCCGGCTACAGGCTTACCGCTATGCCGGGTTGAGGCCCAGGGGGGCCACGGAGCGGATCACGGTCTACGCCGCGCCGACCACCGGGGGCGTGGCCGCGGTTGCTTGTGTAGCAGCGCCCAGCGGGGCCGCCAGGTTCGCGCCCGAGTGCGAGCGGGTGGCCACCACGCTGGAGCTCTCGGCCGGACGACCGCTCGCGCTCGGGCCGCGAGCGGACTACGCGCGGGGGGCCGGCGCGGCCCTTCGGCGGTTGGATGGCGCGGTGGGGCCCCCGGCGGGGCGCCTGCGCGGCGCCCGGACCCCAACGGCCCAGGCAGACGCCGCGACCGCTCTGAGCCGCGCATACCGCGATGCAGCCAGCGCCCTCTCCAGAACGCCGGTGGGCCCATACGAGCAAGGCGCCAACAACCGCCTGGTGAGTTCCCTGCGCGCGATCGAACGGGCATATGCGCGGGCTGCCTCCGCGGCTCGCGACGCCGATGAGGCGGGCTACGCGGCCGCCGGCCGCGCGGTGCGACGCGCAGCGGCGCGCGTCGAGCGCGCCCAGGCTGCGCTGCGAGACCTGGGCTACGCCGCCAAGTGATGTTCGGAAGGCGACGCCGGCTGCGCGTGCTGCTCTTCGGGGTGGTCGCGGTGCTCGGCGTCGCGCTGGGGGTGTTGGGCTACGCCACCAACGCCCTGCGCTCGCTCGAGCTGAACACCGTCGACACCCGGTTCAAGATCCGAGGCGATGAGAAGCCACGGGACGACCTGGTCGTCGTGGGGGTGGACTCGACGACCTTTCAGGCTCTGGGAGATGAGCGGTGGCCGTTCACCCACGACGAGCACGCAAGGGTCGTGGACAGGCTTCGCCGCGACGGCGCCAATGTGATCGCCTTCGATATCCAGTTCGCCGAGCCGAGCAACACCGACGAGGAGACGTTTGCGCTTCTGGACGCCGTGAAGCGCGCGGGGAACGTGGTGGCCTCGACGACGGAGGTCGACGACCGCGCTAATGGAAACGCATTCACCTACGTCGTGCCCCAGAAGGTGATCGACAGCCGCGAGCCGCGCGCAATCGACCGATACCTGCGGCGGAACGAGCGCGTGCAGGTGGCCTACGGCAACTTCCCGACCGACACCGGAGGCGTCCTGCGGAGGGTCACCTACGACAGCGATGGGCTCAAGACCTTCTCCGTGGCCGTCGCCGAGCGGGCCACGGGGAAGCGGATCGATCCTGAGCAGCTCGGTGGCGACTCCGCCTGGATCGACTACTACGGTCCGCCAGGGACCATCAGGCACGTCTCCTACTCCGACGTCCGGCTGGGGAAGACGAAGCCCGGTGAGTTCCGCGACAAGATCGTGGTCGTCGGGGCCACAACGCCAGTGCTCCAGGACGTGCACGCCACGTCAACGTCAGGTGACGGCGAGATGGCAGGCCCCGAGATCCAGGCCAACGCGATCGCCACAGCCCTGCGCGACTTTCCGCTCAAGGACTCCTCGACCCCGCTCGATGTCGTCCTGATTGTCCTACTCGGGTTGGTGGCGCCGGTGGCGAGCCTGCGCCTCTCAGG
>Ga0136620_10000484_pt1 | contig 18138 bp, 14 predicted proteins | sample AntDrymUQ4162106_2_FD_104806 | JGI IMG/M metagenome (GOLD analysis project Ga0136620, IMG submission 104806) | Polar desert sand microbial communities from Dry Valleys, Antarctica - metaG UQ416 (21.06) | ecosystem: Environmental > Terrestrial > Soil > Desert | place: Antarctica: Dry Valley... | reverse complement strand
CGCCAGCGCGCTGCCACACTGGCTCGAGCACTACAACCGAACGCGCAACCACAGCGAAATCGGCAACCGGCCACCCATCACCCGCGTTCAGAACGTCTCAAGGCAGGACACCTAGGGCCGGGGCTCGAGCCGGCTGAGAGCGTCGCAGCGGGCGCTCTCGGCGCACACGCGCACCACTGCCACCCGTGGCCGGCCCAGTCCCGTTCGCCGCAGGACGATCGCCACCGAGGCCGCGTTGTTGGACTCGTCGCTCTCGCTCAGCCGGCCGAGCGGGTCGGCGCGGTGCACGAGCTGGTAGCGGCCCGCCGGCAGCCGCGTGATGTCGAGCTCCTGGCCTTCCACGCTGGGCGGGTAGGGATCGGCGTATCCCGGGCTGATGCCCTGCTCGACCACCCGCAGGCCGGGCCTGTTTCGGCCACACGCCCCCGTGTACACCGGCCTGGTCCTCGGTTGTGGCTCACCGCGGTCGGCGGCGTCGCGGTCCCCCAGGCAGAGGCCCTGCTTGGCCACCCGCGCGGGGAGAGCCCGTCCCTTCGCCGTGAGCAGGCGGAACCGCTGGGTTCCAAGAAGGTGCCAATGCTCGTGCCCGCCGAGGCGCACATAGCGCAGGGAGCCCGCGCCGCGTCGCACGCGTGTGCCGCCGCCGGCGAGCGAGATCAGCTGTTGGCCACGCATCTCGGTTCCCCGGCCGCGCACCCCGCGGATCACCAGCGCCCCTCGCCCGGAGTTGTTCACGGTTGAAGTGAAGCCCAGCCGATAGCCATTGCCCACCGCCCGCACCAAAAGGCCGCGCGGGTGGCCCTGGTCGAGATCGGGCAGGAGGTCGGCCTGACCGCGGGCAGAGCCGGCGCCGGCGGAAATGGCCGTGGCGACCAGCCCCGTGCAGGCCGCCACGCCCCCGGCCCGTAAGGCCGCGGCGCGATTGGGACCAACCATCTAGCGCTTCGAGCCCCGCTGGGCGATCGGCGTGTCGCAGATCGAGATGTCGATCTGCCACACCGCGGCGGCCGCGTCGGGCAGGCGGCAGCCCGGAGGGGTGCCCTTGGGGGAGCCGACCCAGCGTCCGCCGCGGAGCTTGAACTCGTCGCCGGCGATCCTCAGCTTGCGCCCGGGGCGGCGAATGCGCCACGAGGCGATCGCCCAGGTCCCCGCCGGGCCGCAGTCGGCGAGCAGAATCTCTTTGTCCAGCGGCGTGCCAAAGCCTCCCCCCGGGGTGCCGCGGCGCTCCGCGGCGAGTATCCCGGCCTTGATCTTGCGCGTGAGCGGCGGCACCTCACAGTCGCCGGCGCGCGTGCCCACGGGCACGCCACCCCGCTTGAAGTCCTCTGGGGCCGGGAAATAGGTGTTGAAGGTGAACACCGCCCTGGCAGCGCCGCCGATCGGCTTGCCCGACCCGATGTCCACCTCGATGTCGGGAGGCCCCGTGGGCTCGGGCTGGGGCTCGGGCGCGCCGGGCGGGAGCTTGGGCTCCGGCGGTTCGGGCAGCCGCGCCGGCGCTTTCGCCAGCCTGATCCACCCCTGGGTGAAGTCTGGGGATAGCCGGCCCGAATCGTCCAAGTTCGAGGCGAACACGAATGCGCCCTTGGCGCGCGCCTGCTCGGCCACCGCGGGATCGACATCGAACACTGTGCTTGTCTCGAAGTCATCGCCGGGCGGGATCGGAAACGACCGCGACTGCGGCAGCAGTACGCCGGCCCCCGCCTCCTCGCGCACGGTCTCGCCATCGAGCCGGGCGGCCATCTGCAGGGAGGTGATCGGCTTGTCGCTGACGTTACGCACGCGGTAGGCCACCTGCACGAACCGTCCTTTGGCCCGCGCGGGCACCCCGGTCCCCTTACCGACCTTGTCGGTGGTGTCCACCCCAAGCACCTCGACCTCGAGCGCGGGCGTGACCAGCGGCTTGTCGGAATCGGCGAACGTAACGGGGATCCCCTCCACACTGCACTCGCCCGCTCTGCCGCGAAGGGGGTCCAGGCCGCGGTCTGAGCACGGGCGTTCGGCGGACTCCAGCGTGCTGGTGTCGCCCAGGTAGGCGGCGCGGACGGCGCGCTCGATCCGGCCCCATTCAGGCGTCGTCCGCTTGGTCTTCTCGCCTATCCACTCGAGCACCAGCCTGGGCCCGAAAGGCTTGGCGGCGCTCCAGGTGTCCGAGGCCTTGGTCCAGTACAGGCCGTCGGCGTCGGGCTTGACGCCGCGGCCCAGCACGGTCTCGCGAATGCGATCGTCGGCCGTCCAGGTGAGCGAGTAGCCGCCGAAGCGCACGAAGCGGTCGGGCAGGTCGGGCTCCTCGAACCGCGTGCCGAATGTGTCCTCGGCCAGCTCCAGGCGCTGGCCGGTGATCGGCTCGAAGCGATCCGCGAACTGCTGCGGCGAGGTGGCGGGCTTGGCCTCGGGCTCAGACTTCTCGGCACCGCTCCCGCAGGCCCCGACGCTCACCATCGAGAGCGCGAGCGTCACGGCGGTCAGAGCGCCCCACCGCTGTCGCTGCCACCTCACACAGCGAAGGTATCGAGCCGGTAGCCCCTTCGGACGCTAGACGGCGCCGGTGGCGCCCGCGGGATGCTCGGCGGCCTCGGCCGGGTCGCCGGGGTTCCCCCCGCCTCCCTGGCGTACCACGGGCCGCTTGGCCGCACCCGCCTCGTCCAGGCGGCGCACCGGCGTGGTGTAGGGCGCGTTGCGGGCGATCTCCGGATCCTGCGCCGCCTCGACCAGGATCGAGCGCACCACCTCGGCGAAATGGTCCAGCCGCTCCTTGGGCTCGGTCTCGGTGGGCTCGATCATCAGCGCCTCCTCCACCAGCAGCGGGAAGTAGACGGTGGGCGGGTGCACGCCGTGGTCGAGCATGCGCTTTGCGATGTCCAGCGTCTTGATCCCGAGCTTGTCGCGCGCGCCCCGGCCCGAGAGCACGAACTCATGCATGCAAAGGCGGTCGAAGGCGATCGGCAGGTACTCGGCGACGCCCTCCTCGGCCAGCCGGGCACGGAGGTAATTCGCGTTGAGCACGGCCATCTCGGACGCCTCGCGCAGGCCGTCGGCGCCCAGCGAGCAGATGTAGGCGTAGGAGCGGACGAAGACACCGAAGTTGCCGGTGAAGCCGCGCAGCTTGCCGATCGACTTGGGGCGGTCGTTGTCGAGCCGGAACACGGGCCCCACCCCGTTGCCACTCTCGTCGCGCACGACCTGCGGCCGCGGCAGGAACGGCTCTATCCGGTCGGACACCGCGATCGGGCCGGCGCCGGGGCCGCCGCCGCCGTGCGGCTGGGTGAAGGTCTTGTGCAGGTTGTAGTGGACGATGTCGAAGCCCATGTCGCCGGGTCGCGAGATGCCCATCACGGCGTTGAGGTTGGCGCCGTCGTAGTACAGGGTGGCCCCCACCTCGTGCACGATCGAGGCGATCTCCTCGATGTTGCGGTCGAACAGCCCCAGCGTGTTCGGGTTGGTGAGCATCAGGCACGCCACGTCGTCGGAGGCCTTGTCGCGCAGGTCGTCGATGTCCACGCCGCCGTGCTCGTCGGTGCCCACCTTGACCACCTCGTAGCCGGCCATCGTGACCGTCGCGGGATTGGTGCCGTGCGCGGTGTCGGGCGTGAGCACCTTGTGGCGATGCTGGCCGCGGTCCTCGTGATAGGCACGGGTGAGGAGAAGGCCGGCCAGCTCGCCATGCGAGCCGGCGCTGGGCTGAAGCGACACGTGCGGCAACCCGGCCACCTCGGCCAGCGCGCGCTGGAGGTTGAACATCAGCTCGAGCGCACCCTGGGCGTACTCGGGGTCCTGAAGGGGGTGCAGGCGGGCGTGTCCGGGCAACGCAGCCACCCGCTCGTGCAGCTTGGGGTTGTGCTTCATCGTGCACGAGCCCAGCGGGTAGAAGCCGGTGTCGAGGTCGAAGTTCTTCTTGGACAGCCCGTTGTAGTGGCGCACGATCTCGGGCTCCGAGATCTCGGGCAGCTCCGCGGGCCGCTTGCGCCGAACCGACCGTGGCAGCAGGTCCTCGATCGCCACGTCGGGCACCTCGTCGCCCTGCGGCGCCACGAACGCGCGGCGACCCTCCACCGAGCGCTCGTAGATCGTGAGCGTCTGCTCCTCCGAGCGCGGGTCCAGGTCCAAGGTGACGCTCACGCTGCCGCGCCCTCCCGCGAGCCCGCGCCCACCAGGGCGGCCAGCCGGTCGATGTCGGCCTTGGTGCGACGCTCGGTGAGCGCCACCAGCAGGCCGTCGCCGTACTCGGGGTAGGTGTCCGCCAGGCGGTAGCCGGGATTGACGCCCTCGGCCCTCGCGCGCTCAAAAAGGCCGTCGAGGTCGGGCACGCGCACCGCGAACTCGCGCACGATCGGGCCGGGGTTGATGGCCTGAAGGCCCAGGGCCTCTCGGGCGTAGTGGGTGCGCCGCAGCATCAGCTCGCCCAACTCTATGAGACCAAGCTTGCCCAGCCAGGACAGGTAGATGACGCCGGCCAGCGCGTTGAGCGCCTGGGCGGTGCAGATGTTGTGCGTGGCCTTCTCGCGACGAATGTGCTGCTCGCGCGTCTGAAGGGTGAGCACGAAGCCGCGCTTGCCGTCCACGTCGCGCGTCTCCCCGGCGATGCGCCCGGGCATCTTGCGCAGGAAGCGCTCACCGGCGGCGAAGAAGCCGAACGACGGGCCGCCGAAGTCCAGCCGGTTGCCCAGCGTCTGACCCTCACCCACGCAGATGTCCGCGCCGAAGGAGCCGGGCGCCTCGAGGATGCCGAGTGGCAGCGGGTCCGCAGCCACCACGTACAGGGCGCCGGTGCGCTTGGCGGCCTCCCCGAGCGCACCGAGCTCCTCCACCGTGCCGAGGAAGTTGGGCTGCTGGACGAAGACGGCGGCGGTGTCGTCGTCGACGAGGCCGGCCAGCGCGTCCACGTCGGTGGCACCCTCGCCGTCCAGCGCCGCCTCCTCCACCTTCATGCCGAATCCGGCGGCGTGGGTGACGAGTGCGTCGCGGGAGTGCGGGTGCAGCCCGCGCGAGGCCACCAGCTTGCCGCGCTTGGTCTCCAGCTTGGCCAGATAGCCCGCGGCGGCCACCGCCGACGGACCCTCGTATACCGACGCGTTGCTCACCGGCAGGCCCGTGAGCTCGGAGATCGCCGTCTGGAACTCGAACATCACCTGCAGGCCGCCCTGCGAGATCTCGGGCTGGTAGGGCGTGTAGGGCGTCAGGAACTCCGAGCGCTGCAGGATCGAGTCGATGATCGAAGGCACGTAGTGGTCGTACATACCGGCGCCGAGGAAGCTCACCTCCTCGTCTGAGTGGCGATTGCGCGCCGCCAACTGCGAGAGGTGCTCGAACACCTCCTGCTCAGCCATGCCCGCGGGCAGGTCCAGCCGCCGGTCCAGGCGAACGGCCTTCGGGATCTCGGCAAACAGGCCCTCGACCGAGTCCACGCCGATGGCGTCCAGCATCGCCTTGCGGTCGGCGTCGGTGGCGGAGGTGTAGCGGCTCATCTGTCTGACACGAGACTAGTTACGAGGACAACAGACCCTTGTACGCGTTCACGTCGAGCAGGGATTCCAGCTCGGCGGTATCGCTGAGCTTGACCTTGACCAGCCAGCCATCGCCGTAGGGGTCGCTGTTGATCAGCTCCGGGCTGTCGGAAAGCTTGTCGTTGACCGCCGTGATCTCACCCGACAGCGGCGCGAATACATCCGAGACGGCCTTGACTGACTCAACCTCCGTGTAGGGCTGGTCCTTGGAGACGGTGGCGCCCACCGCCGGAGGGTCGTAGAACACGACCTCGCCGAGCGCGTCCTGGGCGTACCAGGTGATCCCGAACGTGGCCTCCTCCCCCTCGATGCGCGTCCAATCGTGCTCGGGGTGGTACTTCAGGTCCTCGGGATAGGTCTCGGCCACGGGGGTCAGCTCTCCTTCTTCGGGGGGGAATCGGGATCGTGCGCAGCCGGCCGAGCCGGCTGCTTCGCGTAAAGGGGCCTCTCTCGGACGACGGCCGCGCGCGGCTTGCCGCGGACGTCCACCTCGATCGCGGTGCCCGGCTCGGCGGCGCCCTTTGGCACGTAGGCCAGGCCCACCCCCGTGTTCAGGCACGGCGATAGGGTGCCGCTGGTGACCTCGCCAGGCCCGGCTGCCGTGCTCACCGCGTTGCCCTGGCGCGGGATGCCCGGCCCGGTGAAGGCGAACGGCACGAGCGTCTGCTCTGGCTCGACGCCCTCCAGGGCCTCGGAGCCGATGAACTGAGTGTCGAGTTTGCAGATCCAGCCGAGGCCGGCTTCGATCGGGTTGCGCTCCACCGACAGGTCGTTGCCGTAGAGGTGAAAGCAGGCCTCCAGGCGCAGCGTGTCGCGGGCGCCCAGGCCTGCCGGCTTGACGCCCTCGGCCAGCAACGCGTCCCACACGGCGACCGCGTGCGCGGGCGGCATCAGCAGCTCCACGCCGTCTTCGCCGGTGTATCCGGTGCCACACACCAGGGTTTCGCCGCCCGCCACCTCCAGCGTGGCGGTGCGCATGCGCTTGGGCAGTGCTCCGCCGGTGATGGCCTCCACCGCCCCACGCGCCATTGGCCCCTGCACGGCGAGCATCGCGTACCGCGCCGCCGCGTCCTCGACCGTTGCCTCGAAGCCCTCTGCGTGACCTGCCATCCAGTCGCGATCGCGCTCGTGGTTGGAGGCGTTGGTCACGGTCAGAAAGGCGCCGTCGTCGAGGCGATAGGTGAACAGATCGTCCAGCACGCCCCCGTCCTCGTTGCAGAGCACCGAGTACTGAGCGCCGTCCTCGGCCAGCTTGGACAGGTCGTTGGAGAGCAGGCGCTGGAGCAGGTCCTCGGCTTGGGGGCCGGAGGTGCGTACCTCGCCCATGTGGGAGACGTCGAACATCCCGGCCGTGGCGCGGACGTTCACGTGCTCGGCGCGGACCCCCTCGTACTGGACCGGCATCTCCCAGCCTGCGAAGGGGACCAGCTTGGCGCCGGCCGCCGTGTGGCGGTCACGCAGCGGGCTCTGGCGCAGGTCTTGGGCGGCGGTACTCAAGTGCCGCGCAGGCTACCGCCGACCGCCGCTGCCGACCTCGTTCCCGGGAATCCCGGCGCCTACTGCGCGGTAAAGGTGGGTGATGCGCAGCAACGTCGAGCCCCGGACGGGCTATTGACGCTTGGAACGCCCAGAGCCCGGCAAGCGATCGCCGCACAGCAATTGGGACCCACGCCTTTACTGCGCGGTAGACGCCGCGGATACCTGCCCGCGCCGACCCCCACTGGGCCGCCTGCGTCAGTCCTTCAGGAACGAGGGAATATCGATGTCGTCATCGGCGATCTCCAACGAGCTGCGCTGGCGATCGTCCATCTGCACGTCCCGGCGGCGCGGCTCGCGGCGGCGGCCGGTGGTGTCTTCGGTGAACATCGGGCCGCCGTGGCGCCCGTCGAAGCCGGTGGCGATCACGGTCACTCGTACCGAGTCGCTGAGCGCGTCGTCGACTACTGCGCCGAAGATGATGTTCGAGTTCTGGTCGGCGGCGCTCTGAATGATCTCGGCCGCCTCGTTGACCTCGAACAGGCCAAGGTCGCTGCCGCCGGTGATGTTGAGCAGGATGCCGGTCGCGCCCTCGACCGATTGCTCGAGCAGCGGGCTGGAGATGGCGTTCTTGGCCGCCTCGGCCGCGCGCTGCTCGCCGCTGGCCTCGCCGATGCCCATCAGCGCCGAGCCGGCCTCGTGCATGATCGTCCGCACGTCGGCGAAATCGAGGTTGATCAGGCCGGGGATCGTGATCAGGTCGGTGATGCCCTGGACGCCCTGGCGCAGGACGTTGTCGGCCTCGCGGAACGCCTCCAGGATGCTGGTGCGGCGCTCGACCACGGCAAGCAGCTTCTCGTTGGGGATCACGATGAGGGTGTCGACCTGCTCGCGCAGGCGATCGATTCCCTCGTCGGCCTGACGGCGGCGCTGCGACCCCTCGAAGTCAAAAGGCCGGGTGACCACGCCCACCGTGAGCGCGCCGATCTCCTGCTTGGCCACCTCGGCGATCACGGGCGCCGCGCCGGTGCCGGTGCCGCCCCCTTCGCCCGCGGTCACGAAGACCATGTCCGCGCCCTTGAGGGCCTCCTTCAGCTCGTCGCGGCTCTCATTCGCCGCGCCGTAGCCCGTCTCGGGGTCCGCGCCGGCGCCGAGGCCGCGCGTGAGCTGGTCGCCGATCTGCAGCTTGATGTCGGCGTCGCACATCTGCAGCGCCTGGGCGTCGGTGTTGACCGCGATGAACTCCACGCCCTTCAGGCCGGCATCGACCATGCGGTTCACCGCGTTGGTGCCGCCGCCGCCTACGCCAACGACCTTGATAACGGCCAGGTAGCTGCCGGTGTTCATTATGTTGATCCTAGCCTCTTCCATCCGGGTGTCGAGCAATGATCGAGGGTTTTGCGAGCGCCTGAGATCACCACGGGTTCCGCACTGTAGGTCGAATTTAGGGGAAGTGTCAACCAATCATGCAACGAATCCTGCGCCCTCACCCTGTATCCTAGGTCGAGGGTTGCGCTAACCGTCAACTCAGGGTTGAGGGTAAGCCCCGGCGCCTCCACCGGTGGCGGGAGGTGCCTCCGGGGCGGGCTCGACGGGTACCGGAACCGGGTCGGCCGGAGCCACCTGCTCGGGAGGCGTAGCCGGGGCCGCCGGCTCGACCGGAGGGGTCTCGGCCAAGGGTTCTCCTGCCTCGGAACCGGGATCCGCGAGCGGCTCGGCTGCCCCCGCTGGCGCGACTGGCGCAAGCGTCTCCACCGGCAGGCCGCCGGCGGCTGGGCGCTCGGGGATGCGCAGGTCCACGTACTCCGCGCCGGCGGCGTCCTTGTCCGTCAGCACGCGCGCAGCGGCGGCCCACTTGGCCGCGATGCGGTCGGTGTCTCCGAAGATCAGCCTGGGGCCGTCCTCCAGGGTGGCCACGATCCCCTCCTCGCCGTCGCGCCGGACGTCCTCCAGCTTGCCCAGCAGTGGCGACGGGGCGGCCCCGGCCACCCGCACGGCGTCGAGGGCCGGGCCGGGCGCCAGCCGGTCGCCCGCCACCTTTCCTTCCAGCTCCACCTCCGGCACCGATCCCTGCGCCGATTGCCCGGGCAGCACGGAGCCGTCGCCGGCCACAAGCACCTGCCGCCCGCCGGCAGTGACCAGCGCGGCTGGACGGTGCTCGATCACCTGCACGCTCAACCCCGACGGGAAGTCGGCGCTCACCTCGATCGTCCTGACGGCGGGGAACGCCAGCGCGGCCTCGGCCAGCCGCCTCTCGTCCACGTGCAGGGTGGTCATCTGGCGTCCGGCGCCCTCTAGGGCGGTCCGGATGCGCTCGGCGTCGCGGCCGGTGGCGCCCGTGACCGTCACCTTCTCGACCGCCACCAGAGCGGAGTCCCTGAACCACAGCAGGTAGGTGGCCGACAGCAGCGCGGCCAGCACACCGATGATCAGGATGCGGCGGCGCATGCGCGGGCCTGGGGCCGCCGCACCGCGAGCGGCCAAGGCGTGGCGCCGGATCGAGCGACCGGCCCGCCGCAGGAGGGGTCCCGCCGGAATCGACGGGCGCCGGCGTCTGAGCGCGGCGCCGCTCACGAGTCGTACAGCGCCGAGGCGTCCACGTCGCCGAGCAGCTGCACCTCGGGCTCGAGTTGCACGCCGAAGCGCTCGCGCACCCGGCGGCGGCCCTCGGCCATCAGGGCGATCACGTCCGCGGTGGTGGCCTGGCCCATGTTCTCGACGAAGTTGGCGTGCTTCTCGGAGAAGCGCACACCCCCCACAACCATGCCGCGGCAGCCGGCCTCGTCGAGCAGGACGCCGGCGCTGCGGCCCTCTGCACGCGCTTCGTCGGGGTTCTTGAAGGTGGAGCCGAAGGTCTTGATGCCGGAGGGCTGGACCGCCTTCCGGCGCTCGCGCATGCCCGCCAGCGCGGCCTTCACGCTCTCCGGATCCGCCGGCTCCAGAGCAAACGAGGCGCGGGCCACGATCTCGCGCGGGGCCAGATTGGAGCGGCGATACGAAAGGCCAAGGTCCGCGGGGATTCGCCGCTCGGCGCGGTCGGGCGAGACGACGTCGACCCACTCGAGCACCCGCGAGAGGTCCCCGCCGTAGGCGTTGGCGTTCATCTTCACCGCGCCGCCGACGGTGCCGGGGATGTTCACGCCGAACTCCAGGCCCGTCAGGCCCTCGCGTGCCGCGCGGGCGGAGGCCTGCGGGAGGCGGGCCCCGCCGCCGCAGAGCAGGTGGGTGCCGGCGCGCTCGATCGAGGCGAGCGCCCCGTCGAGCTTGATCACAAGTCCTCTGAAGCCGGCATCCGCTATCAGCAGATTCGATCCCGAGCCCACCACTCCTACCTGGATGGCGGCATCGTCGGCCCAGCCGAGCAGGTCGGTGAGCTCCTCCGGAGCGGAGGGACGGGCGAAAAAGTCGGCCGGGCCACCGGTGCGCACGGTGGTCAGGCGCTCCAGCGAGAAGTCCGGCTGCACCCCGGCGGGCCGTCCACGAGCGCTCACGCCTGGTCCACCAGGGCGGCGGCCACCCGGTCCACGTCGCCCGCTCCCAGTGTGAGCAGGGCGTCCCCCTCCCGCAACTCACCCTCCAGCCGCTCGGCGGCCTGCTCGAGGGACGGCACCCACCAGACTGGTCGGCCCCGCGCCGCACGCGCGGCCTGGCGGGCCACCGTGTAGCCGCTCACGCCGGGGTAGTCCTCCGCGACCTCGCGCGCCGGGTAGACGTCGCACACCACCACGAGGTCGGCCAGCGCAAGTGAGAGGCCGAACTCGCGCGCCAGCTCCTGGGTGCGGGAATACAGGTGGGGCTGAAAGCAGGCCACGACCCGGTCCGCGCCAAGGGTGCGGGCAGCCTGGAGCGTGGCTCGCACCTCGGTTGGGTGGTGGGCGTAGTCGTCGAACACCCGCGCCCCCGAGGACGTGTGGCCGCGGTCCTCGAAGCGCCGCCCGGTGCCGGTGTAGCTCGCCAGCGCCGGCCCGGCTTCGGCCGGCTCCAGCCCGGCGGCGCGACAGGCGGCGAGGGCGGCCAGGGCGTTGAGCACGTTGTGCTCCCCGGGCACGTTGAGGCACACCTCGACGCCCTCGACCGAGAAGGCCGAGCCCAGGGGGCGCAGCGTCACGCCCTCGGCCGCGAGGTCCCCCTGGCCTATGCCGTAGGTCAACGCGTCATCCAGCTCCGCCCCCGGCCCCGCGATCCGCACCTGAGCCGGCGCGGCGAACTCGTGAAACGCGGCCTGCAGCTCCGACAGCGAGCGGTAGGTGGCGTGGTGGTCCAGCTCTGCGTTGGTGACCACGGCCACGTCGCACGCCAGGTGCAGGAAGGAGCGGTCGGATTCATCCGCCTCCACCACGATCCACTCCCCCTCCCCCCACGCCGCGTTGGTGCCCTTCGAGCGCAGCTCGCCGCCGATCAAGAAGGCGGGCTCGCGCCCGCAGGCCGCCAGCGCGTGGGCCGCCATGCCGCTGGTGGTGGTCTTGCCATGCGTGCCCGAGACCGCGATACAGCGCTTGAGGCGCGAGACCTCGCCGAGCAGCTCGCCCCGGTGGTGCACCGGGGCGCCCGCCGCCCGGGCGGCGGCCAGCTCCGGGTTGTCCTCGGCAATCGCGGTCGAGACGACCAGCTCGGCCCCCGCCGGCACGTTGGCGGCTGCGTGGCCGATCGCGGGCTCTATGCCGTTGTCACGCAGCCGGGCCGCGTAGCTGGAGTGCGAGCGGTCCGAGCCGGTCACGTGGGCTCCCAGGGTCTTGACCACCAGCGCCAGGCCGCTCATGCCCGCGCCGCCGATCCCTACGAAGTGCAGCTTGCGCTCTGCGAATGGGGCGGGCGCCATCGGCGCCACGATAAGGGGGCGGTCAGCCACTACTCCCGCCGCTCCACCGTGTTGAGTGTGCGCATGAGGCCAAAGGCATACGCCCGCACGCTGCGCGCGCTCTTGGCGGCGGCGCTGCTGGTCTCGGCGCTCCCGGCCCTCTCGGCGGCTCAGGCCCCCGGCACCGGGCCGGTCAACCAGGCGCCCCCGGCCATCACCCGCAGCGCTGACACCCTGTCCACCGACAGCGGTCGCTGGGTCGGAGCTGAGAGCTTCATCTATGACTGGATGCGCTGCACCGGGACTGTGCCGCCCAGCTGCGGCGCGCCCGTCACTGGCGCTATCCAGCCCTCCTACGAGCTGGGGCCCGCCGACGCGGGGCGCTACCTGCGCGTGCGGGTCACGGCCTCCAACGCCTCCGGTTCGAGTTCGAGCCTGTCCGCGCCGTTCGGGCCGATCGAGCAGGCTCCTCGGCCCAGGCTGCTGCGGCCGTTCCCTGTGGTCGTGGTCATTGGGCGCGAGCAGGGCACAAACAGCACCATCACCAACCTCACCGTACGCGGCCCTCAGGGCGCGACTGTCCGCGCCCGCTGCCTTAACAGGGGCTGTGCGTTTCGCTCGGCAAGCAAGCGGATCGGGTCGGCTCGGAAGTTGCGCCTGCGGGCCGCCGAGGGCGCCTACCGAGCCGGAGCGGTGATCGAGATCCGCGTGCTCGCCTCCGAGCGCATCGGCAAGTTCACGCGCATCCGCATCCGCAGCGACCGTTTGCCGGCGCGGATGGACTCATGCTTGGAGCCTGGGGCGCGGCGACCCAGCCGCTGTCCCTCCTCCTCCTGACCCGGATCCAGCGCCGCCGCGGACCTGAGCCTACGGGGCGGGTTGAAACGGGAACGGCTTGTCCAGCTTGACGATCACGTTGCGATCCTCGCGATCACCGCGCGCGCCGCGACTGCCCTGGTAGTCGTTGTAGGCGATCTCCCTGGCGATCGAGGCCAGCCGCCCGACCGAGTCGCCGGCCGATCCCTGGCCGCCGTCGTCAGACTTCGAGCCGCCCGGGTTGGCCGGGCCGTCGTGGTCGAGAATCGTGAGCACCAGCGAGAGCGTCTGGTCGCTGTTCTCCACCAGCTCGATCATCCGCGACTGCTGCGGGAAGTCGATGTGGGCGGCCGTCGAGATCTCCCAGAACTGGTTTCGCGCGGGCTGCTGCTGCGGGTCCTCGCAATCGTGGCGGAGCACGTAGTTCTCGTGCTCGTGGCCAGTGACGTTCGCCAGGACGTTCGGGTAGCGGCAGTAGAGGTCCTCCAGGGTGTCCACGAACGTGGCCGAGTCGGGCCGGATCGGCGTGGGCGGACCGTCCTTGCGGTCGAAGCGCTCGCCGTAGTGCGGCTGGGCGAGCGGGCCGTTGAACTCGGTCGGGTCCGTCGAGGGGAAGCGCGTGGTGCGCAGGGTGTGGTGGGAGAACAGCAGCACGTACTCGCCCGCTTCCGCCGCCGTGCTGATCTCGCGCTCCATCCAGTCGTACTGCTCGTCGTCCACCGAGCCCTCCGCGCACACGACCGTCCCGCACTCGTCGGTGATCGAGTCATAGACGATGAACTTCAGGCCGGGGCGCGGGTTGAAGGCGTAATAGCCGTCGTTGTTGCGCCTGGCGCTGCCGGGTCGCCCCAGGCCGGTCTGGCCGTCGACGGTGAAGCGCTCGAAGCCGTGGCCAACGGGAAGGCCACGCGTCTTGCTGTGCTCGGCGATCCACCCGTCCTGGCAGGGCGGCTTGGTGAACGGCGAGGGATTGGGCTCGTCCTTCGACAGGTAGCAGCGCCTGTCATCGGCCGGCACCACCACCGGCTGCGAGCCGGACAGGTTGCCGAATGGGTCCTGGAGGAACGCCTCGGGGCTGGTGCCGCCGGGTAGCGCGGAAGGCTTCAGGCAGCCGCGGACGAGCCGGTCATAGCCCTCGTTCGCGGTCTCGCCGCTTGCGCCGAACGGCCCTAGGAAGGCGTCGGGGCTGTTGCCCTGCACGAGCGCGTCGTGGTTGCCGAACGCCGAATACCAGGGGAAGTCCAGCCCGAGCGCCTCGAAGGGATCCTGCGCGCGCTCGAACAGCCCGGGGAAGTCGCGCACCGTGCGATCCCTTCCGGTCTCGCTGAAGTTCTGGGCCGGTCGCGGCGAATAGCCGTCGCCATCCTCGCCGTCGGACGAGTCGGGCTCGTAGTAGCCGTTGTCGGTACCCGGCAGGCCGCCGCCCCGGACGCCGTCGTAGGGCGAGCCGTTGTTGGGCACCGGGGCGCCGTTGCAGGTGGTCTCCACGCCGGAATCCGGATCGATCTTGGCCTCCGAGCCGGTGGTGCCGTCGAGGATGTCGATGAACCAGCGCGTCTCGTTGTACTGCTGGGAGTCGGCGTTGTCGCCGGTCAGCACACCCAGTTCCAGCTCTCGGCTCGTGACCGGTGAGCGCGTGTTGCGCACCTGGCGCACCATCGCCTCGGTCACCTGGGTGGTCAGCGACTCCTGCGGGCGGTGAGCCGCGGAGAACGGGTTCAGGCCCGGCACGCGCTGCGAGCCGTCGAGGAACTCCACGCGTCCCGGGGACTCCTCGTCGACCATCTGGAAGTCAGACAGCTGTAGGAAGTTGAGCAGCGAACCCTGCCGGGGCGGCCGGAACCCCTGGTCTGCCCCGAACACGGTGTAGTCCTCGCCCGGGCCGTAGTCGAGCAGGTTGTAGTCCTCGCTCGATGGGTCATCAGCCTCACGGTCGATGATCGTGCGCTGGAGCGTGGTGGTTGGGGCGCCGATCGCGGGCGCTGCCATCAGGGCTGCTCCGACCGCGGCAAGCGCCGCTGCTGCGCTCCTACCTCGCACTCAGTTCTCCCTCTTCTCGGTAACGGCGGGCGCTGAGTGTAAAGGCGGTGTGAAAGCCTTGCGGCGGTAACCGCCGGGCGGGGGTCAGGCCCGCGCCAGCGCCAGCAGCTCCGCCGCGATGTGCTCCGCAGCATCGGGCCGCGACACGGCCCGGGCAGCCTTGGCCATCGCCCTCATGCGCTCGGGCGCGCCGAGCAGCGCGCCCACCTCGGGCGCCAGCCGCGGTCCGTCCAGCTCGGAGTCGGGTACGACGACGGCCGCCCCGGCGCGCTCCATGTGGCGCGCATTGAGTGCCTGGTGGTCCGCCGTGGCATGCGGGTAGGGCACGAGGATCGAGGGCAGCCCCGCCGCGGCCACCTCCAGCACCGATCCGCCGGAGCGCGCCACCACCAGGTCCGCGGCCGCCAGCGCGTCGGCGAAGGGCGAGATGTAGGCGTGCAGGTGGTAGTGGCGAGCGTCGCCCAGCTCGGCCAGCCGGCGCTCCAGGTCGGGGTGGTCGCGCCGGCCGCAGGCGTGCAGCACGGCGCAGGGCGCCGCCGAGCCGAAGGCGCTCACGGCGGCGTCGTTGATGCGCCGCGCCCCCAGCGACCCGCCGAACACAAGCACGCAAGGCTCGTCGGCCGCGATCCCGAAGCGCTCGCGAGCGCCCGCGCGATCGGCCTCTCCGGTCCCGGCCGGCACCGGGCGCCCGGCCACCTCGTAGGGCTCGCCCTCCCTGCCCTCGATAGGGAAGGCCAGGAACACGCGGCTTGCGAAGCGGGTCAGCAGGCGGTTGGACACACCCAGATGGCTGTCGGCCTCGGTAAGCACGAGGGGCAGGCCCAGGGTACGCGCCGCCAGCCCCACGGGTCCGGCCACGTACCCGCCGCCGCCCATCACGGCGTCGGCCCCCATACGCTCGAGCAGACGGCGGGCGCGCGGCACCGCGGCGGCGGCCATCCCGATCGCGCGAGCCGCCCTCAACGGATTGCGCCGGTCGATGCCGGCCACGGCCAGGCGGTGGAAGGGATACCCGGCCTCGGGCACGAGCTCGGCCTCGGCCCGCTCGCCCCCGATGAACTCGACCTCGGCCCCGCTAGCTCGCAGCGCCGCCGCCACGGCCAGAGCGGGCACCACGTGCCCGGCTGTCCCTCCGGCGGCTATCGCGACTCTGGTCACTGCGGCCTCCCTCGATCGCCCACAGCTTCGGGGTCGCGTTCTTCTTCGAGGCCACACCACCGGTGGCCGCCACGTTGAGTAGCAGGCCCATCGCAGCCAGCAGGACCACGAGGTTGGTGCTGCCATACGAGATGAACGGCAACGGCACCCCGGTGAGCGGCGCCAGGCCCATCACCGCGAACAGGTTGAGCGAGGCCTGGCAGAGGATGAGCGAGGTGAGTCCCGCGGCCAGCAGCTTGGAGTAGCGGTCGCCGGCAGCTTTGGCGGTACGCAGCCCGGCGTACCCGATCATCCCGTAGAGCCCCGTGACGCCCACGATGCCCGCCAGGCCCAGCTCCTCGCCGATGATCGCCACGATCATGTCCGTGTGGGCCTCGGGCAGGTAGAAGATCTTCTGCACCGACTCGCCGAGCCCGACGCCGAAGAGCCCGCCGGAGCCGATCGCGGTGAGCGCCTGCACCGACTGGAACCCGGCCCCTCCGGCGTCGGAGAACGGGTCCAGGAACGCGGTGAGGCGGGCCATCCGGTAGGGCTCCACGACCGCCAGCGCCAGCGCCAGTCCGGCCAGCCCCGCCAGCATGGTCCCGATCAGGCGGATCGGCGTCCCGGCGGCGATGAGCAGCGCGCCCATCGAGGCGCAGATCACCAGCGCGGTGCCCATGTCCGGCTGCAGCATCAGCAGAGCGCACGCGACTCCTAGCACGAGCAGGAGTGGACGGGCCAGCGAGCTCAGCGACCGCACGCACTTGGGCCGCAGGGCCAGGATGTGCACGGCGTAGAGCAGCAGCGCCAGCTTGAGCAGCTCCGAGGGCTGGAACTGCACCGGGCCCGCACCCAGCCAGCGAGTGGCGCCGTTGACCTCGACCCCGACGCCGGGCACCATCACGGCCGCCGTGAGCGCGAACGCGGTGCAGAGGAGCATTGGGGTCGCGTTGCGCACCAGCGCCAGGCCGTGGCGCGAGAGGAAGTGCAGGGCGGCCAGCCCCAGCAGCCCGAAGAGCACGTAGCGCTTCAGGTAGGTGGCGGGGTCGCCCGCCGCCAGCAGCGACTCCGCCGAGCTGGCGGAGTAGACCATGACCGCCCCGGCGGCCAGGGTGCACAGGGTCGCCGTGTAGAGGATCGAGTACTCCACGGGGCGCTTGACCCCGGGAGAGGAGGAGCGCTCCCGGGCGGGCCCGAAGATGCCGGCGGCGGCGGCCATCCTCGCGGTCTTCGACGCTGCCGCCCGGACTCATTCTTCGCCAGGTACCAAGTCACGGAAACGCTCGCCGCGTTCCTCGTAGTCCCGGAACTGGTCATAGCTCGCGCAGGCTGGTGAGAGCAGCACCACGTCGCCCGGCTTGGCCGCGCCGCCGGCGTGCCCCACCGCGCGCTCGAGGGTCCCGCAGCGGTGCAGCGCCACCGTGCCCTCGAGGTCCTCGGCCAGGGTCTGCGCGGCCTGGCCGATCAGGTAGGCGGCGCGGCAGCGCGCGCCGACGGCCTGGCGTAGGCCGGTGAACCCGCCGCCCTTGAGGCTGCCGCCGAGGATCACGTGCACGCCCCCCTCGAAGGCCTCGATCCCCTTCGCCGCGGAGGCCACGTTGGTGGCCTTGGAGTCGTTCACGTACAGCACTCCGCCGATGTCGGCCACCTCCTCCAGCCGGTGGGCCACGCCGGGAAAGGTGCGCAGCGCCTCCGCCACCGCCTCGCGCGAAACCCCGGCCGCCAGCGCGGCGGCGGCGGCAGCCGCAGCGTTCTCGAGGTTGTGCGCCCCGCGCAGCCCTATCTCCATGCCGCTCAGGTCCGCGAAGCCGATGCGCTCGGCGTCGCCGGGCAGGTCAAAGCCCTGCGGGGCCACCGCCACCGCATCCGCGGGCTGGTTGGCGAAGGCGCGCCGCTTGGCCTCGCGGTAGCGCTCAAGCGTGCCGTGGCGGTCCAGGTGATCCTCCTCGAGATTGAGCAGCACGGCCACCTCGGGGGCAAAGGCCGAGGAGTCCTCCAGCTGGAAGCTCGAGCACTCGCACACCACCCACGCCTCGGGGTCCAGATCGCCGACCAGCGACGCCAGCGGCGTGCCCACGTTGCCGGCCACGGCGACGAGAATGCCCCCGGCCCGGAACATCGCGCCGATCAGCTCCACGGTGGTGGTCTTGCCGTTGGTGCCGGTCACCGCCACGAAGCGGTTGGGCAGCGCCCGCCAGGCCAGCTCCAGCTCGCCGATCACCTCGATGCCCCGCTCGAGCGCTGCGGCAACCACCGGCGCCTCGCGGGGCACCCCGGGGGACTTCACCAGCGTGGCCGCGCGTTCCAGGAGCACCACGCCGTCGGTGGCCGTGTGCACCTCCACGCCGAGGTCTTCGAGACCCGTGG
>Ga0136620_10000480_pt1 | contig 18160 bp, 17 predicted proteins | sample AntDrymUQ4162106_2_FD_104806 | JGI IMG/M metagenome (GOLD analysis project Ga0136620, IMG submission 104806) | Polar desert sand microbial communities from Dry Valleys, Antarctica - metaG UQ416 (21.06) | ecosystem: Environmental > Terrestrial > Soil > Desert | place: Antarctica: Dry Valley... | reverse complement strand
GACCTCGGCTCGGGCGGTGGCATCGACGTCCTGCTCTCCGCGCGAAGGGTGGGGCCCACCGGTAAGGCCTACGGGCTGGACATGACCGATGAGATGCTCGCTCTGGCGCGCGAGAACGCGTCCGAGGCGGGTGTCACCAACGTCGAGTTCCTGAAGGGCGAGATCGAGCACATCCCCCTGGCCGTCGCCTCTGTCGACGTGATCATCTCCAACTGCGTGATCAACCTCTCCGCCGATAAGGCGCAGGTGTTTCGCGAGGCCGCACGCGTCCTGAGACCAGGCGGGCGCTTCGCGGTCAGCGACGTGTTGGCCGATCCCGAGATGGATGAGGCCACGCGCCAGGACATGCAGCAATTCACCGGGTGCATCGCGGGCGCGCTGACCCGGGACGCCTTCGAGCGCGAGCTGGCCCAAGCCGGGTTCGACCAGATCGAGATCCGGGAGACCCACCGCGTACACCAGCACGCAGGCTCGGCCACCGTCCGAGCGCGCAGGCGCCCGGACGGCTCCTAGCCGGCGTCTTCGAGCGGCACCGGCGCGAACCGGTAGCCGATGCCGAAGTGGGTGTGGATGTACTGCCACTCCGGCGCGGCCGCGGTGAGCTTGCGCCGCACCTTGCGCACGAACACATCGACGGAGCGGTCGCGGCGGGGCATGTTCCCGCCCCACACCAGCTCGTAGATCTCGGGGCGCGGCACCACCCGGTCATAGCGCTCGACCAGCACCGAGAAGAGCTCGAACTCCCTGACGGTGAGGCCGGCGCGGATGCCGTCCACGAGCACCTGGAGCTCGGAGGGTCGCAGTTCCAGGTTTCCGATCCGGCGCGCGTCGCTGGGCGGCGGCGGGACGGGCAGTGAGTGAACTTGCAGCACATCGGCACACTAGGAGCGATCGGACCGCGCTGGCGTGAAGGGGAGGTAATGGCTTGGAGAAGATCTGGATAACGGCGGCGGCCCCTAGGATGGCCCCCGATGGGGCGCCTCGACCAACTCGACCTCTCCCTCAAGCTGTCCAAGTCCGAGGAGAGCGAGCGCCTGGAGGCCGGCCAGGAGCGCATGGCCGAGCTGCGGCTGGCGCTCGGTGGGAAGCTCGACAGCTCCGAGGTGGGCCCACCCGTGTGTGTCGTCTTCGAAGGCTGGGACGCCTCGGGCAAGGGCGGCGCCATCAAGCGGCTGGTGGCACCCCTGGACCTGCGCCACGTGCGCGTGGCGCAGTTCGCGGCCCCCACGCCCGACGAGAAGCGCCACCACTTCCTGTGGCGCTTCTGGCCGGCGCTCCCCGGCTGGGGGGGGATGGCCGTGCTCGACCGCTCGTGGTACGGGCGCCTGCTGGTGGAGCGGGTGGAGAACTTCGCCACCGAGAACCAGCTGGAGCGGGCCTACGACGAGATCGTGCAGTTCGAGCGCACGCTGGTGGCCGAGGGCATGATCCTCCTCAAGTTCTGGATGCACATCTCTGACGAGGAGCAGCTGAGGCGGTTCGAGCGACGCGAGCGAAAGCCGCTCAAGCGCTGGAAGCTCACCGAGGAAGACTGGCGCAACCGGGAGAAGCGGCCGCAGTACGAGCAGGCCGTGGAGGACATGATCGTCCGCACCAGCCACGATGCAGCCCGCTGGCAGCTGGTGGAGGGCGACTCCAAGCGGTGGGCGCGGGTCAAGGTGCTGGAGACCACGATCGCCGAGATCGAGGCCGGCATGCGCGCACGCGGCTTCGAGCCGCCGCGTTCGCGGAGCGAGGCCGAAACCGCCTGATACCGGGCTGCCCGCGACGGTAGTTCTTTACATCTACTGTTATCCGCTGGTAACCGGCCTGTTTCCGCGGCGTGAATCGTCCGAGGGCCTTCCTAGCTTCGCATCCATGATCAAGCACCCCATGCGCATCGCGCTCACCGTTGCCCTTGCCGCGGCCGCTGCCTACGGGGCCGCCGCCCTGCCCGACGACGACCCAGGTGGGCCGCGCAGCGCCGACGCGCGGTATGCCGACAGCGCCTACGCCAAGAACTCCGAACGCAAGCCACCCGTGATCATGATCGTGCTGGACGAGTTTCCCGTCGACGCTCTGCTCGGCCCGGACGGCACGATCGACCGGGGCCGCTACCCGTCCTTCGCGGAGCTGGCGCGCACGGGCACCTGGTACCGCAATGCCTCCACGGTCTATGACTCCACCACCAAGGCCGTGCCCGCCATCCTCGACGGCAAGGCCCCCGAGAAGGGCACGCGGCCCAACTTCCTCGACCACCCGCGATCGGTCTATGACCTCTTCGGTTCCCGCGGGTACCGGATCGTGAGCTCCGAGGAGGCCACCGCCATCTGCCCGCCACGCTACTGCCCCGGGTCGAGGCCTCGCCGCCCCGCGATCCTGCCCTTCCTCCAGGAGGGCAGGCGCGAGCGCCTGCAGAGCTTCTTCTCGCAAGTGCGGCCAGGACCCGCGACCTTCTACTTCAAGCACGTGCTGCTGCCCCACGGGCCCTACATGTTCCTGCCCTCAGGCAGGCAGAGCCGAGCCGGCTGGCGCGATCCGCTGCCATCGATGAACAGCATCCCCGGCTTCTTCGACGACTACCTGACGCTGCACAACCAGCAGCGCATGCTGCTGCAGATCGGCTTCGTGGACCGCGAGCTGGGCCGCCTGTTCGAGCGCCTGCGCCGCCTGGACATGTACGACCGTTCGATGATCGTGGTGACCTCCGACCACGGCCTCTCCAGCGAGGTCGGCCGCGACAGCCGCCGCTCCACCGACCGCCGCAACGCAGACGAGATCGCGCCCGTGCCGCTGTTCATCAAGGCGCCCCGGCAGGGTGGCGGGCGCACCGACGACTCCTACGTGCGCACCACCGACATCGTCCCGACCATGGCCGATGTCCTCGGAATCCCGATGCCCTACCGCGCCGACGGCCACTCCGCCCGCTCACGAGCCGTGCTCCGGCGCCGCGCGATCGCGGTGGTCAGGCGCGACTTAAGTGGGACGGTGGTGGTAGGAGCCGCCGAGATGGAGCGCAGGCGGCGGGCGCTCACCCGGCGCCGGCTGCGCCTGCTCGGATCCGGCGATTGGGCCTCGCTCTACACGGGCATCGGACCCAACCGGCGGCTGCTCGGGCGGCCCGTCTCCATGTTGCGCACGGCTCGCGCCGGAGCGCTCCGCGCGCGGCTGGTAGGAGCCTCCACGTCGGGCGCCGTCAACTCGGCGTCGCTGATCCGGCCCACCGAGGTGAGCGGTCAGCTGTCGGGTGGGCGACCCGGGGTCGAGCGAGAACTGGCCGTGGCCGTCAACGGCCGGATCGAGGCCGTGGGTCGCAGCTTCCACCTGACCCGCAGCCGGACGGACTTCCGGCCCGAGCCCACGGAGAGCTTCGCGGTGAATGTGCCGGAGCGGTCGCTGCAGGTTGGGCGCAACCGCATCGAGCTGTTCGAGGTCACGGCCGGGGGCCGGCTGCGGCCGGTCGGCCGCGCCTGACCGCACCGCCCGCGCCTAGCGGTTGAAGCTCGAGTTGGGCTCGGCGCTCGGGTCGCGCTTGACCTCGGTGGGCTCCTTCTCGGTGTCGATCAGCAGGCAGAAGTAGCGGCGGCGGTCGTCGCGCGCGATGCAGGCGCGAAAGAAGCCATCACTGAGGCGGACGGTGTTGGCGGTCTCCAGGTTGCGGATCAGCTCTTCGCTGCCCGAGTGGTCCACGAACGAACGCAGCTGGCGCCCCACCTCCTCGGTCTCCTCGGTCTCCGACACGATCACCGGCCGGTTGGCCAGCCCTGAGACCAGCGTGGCCAGCAGCCCGGCCGCGAGCAGGGTGGCGGCCACGCGATCCTGCATCACCTCGCGGCGAGTCTCGGGCGGCACGGCAGTGGCGCCGGCGAGGCTCACCGACTCGCGCCTGGCCAGACGCTTGGCAAGGAATGGCGCCGCCGCGCCCACGAGCACCAGGTTGCCGAAGGTCGCGATCAGGATGCCGACGATGGGGTTCGGGTCCTCCACCAAGGCCGGCGGCAGCTCGGTGAGGACCACGGCGTCCAGGAGGGTGAAGAGCACAAAAGCCGGCCACTGCAGCGCCCCACGCAGCCGCCACTTCAGCCGGTTGCTCCAGAAACGCTCGCCGCCGTCCACGCGACGCAATGTAGTTCCAGCCCCGCACGCGCCCGCTCGCATGCTTGATGACACCGCCCGACGGGGTACCCTTGGTCTCACATACCCGCGTGCGCGTCGGAGACCCCGGCATGCGCGTAATTCAAACCAGGGCCTGTCGGAAACCCCGAACCGGCCCCGGAGGGAGAAGAGATGGCGACGACGACCGCGAGACCCGCGGCGCTCGACCCGCATCAGCACCTGGCCCGCGAGGCCTGGCTGACGGTGGACGACCGCCGCGAGCTGATGCGCTACATGCTCCTCATGCGCGCGACCGAGGAGCGAGCGCTCACCCTCTACCGCCAAGGCAAGGTGCCTGGCAGCTACTACGACGGACGCGGGCAGGAAGCCGTGTCGGTGGGATCGGCGTTCGCGCTGTCTCCGCGCGACCGCGCCTGCATCCTGCACCGAGATCTCGGCGCCCATCTGCTGCGCGGCGTCCGACCCGGACGCGTGCTGGCCCAGATGATGGGACGCGCAGGCGGGCTGACCGGTGGACGCGATGGCAACATGCACTTCGGCGACAAGGACCTGGGCTGCGTGGGCATGGTGTCGATGCTGCCCGACATGGCCCCCGTGGCCTGCGGGCTGGCGCTGGCCTTCCAGATGCGCGGCGAGCCGCGAGTAGCCATGACCTGGTTCGGCGACGGCTCTACCGCCAACGGCCAGTGGCACGAGGCGATGAACGTGGCCGGCGTGCGCAAGCTGCCGGTGGTGTTCGTGCTGGAGAACAACCAGTACGCCTACTCCACCCCGAACTCGCGCGAGTTCGTGGTCGATCCGATCGAACGCGCGGGCGCCTACGGGTTCCACGGCGTGAAGGTGGACGGCAACGACGTGGAGGCCGTGTTCCAGGCGTCCGCCGAGGCGTGCGAGCGTGCGCGTCAGGGCGGCGGACCGACGCTGATCGAGGCCGAGACGATGCGGATGCATGGGCACGGTGCGCACGACGACATGTCCTATGTGCCGCCCGAGATGCTCGAGGAATGGTCGCGTCGCGACCCGATCGAGAACTACGAGGCGCTTCTGGGCGATGCGGGCGAGGTGGACCTGGACTCCCTCCGCGAGGAGGTCACGGCCGAGCTGGACTCGGAGACCGACTGGGCGCTGGCCCAGAAGATGCCCGATCCCTCCACGGCCACCGGCGGCGTGTTCGCCACCGCCGACCCCGTGATGGGCGACGGCAAGGCCCCGTGGTCGCGCTGGGCGAAGGAGGTCTCCAATGCCTGAGATCACCTACCTGGAGGCGATCTCCGACGGCCTGCGCGAAGAGATGCGCCATGACTCGTCCGTGTTCTGCATGGGCGAGGACATCGGGGAGTTCGGCGGCGCCTTCAAGGTCACCGACGGGTTCTTCGAGGAGTTCGGGGCCAACCGCGTGTGGGACACGCCGCTGGCCGAGAACGCGATCGTCGGTGCCGCCGTCGGCGCCGCCGTAGAGGGCCTGCGGCCGGTCTGCGAGATGCAGTTCGCCGACTTCATCGCATGCGGCTTCGACCAGCTCGTGAACGTGGCGGCCAAGATGTACTACCGCCAGGGCCTGGCGGTGCCGATGGTGGTGCGCCTGCCCTCCGGTGGAGGGTTCTCCGGCGGCCCGTTCCACTCCCAGAATCCAGAGGCCTGGTTCCTTCAGTCGCCGGGGCTGAAGGTGGTGGCGCCCTCCACGGCGCAGGACGCCAAGGGTCTGCTGGCCAGCGCCATCCGCGACCCCAACCCAGTGCTCTACCTCGAGCACAAGAACCTCTACCGGCGCGTCAAGGGCGATGTGGCCGAGGGGCGCTACCAGACGCCGATGGGCGAGCTGCGCTTGGCGCGTGAGGGCACCGACCTCACCGTGGTGTCCTATGGGGCGATGGTGCACACCGCGCTCGAGGCCACCGAGGACATCGACGGCGCGAGCGTCGAGGTGCTCGACCTGCGCACGCTCTGCCCGCTGGACCGCGACGGGATCCTCGAGAGCGTGCGCAAGACGAGCAAGGTCGTGGTGCTGCACGAGGCCACGCGCTCATGTGGCGTAGGTGCCGAGGTGGCCTCGCTGATCGCCGAGGAGGCGTTCGAGGACCTCGACGGGCCGGTGGTGCGGGTGACCGCCCCCGACGTGCCGATCCCGTTCTCGCCCCCGCTGGAGCGCGCGGTGCTGCCCCAGGTGGACGACGTGAAGGAGGCTTGCCGTGAGCTCCTCGCTTACTGAGGTTGCCGAGGTGCACATGCCCCAGATGGGCGTCTCCGTTGCGGAGGGGACTATCACCGCGTGGCGCAAGCGCCCGGGCGACTGGGTCGAGCGCGACGAGGTGATCGTCGAGATCTCCACCGACAAGGTGGAGACAGAGGTTCCCTCCCCCGCGGCCGGCCGGGTGGCCGAGTTGCTGGTGGAGGAAGGCGCCACTGTGGACGTGGGCACGCTGCTGGCGACCATCGACACGGGCTCGAAGCCCGGGCAGCCGCACGCAGACGAGAGCGATCCGCCGCCCCCGTCACGCGTGAGGACGGAGACGAATGGCAACGGCACGGCGACGAAGCCCGCGGCCCCCAACGGCAAGGCCCCTCCCGTGTCCCCCGTGGTTCGCCGCATCGCCGAGGAGCACGAAGTCGATCTGTCCGCGGTCAGCGGCACGGGCCGCCGCGGCCGCGTGACCAAGAAGGACCTGCTGGCCTTCGTCGAGCAGGCGGGGGACGGCCGCGCCAAGGCCGAGCGGCCGCTGCATACCGAGTCGCCGTACAAGGAGGAGGCGGTGCCACGGGCGCCGGCGCCGGCGCTCGACTCAGGCGAGGGCGAGGGCGAGGGCGAACAGCTCAGCGTCATGCGCCGCCAGATCGGCGAGCACATGGTGCGCTCGCTCCAGACGGCGGCCCATTGCACGACGATCGTGGAGGCCGACATGACCGCCATCGAGGCGGCGCGTGGCCGGCTGTCCTACCTTCCGCTGGTGGCGCGGGCCACGATTGCGGCTCTGCGTGAGCACCCGCGGCTGAACGCCACGCTGGAGGGCGACCGCCTGCTGGTGCACGACGAGGTGCATCTGGGCATCGCCGTCTCGCTGGGCGAGGAGGGGCTGATCGTGCCCGTGGTCCACAACGCTCACGAGCTCTCGCACGAGGGCCTCGGCGCGCGGATAAAGGACCTGGCCATGAGGGCGCGAGCCAAGCAGCTGTCGCCCGACGAGGTGCGTGGCGCCACGTTCACGATCACCAACCCGGGGCGGTACGGCGCGCTGCTGGCCACGCCGATCATCAACCAACCGCAGGTGGCCATTCTCGACCTCGAGGCCGTGGTCAAGCGGCCGGTGGTGGTGAGCGACGGACAGGGTGGAGATAGCATCGCCATCAGGCCGATGACCTACTTCTGCATGTCCTGGGACCACCGCGCGCTGGATGGCGTGGGCGCCGCAGAGTTCCTCGGGACGGTGAAGCGACACGTCGAGGGCTGGAGTGACTGAGGATCCGGGCGAGCTGTGGGTCGTCCGCCCCGGGCGCCTGCCCTACCGCGAGGCAGTGGCGCTGCAGGAGGAGATCCGCGCTGCCCGCCAGGCCGGTGGCGTGCCGGACGTGCTCCTGCTGCTCGAGCACGATCCGGTCTACACAAAGGGCCGCCGCACGGAATCGTCCGATCTGCCCATGGGCGAGCAGTGGTACATGAGCCAGGGCATCGACGTGGCCGACTCCGACCGCGGCGGCCGTGTGACCTACCACGGCCCCGGCCAGCTGGTGGGCTATCCGATCATGCGTGTGCGCGACGTGCACGGCTACGTGCACGGGCTCGAGTCGGCCATGATCGCGGCCCTGGCTGACGAGAGCGTCGAGGCCGGGACACGCGAGGGGCTGACAGGGGTATGGGCCGGCGAGCGCAAGATCGGGGCGATCGGCGTGCACGTTTCCCGCGGCGTGACCACCCACGGCTTCGCAGTGAACGTGGACGGCGACCTCGGGCCCTTCGAGTGGGTGGTGGCCTGCGGCGGTGATGGGGCCCGGCCCACGTCGATCTACCTCGAGACACGGCGAACCGGGGCGATGCCCTGCTTCTCCAGGCGCGTGGCGTGGCGCATGGCCGACACCTTCGGGCTGCGCCAGCGGCTGGTGTCCCCGGGCCGGCTTGCGGCTGCGCTGAGGGGTCATCGCCAGCCCACGGCGGTGCCCGCGTGACCGCCGGCGCTCGCCGCTAGCATCGGTTGAGGAATGGGCGCCCCACCGCGAGAGCACCGCACCCGGTCGCGCGCCAACCCGGGCGGCGCGCGGACGCTGAAGCTCGGCGAGGTCCTGCCCTTCGGCGCGCGTAAGCCCAAGTGGTTCAAGGTGCCGGCGCCGGGTGGGCAACGCTATCGCGAGCTGCGGCGGATGATGGACGACGAGGGCCTGAACACCGTTTGCCGGGAGGCGGCGTGCCCCAACATCGGCGACTGCTGGCAGCGGGGCACCGCGACCTTCATGATCCTCGGCGACACCTGCACGAGGCGCTGCGGCTTCTGCAACGTGAAGACCGGCAAGCCCACGCACGACGATCCTCTCGAGCCGCTGCGCGTGGCCCAGTCGGTGAGCAAGATGGGCCTGCGCCACGCCGTGATCACCAGCGTGGACCGCGACGACCTGCCCGACCTGGGCGCGAGCGCCTTCGTGGGTGTCATCCGCTCGATCCGCCGGCTGGCCCCTGGCACGAAGGTGGAGGTGCTCACGCCCGACTTCCGCGGCGAGGAGATGCCGCTGGCCCGGGTGATCGCCGAGCGCCCCGATGTGTTCAACCACAACGTGGAGACGGTTCCGCGGCTGTACCCCCTCGCCCGCCGCGGGTCCAAGTTCCTGCGATCGTGCCGGGTGCTGCGAAACGCCAAGGAGATGGGTGGGGACGGGGTGGTCACCAAGTCGGGCTTGATGACGGGGCTGGGCGAGACCGAGGACGAGCTGCTGCAGACGTTTGAGGTGCTGCGCCAGCACGACGTCCAGGTGCTGACCGTCGGGCAATACCTGCGTCCCACACGCGACCATCTGCCGGTGGTGCGCTACTGGCACCCCGAGGAGTTCGCCGATCTGGAGCGCGCCGCCTACGCCATGGGCTTCGAGTCCGTGGCCGCCGGCCCGTTGGTGCGATCCAGCTATCACGCCGAAGAGACCCTGCGCCAGGCGGCGGGCTCGTCCTAGCCCCGTGAGCCGTGCCCTGCTCGCGTTCGCCCTGGCGCTGGTGCTGGCAGTAAGCGCGGTCGTGGGCGCGCTCGCCCTGGACGGCGCGAACGAGAAGGTGTGCGCCGGGGGCGGGTGCGAGCGGGTGCGCGGCTCCGCCACCGAGTGGCGACCCCTGGCCCCGGCAACACTGAAGCGGACCGAGGTGGCGGCGGCGCGCATCGGCCGCTTCGTGTACGTGGTGGGCGGCTTCGAGGAGCGCAGCGGCCAGACCGTGGCGGCGCTGGAGCGCTATGACATCAGGCGCAACAGCTGGAGGCGGATGCGCTCGATGCCGATCGGCGTAAATCACGCGGTGGCCGCCGCGCACCGCGGCAAGCTGTACGTACACGGCGGCTACACGGCGCGCCGGGACCTGTCCACTGCGACCAAGCGCCTCTACGCCTACACGCCGGAGACCAACCGCTGGCGGCGGCTGCCCAACTCGCGCGAGCCGCGTGCCGCCCACGCGTTCGCTGCGCTGGGCGGACGCCTCTACGCGGCCGGTGGGCGCAACGAGACCGCCGACCTCACCTCGATGGAGGTCTACGACGTCGAGCGACGGCGCTGGAGGCGGGGGCCGTCGTTCCCGGGGCCGCGGCGCGACCACATGACCGGGGTGGCCGCCGGGGGCTTCTTCTACGCGCTGGCCGGCCGCGAGGGCACCAGCCTTTACGGAACCGCCGAGCGCTACGACCCACAACGCCGCCGCTGGCAGCGGCTGCCAGCGATGCGCCGTGCGCGGGGTGGGATCGCCTCGGCCGCCGTGAGCCGCGGCCGGGTAGTTGTGTTCGGTGGCGAGGACGGTGGCACCGGCACGACGATTCCGGAGGTCGAGCTGTTCGACCCGGCGCGCCGCAGGTGGCGCTCGCTGCCGGACATGCGCACGCCGCGCCATGGCCTGGGAGGAGTCTCGCGGCGCAACCGCGTATACGCCATAGAGGGCGGGCCCCAGCCCGGCTTTCACTTCGCCGACACCATCGAGTTCCTGGACGTGCGCTGAGTGTTCCCGCTCAAGGACGACATCCCCACCCGCCGCTTTCCCTACCTCACGGTGGCGCTGATCGCGATCAATGTCGTGATGTTCTTCGGCTTTCAGGGCGCGTTCTTCAACGACGCGGAGTTCGACCAGAAGGTGGTGGACTACGGTGCGATCCCGTACGAGATCTCGAACCCGGGCGAGAAGTGTGAGGCTTCGGCCGACGGACAGCGGCTGCTGTGCGAGGGACAGGAGGGCGTCACTGGCCAGACCGAGGACCAGCCATCCACCTGGCTGACGATCCTCACCTCGATGTTCATGCACGGCGGGCTGCTGCACCTGGGCGGCAACATGCTCTTCCTGTGGATCTTCGGCAACAACATCGAGGACTCCATGGGGCCCCTGCGTTTCCTCGCCTTCTACCTGCTGGGAGGCGCCGCGGCGGTCGCGGCGCAAACCGCCATCGACCCGTCGGCCGCGGTGCCGACGATCGGGGCCAGCGGCGCCGTGGCGGCCGTGCTCGGTGGCTATGCGCTGCTCTACCCCCGCGCGCGCGTCGTCACGCTGCTGTTCATCGTGATCTTCTTCACCATCGTCGAGCTGCCGGCGCTCGTGGTGCTCGGCCTGTGGTTCCTGCTTCAGGCGCTCTACGGCGCGAGCGAGCTGACCCAACCCGTGGGCGGCGGCGGAGTGGCCTATTTCGCGCACATCGGCGGGTTCCTGTTCGGCCTACTGCTGATCAAGCTATTCGCCAACCGGGTGCACGACGACTACGAGCGCGCTCACCGCATGCCGGTGTACTGATGGGCCGGGCGTTCGCGCTGATCGCTGCGCTGGCGATGGTCGGGTTGATCGCTTACCTGACCATCGGCTCGATGCTCGAGAAGAACGGCATCGGCATACCCTTCGCGTTGCTTTCGCTGGTGATCCTGCTGGTGATCGGCATTGGCGTGGTGGGCGCCCTGACCCACCCGCCCAACGAATGACCGGTCCGCTTCAGGGCGGTCGGCGGCGGCGCCACGTCGGGCCCAAGCGCCGGATCGCGCGCCGTCGGCGTGCGGGCGCTCGGCTCGCGGTGACCGCTCTACTGCTCGCGCCGCTGGTCGTGGCGGGCGCCGCCTACCTGTCCTTCTTGCGCGAGGGCGGACAGGGGGCGCGCGGCCCGGCGCCGGTGGTGGCGGGCGCTATCGCCGGCGCCAGCGTCCCGCCCCCGGCGGGCGGCGCGCTGGAGCCCAGATCACCCGCGCCCATCCGTCTGACCGGAGTGGACGCCTTCGGCCTCCGCTTTCGCGACGAGCCGCGCGCCGCGCTTATGCTCGACGTGAACACCGGGGAGGTGCTCTATCGCCTGCATCCGCTGCGCCAGCTGCCCATGGCCAGCCTTACCAAGATCATGACCGCGCTCGTGGTCACCTCCGAGGCTGACCGCCGCGACCCGGTGCGCGTCACTCCCGCTGCGCTGCGCTACTCGGGCTCGGGCGTGGGACAGCTGCCGCGCGGCAGGCGGGTACGGCTGGAGACGCTGCTCAACGGCCTGATGATCGTGTCCGGCAACGATGCCGCCATCGCCCTGGCCGTACACGTGTCCGGCAGCGAGAAGCGCTTCGTGGCGCTGATGAATGAGAAGGCCCGGCTGTGGGGGCTGCGCTGCACCCGCTTCGCCTCCTCCCACGGCTTGGAGAAAGGCAACCGCTCCTGCCCCGCCGACCTGGCGGTGCTCACCCGCCTGGCGATGCGCAACCGCCGCATCACCCGGATCGTGGGCCGCTCGCAGGCGCAGTTTCGCTTTCCGATCAAGGGCGGGCGCCTGTACCTCTACGGCCACAATCCACTCATCCGCACGGGCTACCCGGGGGCGATCGGACTCAAGACCGGCTATACGAACGAGGCCGGGCGCTGCTTCGTGGGCGTTGCGCGCCGGCGCGGGCGGACCCTCGGAGTCGTGCTGCTCGACTCGCCCGACCCCGGGCGTCAGGCGCGCCGGCTGCTGGACCTGGGCTTCCGGTACGGCTGAGGCCGTGCCAAGATTGCCCGGCTTGGGGCCATAGCTCAGTTGGAAGAGCGCTGCGTTTGCAACGCAGAGGCCGCCGGTTCGAGCCCGGCTGGCTCCACTTTCGGTGTCCCACAGAGAAACGGGGATCGCCCGCCCCGGCGATCCCCGCTCTCTGTGCGGCGTCCTTGCCGCATACATCCGACGGAACCCTCCGTGCCGCCGTAGGGGTGATCTCGGCTCGTCGGGGGGCGTGCTTTACGAAATGAGGGCGTCGCTGGACACGTGTCCAGGGACGGCAGGCGGCTACTTCTGGTCGTCGTCGAAGTCGAAGTCGCGCGGCGGCTTCTGCTCGAACCAGAGACGGTCGTGCTCAGGCGTCTCCTGGAGGAACTCGGGCGTCTCCTCGAGCACGTCCTCGGCGGGTGGCTCGCCGGGCGCGGGACCAGGCGAAGCCTCGATGAAGTCCGGCTCAGTGGGGGACGGCTGCGCGGTGAACTCCTCCGGCTCCGGAATCGGCTCGTCCGCGGGCGGGACCGGGGTCGGAGCCGTGAAGTCGGGCTCGGGCGGCGCATCGAAGGCCGCCTCCTCGGATGGGCGCTCACCGAACTCAGGCGGCAGCGGCCGGGGGGCGTCGTTCTGCGCCGGCTCCGCATCACGCGTGTCCTCCACGGCGGCCTCTTCCACCGTCAATTCGTCCATCGCGGCCCCGTCGTCCGGGGGCTCGTCGTCGGCCCGCGACACCTGAGCCTCACGCCGGGCGGGGCCCAGCGCCTCGTGCTCCTGGCGCTCAAGCTCGGACGCGTTGGCCCCGTGCTGTCGCTTGAGCTCGATGTGCTCGCGAATCGCGTCGTCCAGAACGCCCATCGGGCCACAGACTAACGCGCACGATCCAGGGCGACGCACGTCCGGGAGAGATCGTTCACCCTCCCGCGCGTGGCCGGCGATGAGTGGGTGAGCACCGAGGTGACCGTGGCAACTCCGGTCCAGACCGTATGGCGGGCGCTGCGCGACCGGGAGAAGATCCGGCGCTGGCACGGCTGGGAGTACGACGGGATCGAAGCCGAGATCGATGAGCTACCGGGAGAGGTAGAGCCGCGCGTTTCGATCGGCGACCCCTCCCGCCGCTCCCTGTGGGCGGCCTCCCTGCGCATCGAGGAAGGCCAGCTCTCGGGCGGTATCGGCCAGGCCGCCGGGCGCGGTGTCCATCATCCACGTCTCCAGCGCCAGGCCTCCCGTCGTTTGCACCAGCCGCAGCGCCCGGGTCTGCTGGGGGAAGTCCGCGAGCGAGGGCGTACCTATCAGCCAGTAGCCCCCGGCATCCGTGCGGCGAGGCTCCAGCGAGCTCTCGTGAGTGTGGCCCGACACGGCCGCCACCACCCGCGGGGAGGAGTCCAGCAGCGCGAGCGCTCGCCGGCCGCCCAGCGATGATCGCAGCGGCTGGTGGGTGACCACGATCAGCCACCGCGGGCCGGCCCGCGCGATCTCGCGCCCTAGCCAGCGCACCTGCCCGCCCGACACCCGCCCATCCGAACCCCCCTCCCGGCGCACCACATCCAGAACGATCGCCCGGAGGCTGGGTCCCACGTCGAAGCTGTAGTCCAAGCGCGCCCCGGAGCCGCCGCCGTCACCGGCGGCACGCAGCCGCGCCACCACTTCCCCGGCGGCCAGGTGTCCGCGGGCGGGGTCAGCCGGCACGGGAGCCGTGCGGCCGGGCAATCCACCGCCCAGCACCTCGTCGACCGCGCTTGCGTCGAAGGAGTCGGGAAGCCGGAGATCGGTATCTGCCTCCACCAGCGCGCGGTCGCCCACCGCCAGTTGCTCCAACCGCGCGGATGGCGGCGCCTCCCCCTGGACCAGCACGTCGTGATTGCCCAGGGCCGGGTACCAGGGCGCGTCCAGGCCCGGGGAGCGAAAGCGCTGCTGCGCCCGGTCCAGCAGGCCGGGGTGACGCGGCGCGTCCACCTCGGGGCGGTAGATGAACGGGTCGGGGTTGGAGGCGGACTGCGGGCCGTCGTAGCCGTCATCGCCGCTGTCGGGGTCCACCTCCCCGCCCTCCAGCACGGCGAGCGAATTGCCGAGCTCGTTGGCCTGAGCGCTGTCGGCCAGATCACCGGTCACGAGCACGGCGTCGGGCGCGAGGCGGTTCAGGGAGCCCACGGCCGCCGCAAGCACCTGTCCAGAGAGCGCCTCGTGGGGACGGAAGGTGGACGTGAACGGCGACCCCAGCCGGTCCAGCAAGAGCGCCCGCGCGGGGGACTCCTCGTCGCGCACGTGGGCGTCGGAGATCTGCGCCATCAGCGCCAGGGAGCGCCCGCGCCGGGAGGCCGGCGCCAGCTCGGTGCGATCACGCAAGGGCTCTCCGGAGCGGCGTTGAAGCGCGCCGTTGCCGTCGGGGTCGGTCAGCGTCGCTTCGAGCGTGGAGCCCGACGCCGCCGGCCGCGGCCTGGTCTCGCCATCGCCCTTGCCGGCCAACACCGCCGTGCCCACGAGGCCAGCCGCGACCCCAGCCACCACGAGCGTCGCGGCTGCGGCCCGCAAGCGCACCGCTAGCCCTCCCGCAGGCCGGCGGCCACGGGCTCGCGTTCGACACGACGGGCTACCCAAGCGGCGGCGGCAGCCCCGATCGCCGCTAGCCCCAGCACCGCCAGAGCCACCTGCACCACCCCTGCGCCCAGCGGCAGGGAGGCGTAGCCGGCCGCCAGCCGGGCCACCGCCGGGCCCAGCACCAGGCGCTCGGCGACCACCCCCAGCGGAGCGGCCAGGGCCAGTACCGCGGCGGCGGTACCCAGGAGCATCGTGGTCACGGTGGCCCGCCGTGCGCCTCCGGCGCGTAGCACCGCGATCGTCTGCCGCCGCTCCGCCGCGGTTACCGCCAGCGCCTGCACCAGGACGTACAAGCAGATCAGGCCGTTGACCAGGGCCACCACTCGCAGAACGCCGGCAAGCACTCCAAGGAACGCCTGGTTGCGCGGCGCGGCGCCGCCGACGGCTCGCGGCTCGGCCCCCAGGCTCAGCAACCGCTCCTGCACCTGCTCCGTCTGTGCGCCGTCCTCCACGCGGATCACGACCTCGGGCTGCAGGCCCGGGTCCGCGGCCAGCACCCGGGCCGATCGCACGAAGGCCACCCGCCCCTCGCGATCGAGTGTGCGGACCACGCCCACCACGCGGAAGCGCGCCTCGGCTCCGGAGGAGAGCTGGACCGCCAGCGTGCCGCCTGGACGCACTCCCAGGGCGTCGGCCAGGCCCTGGCCCACCTCGGCCTCACGGTCGCTCGCAACACGCCGGCCCTCTGCCAGCGGCGGCGCCTCGAAGGGAACGTGATCTCCGGGGAAGGCCACCAGTCGCACCGGCTGGCCCAGCGCGAAGGAATCGACGCCGTCAGCCACGTACCGGGGAGCCGCGTCCTCCACACCGGGCAGCCCCGCCACCTCCCGAGCGGCGGACGCGGGCAGCCGCGCGGAGAGCTCATAGCGCTTGCCCACCACGCCGGGGTCGTCCTGGAGACGCCCCAGGAAGGAGGTGAGCGCCAGCATCAGCAGCACGACGGCCGTTGCGGCAGCCACCACGGAGGCAGTGGCCAGCGTGCGAGTCCGGCGGGCAAGCGCCAGGCGAAGCCCGAGGCCGAAGGGCCCTCCCGGGGTGCGGCCGCGCCGGACACGGTGGCGAATCTCCATCCCCCGAAGTACCCGGGCGGGTGGCAACGACGCCGCCCGCCATGCCGGCCAGGTGGTGGCCGCCACCACCAGCGCCACCACCGCGACCAGGCAGCCGGCCAGCGGAAGCGCCAGCGCGCCGCCCGGCGAGAGCTCGTTGAGGATCTCCAGCAACCGAGCGCTCGGCGAGGCGGCCAGCAGCGCGCCCGCAAGCAAACCGAGAACCGCCGCCGGGAGCGCCACGAGCGCGGCGTCCGCCGCGTAGCCACCCGCCACGCCGGCACGGGTGAAGCCCACTGCCCTCATAACCCCGATGTCGGTGAGCCGGCGCTGCACGTCAGCGCGCGCCGAGGCGCCGAGCATCACCCCGGCGGTGGCCAGCGCGGCCAGCGAAAAGGCGATCAGCAGGCCGATCACGATCCCGGCGATCTGGTCCACGAGGGCCCGTACCCCATCCCTTGTGACGAAGCGCAGGTTCTCCAGGCCGAAGCCCTGGCTGCGCGCCTGGACCAGCAGCTCGTCGAGCCGACTCGGATCGCGAGCCCACAGCAGCGCGAGGTTCACCGAGCGGCCGCGGTCGCGGAAGCCGGCGGGAATAAGCGTCTCGGGTAGGTACACGCGCGGGTTGGCGGCGAGCGGAAAGGCCACGTCGTCGGGTGCGACGGCAAGGCCCGCCACCCGCTGGGTGCCGAGGCGGTCGACCCCGATCCGGTCCCCGACTTCGATGTCCCACTCGCGTGCCAGGCCCCGCTCGATCACCACCTCCCCGGAGCGTCCCGTCAGGTCGCGGCCGTCCACCACCGCATAGCCGCGGCGCCCGCGCGGCACGAGCTGCACAGTGCCCTTGTTCGAGCTGCCACCGTCCGCCGAGAGGCTGATGCCCTCGACCTCGAGTCTGTACGAGCGGTCCTCGACGTTGGCCAGCGAGCGCACGCGCCGATCCACCTCGTCGCGAGTCCGAGGCTCGAAGCGGGCGATCACGTCGGGGAGATCGGAGCGCTGGGCCGCGCGTTCGAACCCAGTGGCCAGGCCGAAGCTGAGCGTCACGGCGGTGCCGATCATGGTGGCCGCCGCCGCGATGCCGGCAGCGGCAAGCAATGTGCGCCCGCGGCGGGCCCTCAGCCGGGCGAGCGCTGCCCTCACTCGCGCAGCCGGCCGTCCGCGACCGTGAGCACGCGGTCGGCCAGCGCCGCCGCATCACGGTCGTGAGTTGCAAGCACGACCGCGCGATCGCCATCGGCGATGCCCCGGAGCGTGTCGAGCACGGCGGCTCCCGCCGCGCGGTCGAGGTTGCCCGTGGGCTCGTCGGCCAGGATCAGGCTCGGCTGGTTGACCAGCGCGCGCGCGATCGCGATCCGCTGCTGCTCACCGCCGGAGAGAGTGTGCGGCAGCCGCTGCGCGGCACCGTTCAGAGCCAGGCGGTCGAGCAGCTCGTGCCCGTGCCGCACCGAGGCGGCGCCAGTGAGCCGGGCGGCCATCAGCACGTTCTCCTCCCCGGTCAGTTCTGGGATCAGGTGGAAGAACTGGAAGACGAAGCCCACGTGCCGGCGCCGGAAATCAGTCAGCCGGCGCTCGGACAGCTCGTGCACGGGGAGGCCGGCCACCTCCACCGTGCCGGCATCGGGGCGATCGATGCCGCCAAGCAGGTTGAGCAGGGTCGACTTGCCCGAGCCCGAGCGGCCGAGGATGGCCACCATCTCGCCCGCCTCCACGTCGAGGTCGGCACCATCGAGCACGTGGCGTGCGGCAGGACCCGACCCAAACGTTCTGCGAAGGCCGCGAGCGGCTACCAGGGGCACCCGTCGCAGGGTAGGGAGAGCCGGCCGTCACCCGGCCACAAACGCCCGAGCGGGCTACCATGCGGCCCTGCGGCCGAGTGTGGCCGCACGTTGGGGCTATAGCTCAGCTGGAAGAGTGCCTGGATCGCACCCAGGAGGTCGTCGGTTCGAGTCCGACTAGCTCCATCGCGGAACTGCTGCGCAGAGCTACTTCTGCGTCGCCGGGAGTCGCGCAGGACCCGGGACAAGCGTGACGCCTGGTGCCCAAATGCAGGGCCGCCGGGAAGCAACCTCGCCGAAGGAGGTGGCTCTCGTGGCGAGCGAGGACCTTGGTCGGTGCTCTCGTGTAGCGAGGGCGTTATCGCTTTGCGCCGTGGCTGTTGCACAAAGCCGCCTGAGAAAGCCGCTGCGCGCTCGCGGCAGTGGGCCCCAGAGCGGCTGGGCGCGACGACATCGCGACGGACCGCCTCCGCGCGACGGACGAGATGGCCGTTTT
>Ga0136620_10000479_pt1 | contig 18163 bp, 26 predicted proteins | sample AntDrymUQ4162106_2_FD_104806 | JGI IMG/M metagenome (GOLD analysis project Ga0136620, IMG submission 104806) | Polar desert sand microbial communities from Dry Valleys, Antarctica - metaG UQ416 (21.06) | ecosystem: Environmental > Terrestrial > Soil > Desert | place: Antarctica: Dry Valley... | reverse complement strand
CTGTTCGACGGCGAGCAGCCCGATCAGCAGCGCTTGGCCGCCGGCTCGGCGGTGCTGCGGCGGTTCGCGGTGGTCGCCGGCGGGCCGGGCACCGGCAAGACGACGACGGTGGCCCGCATCCTCGCGCTACTCGACGAGCAGGCCTTGGCCGCCGATGACTCGCCACCCCGGGTTGCGCTAGCAGCCCCGACGGGCAAGGCCGCCGCGCGGCTGGAGGAGGCGGTCCACGACGAGGCCGGGCACCTCGACGTCAGCCAGGCGGTACGGGCGCGCCTGCTGGTGTTGCAGGCGTCGACCCTGCACCGGCTGCTGGGCTGGCGGCCGGGCAGTCGCAGCCGCTTCCGCCACCATCGGGGAAACCGCTTGCCCCACGACGTCGTGGTCGTCGATGAGGCCTCGATGGTGTCGCTGTCGCTGATGGCCAGCCTGGTCGAAGCGGTGCGGGTGGGCGCCCGCCTGGTCCTCGTGGGCGACGCCGAGCAGCTGGCATCGGTCGAGGCCGGGGCCGTGCTCGGCGACATCGTCGGTCCCTGCAGCCAGGGCCCGCTGCTGCGACCGGACGCGCGCGCGGCGCTGGCGGCGGCTGTTGGCCACGAGGTGGCGGCGTCCCAGCCGCCGGCGGGTGCAGCGATCGGAGACGGCATCGTTGTGCTGCGGCACGTGCACCGCTTCGGCGGTGGGATCGCCGCGCTCGCAGGGGCCATCCGGCAAGGCGACGCGGACGCGGCCGTCGAGACGCTGCGAGCCGGACGCGATGGCGTGCGCTGGATCGAGACCGACGTCGCCGAGGACGCCGGGCGCCAAGCGCTCGCGCCAGTCCGCGAGGCGGTGGTCGCCGCAGGTCGGCAGGTCGTCGAGGCGGCGCAAGCGGGCCAGGCCCGAGCCGCGCTCGAGGGCCTCAGCGCGATCCGGGTGCTGTGCGCGCACCGCCGGGGGCCCTACGGGGTCGCCGCCTGGAGAGCGCAGGTCGAGGCGTGGCTGGGCGCCGCGATCGACGGTTACGCGGCCGGCGGCGGGTGGTATGTCGGCCGTCCCCTCTTGGTCACCGCCAACGACTACGGGTTGCGACTGTACAACGGCGACATCGGTGTCGTCGTTGCGACCCGTGACGGGCGCCGTCCCGCGGTGTTCGAGCGGCGCGGGGAACTGGTCGAGGTCAGCCCCACACGCCTTGCGGCGGTGGAGACGGTGCACGCCATGACGGTGCACAAGAGCCAGGGCTCGCAGTTCGAGTCGGTCGCCGTGCTGCTGCCTGATCCCACCTCGCCGATCCTCACCCGAGAGCTGCTGTACACCGCCGTCACCCGGGCCCGCCAGCGCCTCATCCTCATGGGCGGCGAGTCCAGCGTGCGCACCGCCGTCGAGCGCCCTATCGCCCGCGCCTCAGGCCTTCGCGAAGCGCTGTGGGGCCCTGACGTCGAGGAGCTTCTCGCCCATGCCTGACGCCTGCCGTCGTGCGCGAGCCCCATCGCCGCGCCTCAGCCTGCGCGAGGCGCTGTGGGGGGCATCACCCGTTGCCCTTGAGCGGATTCAGCCAGGTGATTTCCTCGAAGCGCGCGAAGTCGGTATCTGCTGAGCACAGCAACAGGCCGTGTTCGATCGCGAGCGCGGCGAGTTGAGCATCAGGGACAAGGTTGCCCCGAAGCTGATAGCTGGTGAGCAGGGAGCCGAACACCTCCGCATGTCGTGGCGTGGGCTGCGGAATCCACGCCGCCTCCGTGGACAGCCAGTCGGTTACCACGCTCCACGCCGTCTGAGGATCGAGTGGTTGGCGGGTCGCCCGCGGGTGGGTCGTGATGCGGACGAACGCGGACAGCGACTGCCAGGGCAGACCAACCCGACGAGGGCCGTTGAGTTGAGCAGTTAGCCAGCGCTTTGCGCGACCGTGAAAGGGGCTGTCGGCATCGACGGCGAACAGCAGCAGGTTCGCGTCGACGAGCATCAGTGGTGGTCTGGGCCGTCGAGCTCCTCCAGGGCCTCGGCTACGTTAGTCGCATCGACCCGCAAGCCGAGGCGGTGCGTGCGCTGCTGAAACGCTGCGCGTTCTGGCTTTGCTTGGAGGCCCGCCCTGACGAGTGTGTTGACCGCTTCGCTTAAGCCAAGGGCGCGCTGCCTTCGCAACGCTTCGACGGCTGCAGCCACATCATTATCGAGCACCACGGTTGTACGCATCCCTGCATACTACATCGCGATGATCAGGACGGTGCATCTCGATGCTTCGCGTCGCTCCTACAACGGCAGGGATCGTCGAATGCAGTCACCAGGGTGAACCGGCCACTGGAAAGCCATAGACCCATACTGCTGGTAGCAGTGATATGGTTGCCCATATGAAGACGACGATCGAGTTGCCGGACGCTCTCCTCGAGGAAGCCAAGCGGACGGCTCGAGGCGAGGGCGTCACGCTCCGTGCACTGCTCGAGGCCGGCCTCCGCCACGAACTCGCAAGGCGGCGAGCACCTGAGTCCTTCACGCTGCGCAAGGCTGACTTCGAAGGCAAGGGGATGCGCCCCGAGTTTGCCGAAGCCGGTTGGGATCGGATCCGCGACGCGATCTACGAAGGCCGTGGGGCTTGATCGCAGTCGACACGAACGTGCTCGTCTACGCTCATCGGGTCGATAGCACGTTTCACCGGTCGGCTACAGCGACCGTCGCGCGCCTTGCCCAGAGCCGTTCGGCATGGGCGATACCTTGGCCGTGTGTCCACGAGTTTCTCGCCGTGACGACGCACCCTCGGATTTTCGATCCGCCGACTCCCGTCGATTCCGCAGTCGATCAAGTGCAGGCGTGGCTCGAGTCACCATCGCTGCACTTGCTGCATGAAGCCCACGATCACTGGCGCCAGCTAGGCGGCGTTCTCCATGCCTCCGGCGTCACCGGCCCGCGGGTGCACGACGCACGTATCGCGGCGATCTGCCTCTCCCACGGCGTCACGGAACTGTTGAGCGTCGACCGCGACTTCACCCGCTTTCCAGCCCTGCGAGTCAAGAACCCGTTTGCTGCGGTGTCAGGGGCCGACTCGTAGCGACGAGAGCGTCTTCGCGCATCCCATTACGCGCATCCCATTATCCGGCCGCCTGCAAGGTCAGGAGTGTGGAGGCCGATCGAGGCGGTGCAGGTACACCCACATCAACCCGTGCGCGACGATCGCCGCCAGCATGATCGCCACGACCGGCCACAGCTGAAAGATCGCCGCGACGACGGCCGCGAGTACCGCGCCGGCGACGAGGACGGCGCGCATGGTATTGACCGACTCCACCGCTGCTCCGTTCGTGTCCGCAGGCGACCGCTGAGGCCGCCCAGCCTATGTCGACGTGTGCGCCAAGGCTGGCCGACCCCTGTGCCGCTGGCTTGGCGGGACGGGCAGACGGGGCACGTGGTGGACGGGGGTTGGTCAGTCGGCGTTGTGCATCGCGGTGAAGACCCCGCCTTGCGGGTCGCGCAGCTCCACGAGGCGGCCGTATGGCGAGTCGATGGCGGCGTGCGTCACCGCACCGCCAAGGCGCTCCGCCGTGGCGGCGGTGGCGTCGGCATCCTCGACCGCAAAGTACGGCATCCAGTGCGGCGGGACACCTTCGGGCCAGGCGTCGGTCATCTGGATCATCCCGCCAACGCCGCGGCCTTCCACGTTGACGATCTGGTACGGCAGGCCCTCGCCGGAGTCGACCGGTTCGTAGGTGTAGCCGAGGATCCGGTTGTAAAAGTCCTGGGCGGCTGTCATGTCGGAGGTGGCCAGCTCGTTCCAGGTGATCGAGCCGGGCTCGTTGACGATCGACGCCCCGATGTGCTCCAGCGGCTGCCACAGGCCGAACACCGCGCCGGGGGGGTCGGTGGCGATCAACATCCGGCCGTACTGCATCACCGTCATCGGCTCCATCAGAAGATTGCCGCCATTGGCGGAGATGCGCTCCGCCGCGGCGTCGATGTCGTCGCTGGCCATGTAGGTGGTCCAGGCAGTGGGCATTCCCTCGGGCGCTGGCTCACCGCCCATTCCAGCGGCGTTCATGCCGTTCTTCCGGCACATCGTGTAGTGGCCGGTCTCCTCGCTGCCGATATCGAACTCCCACCCGAACAGCTCGCCGTAGAAGGCTCGGGCACCCTCCGGGTCTTTGGTCATCAGGTCGGTCCACGACGGCACGCCTGGCTGATAACTCGTCACCTCTGGCACTGCCCGCATCTCCTCGCGTGATGTCCGCCGCCGGTGTCTTGAGTCCGCCCCGCCGCCGCTCGGCGCTGTATGCCCGCAGCGTCTCATCAGTCCGGTCCTGGCTGCAAGTGGGACAAATCGAGCCGTGCCAGGGCCGCCGGCGCCAGCACCATTCGGTGACCCAGCCGGTCGCAGCGCAGCGCCTGCTCGCGGATCTGACCCGCCTCGGCCCGCAGCCGCCGGCGGCCTTGCAAGGCGGCCGCCATGGCAGCGTTGATCCAGCCGGTCGGTCCATCGTGGTCCAGCCGCTGCCCCCATCCGACCTGCCCGGCGAGCAGGTCGAAGGCCAGCATCGTGCTGCTCGCACGGACCCGCCGTCCGACGGCGTCGGCCCGCTCGATGCACAGCACGCGCTGGCGCAGGTCGCCAACGCCTTCACACACCGGCGGCACCGGGTCCGACAGTGACGTTGCCCTGCCGCCGAAGGACGCCGCCAACCGGTTGGCGCCCAGGGGAACGGCCAGGGCCAGCAGCTCGGTCATGGGATCGGCGTAGGCACCCTTGGCGAAGGGCCGAAGCCAGGCGACCAGCAGCGGATGGAGCCCGGCGAAGGCCACCAGGCACGGATGCACCTCGCCGCCCGACCGCAGATCCTCGGCGGCGCGCTCGATGAGAAACGGCTCCGCCTCCTCCCAGCACCGCACACCGCACCCCCTGTCGGTCGTCGTGCTCGACAGCCTGCTCCCGCCCGGCAGCCCAGATGGCGGCAGCCGGTCCGAGCCTGTGGACGGTTTGCGGTCGACCCCCTTCAGGAACGGTGACGGGCAAGCCATCGATGAAAGGCAACGTCGGAAATGGAGCTGAACCTCAAGGATCTGGCGATCACCAGTCCGGCCTTCGGCCAACTCGAGCCCATCCCCACCGAGCACACCGGTGAGGGGACGAACATCTCGCCTGAGCTGCGCTGGAGCGGGGCACCGGAGGGCACCAGGCAGCTGGCGCTGATCTGCCATGACCCCGACGCGCCGCTGCCGCATGGCGTGACGCACTGGGTGGTTTACCGGATCCCGGCCGACGCGACCGGTATCGAGCAAGGCGGCGGCGCCAGCTTTGTCCAGGGCGTCAGTGACATGAGCGATGCGGGCTACAGCGGCCCCATGCCGCCGGAGGGACACGGCCAACATCACTACTACTTCTGGCTGTACGCGCTGGACACCGAGCTGGACGCCCAGCCGGGCTTCACCCGCTCACAGTTGCTGGACCAGATCTCCGACCACGTGATCGAGCAGGCTCGCCTCGTGGGGACCTACCAGCGCTGATAGGCGCTCAAGTCGCGACGTGGTAGCACCTGGAAGCGCTCAAGTAGCGAAGCGGCAGCCAGCTATATCGGCGCTGTCAGCCTAGCCACGCGCCGACCACCAGCAGCGACAGCACGACGTTGCCGGCGATCAGTCCTGCCATGCAGGCCCGGCCGAGTCGTTCCCAGTCGTGCGATTCGGCCGGCTCGAGTCCCCATGATCCCCCGTCGACCAGCATGACGGGCGCGTTGATGACACAACCCAGCACAGTCCCCCCGATCGGCCGCCGGCGCATGCCGGCCTTCCCCGGCGCACAGTCTCGGCTGCTGAGGCCGGCACCGCATCCCCAATATTGGGGAATCGGGCCGGGTAACGGGCTGGTCAGCGCGAGGCGGCGGGCCGTTGGCTAGCCGGGGGGTGCGGTTGACCCCGCCTGCTCCGGCGGCTGTACCAGGCCCGGTGGGCTCTTGGACATGGCGTTGCCGACATGTGCGCTGGTCCGCAGCGGGACCTCCTTGAGCAGCCAGGCCAGACCGAAGGCCACCAGGGCCAGCGGGACCGCGAGCAGGAAGACCCAGGCGATCGCGTCGGCCAGCGCGGTGCGCACCACCATGCGCACCGCCGGCGGCAGCCCGGCGATGGCCGCCGGGCTGGACAGCAGCGAGGTGGGATCGCTGCCGGCGGCTGCCCCGGGCGCGGCGGCGAGGTTGGCGGCAACGCGGGCGTTGAGCAGCGCCCCGAAGGCCGCCACTCCGACCGTCCCGCCGATCGAGCGGAAGAACTGCGCCGCCGACGTCGCGGTGCCAAGGTGTCGAGCCGGCACGGCGTTCTGGATGGCAAGGACGAGGACCTGCAGCACCAGCCCGATTCCCAGACCCATCACGAACATATATGCCGAAACCTGCCAGCGGGTCGTTTCGGTACCCATGGTCGACAGCAGGCCCATGCCCACCGCGACGAGCGCGGTGCCGATGATGGGGAAGACTCGGTAGCGGCCCCAGCGGGTGATGAGCCGACCGGAGGTGATGCTGCTGATGAGCAGACCGGTGATCAGTGGCAGCATCAGCAGACCGGAGTTCGTGGCGGAGACGCCGACCACCACCTGCAGGAAAAGTGGCAGGAAGATGATCGCCCCGAACATCGCTGTGCCGACGATGAAGCTGAGCACCGTGGCGACGCCGACAACCGGCTGGGTGAACAGCTGCAGCGGCAGGATCGGCTCGGCCGTGCGCCGCTCCACCACCAGGAATGCCGCGAGCGCCAGCAGCGACATCAGGCCAAGACCGAGGATCACCGCCGAGTCCCACGGATAGGTCTGGCCGCCCCACACCATGACCAGCAGCAAGCTGGAGATCCCGAAGGTGAGCAGTGCGGCGCCGAGGTAGTCGATGCGGTGCTCGCGGCGGACGAATGCCATCCGCAGGCTGCGTTGAGTCACGAACAGGGCGACGATGCCGAGCGGGATGTTGATGTAGAAGACCCAGCGCCAGTCCAGCTGGTCGACGAAGTAGCCGCCCAGCAGCGGGCCCGCCACGCTGGCCACACCGAAGACGGCGCCGATGTAGCCCATGTAGCGGCCGCGTTCTCGGGGGGCGACGACGTCACCGATGATCGTCTGCGCCAGGGCGATCAGGCCGCCGGCGCCGGCGCCTTGCACCGCGCGGAAGGCGATCAACTGGCCCATCGTCTGTGCCACCCCGCAGGCGGCTGACCCGACCACAAAGACGACGATGGCCACCTGGAACAGTGGCTTGCGCCCGTACAAATCAGAGATCTTGCCGTACAGCGGCACAGACACCGTCGAGGTCAACAGGTACGCCGTCACCACCCAGGACAGGTGCTCCAGGCCGCCGAGGTCGCCCACGATCGTGGGCAGCGCTGTCGACACGATCGTCTGGTCCAGCGCCGCCAACAGCATGGCGGTCATCAGTCCAGCGAAGACCGTGAGGATCTCGCGGTGGCTGAGCAGGGTGGGCGCCTCGGCGGGCGCGGTGGTGGTTTGGGTCACGGTTGCTGCTCCAAAGCCGAGATGCCCCCGGCCAGTCGTTCCAGCCCGGCGGCAAGGACAGCAACGTCGGCGTCCTGCCAACCGGCGGTCAGTGCGGCCATCAGCTCGGTCCGCGCGAGCGTCACGCGCTCCAGCAGGGCAAGACCCTTGCTGGTCAGCGTCAGCACGCAGCGGCGCCGGTCGACACTGGAGACACTGCGCTCGACCAGCCCGTCGGCCACCGCCTGATCGACGAAGCGACTAGCTGTCGAGTTGTCGATGTGCAGCGCCTCGGCGACGTCGCGGACACCAGGGTCGGGCGCCGTCGAGCGTTGTACGGCGGCCAGGGTTCGGATGACGCTGAGCTCGACGCGCCGCCCGAGCAGCTCGGTGAAGCGCCGCCGGATCTGCGGGCTCTCCCACAGGCGCCGGACCTCGGTGATGGCGGCCACGAGATCGACGAGGGGATCACGCGTCGCGGTATGCATGGTTGCACCATACATGTATTCGGACTCAGGCGCCGTGGTGGTGCGGCCGGCGCCGTGCCTACACTCCCGGGATGGGAGAGGCGACCGCTGTCGCCGCAGTGCTCGACCGGGCCGGGATCGCCGCCGCCTGGCTGTTCGGCTCGCGCGCCGCCGGCACCAACACCGACGACAGCGACGCGGACATCGCAGTGCTGGCTGGTCGCGAGCTCGGCCTCCTGCAACAGCGACGGCTGGCGGACCGCTTGGCCTCGGCGCTGGACGTCCGCGAGGTCGATCTGGTCGTCCTTGACGACGCCACGCTGGAGTTGCGGGGGCGCGTCATCCAAGAAGGCCGGCTGCTGTTCTCCGCTGATGAGCCGCACGCGTCGCCTTCGAGGTCCGCACTCGTTCTGAGTTCTTCGACTACCTGCCCACCTTGCGGGTGCACACCCGGCGCTTCCTGCGACAGGTCGCCGAGAGGGGCTTGTAATGGTCGACCCGGATCGCGTGCGGCGGCTGCTGCAAGCGCTGCGGACCTACCGTGATGCCCTCGCCGTGCGCGGAGCCATGCACATCGACGACTACGTTGGCGCCGAGGCCTTCGCCGGTCGTTACCTGGTGCAGGCGGCGGCACAGGTGCGCATCGACATCGCCAACCACCTGGTCGCGTCCGAGGGTTGGCGTGTCCCCGCAGACAGACTTCGACGCCTTCGCCAGGTCAGTCGCAAGATTGCTCAACGACGACGCCTCAACCGCCTGAAGGCACCGTCACGACAAGGGCGCGGCTAGCCGGCGCCGCGGAGAATCTGCTGGCCGGCGGTCGTGCTCGTGGCGGTCCGGACTAGGTGGGTTCAGCGGTCGGCCGCGCGGGCTTGCGCGACGGCGTCGGCCGGAGTGCCGCTCCAGGGCTCACCGTGACCGGGCAGCACCAGGTCGGCCTCCAAGGGCTCCAGTCGCTGCAAGGACGCCCGCGCTCCAGCAGGGTCGCTGGTCAAGGCGTCGGGCAGGAGACGGGGCCCCTTCTCCCGGCTCAGCACATCGAGCGTGACCAGGGCGTCACCGCTGAGTAGCACACCTCGATCGGGAAGGTGGAACGCGGTGTGGCCTTCGGTGTGCCCGGGCGTGAGCACGGCCCGGGGCTTGCCGGGCACGGCCAGTTCCTCCCCGTCGTCGAAGGGCGACACCTCGCGCACCCAGGTCGGGGTCATGAAGCCGTTGCGGGTGGCGTGAAGCACGAAGGCGGTGGCCGACGGCCGCCACAAGTGCGGCAGCAGGCCGGGGACCAGCGCGAACGGGGATGCACCCTTTGCCTTGCCGCGCACGCGCTCGACCTCGTCGCGGTGGGCTCGCACGGGTACGCGGCAGCGCTGCCGAGCCTTCTCGGCGACGCCCAGGTGGTCGGGGTGCCCGTGGGTAAGCACCACCGCGCGTAGGTCGTTCAGCGACCGTCCGATCGCCGCGATCGCTTGCTCCACCCGAGACCAGCTACGTGGCCAGCCGGTGTCGATGATCGTCAGGCCATCGTCGTCGGTGACGAGATAGGAGTTGACCAGCCCGTCCGGACGGCGGTACACGCCGGGGCCGACCTGTTCCACGGCTGCGGACATACACGGACTCCAATGGACAAGCGTTGCTGGGCATTGGTCTAGCGGCGGTCGAGCCATTCGTAGGCAAGGCTGGTGACCGTCGCGTAGACGGCGTGATGCCCGACGTCGGTTGCCAGTGCCTGCCCGCCGTACTGCCAGGTCGGCTTGGCGACGCCGAGGGACGGCAGCGTCACCTGCTGCGTCGCCCACACGGCGGCGAAGTGCGTCGCCCCCGCCGCCGGCCCGCTGAGCCCGGCGGCTCCCAGCAGCCCTCGGACGGCACCCCACGCGGTGCCATAGCCCCAGTGGGCCAGCGTGTTGAGTCGCTGCTCGGCCGCGTCATCCTGGGGCTGGATGTCGAAGGTCTCCTCGACCGCATCGGCGGGAGTGGTGCTGGCGCCGCGGCCGCTGGCCTTGGCCTCCAGGGTGCTGGAGAGCGTCATCGCCGCCGTGCCCACGAGACCGGCAAGGATCCCCTTGCCGACCGCGGACGCCAGTGTCGACACCGCCATGTCAGCCCACGTCCACGATGCCGAGCTGCTTGAGCAGGCCCAACTCGTCCGAGCTGCCCCAGCGCTCCACGACCACGCCGTCTTCGAAGCGCGCGATCTGCAGCGCCGCGATGGAGAACCGGCGGCCGGTGGGGGCGGCGCCCATGAACTCGCCCTCGTGGATTCCCTCGATCTGGTAGCGCATCACGACCTTGTCGTCGGTCGCCAGCGTCAGCTCGGGGGTGAGGCGCAGGTCCGGGAACGCCGTGCCCATGGTCGTGAAGAACTGCTTGAAACCCTCGCGTCCCGGACCCTGGTCCGGCGCGGGGTCGTGGTCGACCACGTTCTCGGCCATGATCTCGTCGAGGACGTCGAGGCTGCCCTGGTTGACGACTTCCTCGACCCAGCGCTCGTTGGCTCGCAGATTCTGTTCGGCAGTCACCGGTGCTCCCTGATCGTTGTCCGGGCGAGATAAGGCTCCCCCGCCGCTTGGTCTGTCCCTACCCCATCAGCGCCGGTCGGACGCGTATGCAGTTCTTCACTTGGTCAGGCGCACCGGCCCTGCGTCGATGGGGGTGCGGAACAGCAGTAGGGGTAGGGGCGCAGGTCCTTACCGCCCTGGTACTTGTCCTGGCGGTGCAGCTGGTTGACGGTGACGTACAGGTGGCCGTCGGCGGCGACGGACATGGTGTCGGGCCACAGCAGCCGCGGGTCGTGCACCAGCGTCTCGACGGTGCCGTCGGGCAGCCGGCGCAGGATGGAGTTGTGCTCGAAGGCGGTGATGTAGATCCGTCCGGCGTCATCGGTCTCCAGGCCGTCGGAGCCGGTGCCCTTGTTGCCTCGTCCACCACGGTGGCGGCCACGGCCTCGTCATCCAGCGAGCGGTCGAGCAGGGCGTCGACCGACACGCTGTACCGCGACCGCGACATCAGCGGCGCGTAGTACAAGCGGCTGCCGTCGGCGGCGATGGCGAGGCTGTCGGCGCCCATCAGCACGGGTTGGGGATCGCCGTCCGGTGGGCGTTCCATGAACGGGCGGCCCTCGACCACGGGCAGGTACTCGGGCGGCTGCCCGGCCTTGGTGCTTGGGTGGTCGTGCAGGCGACGCCAGGCCTCGCCGGTCGCCAGGTCCACCACGATGAGGCCGTTGGCTCCCGAGTCCGACGAGTCGGTGATGAAGGCACGGAGACAAAGGCCCCGGCATCGTCGTCGCCGGAAGGCGGGTTCCAGGCCTGGTCGGGATACGGGACCGCCTGGCCGTCGCGGATCTCGGTGACGGTGGCGGCCACGTCGTCGCCCCACTTCGGATAGCAGACGAAGATGCGGCCGGAGGCCGAGACGCTGATCCCGGTGGGCATCGGGCCGCTGGAGAACGCGTGGACCAGCTCCAAGTCACCCTGGGGTTGGTCGCGTTGCAGTTCGACGTCGCTCATATCACGCCACCTCGGGGTGTAGGAGGACCTTGGTGTAGCCGTCGACGCGATTGTCGAACTTGTCGTAGGCGTCCACGGCCTCGGACAGCGGCAGCTCGTGGGACACCAGGAACGACGGCGTGGCCCGGCCGGCGATGATGAGGTCGCGCAGCTGGCGGTTGTACCGCTTCACCCGGGGCCTGGCCAGTGCCGATGCTGTGCCCCTTCTGGAACAGCGCGCCGAAGTTGAAGCCGATGCGTCCTTCCTTGGCCGGCTCGGTGGCAGCTCCCGGGTCCTGCGGCGCGTAGACGCCCACCACACCGATGCCACCTCTGGCCTGCACGGCCTGCACCAGGTTGTCCATCACCAGCTCTGGGTGCTCGTCGCCGGTGGCGTCGTGGGCCCGGTAGCCGACGCCCTCGACGCCGCGCTCGACGCCCTCGCCGTCAGTGGCGTCCAGCAGCTGCTCGACCGGATCGGCTGTGCTGAAGTCGATCGGCGTGCCGATCTTTTCGGCCAGCGCCAGGCGGTCGGCTTCCTTGTCGACGACGAACACCTGAGCGGCGCCGACCAGCATCGCGCTGTGGGCGGCCAGCAGCCCCACGGGACCGGCGCCGAAGACCCGCGACCCGGTCACCGGTGCGGACACCGGCGAGCTCGGCGCCGTGATAGCCGGTCGGGAAGATGTCGCTGAGCATGGTGAAGTCGCGCTCGAAGTCGTCTCCCGGTGGCAGCTCGAGCAGGTTGAAGTCGGCGTAGGGGACCCGCAGGTACTCCGCCTGGCCGCCGGGATAGGGGCACATCTGGGCATAGCCGTAGGCGGCGCCGTCGACCCCTTCGTTGGGGTTGGTCCGCAGGCAGAACGAGCTCCATCCCTCCAGACAGTTCTTGCAGGTGCCGCAGCCGATGTTGAACGGCCCCGACACCCGGTCACCGACCTTGATGCGGTCGACGCCGGCGCCGACCTCCTGTACGACGCCCATGTTCTCGTGGCCGAGGACCTTGTCCTGCTCGACATTGGTGCGGCCCTCGTACATGTGCAGGTCTGACCCGCAGATGTTGGTGGTGGTGATCCGGATGATGGCATCCGCGGGCTGCTCGATGCGGGGGTCGGGCACGTCCTCGACGGCGACGGAGAACGGACCCTTGTAACGCAGTGCCTTCACGGTAGAGCTCCTCGTTGGTGGACTGCCTCCCTTCCCAGCCCCCGCTGGGGAACCTCTGGCGGCAAGGGGAGACGTTTGAGAAAGGGCCTGGTTCCGGCGGGCCTAGCGCTCTAGGCTCCCGCCGTAACCGGGGGCGTCAGGTACGCGGTCCTGCCTTTGGAGACCGTATGGCCGCACGTCCCCCCACCCGTATCCGGCGCTGGGTGATCCTCACCGCCGTCCTGTCACTGCTCGCCTTAGCCGGTGCGCAACCCGCCACGGCGGGACCGGTGCGCCTTGACCGCTTCCAGGCACACGCCGACGCCTTCGACGGCAACCGAGCCGCGGGTACCGGCGGGTACGACCTGTCGGCGCGGTACGTCCGCAACAAGATGCGCAAGGCCGGCTACGACGTCCGCTACCAGACCTTCCCCTTCACGTTCTTCTCAGTGGAGGAGGAGAGGGGCCCGCGAGGTTAGCCCCACCGAGCGTCGCCTCAGGCCCATCACGATGACCTTCTCGCCGTCCACTCCGGAGGGTGGGTTACCGCCGAGGTCGAGGTGGTGCCCGTCGACGCGGACACCTCCACCGGCTGCGAGGTCACCGACTTCGAAGGCGGTGACTACGACGGACGGATCGCGCTGATCCAGCATGGCTTCTGCACCTTCGCTCAGAAAGCCGCCAACGCCGCCACCGCCGGTGCGGTCGCCGCGCTGATCTACAACAACATCCCGGGTCGTTGAACGCCACGCTCGGCGACCCCGCTCTGGCCACGATCCCGACCGCCGGGATCACCGACGAAGCGGGCGCTGCGGTCGCGGCCCACGCGGCCGACGGACCGACGACGGTGTTCGTCAACATCCAGGCGATCAGCGAGGAGCGCGTCACCCGCAACGTCATCGCCGAGTCGCCGCAGGGCCGCTACGACAACGTGGTCATGGCCGGCGCGCACCTCGACAGCGTGGAAGAGGGACCGGGCATCAACGACAACGGCAGTGGCTCCGGGGCGTTGCTGCAGGTGCTACCACCAGGCGTGTGACACCCGCGATCACGTCAGCAGACGGTCGTTGAACCAGATGTCGGACGCGATGGCCCACGCGATCGTGACCTTCGCCCACGACACCTCCGCGGTGAACGGCGTAACCGGCTCCATGGGCCAGCGCGCCGCGGCCAAGGTCAAGGCTGCTGCGCCGAGGCCGTCGGGGGACACGCTCAGCCGCAAGGCATACGCCGTTACGGCCCGGTAGCACCGATCAGCCCGGAGCGGTGGCATACAGCACCGCCTGCGCGTGGTCGCGGACCCCGGTCTTGGCGCAGATGTGGCTCACGTGCGTCTTGGTCGTCACCTCGGCGACGGCCAACGCTGGTAGGTCCCTCTGAAGCCGACCCACGCCTGCGCCCACGGTGCTTGACGACGGCGGCGCCTGCCGCGAGGCTGGCCGCCGCGAAGGGAGGTCCATCATGTCGGTCCGCGTCTCGGTGATCCTGCAGCGCAAGGGCACGCAGGTCGTCACCATCTCCCCGAACGCAACACTGTCGTCAGCGGCACAGGTGATGGCTGAGCACAACATCGGCGCGCTGCTGGTCTCCGCCGACGGGCGTGGCCTCGAAGGCATCATCTCCGAGCGTGACCTCGTGTGCCAGTTGGGACGCCAAGGCGTCGCCTGCCTCGAGCGTCCCGTGGCCGAGACGATGACCGCCGAAGTCGCCACCTGTAGTCCCGAGACCACCGTGGACGAGTTGATGGTTACGATGACCGACCGCCACATCCGGCACCTGCCCGTACTGGCCGACGGCGCCGTGGCCGGCATCGTGTCGATCGGCGACGTCGTCAAGTCGCGGCTGGATGAACTCGAAGTGCGGGCGCAAACAATGGAGCAGTACGTCACGGGCTCGTCCTCCTGACGCCGGCCACCATCCGACCGCGCGAAGACCAGATCGGGACCGAGCGCGGCGACCATGACAGGCCGTGAACCCGTGGCGCTGTCGTGGAGCGGCGGCAAGGACAGCGCGATGGCGCTGCTCGCGCTGCGCGAAGCCGGCACCCATGACGTGGTGGGACTGCTGACGACGGTGACCGAGGGCTACGAACGCATCGCCATGCACGGCGTTCGTGCCGAGCTGCTGGAACGACAGGCGACGGCGATCGGCCTGCGGGTGCGGCAGGTGCGCCTGCCACAGTCGCCCAGCAACGACGTCTACGAGGCGGTGATGGGCGAGGCGCTGCGCGAGCTGCGGGACCAGGGCGTCTCCCATGTCGCCTTCGGCGACCTGTTCCTGGCCGACATCCGCGCCTACCGGGAAGCGCAAATGGCCGTGGCCGGTATACAACCGCTGTTCCCGGTGTGGCACCGCGACACCAGCCGCTTCGTCCGCGAGCTGCTCGACCTCGGGTTCCGTGCTGTACTCGTCTGTGTCGACACCACGCTGCTCGACTCCTCCTTCGCCGGCCGCATGCTGGACGAGGCGCTGCTGGACGAACTGCCCGACGGGGTGGACCCGTGCGGCGAGAACGGCGAGTTCCACACGTTCGTGTTCGACGGTCCCTACTTCTCCACGCCGATCGGCTTCGTGCTCGGCGAGCGCGTCACCCGCGACGGCATCTGCTACCAGGACCTGGTTCCCGAGTCTCAGCACGCTTGACGTTCGCAGCCGCTGTGGCGCGGGCGAAGTAGTAGAAGGGTTGGTCACGATAACGTGACCAACCCTTCTACTTGGAGTGCTCGGGTGGGTGAAGCTGCCCCGACATCGACCGGGAGACCGACAAGCATGTGGCGCGAACTCGCCGAGTACGCCCGCTGGGCGCCCTCTCCGCACAACACCCAGCCCAGCCGGCTGCGGATCGTCGATGACGAGCGGGCCGAAGTCCTGTTCGTGCCTGAGCGCGGTCTGCCGGTGGGTGACCCGCTCGGCAAGTTCACCCAGCTGACATTCGGGATCTTCGTCGAAGCCCTGCGCATCGCCGCCCATGCGCGCGGTCATGAACTCGAAGTCACCTACGCCGGTGAGCCGCTGTACGCCGTCAGGCGGCCGCTGCAGAAGGTCGCCGAGCTGCGGCTCATTCCGCGCGGCGAACCGATCAGCGACTTCGACCCCCAGCTCCTCCTGCGCCGGCGCACCGACCGTCACCCCTACAACGACCGCCCGCTGCCAGTGGATGTGATCAGCGAGCTGGAAGACGAGACCCGGCGCTACGGCCACAGCTTCCACGTGTCCACCGACGCCACGGCGATCCAGTCGGTCAAGGAACTCAACCGTGACTCGCTGTACCACGATCTGGCCCATGCCGCCTACCGCCGGGAACTCGGCTCCTGGCTGCGCTACTCCGAGGAGGAGGCCCGCCGGACGCGTGACGGGCTGTCGGCTCGGGCGCTGGTCCTGCCGGGCCTGCTGCTGAAGGGCGTCTTGCGCAGCCACTGGCTGCTGGAGGCGCCGGCCATCGAACAGCTCACGCAATGGCTTTACCTGCGAACCATGACCGGGATCTCGACCGTTGCCTGGCTCAAGGGTGACTTCGTGGACGCCGAGGACTGGACCAAGGGCGGTGACCTGATGCTGCGCCTGTGGCTGATCCTGACGCTGCACGGCGTCGATTGGCAGCCGTACGGTTCGATCATCACCAACGACGAGTCCTGGAGGTCCATGGTGGGAAAGTTCGGGATGTCGGAGGGCGGCGGTGGCCACGACATGGTCTGGCTGCTGGTTCGCATGGGCTACTCCGACCACGAACCGGTCCGCAGCCGGCGCCTGGCCCTTTCGGAGATCCTGCGATGAAGCGGTATGGCTATCTCGCGCTTGTCGCACTGGCCAATCTCGGCCCATCCTGGCTGCCCGAGCCCTTCCCCCCGGCACGCTCCCCGCCGGCCTCGCCGTCGTGGCTGCCTCCAGCAGCCTCATCCGCCTGGTTTGCGCCGGCCAGGCTCTTCGTCACTGCCTCCGCACCCGCCACGCGCTCGATGAACCCGGACGGTGCCGGAGCTGAGCGACAAGGCTTAGGACCGAGACGGGGTCGCGGGCACCGTTGACCATGCGAACGGGCACAGCGCTGCGAAGTCGACGACGGTTCGGTCGGATCGGGACATCGTGCAGAAAACATCCGGGAACGTCTCGTCGCCCGCAGCGTGAACGCGCTCGTGTCGGCATACGCGAAAACGGGTCCCCGCCGTGCCAGGCAGCCAGCAACCAGCAGACGCCAATCAGGCGACGAGCAGTCCGGTGGTGTACATGAACACCAGACCGCCGACGAAGCCCAGTGCGCCGAGACCGGATGTGAGTCCCTTGGCGGTGCCGACGCTCCTGCCGACCGTCCAGATGACCTGGCCGATGGTGCCGGCCGCGATCCCGAAGGCGACGGCGGACCAAGCTGGTGACAGTATGAAACCGCCGGCGACGGCACCGGCAATAGTCGGTGCGCCCGCGACAGCGCCGAGAGCGGCGAGGTGCCAGAGACTCGGCCGGCTGGTCTGGGTACGCAGCGGTGCGACGATCGCCAGGCCCTCGGTGGTGTTGTGGATCGCGAAGCCGAGCACGAGGAACGTCCCGAGGGCCACCTCACCACCGGCGAGTGCGGCGCCGACGGCGAGCCCCTCCCCGAGGTTGTGCAGGCCGATGCCGGCGGCGATGAGGTAGGCCAGCGCGAGGCCGCCAAGGGCCTGGCCGGGTGCTCCCGTCCCCCGGTCGCTGGTGTGGCGCAGTCCGTTGCCGAGGGCGACCAAGCCCATTACCGCGGTGAGTGCGCTGATGGCGAACAGCAGTAGCCCGTCGAGCGCCGCCGCGGTCGCCGCGGCGAACTCCAATCCTTCGGCCACGGTGTCGACCAGCAAGAAGGCCAGCAGGCCGAGTGTGAACGCCATGTAAAAGCCCAGCCAGCGATGGGAGGCGCGCCGCAGCGCTGGCAACCAGAACAGTCCGACCACCACTGGGATGACGCCGATGTACAGACCTAACAGGGCGTAGATCCCCAGAGTCCGCGCGTTGGGCTCAGGGGTGAGCGTGGCGGCCTCGACCTCATGGGGGATGGTGAGCCCGGTGGAGGTGACCAACGCGATGGAGATCGGCAGGCCGTCGTCCCAGGGATACGGGATCGAAACCGTGGCTGTGTCGAGCCGACCCAACGTCTGATCGCTGATCGTGTACGTCCGGTACGCGTCGTTGACCAACACTTGGGCGACGGTCACCTCGTCGGGCCCGTCGTTGCGGATTCCCAACTCGATGCCTCCCTCGGTGAACACGGTCCGCTCGACGGCGACGGCCTCGACCGGTGGCACCTCCCGCAGCGAGGCGATGGGATTGAAGGCCAGGAACAGTCCCGCGAGCACGACGATGACCCCCAGCGGAGCCAGCCCGATCACCCAAGCGGGTGCGCGCAGCCGCCGGCGCTTCTGCAGCATGGCTAGGACACCTCAAAGAAGCTCATCCAGCCGAGTTCGACGAACTCCGTCTGGTGGGCGTGGAACATGAAGCGGCCTGGGCTGTCGTAGGTGAACTCGATCATGTGCCGCTCGGCCTGGCCCATCGAGATGATGTCGGTGAACTCGTCGGGGACCAGCTTCGTGCCGGTGCGGTACAGGTTGAAGAAGTTGGCGTGCAGATGGATCGAGTTCAGCGGGTCGAACTCGGTGACGTTGATGACG
>Ga0136620_10000478_pt1 | contig 18175 bp, 17 predicted proteins | sample AntDrymUQ4162106_2_FD_104806 | JGI IMG/M metagenome (GOLD analysis project Ga0136620, IMG submission 104806) | Polar desert sand microbial communities from Dry Valleys, Antarctica - metaG UQ416 (21.06) | ecosystem: Environmental > Terrestrial > Soil > Desert | place: Antarctica: Dry Valley... | reverse complement strand
CGCTGCGCCGCCGTCGCTGCGGCCCGCTTCATCCGGGCGCTTGCGTTCTCTCTGCTTGTAGCCCATCCGGTCTCTCCTCGGTCCTCGGTTGTGCGCAGGGGGTAGCGCCCCTCCTACGCGGGTGTGGTCGTGGTTCTGCTCCAAATGACCGTGCCTCCCAGACCCCTTGACCTGACGGCCCACACGTCTTGACGTGGGGCGGCCTTGCCGGCGGCTCCGTTGACAGCGCCCTGTCTGTCCCGCCTCGGCCCTTCCGGGGCCGAACCACTCCGGGGGACGCCCCGTGGTGGGACGTCATGCACGGTGCGTGCCGTCTGTGCGCTACTCCATGGCGACCTCCTGCCGGTGGAGGTCTCGGGCAAGATTGGTCCCCGCTCGCGCGCGTGGCCGTCGAGGGCGGCGCGTACCGTGGGGGCGTGGCACGATCTGCCGACTGGCCCCACGTCTACGGACATCTCGACATGGACGCGTTCTACGTGAGCGTCGAGCTGCAGCGACGCCCGGAGCTGCGGGGGCTTCCCGTGGTCGTGGCCGGCAACGGTCCGCGGGCGGTTGTCACCACGGCCAGCTACGAGGCCCGCGCCTTCGGCGTCTACTCGGCCACTCCGGCATCACGCGCGCGGCGGCTGTGCCCGCAGGCGGTGTTCGTCCAGCCCGACTTCGAGCACTACCGCGACCGCTCCGCCAGCGTGATGGACGCGGTGCGCGCGCAGATCGAGCGCGTGGAGGTGGTGGGTCTGGACGAGGCCTACCTCGATCTCACGCCGTTGGGGCGGCCGAAGGCCGCCGCGCGTCTGGTCAAGGCGGCGGTACGCGAGGCCACGGGGATGGTGTGCTCGATCGGGATCGGGCCCAACAAGCTGGTGGCCAAGGTAGCCTCGGACGCCGACAAGCCCGACGGCTTCCTGGCCCTCACCGCCGCCGAGGCCCGCGAGCGGTTCGCGGGCCACTCCCCCGGCCTGATCCCCGGCATCGGGCCCAAGAGCGTCGAGCGCCTCGAGCGACGCGGGATTCAGACGCTCGGCGCTCTGGCCGAGCAGCCCGACGCCGCGCTGGCTGAGTGGTTCGGCTCGCGGCTTGGCCCCCACCTCGGGCGTCTGGCGCGGTTCGAGGACGAGCGCTCGATCGAGACTTCGCGGATACGCAAGTCTGAATCCCGAGAGACCACGTTTGACCGCGACCTGCGTGGCCTGGCGGAGCTGGAGCCCGTGCTCGAGCGGCTGACCGCCCAGCTGTCGGCCGACCTCGAGCGCCACGGGCGGCGCGGCCGCACGATCGCCATCAAGGTCCGCCTGGACGACTTCTCCACAAACACCCGCGCCAGGACACTCACGCACGCGGTCAACGACGTGCCGACCATGCTCGGCGTAGCCCTCGACCTGCTGCGCATACTGAACCCCCAGCGCCCGACACGGCTGCTGGGCGTGAGAGTGGCCGGGCTCGACGCCCGACCGCCGGTGGAGTCGGCGGCCGGCCCCGAGCCTCAGCTCGAGCTGACCCTGTGAGCTCGTTCACCCCCTCGAGTTCGCGCCCGTTCCCCCCGACGGCGCATCGCCGGTCGCTGTAAGCTCGCTGGTGGAATGCGTATGCGGCGACTCCTCCCAGGCGTTGTGGCCATTGTGCTCGCGTCAGGGGTAGCTGACATCGCGTCGGCAAGTCGCACCACCGGAGAGCTTCGGATTCGCGAACGAGACGTTGACACCGGTGATTTCTACTTCGAGGGGGCCTACCAGTACCTCACCGTTCGCCGCACCGGCGACCATCGCATCTTGCACAGCCGCCGCAGCCAGAACCGCTTGTCTGCGCGTCTGAGTCTGTCCCCAGGCTATTACCGGGTGGACTCCTGGACTCGCAGTTGCGCGGGCACGTGCGCGACGCTCGACCGTCCGAGCGATCGGTGTCGCGGCTTCTTCCGCGTGCGCGCCGATCGCTATGTCACGGCCACGATTCACTCCGGCGTTGGGATCCGATGCCATATCTCGAATCCCTAGCTGCACGCCGGCGACTGTCGTTTGCGTGTGAAAGCGGCGTTCGCAGCGTGCTACCTCGTGGTCCAGACCGTGCCTGTGGAGCCGAAGCCGAGCTTGCGCTTCAGTGCCTCGGTCAGGTCCCACTCGCGGCCGGCGATGTAGGGCCCGCGGTCGACCACGCGTGCGGTCACCGAGCGACCGCGGTGACGGAACGTGACACGGGTGCCGCACGGCAACGTCTTGTGCGCCACGCCGACGGTGCTCGGCCTGAGCGTGCCTCCGCATCCCAGCGAGTTGCCGTACAGGCCGGGTCCGTACCAGGAGGCGTGTCCCGCGCGATAGATGTTGGCCCGTACCCGCTCGCCTGCGGCAGCCGCCACACGGTCACCCGCGAAACGCACCCTCAGGCGGTGCCGGCCGGGTCCACTCGGGCGCCAGGCGGCGCTGAAGCGGCCCCCACGACCAGTGCGCGTCGTGTCCACCGTGCGCCAACCGCGCCCGCGGCGCAGTTGCAGCTTGATGGTGCGCCCGCGTACCGCCGGCAGTAGCCGGCCGCGTGCACGGACCACGCCCCCCGCCAGGGCGTGGCGGGTCGTGCGCGCTTTGAGCGAGCCCACGACGGTCACGCGCTTCCGGGTGCTGGAGGCCACGCCGTCAGAGACCGCGCGGTAGGCGCCCGATCGACGAGCGGTCGGGCGGAAGCGGTATGAGCCGTCGGCGGCCGTGGTGGTCGAAGCGACCTCCGCGAACGCGCCGCCGTTGGGGGCGTAGTGAAGCTTCACCACCCGCCCGCCGCCGCCCGGTGCCATGCCGCTTACGCGGACCGGCCTGCCGTAAGAGACCTTGGCGGAGCGCTTGCCCGCAATGCTCACGCCAGGGCTCGGGTTGGCCTCGGGAGCCGTCGAGGGCGCCTCAGCGTGGGCGGTGGCTACTGATGTGCATGCGGTGAGGGCGACCAGGGCCAGCCCGCGCCCGCGCGCGGTCAATCGTCGTCTCAAACTTTCCTTTCCGGGCCGCGCCTGCGGGGTTAGCTGACGGGCTCGCGGCGCCTTGGCGAGGAGCGCAGACCGATGGCTGATCGGGTGAGCACCGCAACCTCAACGTCGCTACGGCCGGCGGTCGCAATGCGACCGTGCGGCCGATTCGCCCCAGCCGTCCAGGTGGACGGCGGTGGTTCCCCCGTCGGCGCGCTCAGGCGCCGCTCGGCGTGGCCAATCGAACAACGGGTGGCACAGTAGGCCCGTCGCGACACTGGCTCTGTGACCGCGATCACAGAAGGCTGCGCGCTTGCAATAGCGATTGCAAGGAGCGATAGCGTGCCCGGCGACCGCTTCAGAGAGGGAGAGATGTCCGCAGACCGGCTGACCGCACAGGATTCGTCGTTCCTGCACCTCGAGGACGATGCCGCCCACATGCACGTGGCTTCGGCGATGATCTTCGACGGCGGCCCGCCGTCGCACGAGGAACTGCTCGAATCGCTGGAGCGCCGCCTGCACCTGGTGCCCCGCTACCGCCAGAAGCTGGCGTTCGTACCCCTGGCCCAGGGCCGCCCTCGGTGGGTCGACGACCCCCACCTCAATCTCGGGTACCACGTGCGCTCGACGGCTCTGCCCTCCCCTGGGTCCGAGGATCAGCTGCGCGCCCTCGCAGGCCGGGTGTTCGCCCAGCCGCTGGACCGCGACAAGCCGCTATGGGAGATCTGGCTGGTGGAGGGCCTGGAGGGTGGCCGGTTCGCGATCCTCTCCAAGACCCACCACGCGCTCGTGGACGGCATCTCGGGCGTGGACATCCTGAGCGTGCTGTTCGACACCTCGCCCGACCCTGCCGCGCCGCCTGACCCGGGCCGGCGGTGGCTCCCGCGCCCGGTGCCCTCCCCGGCCCAGATGCTGGGCGAGGCTCTGATGGAGCGCGCGACCATGCCCGCCGAAGCCGCTCGTGCGGTGCGCGCCATCTTCCGCGCGCCGCGGCAGATGGTGGGATCGCTGGTGGGCGCCGCCGCAGGCGTCGGCGCCATGGCGTGGGCTGGGATGAACCCGGCCCCGACCACGCCGTACAACCAGCCGATCGGCCCCCACCGCAGATTCACCTGGGTGCGCACCAACCTCACCGACATGAAGGCGATCAAGAACGAGCTGGGCGGCACGGTGAACGACGTGGTGCTGGCCACGGTTGCCGGAGCGCTGGGGCGTCACCTGCGCCGCCGCGGTGAGCACACCGACGGGCTCGAGCTGAAGGCACTGGTGCCGGTGAGCGTGCGTTCGGATGAGCAGAGCGGGGACCTGGGCAATCAGGTGGCCGCGATCATGGCGCCACTGCCAGTCTGGTGCCAGGAGCCGGTGGCACGCCTCGACGTGGTGCGCGAGGCCATGAAGGACCTCAAGGATGGCGGCCAGGCGCTGGGCGCCGAGGTGCTCACGGGCCTCAGCGGCTTCGCGCCTCCCACCGTGATGGGACAGGCGTCGCGGCTCATGAGCCGTCAGCGCTTCTTCAACGTGGTGGTCACAAACGTGCCCGGACCCCAGTTCCCGCTGTACCTGATGGGCCGCGAGGCCATCGACCCGTTCCCCATGGTGCCGCTGGCCAAGAACCAGGGGCTGGGTGTGGCAATCATGAGCCTCAACGGCCGGATGAACTTCGGGCTGGTGGGCGACTTCGACGTGCTGTACGACATCGACGACCTTGCGCGCGACATCTACGACTCCCTGGCCGAGCTGGCCGAGGCGGCGGGCGTGGAGCTGACCACCCAGCCGCCACCTGCGGTGCGCGAGGAGCATGCCTCACTAGCCTGAGCAGTCCATGCGCCAGAAGGTGATCGACAGGGCTCGCGAGCTCGGGCTGGAAGTTGATGTGCGCCGGTTGGCTACAGCCACGGCCACGGCAAGTGACGCCGCCCGGGCCGTGGGCTGCGAGGAGGCCGAGATCGCCAAGTCGCTGGTCTTCGTGGCCGACGGCGATCCCGTGCTGTGCATCGCCTCCGGCAGCCATCGCGTGGACCCCGGCCTGCTGGCCGACGCCCTCGACGTGGCTCAGGTGCGTCAGGCCTCGGCGGACGAGGTGCGGGCGGCCACCGGGTTCTCCGTTGGCGGGGTGCCCCCCTTCGGCCACGATCTGCCGGTGGTGTTCGACGTGTCACTGCTCGAGCACGAGCGCGTGTTCGCGGCCGGCGGGGACGGTCACAGCCTGTTCGAGGTCGATCCGCGCAAGCTCCTGGAGTGCACCGGCGCCACGGCGGCGCCCGTTGCCGCCGAGCCCGCCTAGCCGCGGGTGCCCCCTAGGCTTTCGGGCGTGCGGCTGCTGCTCGCCACCCTGGCCTGCGTCGCGGGCCTGCTCGTCTCCGGTCACGCGGATTGCCTGGCGGACGCCGGATCCCCCGCCCACCGCCGGGCGGGATTGGTCGACGTGAAGCGCTTCGCGCCCGGCGCCAGGCTCGATATCCGTTACGCCACTTCGAGCAACGTGACGGGCCGGCGCCTGCCGGGGTACTGCCGCGCCTGGGCGCTCATGCGCCGCGCCCCGGCCACGGACCTGGGCCGCGTGCAGCGGCTGCTGCGCCGCCGCGGGCTCGGCCTGTCGATCTTCGACGGCTACCGGCCCGCGCGCGCAACTCGGGCGCTTGTGCGCTGGGCCCAGCGCACCGGCAAGGGGCACCTGGTGGGCACCTACATCGCCCGGCGCAGCAACCACAACCTCGGCAGCGCGGTGGACCTGACGCTGGTGCGCTTCAGCGACGGCCGGCGCGTGCGCATGGGGCCTTACGACGATCTCGGCCCGAGCGCCAACACCTACAACGCACGCGGCCGTGTCTTGCGCAACCGGCTCATCCTCGTGCGCGCCATGCAGCGCTTCGGCTTCACCAACTACAGCCGCGAGTGGTGGCACTTCGACCACCGCGACCGCGGTTCGCGCTACCTGGACCTCCCCCTGGGCTGCTAGACGCAATCCCTCGGCGCGCGATAATGGGGCCATGGCCGTTCGTCCCCAGCCGCTCAAGGTCGCCCTCGCCCAGATCAACCCCACGGTGGGGGCCATAGAAGGCAACGCCGCGAAGATCGCCGGCTACATCGCCCGCGCCCGAGACGCGGGCGTGGCCGTGGTGGTGTTCCCCGAGCTCTCGCTCACCGGCTACCCCCCGGAGGACCTGCTGCTGAAGACGCACTTCCTCGACGCCGCTGGGGCCGCTCTGGACGAGCTGGCGCGCGACGTGCACGGCATCGTCGCCCTCGTGGGTTTCCCCGAGCGCGCCGATGACGTCTACAACGCAGCGGCGGTGCTGGCAGACGGCCGCGTCGCGGCCGTCTACCGCAAGTGCCACCTGCCCAACTACGGCCCCTTCGACGAGCAGCGCTACTTCCAGGCCGGGACTGAGGCCGCGCTGATCGAGCTGAACGGCGTGACCGTCGGGCTGACCGTGTGCGAGGACATCTGGGAGCCCGGGCCGCCGGCGAGCGCCGAAGCTCTGGCGGGCGCCCAGGTGATCCTCAACCTCTGCGCGTCCCCCTATCACGCGGGCAAGGGCCCGGAGCGCGAGCGGATGCTGGTGCAGCGGGCCAAGGACAACCTCGCGTGCGTGGTGTTCTGCAACACGGTCGGGGGTCAGGACGAGTTGGTCTTCGACGGCCATAGCGTGGTGATCGACCAGGAAGGCGAGGTGCTGGCCCGCGCGCCGCAGTTCGAGGAGGCGCTCGTGACCTGCACGCTCGACCCGGGCGCCGTGGCGGCCTCGCGGCTGCGGGACACCCGCCACCGCGCCGCGGCGCGCCGCGAGCGCAAGGCCGTGCCGGTGCTGGCGTCTCTTGCGGTGGACGCGACCGCTGACGAGGGGGTCGGCGGCCCGGTCGCGGATCTGCTCGGCCCCGAGGAAGAGGTCTACGTCGCGCTACGCACCGGCCTGGCCGACTACGTGAACAAGAACGGCTTCGACCGCGTGGTCATCGCCCTCTCTGGCGGCATCGACTCGGCCCTGGTGGCACTGCTGGCCGCCGACGCGCTCGGCAACGAGCGCGTGGTCTGCGTGTCGATGCCCTCCCCCTACTCCTCCGAGGGAACGCGCGAGGACGCCCGTGCCATCGCCGCCAACCTCGGCCTCGAGTTCCTGGAGCTGGATATCGAGGACGCGATGCGTGGCTACGCACGGCTGCTGAGCGAGCCCTTCCAGGGAACCGAGGACGGCATCGCCGAGGAGAACCTCCAGGCGCGTATCCGCGGCAACGCGGTGATGGCGCTGTCGAACAAGTTCGGCTGGATCGTGCTCACCACGGGCAACAAGTCCGAGCTGTCAGTGGGCTACGCAACCCTGTACGGCGACATGGCCGGCGGCTTCGCCGTGCTCAAGGACGTGTTCAAGGGCTGGGTCTACCGGCTGGTGCGCTGGCGCAACCTGACCGCGGGGAGCGAGTTGGTGCCGGGCTCGGTGATCGAGCGCCCGCCCTCGGCCGAGCTGCGTCACGAGCAGCTCGACGAAGAGTCCCTGCCCCCCTACGACGTACTGGACGCCATCCTCGCCGCCTACGTCGAGCAGGACCTCGACGCCGCCGAGCTGGTGAGCCAGGGCCTGCCCGCGGATGAGGTGGAGCGGGTGATCGGTTTGGTGGACCGCGCTGAGTACAAGCGTCGTCAGGCGCCGCCCGGCATTCGCATCTCCACCAAGGCGTTCGGGCGTGACCGGCGCCTGCCGATCACCAACCGCTATGTCAGCCGGCTGGCGCCGGACGCACGGCCATCGTCACGCGGGTGATCGCGCACAGACGACCCTCGTCATCGGTGAAGTCGACCTCCCACACCCAGGTGGTGCGGCCGCGGTGGCGGCGGCGCCCCTCGGCGTGGACGGTGCCGCTGGAGACGGGCCGGAGGAAGCTGGTGTGGTTGGACTGGCCGACGGCGATGTTGCCCTGCCCCGACACGTGCAGGTAGGTGGTGGCGGAGGCCAGCGACTCGGCCATGGCCGCGTAGGCGCCGCCGTGCACGATGCCCATCGGCTGGCGCACGCGGTCGGTGACGACGAAGCGACCGCGTGCCACTTCCTCGCCCGCTTCGATCAGTTCGAAGCCAAGCGTGCTGTCCATTGTGGATGCCGAGCGCTCGGCCATGTTGGACGGCTCAGTCATGTCCGCAGGCTATCTTCCGTCATCTAATGGCCACCTTCGACCAGCTCTCTGCGGAGCAGAGGGCGATCATCGAGCTCGTGCTCAAGCGGGGGCAGACCTACCAGCAGCTGAGCGACATGCTCGGGCTGCCGGCCACCCGCGTGCGCGAGCTGGCGCGGGAGTCACTCGTGCGTCTTTCTCCGGTCAGTGCGGCCGCGGTCGACGAGGACTGGCGCGGCCAGATCGCCGACTACCTGCTCAACCAGCAGACGGGCCCCGAGTCCACCGCCACCAAGGGCCACATGCGCCGCTCCGAGGCCGCCCGCGGATGGGCGCGATCGGTGCTGGATTCGCTCGCCGACTTCTACGAGGCCGACCAGCTCCCCGCCATCCCCGAGGCCGACGCCTCGGCCGCCGAGCCCCGGCGCAGGCGAGAGCCCAGGCGCGGGCGCCGCGATCGCTCGCGCGGGGGCGACGAGACGGCTGAGAAGACCGCCACCGAGCAAGAGCCCGCGCGTGGCGCCCGATCCCTCTCCCCCGCCGCCGCGGCGGCGGTGCGGCGGCGCCGGCTGATCGGCGGGGCCGGTGCGCTGGCGCTCGTGTTGCTGCTGGCCGTGCTGGTGTGGCCCGTGGGCGTCGGCCCGCTGGCCCTCGGAGACGACGACGAGAAGAGCGCTGACTCGGGCAAGGGCAACGGCGACTCCTCCGCGCAGAACGCCGCCAATCAGACGCGGCTGGTGGGCCAGCTGGCGCTGGACCCGGTCGAGAGCGCCGAGGGCGAGAGCAACCTGCGCGGCGTGGCCGTGATCGCCCAGCGCGGCGGCCAGCGTCAGCTGATCGTGGACGCTCAGCTGCCCAAGAACAAGGAGGGCCAGGCCTACCAGGTGTGGCTCTACAACTCAGACGGCGACGCGCAATCGTTGGGAGCCCAGGTGGCGGACCCGCAGGGCAGGTTCCAGGGCGCCGGCCCCCTGCCCGGGGGCTTCGAGAAGTACCGCTTTGTCGACGTCTCGCTCGAGGACATCCGCGGTGACGAAGGCCATGGCGGCGAATCGGTGTTGCGTGGCCGCCTCGACCGCATCCAGGCCCCGCCCCAGGATCCAGCCGGCCAGGGTGACTCGGGGAGCGGCGCGGCGCCCCAGGACGCCGCCCCCGCGCCGACCACCCCGCAGCAGCCGGCTCAGCCCTAGACACCCCCGTCGGCTGTACTAACGCTCCGGAAGCAGCTTCTCGGGGTTCATCACGCCTGTGGGGTCCAGGCGCTGCTTGACCGCGCGCAGTACCTCCACACCCAGCGGGCCCACCTCGGCGGGCATCCAGGGCGCATGGTCGGTGCCCACGGCGTGGTGGTGGGTGATCGTGCCGCCCGACGCGTGGATGGCCTGCGACGCCGCCGACTTCGCCACCCGCCACTGCGCGAGCTCGGTGCCGCGTTCCTGGCGGGCGAGGAAGGTGAAGTACAGCGACGCCCCCGACGGGTAGAGGTGCGACACATGACACATGACGGCCGGCGGGGTGCCCCGGCCCGTCAGCGCTTCGCGCAGAGCGCCGCCGACAGTCGCGTGGACCGCGAGCAGCGCACTCCATGGCGCCGCTGTCTCCAGCGTCTCCACCATCACACCGCGATCCAGCAGTTCGTCGCGGAGGTAGGGCGCCGAGAAGCGGCCCCGTAACCATGCGCGACCCGGGCGCTCTCCCAGCGACAGGCCACCTGCTGCGCGCAGTATCGACGCGGCCCGGCCGCGCCGGCGGGCCACTTCCTCGTGGGTCCCCTCAAAGCCCGTGAAGGCCAGGCAGCCTTGCTCATGGCCGCGCAGCCGCAGGTATGCCCGGCCAGCCCGATCGGCCACACTGCCGGTGGAGCCCAGCGCCATCGTCAGACGGGTCTCGTCGACGTCGGCGAGCCGCGCCACGTCCGGTGCGGCGCCGCCCTGCTCGAGAACGCGCAGGGCGCGCACGCCCTCCTCGAACGTCGAGAACGACCAGCCCTCGTAGTGGCGGCTCGCGGGCGCTGGGCGCACCCGCAGCGTGGCCTCGGTGATCACCCCGAAGGTGCCCTCCGAGCCCATCATCACCTCGCGCAGCGAGGGCCCGGCGGCGCTCGCGGGAGCGTTGCGGGTGGACAGACCCCCGACAGGGGTCTCGCAGCGCAGCGCCTCCACCAGCGCGTCGATGCGCCCGTAGCCAGTGGAGGCCTGACCGGCCGACCGAGTGGCCACCCACCCGCCAACGGTGGAGAACTCGAAGGACTGGGGGAAGTGCCCCAGGGTGAGTCCGGCCTCGCCCAGCAGACGCTCGAGCTGAGGGCCCATCAGGCCCGGTTCCAGGCGTGCGGTGAGCGAGTCGCGGTCCACCTCGAGTATTCGGTCCATGCGGCGCAGGTCAAGGGACACCGCAGCGGCATGGGGCCCTCGCAGGGCCTCGACGCCGCCCACCACGCTGGTGCCGCCGCCGAAGGGAATCACGGCCACTCCGGCCTCGGCGCAGGCCTTCAGCACCGGCGCCACCTGCTCGCCGCTGGCGGGCGCCACGATTGCGTCAGGAGCGCCGGATGCGTCGCCGCCACGCAACCGCACCAGGTCCGGGTAGCTTCGCCCCGCCGCGTGGGTCACCCGTTCCTCGCGGCTGTCCAGCACATTCTCCTGGCCGACCGCGGAAGCCAGCGAGCGCCGGGTGGGCTCGGGCAGTCGCGGGTCGGGCAGCCGCACCTCAGACAGCTCCACGTGCTCGCCGCGCTCGTCGCCGCTTAGATCGAGCTCCTCCCGCAGCAGCCTGGCGGCGGGCTCGGGCAGCTTGACGGCCGCGCCGTCCTCCCCCCACCCCCACCAGCGCACGGTTAGCCGTCCCTCCAGCCCTCGGCCAGCTCCGCCAGCCCGTCCAGCGCGCCGTCGAGCTGGCGCTTGGTGGCCCGGCTCACCTGGAACCCGCCGAGCCGGGAGAAGCCGCGCAGCTCGATCCGGGTCGAGAGTCGCACCAGACTGGCGCCCTCAACGGCAGGCTCGAGTGTGAGCTCGGTCACCGAGGAGGCCATGATGCGCTCGAAGGGCGACTCCTCGACCTCGTGGCGCCAGCGCAACAGACTCGGGTGGTCGGACTGCTCGAGCGTGTAGTCGGCACGCATGGTGCGGCCGTTGCGGCTGCTCAGAACCGCGGTCCAGGCACCGTCGGTGGCCTCCTCCACGCGCGTCACGTTCGGCCACCACGCCGGCCATCGCCACGGATCGGACACCAGGCTCCAGATCCGCTCCGGGGCGGCCGAAACCGTGCGCGAGCGGGCGATCAGCGGCATCGAGCCGCTACTCGGATTGGTAGGTGATGAGGCTGTGCACGTCTCGTGGCGCCAGGCGCTCGCGGCCGCCCAGGAAGGCCAGCTCGATCACGAACGCGCAGCCGGCCACCTCGGCCCCTGCCTGCTCCACGAGCCCGCACAGCGCGCCCGCGGTCCCGCCCGTGGCCAGCAGGTCGTCGTGCACGAGCACGCGCGCCCCGCCGCTCAGGGCATCGGAGTGCACCTCGAGCGAGTCGACTCCGTACTCCAGCTGGTACTCAGCGGACGCCGTGTCGCGCGGCAGCTTGCCGGGCTTGCGAGCCAAGATGAAGCCAGCGCCCACGGCGGCTGCGATGGCCCCGCCGAGCACGAAGCCGCGCGCCTCGGCGGCCACCACGAATTCGGCGTCCACCTCCCGGGCGTAGTCGGCGAGGGAGTCCGTCGCGGTCCGCAGCGCGCCGGGGTCCAGGAACAGCGGTGTGATGTCACGGAACACGATCCCTGGCTTGGGGAAGTCGGGGACGTCGCGCACGTGGTGCTGTAAGGCGAGGAGCGCAGCCCGAGATCCATTCGTGCGGTGCTCGGCCGGTCGACGATCGGCCTGCGCTCCTCCGGCGTCGATCCCTACCTCCGGTAGGACAGGCGGGCGAGCGCCGGAGCTGGGGCTCACTTGACGATCTTGCGAAGGTCGCGAATGAGCAGCAGGTGCTTGAGGTAAGAGGCGGTGGCCGCGAGGTTCTCCAGCGCCTGCATCGCCTCCTTGCGGCGCGCGGGGTTGCGCGAGCGCAGCGCCGGCGCCAATATCTGCTCGAGCAGGGCGGCCTCCCGATCGGCCGAGGTGCGGAACACCCGCAGGTTGCGTCCCCCCACGCCGTAGCGCTTGAGCTCGGTGACTGCGCGCACGATCTCTCGCTCGGTGTCGTCGTAGACGGTCTCGCCGTCCTGCTGCTCACCGCGGATCACGCCGTAGTCCTCGAGCTCCTTGACCAGCCCGGCGTCCGCCCCCGTCTCGTCGAGCACCTCATCCAGCCCGTACAGCGACCCTGAGCGCATGGCAACCGTTGCACGACCTCGGCCGCCGCGCGGCTCCGATCCCTCGGCCTGGGCGATCTCCTCGTGCTCGGCGCGACCCGACGCCAGTTCCTGGCGAATTACTCGCAGGGGCAGGAACTCGTCACGTTGCAGGCGCAGGATCGTGCGGAGGCGCACGACATCGGAGGGCGTGAACAGGCGATAGCCACCTGCTGTGCGCCGCGGAGCGAGCAGCTTCTGGTCCTCCAGGTAGCGGATCTTCGAGATCGAGATGTCGGGGAACTCACGCTCGAGCTGCTTGCAGACGGCGCCGATCGTGAGGGCCTTGCCTCCCCCGCCGGCAGCGCGGGCCTCAGCTCCGTCCTGGACGCTCATCGCTCCCTCAGCGCTCCAGGTAGGTGAGCTTGTACTTACCCACCTGCAGCTCGTCACCGTTCTGGAGGCGATGGGACTCGATCCGCCGGCGATTGACGTAGGTCCCATTCAGCGAGCCGAGGTCATCGATGTAGAGGCCGTCGCGACGGCGTACCAGCAGGGCGTGGTTGCGCGAGACCGTCACGTCGTCCAGAAAGACCTCCGCCTCGGGGCTGCGGCCGATGGTCATGCGCTCGCCCGCCACCGCGAACACCTCGCCGGCCCGCCCTCCGCCGGAACGGATGGCCAGCGTGGCCCCGTCGGCCGCTACCTCCGCCATGTCAACCGGCTTGAGCTCGCCGGTCTCGTCCACCTGGTAGGCGGCGGTGGTGTCGCCTTCCTGCTTCTCGGCCTCGGCGAGGAAGGCGCCGCACTTCTGACAGTAGTTGGCACCCTCCGCATTTGCGAAGGCGCATTCGGGGCAGTGCATCTGACTCGCCCCCCGTCCCGTCCTACTCGGCCCGATCGTCTGGAATGGTCTTGCCGGAGAGGATGTCGGTGAGGGCCTGAACGTCGGCGCCGCTGATCGCCGACTCGCCGTCCTCACGCTTCTTGCGTAGCCGGTTGACGAGCTCTGCGCGGAGGATGTCGATCTTCCCGTGCAGGATCCGGCGCTGGTAGGACACCTCCTGCTCGTCCTCCATCAACTGCTGGATCATGTCCTTCAGTTCCTGATCGGAGAGCGCTCCGAGGTCGGGGAACGTTTCCATCGCGGTCCTTTCGTGTCAAAGAAGGGCGAGTATAGAGCGAGGTATCAAGTAGAGCTTGAGGGTGATGCTCCGGTGTGAACTTTCCGGCCCTTGGGCGACCGAGGACTCAGCTCGACTTGGCCGTCGTCGAACTGTTCTGCCGCTCACGAGCCAAGAATCGCAAGCCCTCCCTTACGTAGAGTCCGGTGGCCCACAGAGTCATGGCCAGCCCCAGATAGAGGGAGGCGTCGGCCACCCAGCTGTCGGTCAGCAGGGTCAGGAAGATGGCGAACATCACCGGCCACACGGCCCAGCGACCGACCATGTTGATGCCCAGGTCCATGCCCTTTCGCAGACCCAGCTGGGTCAGCCCGAGCATGAACAGCTCGCGGGCGGCGAGTGCGAGTAGCGCCCAGCGCGGCAGCAGCTCGAAGTGAAAGCACACCACGGCGCCGGCCAGCACCAGAGCGCGGTCGGTGAGCGGATCGAGCAGGGCGCCCAGGCGGCTGTACTGGCCGGTGACCCGGGCGAGCAGCCCGTCGAGCTGGTCGCCCCAGGCGATCAGCCAGAAGAGCGCAGCGGCCCAGAACTCGCGCCCGTCGTCGGAGCTCAGCGCCACGACGAGGAACACGGGCAGCAACGCGATGCGCGTGTAGGACACGAGGTTGGGAATGGTGAGCGGGCGCAGCGGCTGGCCCTTCTGGGTAGCGGGCGGCGGGCCGCCGGCGCGGTCGATGCCCAGCAGCCGCTTGCGGGTCAACTGCTCCTTCACGGCAGCGACTCCAGCAGATCGGCCGCGGCGCCGGCAACACCCTCCAGCGCCAGGGAGCGCTTCTCCTTGCCCCGTCGGACTTGGACCTCCACCTCCGCGTTCTCAAGGCCCCGCTTGCCCACCGTCAGCCGCACCGGGCAGCCCAGCAGCTCGGCGTCGGCGAACTTCTCGCCGGGGCTGGCTTCGCGGTCGTCGTAGAGCACATCCAGTCCTTCGTTGGAAAGCTCCTCGTAGATGCGTTCGGCCACCTCGCGCGCCTCCTCTCCGGGCTTGCCGAGGGTCACGAGCTCCACGTCGAAGGGCGCCAGCGGGCGTGGCCAGGAGATGCCCTGCTCGTCGTGGAACTGCTCCACCGCCGCCGCGACGATGCGCGCGGGACCGATTCCGTAGGAGCCCATCCAGATCACGCGCTCGCTGCCGTCCTCGTCGAGGTAGGTGGCGCCCAGCGGCTCGGCGAAGCGGGTGCCCAGCTTGAAGATGTTGCCCACCTCGATCGCCGGCTCGATGTGGATCTCGGCCCCGGCCGGGCAGGTGTCGCCTGCCTCCACGGAGCGCACGTCGGCGAAGCGCGCCTCGAAGTCGCGGCCCGGCTCCACGCCGCGCAGGTGGCGATCGGGCTCGTTGGCCCCCGCCACCATGCCCGCCATCCCCTCGAGCGCCTGGTCGGCGAGCACCGGTGCGCGCGCGCCCATCGGGCCGATGAAGCCCGGCGGAGCGCCGAAGCGCGACTTCACCTCGTCCTCGGTTGCCGCCCGCACCGGCTGCCCCAGCACCGTCTGCAGCTTGAGCTCGTTGAGGCGGTGGTCGCCGCGCACCACCACCAGCAGCGGCTCGCCGTCACCGACGATCACGGGCAGGGCCTTGAGCAGAGCCCCCGCGGGCACGCCCAGCTGGCGGGTGACCTCCTCGATCGTCCGCGCCCCGGGGGTCTCCACCTGGTCGGGGGTGTTCAGGCGCTCCGGCAGGCCGTCCACGGGCCGCGGGGTGGCGCTGGCCACCTCCACGTTGGCCGCGTAGCCGGAGCCCGACAGCGCCACGTCGTTCTCGCCGGCGGGGCAGGGGGCCATGTACTCGTGCGCGCCGAAGCCGCCCATCATCCCCACGTCAGCCTCCACGCTGTACCACTCCAGCCCGGTGCGGTCGAAGATCCGGTCGTAGGCGCGCGCGTAGAGCTCATAGGAGGCGGCCAGCCCCTCCTCGTCGCGGTCAAAGCTGTAGGCGTCCTTCATCACGAACTCGCGCGTGCGCAGCACACCGGCGCGGGGGCGCGGCTCGTCGCGCTCCTTGATCTGGAAGTGGTAGAGCAGCTTGGGCAGATCGCGGTACGAGCGCACCTCGCGAGCCACGTGGAAGGTCAGCGCCTCCTCGTGGGTCATCGCCAGCACCATGTCCGCGCCCCGACGATCCTTGAGCTTGAACAGCTCCTCGATCGGATAGCGCCCGGATCGCTGCCATAGGTCCGCGGGCTGCAGGACGGGCATGAGCATCTCCAGGCTCCCGATCGCGTCCATCTCCTCCCGCACGATCTGCTCCACGCGACGATGCACGCGCCAACCGGCCGGCATCCAGGTCCACATCCCCGCACCGAGCTGGCGCACCAGGCCGGCGCGCACCATCAGCTTGTGCGACACCGCCTCGGCATCCGCGGGCGCCTCCTTCTCGGTGGGCAGCAGATAGCCGGAAAGTCGGGTCATGGGCGCACGCAGTCTAGAGACGGGGCGGTGGACGCCCGCCCCCGTCCGCAACTTGAGCCGGCCGCCCCTGTTCTCGCTTGCAACCGACCAAGGAGCGAAGTTCATGGGCACGAGGGCGAAGGGGATCGCGGCGGGCATCGTGGCAACGGGTGGGGTGGTGCTCGTGGCGCTACTTGCCGGCAGCGCCGCCAAGGGTGACCGCGCGGCGGCCCAGGGCCCCGAGCGGGGCAGCCGCCCCAACGTGGTGGTGGTCATGACCGACGACCAGACGGTCGAGCAGATGCAGGCCATGCCCAGGACCCGCGCGCTCATCGGCGGCGCCGGCACCACCTTCGTGAACAACTTCTCGACCTTCCCTCTGTGTTGCCCGTCGCGATCGACCTACATCACCGGCCAGTACCCCCACAACCACGGCGTGCTGGGCAACAAGCCGGAGGAGCTGGGCGGCTACCGCACCCTGTATCGCGAGCAGCGCCCCAACGGCCGCGACACGCTCCCCGTCTGGATGCGCAACGCGGGCTACTCGACGGCCCACATCGGCAAGTACCTCAACGGCTACCAGGCGGAGCGCCAGCCCAACGGCAAGCCCGAGCGCCCCAACGGCTGGCAGAACTGGCAGGGGTCGGTGGACCCCACCACCTACAACTTCCGCAACTACTGCCTCAACGAGAACGACACCCTGGTCTGGTACGGCCGCCGTAACCGATGCCCGCAGGACCAGCCGAGCAGACCCGGCGGGGAGATCTACCAGGGCGACAACTACACCCAGAAGGCGGTCGCCTACATCCAGAACGCCCCGCGCAACAAGCCGTTCTTCTTGTCGGTGGCCTACCTGGCGCCGCACGGTGGCGGACCGAACACACCGCGCTGCGGCGGCGCGGCGAAGTCACCCCCGCGCCATGCCGGTGCGTTCAACGGCATCCAGCTTCCGCCCAAGAGCAGCTTCAATGAAGCAGACGTCGACGACAAGCCGTCATCGATCAGCTCGCTCCCGCCCATCGACAACGCGGCCGCCGAGGAGATCCGGCGGCGCTACCAGTGCCGGCGCGAGTCGCTGCTGCACGTGGACGAGGGCGTAGAGGCGATCGTGAACGGACTGCGCGCCCGGGGCGAGCTGGACAACACGGTGATCATCTTCACCGCCGACAACGGCTTCTTCACCGGTGAGCACCGGATCCAGCGCGGCAAGATCCACCACTACGAGGAGGCGTCGCGAGTCCCGCTGGTCATGCGCGGGCCGGACGTGCCCCGGCGGCGGGTGTTCGAGCAGGTGGCCAACGTGGACCTCGCCTCGACCATCCTCGACGCGGGCAACGCTCGCCCCACCCGAGTGCAGGATGGACGGTCGCTGCTGCGCACGGCCGCCAACCCGAAGGCCACGATCAACCGCGACATCCTGCTGGAGAACGGTCCGAGGCTGCCAGACCGCTACCAGTACTACCGCGCGATCCGCACGCCCCGGTTCAAGTTCGTGAGCTACGGCAACGGCGAGAGCGAGCTGTACGACCTGCTGGCCGACCCGCTCGAGGAGCGGTCCCGCCACCGGGTCAGGCGCTACAACCGAGTGGAGCGGCGCCTGGCCGGGCGCCTCAGGGCGCTGCAGGACTGCAGGGGCGCGAGCTGCCGGAAGGAGTTCCGCAAGTAGGGCTCAGGCGCGCGTGAAGCGGCGGCCCGCTGTGGGCGAGGCGTCCTCGTCGAGCTTGACGGGTCGCCGCTCGGCGTTGCTCATGGGAGCCATGGGCAGCTGCGTGCCGGCGGCCATCGCCTCCTCGGAGGCGGCCTTGGCCTCCATCGCGGCCATCCGCTCGGGGGTCATCTCGCCGGCGTTCTCCTCCTCGATCTTTGCCAGCCACTCGGCGCCCTCGGCGGCCTCGGCCGCGTCGCGCTCCACGCGGCCGATCTTCAGCGATCGGTCGATCTCGGCGAACAGCTCGTCCACCAGGCGCTCCTGGGGGACCTTGCGCAGCGGCTCGCCGCCGGCGAAGATCAGCCCTTCGTTCTTCGCGCCTGTGATGCCGAAGTCGGCGTGTGAAGCCTCACCGATGCCGTTGACCGCGCAGCCCAGCACGGCGACCTCGATCGGCTCGTCGTAGGCCTCGAGGCGCTTCTCGATATCGACGACCACCGTGTCCATGTCGAACTGCAGCCGACCGCATGTGGGGCAGGCGATCAGCACGGGGCCGCGCTCGCGCAGCTTCAGGGCCTTGAGGATCTCCCAGGCCACCTTGACCTCCTCCTCAGCGTGGAAGGTGG